>Ga0187893_10000463_pt1 | contig 105982 bp, 91 predicted proteins | sample MA1701074metaG_FD_139574 | JGI IMG/M metagenome (GOLD analysis project Ga0187893, IMG submission 139574) | White microbial mat communities from a basaltic lava cave in the Kipuka Kanohina Cave System on the Island of Hawaii, USA - MA170107-4 metaG ...
CTGGTCGGTGACGGCGCTCGGCCTCGCCGCGCTGCTGCCTATTCGCGAGCCGCTGCGAACACTACGCGGCGCATTCGTCGTGATCGGCGTTCCCTGGCTGGCATTCGTCGGCGTCACCGCATTCGATCACCTCGCGAAGTTTTCGTTCTACGCCGGCGGCGACGATCAATGGATGTTTCAACGCTACGCCTACCGCATCTACCTGCAGGGCTATTGGCTGGAGGGCGGCGAGCCCACGTTCTGGTTCCAGCCCGGATACCGCTGGGTCGCCGGCGCGTGGCACATGGTGTTCGGCGACTCGAGCATCGGTGAATTCCACTGGGACGGCATCTGCCTCGCGATGGTGGGGCTGTTCGCGCATGAAGCGGTTCGGCGGATTGCCGGTTTCAAGTGGGGTCTGGCCGCGGCAGCGACGGTACTCACTCTCGTGATGCAGGGACCACCGTGGCTCTATTGGGGTTCTGGTCTTTCGGAAGCCGCAGCCGCCGGATTCGTCTATTCCGCCGCTCTCTGCGCGATGCTGGCCACGAACTGGCGCCTGCGCGTCGCCGCCGGAATCCTCGCCACGCTCGGCTTTTATGTCCGCCTCAACAACCTGCCGCTCGCCTTCGCGATTGCCGTCTTCGCGATTCCCCATGACGTGAAGACGCGAGATCTGTGGAGGCCGAAGTCGTGGCTCGGCCGCGTCGATTGGGCCGCCGCGGCCACCATTGCCGGCGTCGTGGCGCTCGGCATGGCGTTATTCGCGCTTCGCACGTGGTACTTCACCGGTCACTTTTCGTTCTTTCAGGGCACGACCATCACCGTCAACTCGATTTACCAACCAGGAATGACGTGGCTGGAGCTCGCCCGCCGAATGCTCGACAGTGCGTGGATGGTGCTGTCGATGAACGACCCGCCGCGATTCGTGTGGTATGCGACGCCGCTGGTGGCGGCCGCTCCCATCGCCATCGCCGCGCTGCTCAACGTTCCGATTGTGCGCAATCTGCCGCTGGCGATGGTGCTGTTCTTTCTCGCCGGCATATCCGGCGCATTGGTCGCACGTGGCGTGGCCTATTCGGGACGCTTCTCGACGATCGTCATTGGCAATGCCGCCGCTGTGACCGTTGCTGCTGTCGCTCTTGCGTTGAGCCCGCGCATCGAAGGTGAAGCCCGGCCTCACGGCTGACCTTAAGAAAATTTGACTCGTGCGTTACCGTCTCGAGGCGAGACATCTGGCGCAATCGCGTGGAATGTCGGCTCGTCTGGGTTGGCACGAGATCTGAAGATCGCATAGACGATCACGAGCCCCCGTGATCACGGGAGGTGGCTGTGCGTCTTCTGATATCAGTGTGTGCACTCGCGGCAGCATGCGCGTGTTCCTCACCAACGGGGCCCACGCGAGAAGTTGATGTGGCGAGCCAACTGAGTTGGCGCGTGCTTGCGACATCGTGCGGCCAGGTCGCGCCGCCGTCACCACAGCCCGCGTTCTCCGCCGCGACCATCACGACACAATCCGATGGGTCGCTGACCGCGTCGTGGCCGTACGAACACAATGGGCGCAGCGTGACACTCTACGCCCGATTGATTCGTGAAAACGGCGCGTGGGCGGTGTGCTCCTGGGACACTGCTGACATTTGAGATTGCAGATTGATGAGTGCAGATTAAGATCCGGCGATGCGGACCGGCATCGCCGTTCTTATTCTTTCGCTTTCGCAGACGCCGGCGGCGCAGACCCTGCCTTCAGCGCCGCTGGTAATTCGCGATTTCACACTTCAATTCGACCCCGCCGGAACGTTCTCCTTGTCAGGAGCCGGCTGGCCTTCTATGGCCGGGACGTTCACGACGACCGGCAACCAGGTGAGATTGGTCCTTACCAACAGCCTGAAGGGCTGCGGCGAACCGGGAACGTACGGCTTTGCCATTGATGGCACGCGCGTCAGCTTCGCATTGGTCTCGGACACGTGCGCGCCACGGCGCATGATTCTCGATCGCAGCGAGTGGCTGCCGCGCGGGGTGGCAGCGCCGATTCCGCCACGCCGTATCGTCCGCACCGGCGGCACCGCTCGTGGCGCCCTGCCGCCGTCTGCCGGAGGCACGGGGCATTGGCCGTCGTTCCGCGGGCCTGGAGCGGCCGGAATTGCGGAGAACCAGCAACTACCGGATCGATGGAATCCCGCCACCGGTGAGAACGTGTTGTGGCGAACGCCGATCCCAGGCCTCGCGCACTCGAGTCCCGCCGTCTGGGGCGACACCATCTTCGTCACCAGCGCGATCAGCAGCCGCAAGGATGCGACGTTCAAACCGGGAATCTACGGCGACGGCGATGCGTCGGATGATCGATCCGAGCATCGGTGGATGGTCTACGCCATCGACAAGCGCAGCGGCAGGATTCGTTGGGAGCGGGCAGCGGCGCAGGGCGGGCCGAAGAACAAGCGCCATATCAAGTCCACCTACGCGAGCGCTTCTCCGGCCACCGACGGCCGCATCGTGGTGGCGTGGTTCGGGTCGCAAGGCGTCTACGCCTACGACTTCACTGGCGGATTGCGCTGGTCTGTGGATCTTGGGCGCGTCGACATGGGCGCCTACGACATCCCGTCGTATGAGTGGGGACCGGCGAGCTCCCCGATCATCTGGAACGGCCTGGTCATCATCCAGTGCGACACGCAGGCCGATTCGTTCCTGCTGGCCCTGAACGCCGAGACGGGCGAAACCGTGTGGAAGACGGATCGCCGCGAGCTGCCGTCATGGGGAACGCCGACGATTGTCAACACGCCCGCGGGTGCGGAGTTGATTACCAACGCGTCGAACTTCGTCCGCGGCTACGATCCGAAATCCGGACGCGAGCTCTGGCAGCTGGGCGGCAGCTCGAAAATCACCGCACCCACGCCGATCTTTGCCGACGGCCTGCATATCATCGCCAGCGGCCGCGCCCCCGAGCGCCCGGTATTCGCGGTGAAGCCCGGAGCGCGGGGCGACCTGACACTCGCCAAAGACGCCACCGCGAACACGCACGTGGCGTGGAGCAAAACCGGCCGCGGGTCCTACATGCCGACCCCGCTCGCCTATCGCGGCATCTTGTACGTGCTCGCCAACAATGGCGTCTTCGACGCCTACGAAATCGCCACCGGCAGGGAGATCTATCGCCAGCGCCTGCCGCTGGTGGGCAGCGGCTTCAGCGCTTCGCCAGTCGCCGCCGACGGCAAGATTTATCTCTCGAATGAAGATGGTGAGGTGCTGGTCGTCGAAGCCGGTGAGACCTTCAGGCACATTGTCACCAACTCGATGGGCGAAACCCTGATGGCCACGCCGGCCATTTCGCAACGTGTGATCTATGTCCGGGGTGCGTCGACGCTGTTTGCGATCGGCAAACGCTGAGAGCGGCTCGCAGAAAAACGTAGAGGCGGGTCCTGAGACCCGCCTCTCGCCAACATATCGCTGACGTGTGACGCCCTACGCGATCGACGTCTTGCCGAGCACCTGCTTGAAGACCACCATGGCCTTCTCCATGTCTTCCATTCTGCCGAGCGAGATGCGGGCGTAGGTCTTCTCCATCGGCGGGAAGTCGCGGCCGACGGCCACCCCGAGGTTGCGGCAGCCATCACGGAATTCCACGGCGGGCCGGCGGATGTTGACGAAGATGAAGTTGGTCTGTGACTCCGGAGTCTCGAAACCCATCTGCCTGAACTGCGCCTGTGTCCAGTCGCGGACGCGCTTGTTCTCCTGCCGCTCCCACTCCATGTGCGCGGTGTCTTTCAGCGCCGCGATGCCCGCCACGGCCTGGAGCTCGTTGATGTCGCCGAGGCCCCACGCGCGCCCGACCTTGTTCATGGTTTCCGGCTGGCCGAGCGCGTAACCCATGCGCATGCCGGCCATGCCGTACGCCTTCGAGAACGTCCGCGAGATGAACACGCCCGGCAGTTCGAGCGCGAGCTTGGCCATCGTGCCGGATCCCGGCAACGTCGCGTATTCGAGATATGCCTCGTCAATCAGGACGCCGGTCTCCGGTGATCGCTGCTTGATCGTGCGCACGGTCTGTTCGATGTCGGCGGTCGTCTGCACCGACGACGTGGGATTGTTCGGATTGCACAGGAATACGAGGCCCGCGCCGATGGAGGCGCGAATCATGCCTTCCAGATCGAGGGCCAGCTTGGAATCGACGGGGATCAACTTCACCGGCGCTTTGATTCGCTGCGCGGTACCGGCCGGCGAGCCATAGGAGGGATCGCCCGTGACAAGCGCGTGGTTGCCGTCGCAGTAAGCCATCACTGCCGCGGTCAGGATCGCGCCGGATCCGGTGGACGTGATGACGTTCTGCGGCTTGGCGCCGTAGGTCGCCGCAATGGTGTCGGTGAACGCGGATTGATTCGGCGGTGGATAGCCGAGTCCCAGATTGCTGAAGGGATGCTGCTTCAGCACTTCGATCACCTTCGGGCCTGGGCCCCGGAGGTTCTCGTTGCTGCTGAGACGAATCATGGGCCCGGAGGTGGCAGGCCGCCCGCCGGCGCGCTGACCCTGCTCGAATGCCAGGAGCTCTTCGCGCCCGTAGCCGATGATGTGCGAGGCCGAGGCCACCGCCGCCCCACCTGCTCCGAGCCTCCACACGAACTCGCGACGTGACAGCGCCATAGCCTTACCCTCCTGCGCGGGCATGGTAGCACCCGCACCGCCCCGGCGTCACTGGGCTTTGGAATGTAAGGAGGATGTAATGAGTTGTCTCAGACACACCGCCCACAGCAGCCACGCCGCGTAAAGACGTGGATATGCGAGCAACACCGACCAGCCGGCCGTAAACCGTTCAGCGGTGATCTCGAGCGGGACGACGAGTAGCAGCGCAATCGCCGCGATCTCTGCTGTCTTCATCGGAACAAGCAGCAGCGGAATACCGAGCAGAACGAAATGCGCCTCCGCGGCGGCAGGTAGTGCCAGCAGCGTCAATGCGACGCCTGCTGCGAGGCCGGCGCGCGCGTGCGGCGACCGATGCACGAACAGCAGCGTCAGCAACGCCGCGAGCCCGACGAGGGCGTACGGCGCCACGAAGGCGAGCGGTTCGCACGACGCTGCGGGTGACGGATTCCACTCCGGGTCGGCGACGCAGATGCGACGGAACAGACTCAGCGTGGTTTGATACGCCGTCACGGAACCTGCCGGACGTTGCACGAACTCGCGGACGATGTCGGGATACTGAAACCACAGCGTCTTGTCGATGAAAGGCGTCACCGCCAGAACGGGTGCGAGGGCGGCGGCCCCGGCAGCCGCGAGCGCGCGCCAGCGCCGCTCGGCAGCGAGCACCAGCACAAGCGCCGTGCCGCTCAGCTTCAAACCCAATGCGAATCCGAGGAGCGCACCCCCGGCGATGGACGCCTGTCGCGACAACCACACCACGGCAGCGCCAAGCAACGCGAAGATGATCAGATAGCCCTGTCCGATCCGGATGTTGGTAAACACCGCGGGCGCCAGCATCGCGAGTACCAGCGCGGCGACGGGGACGGTGCCGTCCTTGCCCCGCTCGCTCGCGAGCGCGAACACCGCCGCGGCGAAGAGCACGACCGATCCGGACAGCCATAGCGCGCGCGCGAAACCGTGCTCGAAGGCCGCAACCGGCAGCGCCATCAACGCCATCGACGGCGGGTTCGGCGTAAAGATGTCGCGGATGCTGGTTCCGGTCAGTTGCTGCAGAAAAGCGCCGAACCACACATCGTCATACGCACCAGGCCCGAGAAACCCGTGGGTCAGCAGCCGGGCGGCAGCGTAGTAGGCGATGAAACCGTGTGTGACGGTGGCGGCAGAGTAATAGGTGGCGCCGGCGAGGATGGCAGTGGCGAGAGCCCAGGCAGACACCCAGCCGCGACTCATACGAGGGGTGATTCTATGCCGGTCCTGGAACCACGACGAGTCCCGTCATGCGGCCGGCGCCGGCGCCGGCGATGCGATACGACGCGAACGCATCCGGAAAGGCCACCGTGCTGAGACGACAAATATAAATGTGATCCGCGTTGAGGCCCGCGGCTTCCAGCTGATCGCGGTTGGCGCGCCAGAGATCGAGGTGCGGTTTCGCGAACGATCGCAGGAACCATCGATCAAGATCGCGGCCGGCGTGTCCTGCCTTCTTGAACGCGTCGACCACCGAGTCGCCGACTTCATATTCTTCGGGACCCACACTCGGCCCGATGGCAGCAAGGAGATCTGATGGCTTGGTCTTGAACTCGCGCTGCATGGTTTCCACAGCGGCCAGGACGACCCGCGCGCAGGTGCCGCGCCACCCTGCATGCACTGCGGCTGCCGCGCCACGCGGCGGATCCACGAGCAGTATTGGTACGCAGTCGGCAACCATCACGGCCAGCGCTAGACCAGACTCGTTGGAGACGATCGCGTCGCCGTCGGGCCGCTGGTCGCCGGCGCCATCGGGCACCTGACCGTGCTTCAATACGCGAACGGTGTTGCCGTGGACCTGCTTCACACGCATCAACCGATCGGGCGCGGATCCAACCAATCCAACCAATGCCGTCGCCTGTCGCCAGCTCTCGGGATCGGGCAACGGCAGTTGCTTCGACGTAAACAGGTGTTGCGCGTGCGGATCCAGACCATGACAGCGCAACGCTGCGCCCCAAGGCTCATGGCTCCAATGAAATGCGGCGTCGGGCCGAGGCAGCGTCATCGCGCGACTCGCGAGTACATGCAACCAGTGTTGTCGTTTTCGGCGCGGCATGCCGTCGCGATCGCGAATTCCCACGCCTTTCTCAGTGGCATCACCTTTGATCATGTGCCAGTCGGCACGTCACAACAAAGCGGGAGGACGACCCGCGCCAGCTGAGAGAAGCGGCGAGACGCCGCGAAAAGTACGGGAGAGATGCATATGGTGATCAAGATCATGCCGATCGAGAAGGGTGCGCCGAACGGGAAGCTCGCGGACGCCGAGTTGCACTTCACTGAGGGCGAGATGGAAGGCATGCGGTTGCTGGGCTTCGCGGTCTGGAATCAGCGCAACGGCCCGGGGCGCAACGTCACGTTTCCAGCGCGGACCTACTCGGTCAACGGCGAGCGCCGCAGCTTTTCGTTGCTGCGGCCGGTGAACGAACAGCAGTCGCACAACCGCATCCGCGAGTTGGTGCTGCAGGCGTACGCGGATTTCGAGGCGCAGGCAGCGATCGCCAGTTGAAAGGCACGAGCTCGTCGGCTGCTGTCTACTCGGTGATCGCGTAGACCAGGCTCGCAACGCCGCCACGACTGCCACCGGTGAACACGGGCGTCGTGAGCTGGGCGAACGTTCGAGTCCCGGCGAATCGGTGCGTAAACTGCGGCCGCTCGAAGTGATCAATGACGGCAAACACGTGGTGACCCTTGGCTCGTAGCTCCGACACGACACGATCGATCTCGTCGGGTTCGAGCCAGTCCCACCGCACGATCGCCGCCGAGTTGTAGTACGGCAGGCTGCCGGAGTGATGCAGGGTGAGAAACACGGCGTCGGCCGGCAGCGTTCGGGCGAACGCCGCAACCTCCAGGTAACGGTATTCGCTGTCGCGCAGATAGAACGCGCCGAGGCTTCGGGCGCGATCGATGCCCCAGCTGGCGATTAGCACGGCGATGACGAGCACCGCGATGCTCTGCAGCTGCCGTGGCAGTCCGCGGCACATTGCCGCGACCACGGCCGCCTGCATGACGAGCAACAAGGGTAAGGCGGGCAAGAGAAAGCGAATCGAGAACCAGTCGTCCAGGACGAGATACAGCAGGAAGAACGCCTGCAAGCCGGCGGCGAACACGAGCGCGGACCACGAGAATGCGACGACGCGGTGCCGGCTCATGGGCGACGAGCCGGAGTCGAGGCGCCGCAACACAAACGGCGCGGCGATCGAGATCGCAATAAGTGCCGACTGGGTGTGGATCGCCCATTGCGCATATCGAGAGAGGTTCGGCCATACATGGTCGATCGAAAACAACGAACCGACGTTGCCGTAACCGCTGGTGGTCACGCTGCCATACAGCGAGAGATGCAGCCACGCGATGGCCAGCGCGGCGCCGGCAGGACCGGCCAGGAAAGCCATCCACCGCCGGACGGGGCGCAGCCCGCCCAGCCACCAGGCCGCCAACACTGCGAGCAGCGGCACCATGGCGAAGAGGTTGGGGCGCACCACACAGCCGATGCCGGCGGCAATGCCCGCCGCGGCGGCGGCCGGGATCGAATCGTAGGTGAGCAGCAACACGGCGAGCGACCACCAGAATGCCGCGGTCGCGTCGCTCATCGGCTGCACGGCCTGAAACAGCAGAATCGGCGATGCGGCGCACGCGGCGGCAGCGATGATGGCGGTCTCATTGCCGCCGATCCGCCGGCCAAGCAGAAAGGCGACGATCACGATTCCCGCCGCCGAGAGCGGCGGCACAGCAAATTGCGCGCGCTCGCCGGCGACGGCGGAAACCGCGGCGAAGTGCAGTGGCAATCCCGGCGGATATCCGGGCACGATGACGCCGCGCGTCGGCGACGGCTGGTACCCGAGAGGCGTGAACGCCTGTTGGCCGTGCACGGTGTCGGCGTCGGCCGCAACCGGCGTCGACACCTGCAGGACGCCGGCGCGCCACAACCGTGCCTGGCTCAGGTACCCCGAGGGGTCGGCGCCATACGCGATGTGAGCGCCAAACACGAAACACGCGACGCCGATCGCCGACGCCGCTGCCAGGGCGATGACCTGGCCGTAGTGCTGCACGAGCGAATCGGCAAGACGGCTGCGCATTCGCGACGCATCCGCCCCGAGCGTCGCAACGCCAAGGAGACCGAGACTCAATGCAACCACCACCGGACGCATGGCGTCGTGCGTCGAAAAGCGAAACACGCCGGACCTGACCGCGAAGCCGCCGAACACCGCAATCGCCAGCGCGTAGACGCTGACGATCACGCAAAGAACGATCAGAGCCGCGCCGATCTTGAGGCGAAGAGGTTCGTTGAGACGGGTCACGCGGGAGGTCAGTTGAGGACGGGAAGGAGCCGGATGTTTTCCTTGGCCCGCTTCGGCGGCAGCGTCCACTCGGCGCGCGCGCTCTTTTCGAATTCGGCGCGGAAGAACGGCTCCTTCATACCGCCGTCGATGATGCTCCACGGCAGTACGGCGTCATGGCTGCGATCGCGGTAGATGTAGAAGTCGCCGTCGATGCCGGCCTCGGCCACCGCGCGGCGCCACTGGCCACCGTTGGCTTCCGCCAGCTCGATCGCCGGCGCGATGCGTCGATCGCCGAGCGACAGCAGCGCCTGGTAATACGAGTGCCGCTCGCTCTTGATATTGAAGTAGACGTTGTCGATCCCGGCCACCAGCGTGCGGAGGCGTTGCATCTTGCGCTCGATGAGGTCGGCGCGCTCCATCGGCAGCCACTGGTAGGCCGTGCCCGGCTTGGGGACCAGCGGATTGACGCTGGCCACGATGCGGCCGATGCGGCCGCGCGGCCGCGCATAGGTCAGCATCGTCTCGTGGAGCTGCAGCGTAAGGTCGCGGATCGCTACCAGGTCTTCGTCCGTCTCCGTCGGGAGGCCGATCATGTAGTACAGCTTCAGGCTTTCGATGCCCGACGAGAAGATCAGGTTGGCGCGATCGAGGATCTCCTCGTTGGTCACCGTCTTGTTGATGACCCGGCGCAGCCGGTCGGATCCGGTCTCGGGCGCGATGGTCAGCGTCCGCTCGCCGCTCTCTTTCAGCAGCGTCACGATAGTGGGGGTCAGATCGTCGAGCCTGAGGGACGCGGGGCTGATCGAGTAGCCCATGTCTTTCAGGTTGCGAAAGATGTGCTCGATGTCGGGGTGATCGCAGAGCGCGATCGAGACCAGTCCCGCCCGCGACGAATGCGCGCGCGCGGCCCGCGCCAGCTCGAGGATCCGGTTGGTCGGGAAGGCGCGCACCGGCAGGTAGTTGTAGCCGGCCCAGCAAAACCGGCACAGGTTGGCGCAGCCGCGCACCACTTCCACCAGGAACCGCGAGCCGAACTCGGTGTCGGGCGTGAAGATGGTGGTTGAAGGCGGATCAGCCGCATCGGTGGTTTTCAACGCCGCTTTGCGCACCACGGGTGGCGCGTTGGTTCCCGGGCGCGGCACATAGCGGGCAATGCCGCCGTCGGCGCCGTACTCCACGTCGTAGAGCGAGGGGATGTAATAGCCGCGCGCCTGTGCCAGCCGCAACAACTGCTCGCGTCGCGAGGAGGTGCCGAAGGCATCGAGCAGCGCCGGCACGAGTGCTTCGCCCTCGCCGGCGGCGATCACGTCGGCGAACGGCGCCAGCGGCTCGGGGTTGACGAAGGTCACCGCGCCGCCGATGACCACGAGCGGGTGCGTGTGATCGCGATCCGCGGCGCGGACCGGCACGCCGGCCAGGCGCAGCAGCGTCAACACGTTGGTGTAGTCCCACTCGAACGACACCGAGAATGCGATGACGTCGAAGTCGCGCACCGGCGTTTGCGATTCGAGCGTGACGATGCGGGTACCGGAATCGCGCAGCGACGTCAGCTCTTGTTTGGGCGGCAGGAAGGCGCGCTCGCAGACGATCTCGGGCTGGTCGTTGAAGAGACGGTAGATCGTCTGATAGCCGAGGTTCGACATCCCGACGAAGTAGGTGTTCGGGAAGATCAGCGCGACGCGGAGGCGATTGGCGTGCGGCTTGCGCACGTAGCCGACCTCACGCGAAAGGATGTCTTGTGCGAGCTGTCGTTGTTGCCGGGCTTTCATGTCGAACCCAGGGAATCGTCGAGCTGTGTCTGCGCCGCCGGCGCTCGCGACCCCCCTGGATCTTTACTGTATCAGTCCCGGTCTATTCTCCCGTCTCTGTGTTCTCTGTGGCTAGCCCTCGTTGCGCCGCAAGAAGGCGGGCACGTCGAGATCGAGATTCAAATCGAATTCGCCGGGCATGTTCGCCGGCGGCGCCGCGAGGGGGATGTCTCCCGACTGACCCACCGCCCTCGCCTGGGTGACCGGCATCTCGAGCGGCGCTCGCCGCGCGATGGATGCACGCGGTTGCATGACAGCCGGGGCGGGCTCGACGGTGCGTGGCGTCGAGGCGTATGCGGTCATATCGGTCGGCGTCTGCAGCGGGGCGGCGGCCGGCGCCGAGCGCTCGTGCCTGACGTGATCGAAGCCGGTGGCGATGACGGTGATCTTCACTCTGCTCTTCAACGTCGGATCGACCACCGCGCCGAAGATGATGTTGGCGTCTTCGTGCGCCGACTCCTGAATGATGGTGAGCGCTTCGTTCACTTCCAGCAGCGACATGTCGGGCCCGCCGGTGACGTTGATGATCACGCCGCGCGCGCCTTTGACCGAGGCGTCCTCGAGCAGGGGGCTCGAAATGGCGCGGTTGGCGGCGTCGATCGCGCGCGTGTGGCCTTCGGCGATCGCGGTGCCCATCATCGCCACGCCCATGCCCGACATGATGGTCTTGACGTCGGCGAAGTCGAGGTTGATCAAGCCGGGCACTAGGATCAAGTCGGAAATACCCTGGATCGCCTGGCGCAGCACGTCGTCGGCGGTGACGAACGCGTCGAGCATCGAGGTGTTGCGATCGATCACGCTGAGCAGGCGCTCGTTGGGAATGGTGATCACCGTGTCGACGGCTTCACGCAGGTAATCGATGCCGACTTCGGCCTGCTTCGCGCGCTTCTTGCCCTCGAACTTGAACGGCCGCGTGACCACCGCGATGGTCAGCGCGCCCAGCTCGGTGGCGAGGCTGGCGATCACCGGCGCCGCGCCGGTGCCGGTGCCGCCGCCCAGGCCCGTGGTGACGAACACCATGTCGGCGCCCGACAGCGCCTGGATCAGGACGTCGGTGTCCTCGAGCGCCGCCTGGCGCCCGATGTTGGGATCGGCGCCGGCGCCAAGCCCTTTGGTCAGCTTGCCGCCGATCTGAATCTTCACGGGCGCGGGGTTGGCCTTGAGCGCCTGCGCGTCGGTGTTCGCGACCATGAACTCCACGCCGGAGATGCCGGCCTGGACCATCCGCGAGACGGCATTGCCGCCGCCGCCGCCCACTCCGATCACCTTGATTCGCGCGCCCATTCGCGCTTCCTCATGGAGCGTGAGCCGCATCGTCTCGAAGCCGTCGTCTGCCATCTTGCCTCCTGGTCGTATTGCCATGTGTGCCCCGTTTCTCGGAAATTCCGGTTCCCGGATCCCCACTCCCGGTTCCCGATACCTCGATCCCTAGAAGAATTCCTTGAACACCGTCTTCAATCGCCCCATGACGCGAGTCAGCGCGCCGCCGCCCGTGCTCGTGATCGCGGGCATGCGGTGGCGCGACGCGTACAGGACCAGACCCACCGCGGTGGCAAACCCCGGGTTGCTCACGTGATCGGCCAACCCGCCAACGCCGGTGGGCGCGCCGCGGCGAATCGGCAGATCGAAAATCTGCTCGGCGATCTCCGACATGCCGTCGAGCTGCGCGCCGCCGCCGGTGAGGACGAGTCCCGAGTTGAGCGACTTCTCGTAGCCGGCCTTGCTGATCTCGTCCCAGATCAGGTGAAACATCTCTTCGGCGCGCGGCTGCAGGATGTCCGACAGGATGCGGCGCGCCATCACGCGCGGCCGCCGGCCACCCACCGACGCCACCTCGATGGTCTCGTCCTCCTCGACCATCGACGACAAGGCGCAGCCGGCCCGCCGCTTCACTTTCTCGGCGTCGGGGATCGGCGTGCGCAACCCCACCGCGATGTCGTTCGTGAAATGGTCGCCGCCGACGGCGATCACCGCCGTGTGCCACAGGCTGCCGCGCTCGAAAATCGCCAGGTCGGCGGTGCCGCCGCCGATGTCGATCACCGCAACACCCAGCTCCTTCTCGTCGCTGGTGAGCACGGTTTCCGAAGCAGCGAGCTGGCCAATCACCGTATCCATCACTTCCACGCCGGCGCGATTGACACAGGCGACCAGGTTCTGCGTCGCGGTCTGGCTGCCGGTGATGATGTGGACGTTGACCTCGAGCCTCGCGCCAGTGAGCCCGACCGGCGCGCCAATCCCCTCCTGCTCGTCGACGACGAAGTCTTGCGGCAGCACGTGAAGAATTTCGCGGCCGGCCGGCAGCGAAACGGCGCGCGCCGCGTCGATCGCGCGCCGCACGTCGTCGCGCGTGACCTCGCGGTTCTTGCCGGCCACGGCCACCACCCCGCGGCTGTTGAAACCCTTGATGTGCGGCCCGCTGGTGGCAAGGTGCACCGAGCCCACCTCGACGCCGGCCATCAGCTCGGCTTCCTCGATCGACTTCTTGATCGAATCCACCGCCGCCTCGAGATTGACGACCACCCCGCGCTTGAGTCCTTTCGATTCCGCAACGCCGATGCCGATCACGTCGACGCCGTTGTCGTCGAGCAGTTCGCCGACCACCGTGCACACCTTGCTGGTGCCGATGTCGAGGCCCACCACGTAGCGTTCCTGTCGTGCCACTCGTCCTCCGTCACCGACGTCCCGCCGTTTTGACCGGCCGCACGTAGACCCGATCGTCGAAGCGCAAATCGACGTAATCCACCGCGCTGACCCGCTCGCGCAGCGCCGGCGCGAGGTCGACGTATTGCTGCAGCCGCGCCACGAAGTCGGTGTCGCCGAGCCGCAGCAGCGCCGGATCGCCGGCAAGAATCACGACCGCATCGTGCAGGTTGGAGACGTCGAGCTGCGACATCAGTTTCTGCAGCTCCGGCCGCGTCGAGAGCGCCGTGATCACGCGCGCCGCAAACTCGGCGCGCGCGACGTCGACGAGCGAGCCGCCGTCGTGCGGCGACGCGGTGAGGCCGTCGATGATCGGCAGATCGAGGTCGGCATACAGCGGCCCGTATTCGTCGATGATCACGCCGCGCGGATCGAGGAGGTACATCTCGGTCGCGATACGGCCGATCCCCATCGGCCGCCGCTCTTTCACGGTGATCTCCACCGTCGAGGGCAACACCCGCCGGATCGTGGCGCTCTCCACCCACGGCGATGACAGCAGCTTCTCCTGCCAGTGCGCGAGATCGACCGCGAGAATGTTCTGCCCGCGCAGGCCTTCGACCAGCGCCAGCACTTCGCCCGTCGACAACCGTCCCTGGCCACGCACCGTCATCTGACCGATCTGCAACGACGGCGCGGCCGCAATCAGCGTGACGCCCTCATAGGTCGCGAAGGCGAGCAGCACCAGAAGCGCCAGGACACGGGCCGCCAGCCACGCATATCTCGAAGCCGGACGGCGCTTGCGGGATGGCTTGATGTGGGCGCGCTTGAAGCGTTTGTCGGGAGCGGCGGCAATCACAGCCTGGCCGCCGTAGCCCGGGCGGTGGTGGCTCATGCGCCCGACTCCCGCTTCTGCAGCTCGGCGACGAGATTGCCGGCCAGACTGCTGATCGAGCCGGCGCCGAGCGTGATCACGAGATCGCCTGGTCGAGCCACATCCGCCACGCGTCGCGCCATCTCCGCGAGCGCCGGCACCACGTGCACCGGCGTCGACCGCGACCGGTCGACGACTGCGGCCAGCGCATCGATGGTGACCCCCGGAATCGGGTCCTCGCTGGCGGCGTAAATATCGGTCAGCACCACTTCGTCTGCCGGCGCCAGTGCGGCGCCAAACTCCGTCATCAGGTCGCGAGTGCGCGTGTAGCGGTGCGGCTGGAAGGCGACGATGATGCGCGGCGGGTTCGCGGCCCGCGCCGCGGCGAGCACGGCGGCAATCTCGGTTGGATGATGGCCATAGTCGTCGATCACCGTGATGCCGTTGACCACCCCGCGGTGCTCGAAACGGCGCTCGGCGCCGCGGAACTCCGACAACGCCGACGCGATGGTGCCGAACGGCACATCGAGCTCGAGCCCAACAGCGACGGCAGCCAGCGCGTTCTGGACCGAATGCCGTCCGGGCACCGACAGGTGAAGCTCACCAAGCGTTGCGACCCCGCCGCCCCCGCGCCGCTCATGCCGCTCGACGATGCAGGCCGATCCGAATCCGGCGAGACGAACGTCGCGTCCAAAAATGAGCGGGCCGGCAGTCCCTGGCACGGCGTCTTCGCGAAGGCGATTGATGCCGTAGGTCATCACACGGCGCTGGAGCTTCGGCAGCACCGCACGGAGCTCCGCGTCATCGGCGCACGCGACCACCGCGCCGTAGAACGGCACCTTGTTCGCGAAGTCGATGAAGGCCTGCTGCAAGTCTGCGAAGCTCCCGTAAGCGTCCATGTGTTCGCGATCGATGTTCGTCATCACGGCCATCGATGGCGACAATTTCAGGAACGAGCGATCGCTCTCGTCCGCTTCCGCCACCATGTAGGCGCCGCGCCCCAGCCGGGCATTGCTGCCGAACGCGCTCAACCGCCCGCCGATCACCGCCGTCGGATCCAGCCCGGCCCGTTCCAGCACCAGCGCGATCATCGAGGTGGTGCTGGTCTTGCCGTGCGCGCCCGCCACCACGATGCCGAACCGCAGCCGCATCAGCTCGGCCAGCATCTCGGCCCGCGGGATCACCGGGATGCGCCGGCGCCGCGCCTCCGCGAGCTCCGGGTTGTCGTGCCGCACCGCCGACGAATACACCACGACGTCGGCGTCGCCGACGTTCGCGGCCGCGTGACCGATCACCACCTTCGCACCCAGCGACCCGAGGCGATCCGTCACGCTCGATCGCTTCGCGTCTGAACCCGACACTCCGTAGCCGAGATTTGCCAGCAGCTCGGCGATCCCGCTCATGCCGATGCCGCCAATCGCGACGAAGTGCACGCGCCGTGTCTTACCCAGCACGACGTCCGCCCTGCCCCGCATGCGCTCGCTCGGCCAGCTGCTCCACGCGATCGGCGATGCGCTCCGCTGCATCCGGCCGCGCCAGCGCACGGGCCGCCGACGCCATCCGCCGCCGTCGATCCGGATCCGACACCAGCGCGGCGATCGCCGCAGCCAGCGAATCGCCCGTCAACCCGCGCTCGTCCACCACCACTGCCGCACCCGCGTCGGCCACCACCGCCGCGTTCTTGCGCTGGTGGTCGTCGGAAGAGGTCGGCAACGGCACCAGGATCGCGGGCCGGCCCGACGCCGCCAGTTCCGCCAGCGTGGTCGCGCCCGCTCGGGCCACGACCACGTCTGCGGCCTTCATCTCGCGATCGATTTCATCGATGAAGGCCTCCACCCGCGCGGCCAGACCGGCGCGCTCGTACGCGCCCCGCACCAGATCCAGATCGCGCTCGCCGGTCTGGTGCGTAATCGCCAGGCGTATCCCGGAGGCTGCCAGCCGCGGCGCCGCCTCCACCATGGCCACGTTGATCGCGTGCGCCCCCTGAGAACCGCCAAAGATCAGTACCCGCGCTGCATCTCGCAGCGGCTTACCCTGTGCGAGATCGACGCCGCTGGCGTCGATCGAGTCGATAGGGTCATTCGCCTCCTCGTGTCGGGCCGGAAAAAATTCCGGGCGTACCGGGTTGCCGGCCACAAACCCCGTGCGCGGGAAATACGGCAAGGCCGCTTCGAAATTCACAGCTGCCGCGCGTACCACGCGGGCCAGCAGCCGATTGGTAATCCCCGGCAGCGCGTTTTGTTCGAGCAGCATCGTCGGGTACCCCAACAGCGCCGCCAGCGCGAGCACGGGCCCCGACGCAAATCCGCCGACGCCGACCACCACGTCGGGACGGCGCTTGGCGATCACACGCCAGGCGTCGAGCCCCGCAATCGGCAGCAGCCCCAGCCCGATCGTCCGCTCGACCCGCGACTTGCCTTTCAGGCCGGTGACGTGAATCAGATCGAGCTCGAAGCCTTCGCGCGGCACCACGCGCGCTTCGATGCCCGTCGCGGTTCCGGCGAACGTCACCTGCGTCGACGGATCCCGGCGCTTCAACTCGCGCGCCAGCGCAATCCCGGGGTACAAGTGCCCGCCGGTGCCTCCGCCCGCGATGAGAATGCGCACCGATCACGCGGCTCCTGTCTCCATTTGCGAATGCTGCGAGATGTTCAGCAGCACGCCGACGCCGACCAGATTGATCAACATCGACGAGCCGCCGTTGCTGACCAGCGGCAGCGGAATGCCCTTAGTCGGCATCAACCCGAGCACCACGCTGATATTCACCAGCGCCTGCAGCACGAGCATCATCGTGATGCCGAGCGCGAGAAACGCGCCGAAGCTGTCGGGCGCGCGCAGCGCGGTGCGCAGCCCGCGCCACGCGATGACGCAGAAGCACAGCACCACCATCGAGGCGCCCAGCAGGCCGGTCTCTTCCGAGATCACCGCAAAAATGAAATCGGTGAACGGCTCGGGGAGATAGAACAGCTTCTGCACGCCGCTCATCAGGCCCTTGCCGGTCACGCCGCCGGTGCCCACCGCGATGAGCGACTGGATGATCTGAAATCCGTCGCCGAGCGGATCCGCCCACGGATCCATGAACGTGAGCAGACGCCGGCGGCGGTAGTCGGCCTGCATCAGAATCACGTAGAGCGCGGGCAACGCCAGCAGGCCGGCGCCGAGCAGGTAGCGATAGGAGATGCCGGCGGCGAACACCATGACGCCGATCACCGCGAGCAACGACACCGCCGTGCCGAAATCGGGCTCGAGCAGAATCAGCGCGATGATGCAGCCGACGATCAGCCCGATGGGCAACAGCGAATACTGCACTTCGTCGATGCGGTGTCGCCGCCGCTCGAGGATCAGCGCCGTGAAGAGAATCGCCGCGAGCTTGGCCAGCTCCGACGGCTGAATGCCGAAGCCGCCAACGCCAAACCACCGCCGCGTGCCATTGATGGGACGCGAGAACAACACCGCGATCAGCATGAAACCGACCACGGCGAGCAGCATCCAGATCATCCGATCGTTGCGATACGTGCGATAGTCCACCCGCATCACGATCGACAGCACGGCGACGCCGACCGCGGCCCACATCAGCTGTCGGGTCACGAACAAATAGGGCTGCTGGTAGCGTTCCAGTGCCACGATCGCCGACGCGCTGTAAACCATGACGACGCTGGCGCAGATGAGCGCCAGGGTCGCCAGGAACAGCCACTTGTCGGACTGCAGCTTTCTTGCCATCTGTTTTTCTTTGCGCCGCCTCCGGCGGCGCGGTTACCATTAGCCCCCCTCGGGAGGCGGCTAAAGTCGAAGGCGCTGAACTCGATACAGGGGAGCAGTCAGTAGTCGCCAGTCGATCAGGGAATTGGGACACCAGCCTCGCAGACCGGGGCAGCCTGCGCTCCCAGCGACCAGCTCCTAATTGCCGCTAACCGGCTGACGACTACTCACTGCTCCCTCACGCTTCGGTGATCAGCTTTCGAACCTCCTCCTTGAACTTGCGTCCGCGTTCGGCGTAATCGGCGAACATGTCGAAGCTGGAGCACGCGGGCGCCAGCAGCACCACGCCGTCGGGCACCGCCAGATCCCACGCCCTGCGCACCGCTTCGGCCAGCGAATTCGCCTCCACCACCGGCACCACGTCGCCCAGGGCCGCTTTGACCATCGGCCGCGATTCGCCAATCGCGACGACGGCCCGGCCGTGCGCGCGCAGCGGCTCGACCAGGTCGGTGAAATCGCCGCCTTTGTATTTGCCGCCGATGATCGCCACCACCCTGTCGAAGCTTTCGATCGACTTCGTCGCCGCATCGATGTTGGTGGCCTTCGAGTCGTTGACGAACCGCACCGCACCGCGCGACGCGACGGTCTCCATCACGTGCTCGAGACCGTGGAACCCTTCGAGCGCCTGTGCCAGCGACGCGCCGGCCGCGCCGGCCAGATGGCTGATCGCGGTGGCCGCCACGACGTTGCTCAACATGTGCCGTCCCTGCAGGTGCACCGCCGCCACCGGCAACAGCGGAATGTCGCCTTCGGAGGTGCGCTGCCACACAAAGCCCCGGCCGACATGAATGTCGGCGGGCTGATCGACGCCGAAGGTGACCACCCGCGCGCGAACGTGTCGTGTCATCTGCATGGCCTCCACGCTGTCCGCATTCACCACCGCCAGGTCCTGCGGTTCCTGGTTGGCGAAGATGCGCATCTTCGCCGCCGCGTACGACGCCTCATCGGGATGCCGATCGAGATGGTCCGGAGAGAAGTTCAGTAACGCCGCGATCCACGGCTTGAACGTGTCGGTGGTCTCGAGCTGGAAACTGCTGGCTTCGACCACGTGCACGGTATCGGCGGTCGAGGCCTCCACCTGCGCGCTCAGCGGGTAGCCGATGTTGCCGCCCACCATTACCCGACGTCCCGCCGCTTCGAGCATCCGGCCGACCAGCGTGGTGGTGGTCGACTTGCCTTTGGTGCCGGTGATCGCGACGATTGGGCCGCGCAACCAGCGCGACGCCAGCTCGAGCTCGCCGATTACCGGAATGCCGAGGGCCTTCGCGCGCGCGACCTCCGGCAGATCGATCGGCACGCCGGGGCTGAGCACGACCAGGTTCGAGGTCTCGAACGTGGCCAGCACGTGACCATTTAGCTCGAGGCTCACGCCGGCGTCACGCAACTGCGCGGCTTCCGCAATCTGCGGTTTGCGATCGGTCAGCGTCACCACCGCGCCGCGGCGGGCGAGCAGCAGCGCCGCGGCCACACCGCTCCTCGCGGCGCCCACCACCAGCACCTTCTGCCCGCTCACGGAAAAGCTCGATGTCGTCATCGCAGCTTCAAGGTCGTCAAACTGAACAGGGCGAAGATGATCGCGACGATCAGGAATCGCGTGATCACCTTGGGTTCTTCCCAGCCGCTCAACTCGAAGTGGTGGTGCAGCGGCGCCATCTTGAACACGCGCTTGCCGCGCAACTTGAACGAGACCACCTGAATCACCACCGACGCGGCCTCGAGCACGAACACGCCGCCGACGATCACCAGCAGCAGCTCCTGTTTGATCAGGATCGCGACCGTCGCAATCGCGCCGCCGAGCGCCAGCGAGCCGACGTCGCCCATGAAGATCTCCGCGGGGTGGGCGTTGTACCAGAGGAAGCCGAGGCTGGCGCCGACCAGCGCCCCGCAGAAGATGGTCAGCTCCGCCGCCGGCTCGAATCGGACCAGCAACAGATACTCCGCAAACACGCGGTGTCCGGTCACGTAGGCGAGCGCGGTGAACGCCGCGGCAGCCACGGCGAAGGTGCTGATCGCCAACCCGTCGAGGCCGTCGGTGAGATTGACCGCGTTGCTCCACGACGCCAGAAAGAACGCGGCGAACGGCACATACCACCAGCCGATGTCGGGAATCAGCTGCTTGAAGAACGGAAAGATCAGCCGCGTGTTGTAGACGTTCTGACCCGCGAGCCACAGCAGCATCAAGCCCAGGGCCAGACCGAGGAGAACCTGGAGACCGAACTTGTAGCGCGGCGCCAGGCCGCCAGACGTCCGGCGCGTGATCTTCAGGTAGTCGTCGAGGAAGCCGATCCCTCCGAACGCCGCGGTGGTGACCACCGCAATCCAGACGTAGATGTTGGAGAGGTCGGCCCAGAGCAGCGTCGGGATCAGCGCTGCCGCCAGGATCAGCAGCCCGCCCATCGTCGGCGTGCCGGCCTTGGCGCGATGCGATTCGGGACCCTCCTGCCGAATCACCTGACCGATCTGGAAATCACGCAGCCGGCGGATCAGCCACGGTCCCATCACCAGGCTGATCACCAGCGCGGTCATGCTCGCCGCCGCGGTCCTGAACGTGATGTAACGCGTCACGTTGAGGACCGAGAACTGCGGGTAGAGCGAGATCAGGAAGTGATACAGCATCAGCCGAACACCGCCGTGAGACGTTCCACCACGACATCCGTGCGCGTGCCGCGCGAACCCTTGACCAGGACGACGTCACCCGACGCCACCATTGCCGCCACCGCGTTGGCGGCGTCGGCGCTCGTATCGAAATGCGTGACCGCTTGTCGCGGCATGCCGGCCGCCACCGCCGCGTCACCCATGGCGCGCGCCGGATCGCCGCCGACCGTCACCAGGCGCCACAGCCGGCTGGCGGCCGCTGTCCGCCCACAGGCCTCGTGCAGTTCGGTGGAGAGCTCGCCGAGTTCGAGCATCTCACCGAGGACCGCCACGCGGCGGGCCGCCCACGCCCGCGCCACCACGTCGAGCGATCGCCGAAGCGCCGACGGGCTCGAATTGTAGGAGTCGTCGATGACCGTGACGCCTTTCGGCAGCCGCAACACCGCTCCGCGCTTCGACGCCGGCTTCAAACCGGCGGCGGTGGTCACGATCGCGTCGAGATCGACGCCGAACTCGAGCGCCGTCGCGGTGGCAGCCAGCACGTTCATGAAGTGGCCGCGCCCGAGCAGGGGCACGCTGATGCTGCGCTCGCCCTGCGGCGTGATCACGCGCGCGCGAGAACCGTCGAGACCAAGGTCTTCGACGTCCATACCGCGCACGTCGGCGTCTGCGGTGCTGCCGAACGTGACCGTGCGGCCAGCAAACTTCGGCACCCGCGCCATCACCAGCGGATCGTCGGCATTGGCGACGAGCACGGTCGCCGCCGACGCCAGTTCCAGAATCTCGCCCTTCGCGTCGGCAATGGCGTCGCGCGATCCGAAGTGGCCGATGTGCGCCTCGCCGACGTTCGTCCACACGCGGACCTCCGGCGTCGCGACGCCGACCAAGGTGCGGATTTCCCCCGCGTGATTCATGCCCAGTTCCATCACCGCCACGTCGGCGCCGTGCCGCAGCTCGAGCAGCGACAGCGGCAGGCCGAGGTGGTTGTTCAAGTTGCCCGTGTTCTTCACGACGCGGTAGTTCGTGCCGAGAAATTCCGCGATCGTGTCTTTGGTCGTGGTCTTGCCGGCGCTGCCGGTAATGGCCACCACCTTCGCTCCCGACTCGACGCGCACGTAGCGCGCGAGGTCTTGCAACGCCGTGGTGGTGTCCGCGACCTCGACCACGAACGATTCGCTGTCCTCGGCGACCGCCGCCGGCCTGCTCACCACCACCCCCGCGGCGCGACGCTTCACCGCCGCCGCCACGAAGTCGTGCCCGTCGCGCCTGGCGACAATGGCGAAAAACAGATCGCCCGACGCCAGCGTGCGCGAGTCGATCGAGAACCCGGTCACGTAGTGGTCGTCATCGCCGGCCACCAGCCGGCCGTTCATCGCCGCCGCGATGGTGCCCGCGGCCAGCGGCATCGCCGCTCGCACTACCGATCCGTCTGCGCCGGCTGCGCCCGGCGCTTCAACGCCGTCCTCGCCACTTCGCCGTCGTCAAACGGCAGCACCCGATCGCCAATCTGCTGGTACTTCTCGTGGCCCTTGCCAGCGATCAGCACCACGTCACCCCTGGTCGCGATCGCGATCGCGCGGTCGATCGCCTCGGCGCGATCGACCACCGACACCACCATCGGCGCGCGGCTCGACGCCTGCGTACCGGCAGGAATGCCGCGTTCGATTTCCTCGATGATGCGTTTGGGATCTTCCGAACGCGGGTTGTCGGAGGTGATCACGGCGACGTCGCTCAACCGCGCCGCGACCATCCCCATCAACGGCCGTTTCGATCGATCGCGATCGCCGCCGCAGCCGAACACCGTCACCAGCCGATGACGGGTCAACGGCCGCGCCGTCTCCAGCAGATTCCGCAGCGCGTCGTCGGTGTGCGCGTAGTCCACTACCACCGTGACGTCGTCTTTTTCGGACGACACCACTTCGAATCGGCCGGGCACGCCCGGCAGCGCGGCGACGCCGCGCGCGATGGCCTCGATCGGAATGTCGAGCGCGATCGCGGCCGCGGTGGCCGCCAGGATGTTGTAGACGTTCGGGCGTCCGACCAGCTTCGACTTCAGCTGCACCACGCCCTTCGGCGTCCGGATGTCGAAGCGCAGGCCGGCGAGCGTCATCTCGATCGGTCCGGGCGTCACGTCGGCGGCGGCGTTGATCGCGTAGGTGATCGGCCGGCTGCAGATCTCGACCAGCGAGGCGCCGCGGGGGTCGTCCAGATTGATCACGCCCGGCGCGCCGTCGGGCAGCATCTGGAAGAGCCGGCGCTTGGCCGCGAAGTACGCCTCCATATCCTCGTGGAAGTCGAGGTGATCGCGCGTCAGATTGGTGAACACACCGGCCGCGAACCGCATGCCGTCGACGCGCTTCAACGACAACGCATGCGACGACACCTCCATCACCGCAGACCGCGATCCGCGCTCGAGCATGTCGTTCAGCAACTGCTGCACGTCCGGCGCTTCGGGCGTGGTGCGCGAGGCTTCGCGGTCCTCGCCGGCAATGCGATACGCGACGGTGCCGAGCATGCCGGCGCGAAGACCCGCGGCGTCGAGAATCGAACTGAGCAGGTACGCGGTCGTCGTCTTGCCATTGGTGCCGGTGACGCCAGTCACCGGCATGCGGCGGCTCGGATGGTTGAAGAACCGGTCGGCGAGAAGCGCGAGCGCGAGCCGAGCATCCCGGACGACAATCCACGGCACGGTGACGGCACCGGGCCGATCCGACTCCGAAACAATCGCCCTGGCTCCACGCCCCGCCGCTTGATCGGCGAACGCGTTGGCATCGGCCTTGAGACCTTTGAGGGCGACGAAGACGGATCCTGGAATCACGCGCCGCGAGTCGTAGGCAATCGCAGTGATGGGATCGGCTCCGGCGCCTACGCCCGCCGACGGTGTGACCGCCAGCTCGCGCAGCGTCGTGATCGCGTCGCCGAGAGTCACCGTTTGACCCCTTCGTCTCCAATGGCTCCGGTGGGTCGCAAGGGGGGACGCCGGTTGAGGACAAGGGTGCACGTCGCACCAGGTTCGAGTGGCGAGCCGGCGGGAGGATGCTGCTGCATCACCACGCCGGTGCCCCGCATGCGGGCGCTGAGACCGAGCCGCGCCAGTTCGCGCAAAGCTTCGCGCGCGCTCATGCCGGTGAGATCCGGCAGCCCGGTGTCCGCGGCATTCGCCGGCAACGCCACCACCGCGCGGGCGACGATCGGCGTCGAGGGTGACGCGAGCGCGTCCGGGTCGGCGCGCGCCACCATCACCGGCGGCGCCGGATTGATGGTCGGCGTCACTCCGAGCCGGCGCAAGCTGGCATCGGCGATGCGTCTGAAGATCGGCGCGGCGATGGCCCCGCCCGTGTCGCCGCCCACGCGCGGCGAATCGACCATCACGATCACGGTCAACGCGGGAATGCGCGACGGCACGAACCCGACGAAGGAGACGTTCTGCTGAAACGGCGAATAGCGGCCGTTGATGAGTTTGTTGGCCGTGCCCGTCTTCCCTGCCACCGAGTAGCTGACCAGCTGCGCGCCCTTCGCAGTGCCATCAAGCACGGCCTGTTCCATGATGTGCGTCAGCGTGGCGGCGGTCTCCGGCAGGATCGCGCGGCGCACCGCTTTGGGCCGCACCATCGTCCGCTGGTTGCCCTTGACCACCGCCCGAACCACGTGGGGCTCGTACAACGTTCCGCCGTTCGCGATCACGCTGGCGGCTGCGGCCATCTGCAGCGGCGTCACACCAACCTGGTAGCCCATCGACACCGACGCCAGCGCGCTGTCGTTCAACTTCGAAGGTTCCCAGACAATGCCCGGGCTCTCGCCGGGGAAGTCAGGGGACGATGGCTTGCCGAAACCGAAGCGGCGAATGTAGAGGCCCAGCCGTTCGGGGCCGAGTTTCAATCCAACCTTGATGGCGCCGACGTTGCTCGACTTCACGATCACGTCGGTGAACGTCAGCTGGTCGAACACTCGCATGTCGTTGATTACGCGGCCGCCGAAACTGATCTGCCCGCCGCTGACGTCGATCACGTCGCCCGCCTTGATCACGCGCTCTTCAATCGCCGCCGACGCCGTGACCAGCTTGAAGGTCGAGCCGGGTTCGTAGAGGTCCTGCACGGCGAGATTGCGGCGCGCCGATTCCGGCGAGGCGCTGTACTCGTTCGGATTGAACGTCGGATAGCTGGCCATGGCGAGGATCTCGCCGGAGTGCGGATCCATGATCACCGCCGTGCCGGCGTCGGCACGAGCGGCGCGCACACCGGCACGAACCTCGCGCTCGGCGATGTACTGCAAGTGCTCGTCGATGGTCAGCTCGATCGACGCGCCCGCCGTCGGCGATCGCTCGAGACGGCTGAACACGTGCCGGCGCGCATCGGTCTGCACCAGCAGCTTGCCTTCGCGTCCGCGCACGGTCTTGTCGTAGGCGGCCTCGATGCCGCCGAGGCCGACGTTGTCCACGCCGACGTAGCCGAGCAGGTTGGCGGCCAGCTCGCGGTTCGGATAGAAGCGTTTGCTCTCACGGCGAAAGCCGATGCCATCGAGGTTGAGCGCCGCCACGCGCTTGGCCTGCATCGGCGTGACCCGGCGCTTCACGTAGACGAACGATCGGGGTTGCGACAACCGGTCGCTCAGCTCTTCGCGCGACTTGCCGGTGCAGTCGTCCAGCGCCGTGCACAGCGATGCCGCGGTTGCCGCCGGATCGCTGATCTCGGTCGGGACCGCGTAGATGGTGTCGGCGTCCACGCTATATGCAAGGAGCCGGCCGTGCCGATCGAAGATCTCGCCCCGCTTGGCCGGCGCCGGCACGGTGCTCATCTGCTGCCGTTCCGCCCGGGCCACAAGCTCATCGTGCTGAATCACTTGCAGCACAACGAGCCGCGCCTCGATGCCTACCACCCAAATAACGAGCACCGCCGCGGCCGCCATGAGGCGGCGCTTCATCACGGGGCGCCAGTGGGGATCGGGCTGAACGGACACGATGTGTAGCGTTTTACCGGGCGGCGACGATGGACTTGGCCGGCGGGGCGGGAGCCGTCACGCGCTCGAGCACCACTGCGTCGGCGTCGCTGGGCGCGACCATGCCGAGGCGCTCGGTGGCGATCTTCTCGATTCGCTGCGGCGCCCGCAGGGTCTCGGTTTCGAGACGCAGGTGGCGGTTGATCTCGCTCTCGGCCGCGCGCTCGCGCTGCATCTGCTCGAGCTTGTAGCCGTGGCGCAGCAGCTCGAAGTGCTGCCAGGCGGAGAACAGCAGCACGATCACCAGCGCGGCGCCGATGGCGAGCGACTGCCACAAGTCGCGTAATCGCCGCTCGTCGACTTCGCGGACGATCTGGTTGTTGCGGAAGTCCTTGCGAATCTCATATTCGAAGGTTCCGGTCTTGTTGTTCATGCAACCCCCTCAGCAATCCGTTCGGCCCCGCGCAACTTTGCGCTCCGCGCTCGCGGATTGGCCGCGGCCTCGGCCTGGCCCGCCACGATCGGGTGCTTCGTCAGCACTCGCAGCGTCGCGCCGTCGCCCTGCGACAAACTCCGCAGCGTGTGTTTCACCACGCGATCCTCGAGCGAGTGAAACGCAATCACCGCCAGCCGCCCACCGGCCTGCAGCCTGGAAGCAGCTGAGCCGATAAACGAGTCGAGCCCATCCAGCTCGCCGTTGACCCAGATGCGCAGCGCCTGGAACGTGCGCGTCGCCGGATCAATGCGCTGCCACCCGCGTGCGGCCACCGCCCGCCGCACAATCTCCGCCAGCCGTGCGGTGGTCTCGATCGGCGCCCGTTGCCGCGCCGCCACAATCGCGCGCGCCACCTGACGCGAGCGCCGTTCTTCGCCGAACCGGTAAATTACGTCGGCGAGTTCCGTTTCGTCGGCGCGATCGAGCAGCGCCGCCGCCGTTTCGCCGCGCGTGCGATCCATGCGCATGTCGAGCGGCTCATCGCGGCGGAAGCTGAACCCCCGTCCTTCGCTGTCGAGCTGCATCGACGACACGCCGAGATCCGCGAGCACCCCCGACACCGTCTGCACGCCCGCGGCGTCGAGCACCGCGGCAAGATTGCGGTAGTCGTCGTGCACGAACGTCGTGCGATCGCGAAAACTTTCCAGCGCCGCTTGCGCCAATGCCAGCGCGTCCGGATCGCGATCGATCCCGATCACGCGCGCCGCCCCGTGCTCGAGCACCATGCGCGCGTGCCCACCGAGTCCCAGGGTGCAGTCGACAAACGTGCCACCGCGCGCGGGCTGCAGCAGCTCGCGCACCTCGTCGAGCAGAACCGGAACGTGCGCTGGTGGCACCAGCTAGATCCCGAAGCCCGACAGCGCCTTCGCGTCCTCGTCCGTGAACGGTTCCGCGATCAGCCGCGCGGCGAAACGCTCGTGGTTCCAGACCTCGAGATAGTTCTGCTGGCCCAGCACGTCGACCTCGCCGTTCATCAGCGCGCTCTCGCGCAAGCGCGGCTGGATCAGCACGCGTCCCTGCGAATCGAGCTCGCTGACCTGGCCGTAAAAATTCACGCGATCGAGAAAGCGCAATCGCGCCGGGTGAGTGGAAGGCATTTGCGCGAGCCGACGTTCGATGTCGACCCAGACCGGCATCGGATAGATGCGTACGGACTGCCCCGAGAGGCTCGTCACGAACAGTTCCGTGCCATGATCTTTTTGAATCACGGCGCGAAAACCATTCGGGACCTTGAGCCGGCCCTTGTCATCGATTTTCGCCGGCGAGTTGCCCCGAAGCACGCCTCTTACTCCACTTCACTCCAGAAAAATCCACTCGGATGGTAGAGGCTGGCGTCGGGATTGTCAACGCTGATCTACGGTAAACGGTTGACAGTTTTGGCCTTACGTGTTTGTTTCGCCATCAACACGAAGGTGTGTCAATTTTTTGACTACCATAGGCTGGCGGTAGTGGTCAGTTTTCAAGATGGGGTTACAGAATGGCACTAATTCGTTGGAAAGTACAGCGCCCAATCGAAGGGGAGGAAGGGCGTATAGAGCCTGCCAATTGAGGGGCGCAAACCGTAAACCGGGCCGGACCGCCTAGGCAACTTTTTCTGCCTCCTGATTCTCCAGCAAGCGAATCAGATCCTCGATGCTCCACACATGGAAGGACAGGCCTGCGGCCATCGCTGGCGTAACGCGCAGGGTCTTATGAATGCGGCAGAAGTTGTAATGCACGAAATGAAGCGCAACCGCGTAGGCATGGTTATCGAGCTTCTTCGAAAACGCGTTCGTCAGGCGCGTGAAGCGCCGAATCGACATCCGCATCGTAAGGTTCTGACGTTCAACGTAGCTGGTGGAAATGTGCTTCGGCTCCGGGTTGCCTTTTATGACCTCCGTTTCGATGCTGACGATCTTCGCCGGGCTGTATCGCTTCTCTTCCTGGTCGAAGCCGTAATGCTTCTTGAGCATCGCATAATCGATCTGACGGCCAAACGCAGCGCGTACGGCATCGACGTAGAGCCGGTTGCCGTCAGTCGTTAGTTGAATCTGATTCGAGAGGCGAGCGGACAGGTCGAGCATGAGATTGTACGCCGCCGTGTAATCACGATTGCCGACGAACCACGACACGATCAGCTTACTGTCGGCATCCATCGCTACCCACGTCCAGGTATCGCCCCAACCTTCGGCGCGCTTCTCGGGCTTCGTGTTCTTTTGCTTCGCGCCGACGAATTGCCAAATTTCATCGACTTGAACGCGCTCGGCCTTCACGCCTCTCACGATCTTGTCATGATACTCGGCGCAGACCGGGCCAAGGTCTGCTAGCAACTTTAAGATCGCGGGCTTACAGACACCAGTCATGCGCGCTGTCGCTCGAATACCGTTGCCCTCAACGAGTGCGGCGACGACGGCGACGCGCTTGGCAATAGGAAGGCGATTCATGAGATAAATCTTATGCGTGAGCGGTCACGCATGTCAAGTACTGCAAACGTCTGCAGTACCACCCACATTGTACGTACTGTTAGGTATCACTCTCCTGATTACTACATTGGCCCGGCGGGGGGATAGTGGGGCAACATGTTGGCTATAAAGGGATTACCTGTTGACTAATATCACAAGCTCTGCCTTGGATCGTGGTTTTCTGGCTCAACCACGATCTTTTCCGCTTGTAACTCGGCCGCTTTGTTATAATCGGAGATGTCGCGGGAATCCGGGGGAACCCGACCAAGAGTACCCCCCGGACAACCGCATAGCCCGTGGAAGAGGTGACAGAGGCCATGAAATGAATCTCGCCCCCTGAAAGGGCGTGGGCCGGGCGAAAGCCCGGCCCTTAAGGCTTCCGTCGCCTAGGGCTAATTATTTTTATACCGCGTAAAGCATAGAAAGGCAAGGGGTTTATGGGCAGCACCGTCGATTACGACGCCGTTATCGCGGACTTGGAGCAGAAGCGCGCCGCCTTCAACACTGCCATTGATAACGCGATCCAGGGCATTCGGCACGTCTTGAACGCGATAAACGGCCTGCCCGCCACCGGCCTACCCGGCGGTGTGACAGGGCCGCTCACAGTCGAGCCGCTGCCGCAGACGATCACGCCCGCGACGTTCTTCGGCCTCAGCATCGCCGAAGCTGCAATTCGTTTCCTCCAGATCGTGAAGAAGCAACAGACCACCCGCGAGATCGCCGAGGGCCTAGAGGAAGCGAGGTATCACCATACGTCTGCGAATTTCGTGAACACGGTCAACACCGCGTTATACCGGCGCGAGAGGGACGAAGCCGACGTCGTTCGGATCGGGCGCAATTGGGCCTTGGCTGAGTGGTATCCGGGCAGACGGAGAGGCCGTCCAGCGTCTACTACTGAAGAGGAAACGGAGCAGCCAGACGAGGGGGAAATCCCGTAACGCGTACAAACGAAAGGCCTGCCGTTTTGCAGTCGGCAGGCCCTAGAAGCACCCCCCCGTTCTAGGCCGAGGGGTTACGCGTAAGGGCAAAATAACATAGAGATTACAACGCGTCCAATACGTAAGCGGTCACGCATCGGATCGTGCGGTGCCCGAGGGGTTAAAGGGGCCGTCTTTGCAGGGCGGTGGCATCTAGGTGCCTTCGTGGGTTCAAATCCCATCCGCACGTCCAACCGCTTACTCCGATTTCTCGCCCCACCTTGCTCTTGCCGCCTTCACCGCGCTGGCGCGTCGTTCCTCCGCAGTCAACTTATCGGCCCTCGCACGGCCACCCTTGAGACCACCAAGGCGTCCAAGGGCGACCGCCAACGGGTTCTTTGCAGCAACCGTGCCGAGGGCTTCTACTCTAGCTACTGCCGCAAATGCAGCCTGATTTACATCCATTCGACGACGTTTTCGCGTTCTTGGTTTTGCTCTGGGCTTAGTCTTCTTGCGTGACCGCTTAGGCATGCACCCAGTATGCACCTATCTGGGTCAAGAATTTGACGATTTTGACCTTCGCTTTGAAAACTGACCACTACCAGGCTGGCGTCGGGCGAAAGTGCGGGCAACCACATGCTACGATTGCCGTTTTCACCGCGAGGATTTTTTCTTCATGCTGCACGCCGCGCTAATCGGCTTCCCCTCCACGGGCAAGTCCACCCTCTTCCAGTTGATGACCAGCGCCAAGGACGCGCCGCGGGGCAAGGGCGATACCGCGATCGGAATCTCGAAGGTCCCCGACGTCCGCCTCGATCGGCTCACCGCGATCTTCAACCCGAAGAAGCGCGTGCCCGCGACCATCGAGTTCACCGACATCATCGCGGCCGGCCGCACCGGAGCCGCCGCGCTCGTGGACGTCGCCGGCTACAAGAATGCTGACGCCCTCGTCCACGTGGTGCGCGCGTTTCGCGACCCGGCGGTGCCGCACCCGTCGGGTAGCGTCGACCCCGCGCGCGACGCCCAGGCGATGGAAGACGAGCTGATCCTCGCCGACCTCGGCGTCGTCGAACGCCGGCTGGAACGGATGGACAAAGAGCTGAAGAAGAGCAAGTCCGCCGAGCTCGAAAAGGAGAAAGACCTGATTGGGAAATGCAAGGCCGCCCTCGAGAACGGCCAGCCGTTGCGCGCGCTGGGCCTCACCGGCGAGGACCTGCGCCGCCTGCGTGGATTCCAGTTGCTGTCGGCCAAACCGCTCCTCGTGGTGATCAATCTCGACGAGGCCGACGCGGAAGCGGCTGCCAGCGTCGATCGTGCCGCAGACGTCACCGGTCTCACGCAATTCCTGTCCCGCGAGGGGACCAGGGCCGCGCCGTTGTGCGCGAAGATCGAGCTCGAGATCGCCGCGCTCGAGTCCGCCGACGCCGAGGCGTTCCTCAAGGACATGGGTCTGTCCGAATCGGGTCTCGATCGCGTCATTCGCGCCAGCTACGACCTGCTCGGCTACATGTCGTTCTTTACGGTCGGCGACGACGAATGCCGGGCGTGGTCGATTCGCCGGGGCACCGTAGCGCTGGATGCGGCCGGGGAGATTCACAGCGATATCCAGCGCGGGTTCATTCGCGCGGAGGTCGTCGGCTACGACCCGTTCATCGTGAGCGGCTCACTGGCGGCATCGCGCGACAAGGGCGAGCTGCGGCTGGAAGGCAAGGAATACGTGGTGCAGGACGGCGACATCATCAACTTCCGTCATGCAACGTAAGCCACAGAGATCACAGAGCCTGGAGCATGGCGTCACCTGATTGCGCGACCATCGTCGTCCCTGCCTTCAACGAGGCGGAAAGCATCGGGCCGGTGGTCGCCGAATTGCGCTCGGCTGCCGGCTGGCATGACGTGCTCGTGATTGACGATGGGTCCACCGACGGCACCGGCGAGGCCGCACAGGCCGCCGGCGCGCGCGTGATTCGACATCCGTACAACAAGGGCAACGGCGCCTCGATCAAGACGGCGATACGCGCGGTCACCACTGAATGGATGGCGATTGTCGACGGCGACGGCCAGCACACGCCCGCGGACGCGGTGCGATTGGTGGCGCGGCTCGGCGACTACGATCTCGTCGTCGGCGCCCGCGATCCGAAGACGCAAGCCACCCCGGGACGCCGCGCCGGCAACGCGCTGCTCAACCGGCTGGCGTCGTATCTGACCGAGCGGCCGATTCCCGATCTCACCTCCGGATTCCGGGCGGCGCGTCGTGAATGTCTGCTCGAGTTCCTGCATCTGCTGCCGAACGGTTTTTCGACACCGACCACCACCACGCTCGCGTTCCTCAAGGCAGGCTACAATGTGGCGTTCGAGCCCATTGCGGCACGCGCGCGTGTCGGTTCATCGAAAATCCGGCTGGCGCGCGACGGCGCCAGGTTTCTGTTGATCTTGTTGAAGGTCATCACCATTTTCAGTCCGCTCCGCATCTTCGCCCCGGTGAGCGCGGTGTCGTTTGCCGTCGGCGCGGCCTACGGCGCGTGGAATTTCATCTATCACGCGCGCATTCCGAACGGCGCCGTGCTGCTGTTGATGTTCTCGATCATGATCCTGCTCGTCGGCCTGGTGGCGGAGCAGATCGCGACGCTGCGGTTCGAAGGACGCCGGTCCTAGCCGCATGAATACGCTCGTTCTGATTCCCACCTACAACGAGCGCGACAATCTGCCGATCCTGGTCAAGGATCTGATGGCGCTCGACGGCGTGGCGGTGATGGTGCTCGACGATCAGTCACCCGATGGCACCGGCAAGGTGGCCGATGGTCTGGCCACGCAGTATCCCGGGCGCGTGCTGGTCCTGCACCGCACCGGTCAGCGCGGCCTCGGGGTGTCGTACCTCGAAGGTTTTCAAAAGGCAATCGCCGGCAGGTGGGAGTTCGTCTGCCAGATGGACGCCGACCTCTCGCACGATCCGAAGTACCTGCCTGAGATGCGCACCATGGCGGCCAACGGGGCCGACCTCGTGATCGGCTCTCGCTATCTGAACGGGATCAGCGTGGTCAATTGGCCGTTGCGCCGCATCATCCTGAGTCAGTTCGCCAATTTCTACATCCGGACGGTCACGGGCCTGGGATTGCGCGACATCACCACCGGCTACCGCTGCTGGCGCCGCGAATCGCTCGCCAGGCTGCCGCTCGATCGCATCGTCTCCGACGGCTACGCATTTCTGCTCGACGTCACCTTCATGGCCGCCGATGCCGGACTGCGGATCGCCGAATCGCCGATCATTTTCATCGAGCGCCGCCAGGGCGCGTCGAAGCTCTCGAGCAGCGTGCTGCTCGAGTCGCTGTTGACGCCGTGGAAACTGATCCTGCGGCACGGCCGCATCCGATCGCCGCGTCCCGCCGGTTCGAAGTAAAGTGGCCGTGATGCCGAGCCTGAGCGTCTTCTTCCCGGCGTACAACGACGGCGGCACCATCGCCAGCCTCGTCATCACGGCGATGAAGGTGGCGGGGACGCTCACGCCCGACTTCGAGGTCATCGTCGTCAACGACGGCAGCAGCGACGACACGCCGCAGATTCTCGACGAGCTCGCGCGCCTGTATCCCGATCACTTCCGCGCCGTGCATCATCCCAAGAACCGCGGCTACGGCGGCGTGCTGCGCACCGGGTTCGCGACCGCCACCAAGGACCTGATCTTCTACACCGACGGGGACGCCCAGTACGATCCGGCCGAAATGACGGTGTTGTGGTCGGCCATGACCGACGGCGTGGACTGGGTCAACGGCTGGAAGATCAGCCGCGCCGATCCGCTGCATCGCATCGTCATCGGCCGCGTCTACCACCACCTGGTGAAGTTTCTCTTCAGCCTGAAGGTCCGCGACGTCGACTGCGACTTCCGGCTGATCCGGCGGCGGATCTTCGATGTCGTGCGCCTCGAAAAAGACAGCGGCGTGATCTGCCTGGAAATGATGAAGAAGTTCCAGGACGCCGGCTTCCGTGTCGCCGAAACGCCGGTGCACCACTACCACCGCGCGCACGGCCACTCGCAGTTCTTCAACTTCCGGCGCGTGTTCCAGACGGCGATCGATGTGATGAAGCTCTGGTGGGTGCTGGTGATTCGCCGTGACCACATCAAACACCAGCGGGCAACGGCGACGGCCGACGCCGCGGAGAAGCGCCGGTGACCATGTCGAGTTTCTATCGCGGCCGCAAGGTGATGATTACCGGCGGCCTCGGCTTCATCGGCAGCAATCTCGCCCATCGTCTCGTCGCGCTCGGCGCCGATGTCCTGCTCGTCGACTCGTTGATCCCGGAGTACGGCGGCAACCTGTTCAACATTTCGGGAATCGAAGATCGCGTGCGCGTCAACGTCGCCGATGTGCGCCAGGCCAGCACGATGAATTACCTGGTGCAGGACCGCGAGGTGATCTTCAACCTCGCCGGACAGGTCAGTCACATCGACAGCCTGCGCGATCCGCACACCGACCTCGAGATCAATTGCCGCAGTCAGCTGACGCTGCTCGAGGCGTGCCGTCATCACAATCCGCGCACCAAGGTGGTCTATGCCAGTACTCGGCAGATCTACGGCAAGCCCGACTCGCTGCCGGTGACCGAGAAACACCTGGTGCGGCCCACGGATGTCAACGGCATCAACAAGGCCGCGGGCGAGTACTACCACCTCGTTTACAACAACGTGTTCGGCGTTCGCGGCTGCGCGCTGCGGCTCACCAACGTCTATGGGCCGCGGCAGCTGCTCCGCCACAATCGGCAGGGGTTCATCGGCTGGTTCATCCGGCTCGCGCTCGAGGACCGGCAAATCGAAATTTTCGGCGACGGTTCGCAAGTGCGCGACTTCGTTTACGTGGATGATGCCGTCGAGGCGTTTCTCGCCGCCGGCGCCACCGACGCCGTGAACGGCGAGGCGTTCAATGTTGGCGGCGAGGAGCATCTGTCGCATCGCGAGCTGGTCAAGATGCTCGTCGACATCGCCGGCAGCGGCCGCTATACGTTCGTCGAGTGGCCGCCGGAGAAAAAGGCGATCGACATCGGCAGCTTCTTCGCCGATTCGGCACTCTTTCGATCGCGAACGGGATGGAAACCGGCGGTGACGCTACGCGACGGGTTTGCCAGGACGTTTGACTACTATCGCCGGCACCTCCCGCACTATGTCGGTGCGAATTCCGTTTAACGCCCTGACGCCCGGCGAAGACGCGGCCGCGGTGCGGGCCGCGATCGATCGGGTGATGGCCAGCGGCTGGTTCATCCTCGGTCCCGAAGTCGAAGCGTTCGAGACGGAATTTGCCGCCGCCAGCCGGGTGCCGCACGCGGTCGGTGTGGGAACCGGGACCGATGCCATCACGTTGATCCTGCGCGCGCTTGACATCGGGCCAGGAGACGAAGTGATCACCCCGCCCGTATCGGCGGCCTACTCGGCACTCGCGGTGATGATGGCGGGTGCGCGGCCGGTGTTCGCCGATATCGATCCTGAACGCCTGACACTCGATCCGAGACGCGTCGAAGCGGCGATCACCTCGCGCACACGCGCGCTGTTGCCGGTGCACCTCTACGGCCAGGCTGCCGACATGCGGGCGCTCGAAGTGATCGCATCGAAGCACAACCTCGCGCTGGTGGAAGACGCCGCGCAAGCACACCTCGGGACCGCAGGCGGCCGGCCAGTCGGCGCGATCGGCGTCGCCGCCGCGACCAGCTTTTATCCGACCAAGAATCTCGGCGCGCTCGGCGACGGCGGGGCGGTGTTGACGCGGGACGCGCAACTGGCCGCGCGCGTGAAGCGATTGCGCAATGGCGGCCAGACGTCCCGCTACCACCACCAGGAAGCGGGCGCCAACAGCCGCCTCGATGAATTGCAGGCCGCCATCCTGCGCGCGCGTTTGCCCTGGTTGCAGAAGTGGACCGCGAAGCGGCGGTCGATCGCGGCGCAATACCGATCAGGCATTGCGAACGCGGCGTTGCACGTGCCGAGAGAATTCGACACCGGACACGTCTATCACCTCTTTCCGGTGCTCACCCCGAATCGGGACGCGTTCCAGGCCAATCTTCGCGATCGCGGTGTCGAGACCCTGATTCACTATCCAGTGCCCATCCCGCGCCAGCCGGCGCTCGCGTCTGCCAGCCCGGCCGAATGTCCGGTGGCCGACCGCGTGTGCTCGCAAATCGTGTCGCTTCCGATGTATCCGGCGCTCGATGACTCGGCGGTGACGGCGATTGTGGCGTCAGCCGTGGCATTCAGGCCGTAGTCACACGATACGTGAATTACGGCTGAGTCGGACCGCAGGCCCGCTGACCGGGACGGCCGTCTAAGCCTTATACTGGTAGGGCATTCCAATGCGTCGAACAGTTCTCGCCTTTGCACTCTCATGCGTATGCGCCGCCCCGGCAGCGGCACAGCAGCTGACTATCGCGTTCAACGATGGCCTTGTCACCATCGACGCGACGAATGTGCCCGTTCGAACCGTCCTCACCGAGTGGGGGAAGCAGGGCGGTACGAAAGTCGTGGGCATCGAACGTGTCGTCGGCGCACCGCTCACCGTGAAGCTGGTGGACGTGCCCGAAGCGAAGGCGCTCGAAGTGGTTCTGCGCAGCGTGGCCGGTTACATGGCGGCGCCCCGCAGCACGGGGACAGGTCCCTCGCACTACGACCGCATCATGGTGATGGCGACGAGCTCCGCGCCCGCGCCGGCGTCGCCGTCGCGCCCGGTGCCGAATCCGGCCATGAACGGCACGCAGCGATTCGTTCCACCGCAGCGCAACACCGCCGCCGACGACAACGACGATGAGGATGAGGATCAGAATCCGCCCAACCCGCCGGTGTTTACGTTCCCCGGCGCGCCGAACCCCGGCGGTCAGGCGCCGCCGTTCCAGCAATTCCCGCAGAACGGCAACGGACAGCAGATGATCGTCAATCCCGGCAATGGCCAGATGCCGCAGACGATCACGATCAATCCGGCGCAGCCAGGCGGATATCCAACGGCGAGTCCGTTCGGTGGGTCGACACCCGGCTCGATCAGCGCGCCGCCGCAGCCGGTACCGGGTCAACGTCCGCCCGGCGTTCGTCAGCAGCAATAGCCCTCTCAACTCTTAACTCCCCACTCTTAACTTGTACAATTGAGCTAACCCCTTAGTTCAATTCGTACATGGCGGACATCGAGCGCTTCACACCGGAGGACCGACGCGGCATCGAGCAGCTGCATCGCCGTACACTCGGCAACGAAGCGGCCGATCGTCTGCGGCTGTACTGGGACTGGGCGCGCCGCAATCCCGCCAACGGTGTGGAGCCGCCGTATTGGGTCGTGCGAGAGGGCCCGACGATCATTGCCGCAACGCACCTGCTGCCCGTGCGCGTGACGGTCGCGGGCACCGAAGTCGCAGGCACGTGGAGCTCGGATCCGCTGGTGGTCGCCGAGCGCCAGCGACAGGGGCTTGGCGGCGCGCTGTTGCGCGCCTGGGACCGCGGCACCGGCGTGGCGCTTGGCGCCGCCCTGTCAACCGCGACGAGAGGCCGCCTCGACGAAATGCGCTGGCCCCGGGCGCAGGCGCTGCCGTGTCTGGTCAAGCCGATCAGCCGCCGCGCGTTCCGCATTCCCACCTGGCCGGTGGCCATCAATCGCCTGGTCTCCGCCATCACGCTGCCGCTCGTGCGAGTGCTGTCGCGAACGGAGCCGCTCAAGGAAGAGATTGAAGTGGCGCGACGGTTCGACGCTCGCGTCGACAAATTGTGGGAGAAGCTGTCGGGCCGCTTCGCGCTCGCGGTGCGCCGCGACGCGCGTTATCTGAACTGGAAGTACGCCGAGCCGCCGCACGTTCGCTACACCTCGGCGCTGTTGCGGCGCGGCGACGACATCCACGGCTACGTCGTCTATCGGCATTTTCACGAGCCGCAGGGCAAGGTCACGCAGATCGTCGACCTGCTTGCCGATCCGTCGGACGAGCGCGGCATCAGGACGCTGGCGCACTGGGTGGATCGGGAAGCGCGGGTCAACGATTCGGATAAGATTCGCTGTCACGTCACCAACGCGGCGCTGCGGCGGGTGCTGCGCCGCTCGGGCTATTTCGTCGTCAAGTCGGGCATCGATCTCACCGTCAAGGTGAACGCCGTTCCCGTGCCCAAAGGGTTGTACGAATCGGTCGACGAGTGGCACTTCACGCTCGGCGATGGCGAATTGGATCACTGATATGTCACTCGAGAAAACACTCGGTGCCGACATCGTCACGGCGATGAAGGCCAAGGATCAAACGAGGCTCACGGCGCTGCGCCTGCTGAAGACCGCGCTGACCAACAAGACCATCGAGAAGGGGCGCGCGCTCGACGCCGCCGAGGAGCTGCAAGTGGTGTCGACGCAGGTGAAGCAGCGTAAGGACTCCATCGAGCAATTCACCAAAGGCGGACGACAGGACCTGGCCGACAAGGAGCAGGCGGAAATCCAGATCCTGAACGCTTACCTGCCGGCGGCGGCCAGCGACGAAGAAGTGATGGCGGCCGTAACCGCGGCCATTGGGGAAACCGGGGCGACCAGCGCCAAAGACATCGGCAAAGTCATGAAGGCGGCGATGGCGGCACTGGCGGGAAAGACCGTGGATGGCAAGAAGGTCAACGAGGCGGTTCGGGCGCGGCTCGCCTGACCGTTCGTCCCAGCCGGTTTTGTTAAACATCTGTAACCAAGCAAACATTTTCGCCGGACGGCCCGTCTATTCATGTTGAAAGGCCTAGTCAGCCTCTCACCATCCTCCTTAGGGCTCCGGCCGACGAACGGCCAGAGCCCTATTTTTTGTTACGCTTCTCCTGACTGATGGCCGACTCTTCGCCACGCCTGGCCCGCTCCGCGGGGGTCTTCGGGCTGGCTACGATCACCAGCCGCATTCTCGGGCTGGTGCGCGATCAGGTGCTGGCGTTCTACTTCGGCGCGGGCGATGCGAACGACGCGTTTCGAGTCGCCAGCCGTATTCCCAACCTCGTCCGCGACCTCTTCGCCGAAGGCGCAATGAGCGCCGCGTTCGTGCCGACGTTCACGCGGCAGCTGACGCTGCACGGACGCGAGCGCGCCTGGCGTCTGGCCAGCTCGGTCATCAACGCGTTGTTGATTGTGACCGGCGTCCTGGTGCTCGCCGGCATCGTGTTCGCCCCGTCGCTCGTGCGCCTGTATGCCTCCGACTTCGCTGAAGTCCCCGGCAAGCTCGAGCTCACGATCTATCTCACCCGCATCGTCTTTCCGTTCTTGACCATGGTCGCGATCGCCGCGGCGCTGATGGGCATGCTCAACTCGCTGGGGCATTTCTTCATCCCGGCGTTGTCGCCGGCCATGTTCAACGTCGCGGTCATCGTCTTGTCGTTGACGCTGATCCCGATCGCGCCGTGGCTCGGCGTACAGCCGATCACCATCGTCGCCATCGCGACGTTGGTCGGCGGGGTGGGGCAGGTGTTGATTCAGTGGCCGCCGCTCAGGCGCGAAGGGTTTCAGTACCGGTTGACGCTCGACGTGCGAGACGAGGGTTTGCACCGCGTGCTGCTGTTGATGGGACCCGGCACGATCGGCATGGCGGCCACGCAGATCAACGTGTTCGTCAACACCGTGCTCGCCACCGGCGAAGGAACCGGAGCGGTGTCGTGGCTCGACTTCGCCTTCCGCTTGATGTATCTGCCAATCGGCCTGTTTGGCGTATCGATAGCCACCGCCGCGACGCCGGCGATCTCCAGGATGGTGGCGGAGCAGGAGTTCGCGCGCATCCGCGCCACGCTGGCGCACGCATTGGGACTGATGCTGTTCCTGAACATTCCCGCCACGCTTGGACTGATTATCCTGGCGGAGCCGATCGTCGCCGTCATCTTTCAGCACGGCGAATTCACTGCGGCCGACGTGGTGGCCACCGCGCGGGCGTTGCAGCTCTATGCGATTGGACTGATCGGGTATTCGATCGTGCGAATCATTTCGCCGACCTTCTACGCGCTGCAACGAAGCCGGGTGCCGGTGATGGTGTCGGCGGCGTCGGTGGTCGTGAACGTGGGGCTGAACCTCGCGCTGGTGCGAACGATGGGATATCGCGGCCTGGCGCTCGGGACGTCGATTACGGCCCTGATCAACGCGGCGCTGCAAATGTGGCTGCTGCGGCGCGAGCTTCACGGGCTCGACGGGAGCCGCATTCTCGCGTCCACCCTGCGGGTGTGCGCGGCGGCGGCAGCCATGGCTGCCGTGACCTGGGGCACTCACATCGGCCTGCTGCACGCCGTGCCCGGCGGCTCGTTCGTGCTCCAGGCCTCCCGCCTGGTCGTCACCATCCTGGTGTCGCTGGCGGCTCTCGCCGCGGCGGCGCAGCTGCTGCGCATCCCTGAATTTGCCGAGGCGCGCGATCTGATTCTCGGCCGGCTGAAGAGGATGGCCGGTTGAACCAACGCGCCCCGGGTTGGCTCGGTCTGCATCCGTCCATCTGGAAGGTGGCGTCCACTCACGTCGTCGTCGACGCCTACAACAACATCTACGCGCCGATGCTGCCGCTACTGATGCCGCATCTCAGCTTGTCGTATGCCGCAGCCGGCACGCTGGCGATGTGCTTTCAGATCGCGAATTCAGTGGCCCAGCTCGGATTCGGCGCGCTCGCGGATCGCTGGCGGCCGCGGCTGCTGGTGATGGTCGGCCCGCTCGTGTCGGTGATCGGGCTCAGCTTCGTGGGGTTGGCGACAAACGCGTTCACGCTCGGCGTGATCCTCGTGCTCGGCGGTCTGGGGAGCGCGGCGTTTCATCCGCCTGCCGCCGCGCTGGTGTATCGAATGGCCGAGCCCCGCCGCAAGGGTCTGGCGATGTCGGTCCACATTTCCGGGGGGTCGCTCGGCTTTTCGGCGGCGCCGATGTTGTTTGCGCCGTTCATTGCGGCGATGGGGCTGCACTGGTCACCGGCGATCATGATTCCGGGATTCATCGCGCTGGCGTTCACGCTCCGCCAGGTGCCGCCGATGCCGCTGCCGCCGGCACACGAACGATCGACGTGGGCCACGTTGCGGCCCGCGGCCGTGCCCCTGGCGCTGCTCTATTTCACCATCGTCCTGCGAACGGCCACCTCGTACGGGTTCATGACGTTTGCGCCAACGTTGTTGACCGGGGCCGGTTTCACCATCGGCCAGGCGAGCGCCGCGGTGACGCTGTATCTGTTTACGAGCGGCATCGGCGGGTTCATCGGCGGTCCGCTCGCGGATCGCTACGGCGCTCGCCGCGTCATTTTCTGGTCGCTCGTCTGCGCGGTGCCGTTCATGGCGGTGGCGCCGCGGCTCTCACCCGTCGGCTTCACCGCGCTGCTCGCGGTTGGCGGGTTGCTGCTGCAGTCGACATTGCCGATCAGCGTCACGTTCGCGCAGACCTTCGTGAGGGGCGGCGCCGCGACGGTGTCGTCGTTGATGATGGGCTTCGCCTGGGGGATGGGCAGCCTGTTCGTGCCGGCCATTGGCGCCGGCGCCGACCGATTCGGCATCGAGACCACGCTCGCGGTGCTGGCGTTCGTCCCGCTGCTCGCCGCCTCTCTCGCCTACCGGCTTCCGGAACGCGGGACGGAGCACGTCGAGCCGAAGGTCGATTCACTGCCGTGAGCTGTCGGAGCGGGTTTCTGGCGGAGCCGGCTTGCCCTGCCGCAGCGGCTTCGCGAGGGTGGAATCCGTATTACGATCGGGTCGTGCCGCGCTACCCATCCTCGGGCGTAACCTACGCGTTCGGCCCGGGCGGAATCACCCCTGCCGTCAAGATTCTGATCATCACGAACGTTGTCGCGTTCGTGCTCAACCTGATCGTCGGCGACGTGATGACCGTGCGCCTGGGATTCTCACCGCAGGCGGTGCTCGAGAATCTGGCGCTGTGGCAGCCGTTCACCTACATGTTCCTCCACAGCACGGGAGGCGTCGGCCACATTCTGATCAACATGCTGGCGCTGTGGATGTTCGGCACCGAGCTCGAGCGCACGTGGGGCACGCGATTCTTCACCAAGTACTACATCGTGACCGGCGTCGGCGCGGCGGCCACCAGCCTGCTGTTGTCGTTCTGGATCAACGATATCTATTACACCGTGACCGTCGGCGCGTCCGGCGCGATCTATGGCTTGCTGCTGGCCTACGGCATGTACTTTCCGCACCGGCCGATCTATCTCTATTTCATCTTCCCGATTCCGGCCCGCATCTTCGTGATGATCGTCGGCGCGATCGCGTTCCTGTCCTCGATCAACGGTCCTGGCGGCGGCGTCGCGCACTCAGCCCACCTCGGCGGGCTCGTCGTCGGCTACCTCTATCTGAAGACGCTACGGTCGCGGCCGATGGACGAACTGAAGTATCGCTACCTGCGATGGAAGATGGGCCGCGCGCGCAGCCGCTTCGACGTCTATTCAGGCGGGCGGTCGGACGACGAGTGGAAGAGTGACTGGAAAAAACACATTCATTGAAGTTCAGAGTTCACAGTTCACAGTTAAGAGTCAAAAGCGGCGGGCGGGGTTGAATCCCGATATCAACGCGACCGTGTTGGCTGGAAAGGTCTCGAGCGCTTCGTTATATGCCTTGACCTGCGCGTTGTAAGAGGCGCGCAAGGCCTCGTCGTCCTGCTTCGGTTCGAGCAATCGCCACGCCTCTCTGACACGTTCGCGCAGCCGAACCAACCGGTTATAGACCGCGAACCACCACACTCCCACGAGCGCGAGCGTGATGACCGTAATGAGAACGCTCACGGCCTCTCAACTTTCAACTTTCAACTGTTCACTTCTTCTCGTGAAAGTAGGCGTCGGTTCCATCCAGCCAGTCCTGGCGGATCGGGCTGAAGATGTCCATCTCGAACGTGTCGTCGATCGCCTCGGCCTGGTGCGGCACCCATGATGGGATGTGCAGCACTTCGCCTTCGCGCACCGTGATCTCCTCGCCGTTGATCAAGAAGCGCAAGCCGCCCTGGAGCACGTAGGTCATCTGCTCGCTCTCGTGCGAGTGCATCGGCACCAGCGCGCCGCGCTTCAGGTAGATCTGTGTAACCATTTCGCGCTCGCCGGTGATGATTTTCCTCGAGATCATCTCGGTGACTTTTTCGAGCGCAATTTCGTCCCAGCGATAGAGCCGTACCGGTCGTGATGTCATGGGTTTTCTGCGGGTTGCGGCGGATTATAGCATTCGCTTCGGGTGGTATAATTTTTACTACATGAAGGCATCGACGCTGGCCTCACGATCGGAGGCGCGCAGCGCCCCGGCTGCCGACGCGGACGCTCGCTGGGAAGGTCTGACGCGCGACGACTTGATGCGGGCCTACCGCACGATGCTGCTGTCGCGACGCATCGACGACAAGGAAATCCAGCTCAAGAACCAGAGCCTGATCTTTTTCCAGATCAGCGGCGCCGGTCACGAAGCGGTGCTCACCGCTGCAGGACTGCATCTGCGAGCCGGCTACGACTGGTTCTATCCGTACTATCGCGATCGCGCGCTGTGCCTGACGCTCGGCATGACGTCGCTCGAAATGCTGCTCGCGGCGGTAGGCGCGAAGGACGATCCGAATTCCGGCGGCCGGCAGATGCCGTCGCACTGGGGCCATCGCCGGCTCAACATTCCGTCGCAAGGCAGCCCCACCGGCACGCAGTGCCTGCAGGCGGTGGGCGCCGGCGAAGCCGGAATGCTCTACGAACGCATCAACACCATTCCCGAACGCCAGAACCATTTCCATCCCGACGAAGTGACCTATCTTTCGATCGGCGAAGGCGCCACGAGCGAGGGGGAGTTCTGGGAGTCGCTCAACACCGCGTGCACGCGCAACGTGCCGGTGCTGTATCTGGTCGAAGACAACGGCTACGCGATCTCGGTCCCGGTGGAAGTGCAGACCGCTGGCGGCGACGTGTCGCGCCTCGTCGAGTCGTTCCCGAACCTCAAGCTCTGGCGGTGCGACGGCACCGATTTCCTCGACAGCTATCGCACGCTGGGCGAGGCGGTCGCCTGGGTGCGGCGCGAGCGCAAACCCGCGTTCGTGCACGCCAAAGTGATTCGTCCTTACTCTCACTCGCTCTCGGACGATGAGCGGCTTTACAAGACGCCGGAGGAACGCAAGGCGGAAGCGCAGCGCGACCCGATCACGAAGATGCGCGCGTTCCTGCTCACCGAAAAGATCGCGACCGAGGCGGATCTGGATTCGGTGACCGCGTCAGTCGATCGGGAGATCGCCGAGTCGACCGACAAGGCGCTGAAGGCGCCGAAGCCGTCGGTGGATTCGGCGGACGCGTTCGTGTTCTCGCCGACGGTCGATCCCGCCTCGGCGGCGTTCGACACGCCGGCCCACAACGAGGGCAAGGCCGACACCATGGTGGCGGCGATCAATCGGACGCTGAAAGACGAGATGGCCCGCGACCCGCGCATCGTCGTGTTCGGCGAAGACGTCGCGGACGCGAGCAAGGTGTCGGTGCTGCCGCACGTGCCGGGCAAGGGCGGCGTATTCAAGGTCACCCACGGGCTGCAGAAGCTGTACGGAGCCGATCGCGTCTTCAATTCGCCGCTGGCGGAAGCGAACATCATCGGCCGCGCCGTCGGCATGGCCACTCGGGGGATCAAGCCGGTGGTCGAGATCCAGTTCTTCGACTACATCTGGCCGGCGATGATGCAGCTGAAGGACGAGATGTCGATGCTGCGCTACCGTTCGGGCAACAACTGGTCGTGCCCGATGGTGGTGCGCGTGCCGATCGGCGGCTACCTGCGCGGCGGCGCGCCGTATCACAGCCAGTCGGGCGTCAGCATCTTCGCGCACTGCCCTGGCATCCGTATCGTCTTTCCGAGCAACGCGGCTGATGCGGCCGGGCTGTTGCGCACGTCGATTCGTTGCGACGATCCGGTGCTGTATCTCGAGCACAAGCACCTTTATCGCCAGACCTACAACAAGGGTCCGTATCCAGGCGCCGATTTCATGATCCCGTTCGGCAAGGGCTCACTGCGGCGCGACGGCACCAGTGTGGTCGTGCTGACCTGGGGCGCGCTGGTCCAGCGTTCGATCCTGGCGGCGCAACAAGCGGAGAAAGACGGCATCAGCGTCGCGGTGTTCGACCTGCGGACCATCATGCCCTACGACTGGGATGGCATCGCCGCCCTGGTGAAGAAGACCAACAAGGTGATCGTCGCTCACGAAGACACGCTGACCTGTGGCTTCGGCGCCGAGATCGCCGCCAGGATTGGCGAGGAGCTGTTCGAGTACCTCGATGCGCCGGTGACGCGCGTGGCGGCCATGGATTGCCCGGTGGCCTACTGCCCCGATCTCGAAGAGGCTATCCTGCCGCAGTCGTCAGACGTCCTCGCGGCAATCAAGAAGCTCGCGTCGTACTGAATTGAAGGCTGTAGTCCTTCTTCTCACTTCGTACTTCTCACTTCTCTCTTTCCAGCCGCCCTCACCCGGGCGCGTTGAAGTCCTCAAAGCCGTCAACTCACTCGCCCCGCATGTCGTCGGCCTCTTTCGCGAGCCGATTGGATTCAAGCAGACCGCCAACGGGGAGTACTACGTGTTCGATCGCCGCGGCCACACCGTGTACGCGGTCGGCGAGAAGGGCACGACGGCAACCAAGTTGGTGCAGATTGGCGCCGAGGACGGGCGGATCATCGAGCCGAGCGCATTCGACGTTGCCTTCAACGGCAGCTTCGCGGTGGCCGATGCGCCGAACGCGCGTGAACGGGTGCAGATTTTCGATGCCGGCGGGAACCGTACCGGCGGCTTTTTCCTGCCCGGACGCGGCGCGTCGCGCGTGGTTCTCGGCACGCTGTCGCTGAATGGCGTGGCCACGCTGACCTTCAACGGCAAGCTGATCCTGATGAGCCATCCCGAGACCGGATGGCTGCTGAGCGAGTACACGCTGACCGGTGTGCCGATTCGTTCGATCGGCCAACTTCGCAAGACCGGCCACGACGCCGATCGTGATCTTCACTTTGCGTTGAACTCAGGCATCCCGATCGCCGACCCGAAGGGTGGATTCTATTTCGTGTTCATGGCGGGTCCGCCGATGTTCCGCAAGTACGACAGCCAGGGGGAGTTGCAGTTCGAGCGCGTGATTCAAGGCCGCGAAATCGATCCGCTCGTGGCCGCGATTCCCGATCGCTGGCCGCGGCGCGCTTCCAGCGAGCTGCCGCTGGTGGCGCCCATCATTCGAACCGCGGCCGTAGATGAAACCGGCAGACTGTGGATCTCGTTCGTCCACCCGATCACCTACGTCTACGACGGCAACGGCGAGAAAATCCGCACGGTGCAATTCCGCGGCGCGGGCCTCATCGCACCGTCGAGCCTCTCGTTTTCCGGCGACGGCCGGGTCCTGATCACCCCCGGATGCTACGAGTTCTTGTCAAGATAAAGTCGAGCACGGATCCTGCTGATAACATGAAGAGCTTTGCAGATGCGATTGTGCACGTCCTTGATCTCGGTCCGCCATTTACTATTTTGCACGGTGATCGCGGTTTTCGGCGCGGGTTGCAACACCCCTAGCGCGCCAACACCGCCGCCGCCGCCGCCACCCCCGCCCGCGGCGCCGATGTTGACCTGCGAAGAAGGTATCAACCGCAGTACCATCAATCCCGACGGCCTGGCCATTTCGTACCCGACTCCCGAAGCCCAGTTCGGCCAGACTCCCGTCAACGTCAGCTGCTCGCCGGAGTCGGGATCGATGTTCCGCATCGGCCAGACGGCGGTCGACTGCACGGCGACCGACGCCCTCAATCGGCAGGCGACGTGCCGGTTCAGCGTCACCATTACGCGCGCCGCCCAATTGCAGCGCGTGCGGTTCATGGCGTTTGGCGACAGCATCACCGCCGGCGAGGTGACTTTCCCGGGGTTGATCGAATTCGGATTCACGAGCGGCAAGCAGGTGGTGTTACCGGAGGCGTCGTATCCAACGGTGCTGCGGCGTTTGCTGCAGACACGCTATTCGTTCCAGGCCGACACCATCGTCGTGGCCAACCAGGGCGTGAGCGGCGAAAAGGCGGCCGAGGCGAGGAACCGGTTTTTTGCGGCGATGACCGCGGTCAGACCGGACGTCGTGCTGCTGTTTCACGGCCACAACGACATCCCGAGCGGCGCCGATGGAGCGGCGAGTACCGCAGCCAGCGAAGTCAGGATCATGGCCGCAGAGGCACGGCTGCGCGGTGCGAGGGTGTTCATGGCCACCATCGTGCCGCCGCGGCCCAACGGCAACCGCACCATCAACTCATTTCTGGCGCTCGACTACGCCAACCGGATCCGCGACGCCGCCGCGCGCGAGGGCGCTGTGCTCGTGGACCTCTACGCCGCATTGATGCCGGACGTGACGCGCTACATCGGTGTCGACGGACTGCATCCCAACGAAGCCGGCTACGCGCGCATCGCCGAGCTGTTCTTCAACGCCATCCGGGACAATCTCGAAGTGCGATAGGCTGGTCGGCGCGTGACCGCCGACCTGCTCGTCGCCGATCGCCTGACGCGCACGTTCGGGGATCGTGTCGCCGTCCGCGACGTCTCGCTCAGTGTCGCCGCCGGAGAAATCGTCGCCTTGCTCGGACCGAACGGCGCCGGCAAGACCACGACGATGAGAATGCTCGCCGGATTGATTCTGCCGACCGCCGGACGCGTGGCCATCGATCGCGTGCCAATCACGCCCGAGACCGCCGACCAGACGCGCCGATTCGTCGGACTCCTGACCGAAGCACCGGGACTGTGGGAGCGGCTGTCCGTTCGCGACAATCTGCTCACCTATGCGCGGCTGCAGGGACTGACGCGGCCGAAAGACGCCGTGTCGCAGGTCCTCGGACACGTCGATGTCGCCGATCGCGCCGACGAACCGGCCGGCAAGCTGTCGAAGGGGCTGAAGCAGCGCGTCGCGCTGGCACGCGCGATCATGCATCGGCCGCCAATCGTGCTGCTCGACGAACCGACTTCCGGGCTCGATCCAGCGAGCGCGCGCCAGGTGCGCGATCTGATCGCCGGATTGAAGAAGGAGGGCCGGGCGGTGCTGGTGTGCACGCACAACCTGGCGGAGGCGGAAGAACTCGCCGATCGGATCGCGATCCTCAACACGCAACTGCTGGCGCTCGACACCGCGGCCGCGTTGCGCAATGAAGGCCAGGACCTCCACGTCAAAATCGAGTTCGAAGACGGAACCTCAGAGACGCGCGCCGTCCGTAGCCTCGCGGACGTTCCAGATCTTGTGCGTGAGCTCGTGTCGGCTGGAAAACGAATCGTGCGCGTTGTGCCGAACCGCCGATCGCTCGAAGAGGTGTATCTCTCGCTGGTCGGAGCCGAGTGATGGATTCGGGCCGAATCCTGGCGCTGGCGCGGAAGGACGCCGCCGAGCTCAGTCGCAACCCCGGCGCGATCCTGCCGGCAGTGACAATGGTGGCGGCATCGCTGTTTCCTGCTTTCCTTGTCACCGTCGGCGCGCCGACGATTGCCGGCCGGACGCTCGAGGAATCGGGAGAATTCGTCGACGAAGCCGCGCGCGCGATGGACCTGATGCCGGAACTCGCCGGCCTGACCGGCAACGCGTTGATCCAGGCGTTCGTGTTTCACCAGTTCGCGCTGTTGCTGATGCTGGTCCCGGTAGTGGCGGCCACCGCTCTGGCCACGCACGCGGTGGTTGGCGAAAAACAGGCGAGGGCGCTGGAACCGCTGCTCGCCACGCCGATCACGACGTTCGAGCTGCTCGCGGCGAAGACCTTGACGCCGTTCGTGTTCGCCTTGGCGCTAACCTGGATTGCCGGCGCGCTGTATGTCGGCGGCATTCTGCTGGTGGCCGAGCCCGGCGTGTGGCGAACCATCCTCAGCGCGCGCACGCTGATCATGTTTGGTCTGCTCGCGCCGCTGATCGAGCTGGCGACGCTGCAAGTGTCGGTCATCGTGTCGTCGCGCGCCCACGATCCGCGGTCGGCGCAACAGCTCTCATCGCTGCTGATCCTCCCCATCACGGTGGTGTTCATCGCACAGCTGATGGGGTCTTTCGTGCTGACACCGGCCTGGCTCCTCATCGGCTGCGGCGTGTTGGCGGCCCTCAACGCAGTGCTGATGTTTGCCGGAGTGCACGTCTTTCAACGGGAGACGATTCTGACCCGCTGGAAGTAGGAGCGCTGAACCCTTGAACCCCTTGAACCCTTGAACAATAGTTAAAGAGTGAGCATCAACTCGGTCACGGTCCTGGGCGCCGGCACCATGGGCGCCCAGATTGCGCTGCACTGCGCCAACGCCGGCGTGCCGGCCTTGCTGCTCGACATGACGGCCGACCTCGCGCGGCAGGGACTCGAGAAGGCACGCAAGCTCAAGCCCGATCCCCAGTTCACGCCCGACGCCTACAAGCTCGTCTCCACAGGCAGTTTTGACGCCGATCTCGATGGCATCGCCAAGACCGACTGGATCATGGAAGCCGTCGTTGAGCGGCTCGACGTCAAGCAGCAGCTGCTCGCGCGCGTTGATGAGAAACGCCGGCCCGGATCGATCGTCAGTTCGAACACGTCCGGTATTCCCATTGCGGCTCTCGCCGAGAGCCGCTCGGATGATTTCCGCCGGCACTGGCTCGGCACGCACTTCTTCAATCCGCCGCGTTACTTGCGCTTGCTCGAAATCATTCCAACCGCGGAAACGGATCCAGCGGTCATGGCTGCCGTCTCCCGCTTCGGCGATCACACGCTCGGCAAAGGTGTGGTGATTGGGAAAGACTCGCCGAACTTCATCGGCAATCACATCGCCCTGTACGGCGTGGCGCGCACACTAGAAGTGCTCGGCTCGGGCAAGTACACGATTGAAGAGATCGACGCGATCACGGGGCCGGCATTGGGGCGCCCCGGCAGTGCCACGTTTCGCACCATGGATATCGCCGGCATCGACGTCCTGGCACACGTGCTGCGTAATCTGCACGAACGGCTGCCGAATGAAGCCGACCGTGCCGCCTTCGCCGTACATCCGATCGTGCAGAAGCTGATCGACCGCGGTGCGCTCGGCGAAAAGGCCGGCAAGGGGTTTTACGAGCGGCGAAAGGGCGCGTCGGGCGACTCCGAAATCTGGACTCTCGATCCCGCGACCATGGAGTACCGGCCGAAGCAGTCGGCGCGCATCGCGTCGATCGAAGCGGGCAGATCGATTGATGATCTCGCCGAGCGCGTCCGCGCGTTGTTCGATGCGAGAGACAAGGCCGGAGAATTCCTGCGCGCCACGCTCGCGCCGGCGCTCGTCTACACCGCGCGCGTGACGCCGGACATCGCGCACTCCATCGACGATGTGGATCGGGTGATGCGATGGGGATTCGGGTGGGAGGCCGGTCCGTTCGAATTGATCGACATCATCGGCGTCAAAGAGGTGATCGCCGCGGCCGAGGCAGCCGGCGGACATGCCGCTGCGGCAGGTGTTCCACCTCTCCTGGCGAGCCTCGTCGAAGGCGGCGTCAAGAAGTTCAGAGAGGGTTTGGTCAAACCGGCAGCGCCAGATCTGCAGATCCTGCGCAGCGCGAAGGAACAGAACCGCGTCATCAAGAGAAACGCGGGTGCGAGCCTCGTCGATCTCGGCGACGGCGTGATCGCCGTCGAGTTCCACTCGAAGATGAATGCGATCGGCGGCGACACGGTGACGATGTTGCAAGCCGGCGTCAAGGAGGCGGCCAGGAACGGCCAGGCGCTCGTCATCGGCAACGACTCCCCCAATTTCTCTGCCGGCGCCAATCTGATGCTCGTCCTGCTCGAGGCGCAGGAAGGCAACTGGGAAGAGCTCGACATGATGATTCGCGCGTTCCAGCAGGCCAATATGTCGCTGCGAAACAGCCCGGTTCCTGTCGTCGCTGCGCCCGCCGGGCTGGCGCTCGGCGGTGGCACGGAAATTCCTTTGCACGCCGATCGGATTCAGGCGGCCGCGGAAACCTACATGGGACTCGTGGAAGTTGGCGTGGGATTGATTCCCGCCGGCGGCGGCACGAAAGAAATGCTCATCCGCGCCATGCAGCAATTACCGTCGCCGCAAAGCGACCCGCTGCCTTTCGTATCGAAGGCGTTTGAAACGGTCGCGCTGGCGAAGGTGTCGGCGAGCGGTCCGGACGCGCAACGGCTGGGCTATCTCGCACCGACCGACGCCTTCACGATGAACCGTGAACGGCTGATGGCCGACGCGAAAGCGAAAGCGCTCGAGCGCGTGCGTGAGGGATATCACCAGCCGCCGCCGCGCACGGCGATTCCGGTCGGCGGCGAGTCGGTCACTGCGGCATTGAGCCTTGGCGTCCATCTGATGTGGCGCGCCGGCCGCGCCAGCGATCACGACGCGTTGATCGGCCGCAAGCTCGCGCACATCTTCGGCGGCGGCAACGTGCCGCACGCGACGACGGTGACGGAACAGTACTTGCTCGATCTCGAGCGCGAAGCGTTCATGAGCCTGCTGGGGCAGCGCAAGACGCTCGAGCGAATTCAGCACACGTTGAAGACCGGCAAACCGCTGCGCAACTGACATGAAAGGGATCGTCGACAAAGGGTCCGGTACACCGATCGTGCTCATCCCCAGCCTGCAGGGCCGGTGGGAGTGGTTGCGGCCGACCGTTGATGCGCTTGCAAAGCGGCATCGCGTGGTCACGTTCTCGCTCTGCGACGAGCGCACGAGCCGGTTTCCGTGCGATCCCGAGAAGGGCTTCGACAATTTCCTTGAGCAGGTCGACACAGCTCTGGATCGCGCCGGCCTCGAGAGAGCGGTCATCGCCGGCGTGTCGTATGGCGGCCTGATCGCGTCGGAATTTGCGGCGCGATACCCACATCGAGTCACCGGGTTGGTGCTCGCGTCGGCGCTGCACAAGACGTGGCAACCCGATCCGTTGCAGGAGCGCTACCTGAGAGCACCTCTGCTGATGAGCCCGCTGTTCGTGGCCACGGCGCCGTCACGATTGCGCCAGGAGATCGTCGCCGCATTGCCGACGCTGGGCGCCCGCCTTCGATTCAGTGCCTGGCACGGCGCGCGCGCCGTATTGTCGCCTACCACTCCGGCGCGGATGGCACGCCGGATCGAGTGGGCCCGGGCGCATCACTTCGCCAAACCGTATTCCGTGAAGGCACCGGCATTGGTAGTGACAGGCGAACCGGTGCTCGATCAGGTACTGCCGGTGGACGTGACACGCCGGTATCTTGATGATCTCGATTCGGCGCGGCACGTCGTGTTGGAGCACACCGGTCATCTCGGGTCGGTGACGCGGCCCGACGAGTTCGCCGGCGTGTTGGGAAGGTTTGTGGATGACGTCAAACGTTGTGCGTGAGATCCCCGGACCGGCGGGTCCGCTCGAGGCGCTGGTCGACGAGCCGGAGGGCGAGGTGCGGGCCGTGGCGGTGTTCGGGCACCCGCATCCGTTGCATGGCGGGACCATGCACACGAAGGCGTTGTATCAGGCCGCCAAGGCCATGTCGCGGATCGGCGTCGCCGCAGTGCGATTCAACTTTCGCGGCGTCGGCCGGAGCGTCGGAACGTTCGATGCCGGCCCGGGAGAGAAAGCGGACTTCCGCGCGGCCATCTCCTTCGCGCAGGAACGGTATCCGGATGTCCCCGTCTGGGCAGGCGGGATGTCGTTCGGGTCGTGGATCGCGATGACGGTCGGCGCCGAGGACACGCGCGTGTCGCTGCTGCTCGGGGTCGCGCCGCCCGTTGATCGCTACGACTTCGAGCCGCTGAAAACCAGCACGCTGCCGAAGTTCATCATTCACGGAGAAAGCGACGAGCTGATTTCGATCAAGGAGATTCGCAAGTTCTACTCACAGCTGCCCGAGCCGAAGGAATTGGTCGTCATTGAAGACGCCAATCATCTGTTCGAAGGCAAGACGTCAATGGTTGGCGAGGCGGTGGAAGATCTGCTGGCCGACTTCAACACGGTGAAAGCGTAGGAACAGTATGCAAGAGGCCGTCATCGTTTCCGCAGTTCGAACCGCGGTTGGCAAGGCGCCGAGGGGCACGCTCAGCGTGATGCGCCCCGACGAGCTGGCGGCCGCCGCCATCAAGGGCGCGCTCGAGCGCGTGCCGCAGCTCGAAGCCGCGGCCATCGACGATGTGATTCTCGGCTGCGCCATGCCGGAAGGCGAACAGGGGTTGAACGTGGCGCGCATCGCGAGCCTGCGCGCCGGGATTCCGGTGGAGGCGTCGGCCGTGACCGTCAATCGCTTCTGCTCGTCGGGGCTGCAGGCGATCGCGTATGGCGCCGAACGCATCATGCTCGGCCAGGGTCGCGCCGCCGTGGCCGGCGGCACCGAGTCGATGAGCATGGTGCCGATGGGCGGCAACAAGGTGTCGCCGAACCCGCAGCTGGTGTCGTCGTATCCGGACGTCTACCTGAGCACGGGCCTCGTGGCCGAGAACCACGCGCGCGAGTCGCAGATCGCGCGAGCCGAACAGGATGCGTTCGCGTTGCGCAGTCATCAACGCGCGATCAGCGCGATCGAGAAGGGCCATTTCAAGAACGAGATCGTTCCGCTCACGGTTCGGGTGGTCGAGTCGAAGGACTCCAAACCCACGGTCAAAGAACTTTCATTCGACACCGACGAAGGGCCCCGCCGCGACACCTCGCTGGAGGTATTGGCGAAGCTAAAGCCCGCGTTCCACGTGAGCGGCACCGTGACCGCGGGCAATTCATCGCAGACCAGCGACGGGGCAGCGGCAGTGGTGCTGACCTCTGGCAAAGCTGCGAAGGAACGCGGCCTGGCGCCGCTCGCACGATTTGTCGGCTACGCCACTGCCGGCGTGGCCCCGGAGCTGTTTGGGATCGGCCCGGTGCCCGCGATTCGCAAGGTGCTCAAACAAACGGGGATGAGGCTCGATCAGATCGACCTGATCGAGCTGAACGAAGCCTTCGCGGCGCAGGCGCTGGCCTGCATGAAGGAGCTGGATCTCGATCCGGACAAGGTCAACGTCAACGGCGGCGCGATTGCGCTGGGTCATCCGCTCGGGTGCACGGGTGCGAAATTGACGGCAACGCTGATCAACGAACTTCACCGGCGCAAAGCCCGGTTCGGAATGGTTACCATGTGTGTAGGCGGCGGCATGGGCGCCGCTGGTATCTTCGAAAGGTTATGAGCATGCCGACGGTCGCGAGCGAAAACACCACCAAGGGCGGGGCCTGGTTGATTGAAGACACCGATCCCGCATCGGTGATGACGCCGGAGAAACTCACCGACGAGCACCGGCTGATGCAGCGGACCGCGACTGAGTTCATCAATGGCGAGGTGATGCCGGCCAACGACCGTCTCGAGCAGAAAGACTGGAAACTGCAGCGCGAGATCGTCGCCAAATGCGGCGGCCTTGGCTTGTTCGGCACCAACATCCCCGAGACGTATGGCGGCGTCGACCTCGACAAGATCGCGACGCTGGTGGTGTCGGAAGCGATCGCCGCGCACGGATCGTTCGCCGCCACGTTCGGCGCCCAGGCCAACCTCACGATCCTGCCGATCTATTTGTTCGGGAGCGAAGCACAGAAAAAGAAGTATCTGCCCGGCCTGGTCTCGGGCGAGACGGTTGGCTCCTACTGCTTGAGCGAATCCGGATCGGGATCCGACGCCCTCGCGGCGAAGACCCGCGCCATGAAACAGGCCGACGGCAGCTTCGTCATGTCCGGCGAAAAGATGTGGATCACCAACGGCGGCTTCGCCGACGTGTACATCATTTTTGCGAAAGTTGACGGCGAACATTTCACCGCCTTCATCGTCGAACGCAACTGGCCTGGAGTCTCGAGCGGCAAGGAAGAACACAAGCTTGGTCTGCACGGATCGTCGACGACGCCGGTTATCCTTCAGGACGTGAAGGTGCCTGTGGACGCGGTGCTGGGGGAGATTGGGAAGGGTCACAAGGTCGCGTTCAACGTCCTCAACTTCGGCCGTTTCAAGCTCGGTGCCATGTGTTCGGGCGGCGCCAAACGCACGATTCAGGAAGCCGTGAAGTATTCGGCCACGCGCAAGCAGTTCGGCGTGGCGATTGGGACCTTCGGCGCGATCAAGCACAAGCTCGGCGAGATGACGGCCCGCCAGTACGCGCTCGAAAGCATGATGTATCGCACTGCCGGCCTGATCGATCAGCGGATTGCTTCGACGCCGGATAAGAAAAAGGATGACGGCACGGCGATGCTGCAGGCGCTGGAGGAATTCGCCGTCGAAGCCTCGATCGCGAAGGTGCTGGGCAGCGAAGTGCTCGACTTCATCATCGACGAGAACCTGCAGATCCACGGCGGCAACGGATTCGTCCACGACTACCCCGCCGAAGGCCACTATCGCGACGCGCGCGTCAATCGCATTTTTGAAGGCACCAACGAGATCAACCGCCTGCTGATCCCGGGCATGCTCATGAAGAAGGCGGTCAAGGGCGAGCTGCCGCTGATGGCGGCGGCCAAGGCGCTGCAGGACGAGATCATGAGCCCGTCGATGAGCATCCCGGATGACTCGGACGGCGCATTGAGCGCTGAGACGCGCGCGTGCGGCACCTTCAAGAAGGTGGTGTTAATGGTGGCGGGCACCGCCATGCAGCGTTACGGCACGAAGATCGAGCACGAGCAAGAGGTGTTGAGTTACCTCGCCGATATTCTGATCGATGCCTACGCGGCCGAGAGCGCGGTGTTGCGGGCTCGCGACGCGGCGGCGCGCAAGGTCAAGAACGCCGAGCTGCACCAGCACGCCGCGGCCATCACCGTGAATGAGGCGGCCGGCCGCATTGAACTCGCCGCGCGCAGTGCCCTCGCCGCCATGGCCGACGGCGATACGCTTCGCACGCAGCTGGCGGCGCTGCGCCGGCTGATGAAGATCACGCCGGTGAACACGGTCGAGATGCGGCGGACACTCGCCGACGCCACGACTGCCGCCGGCGCGTACGTGTTCTGATCGGCACCCCCTGAAGGGGGGCCCTACGCTACCGCTTCGGCAACAGCGCTTTCGGAAATTTGGCGATCACGGTGTAGTGCGGGTCCACCACGTTGGCCACCCGCACCACCGCAACCTGCGACACCACCTGGTAGGCCTCCATCTTGTCGAAGCCGTAGTCGGCGACGAGCCACTCGATCAACTCGACGAACGCAATTCGCAGCGCGTCGATCAACGGACGCTGGCTGCCCGCAACCATGATGTGCTCGCTGTTCTCCAGGCGCGGCCAGCGAATGCGCTTGCCCTTGACGAGATCGAACTGGAACGTCACGTCGGCTGTGGACTCGAGACCCGAGCCGGCGATTTCACCATCGCCTTGCGCGGCGTGAAAGTCGCCGAAGTAGAACTGCGCGCCGGGATGGAACACCGGCAGATAGACGGTGACACCTTCGGTGACGTCTGACGCATCCATGTTGCCGCCGAAATCACCGGGCCACAGGCCGCCGAAGGCTTCGTCGCCGGCCGGCGCCGTGGCGACACGTCCGAGCATCGGCCGCAGCGGAATCTCCATGCGTTTCACAGCGGAGTTCGGCAGATCGATGATGCCGACGTTGCGCGTGCGATCGAGTTGCCAGACGAATCGTCGGGCCGGCAACGGCTCGTTCAACATGCGCGTCCGGTTGTCGGCGGCGACGCCGCTGATACCGCCCGGAGTCACGTTGGAAATGGCGATGTCGCGGTTCGGCCGCAGGCGCAGCACGCGCACGACGAGCATGTCGCCCGGCGCCGCGCCCTCGATGTGAAACGGGCCGACTTCGCCGGCCCACGGTCCCGCGACTTTCGGATCGTAATAGTCGCCCGGCGTCGAGAACGTGCGCGTCTCGACGGTGGTGCCCGGCTTGATGCGGAGCACCGGCTCGCGAACCGCAAACGTCTGCACGCCGGCCTTGGGTTCGAACTTGACGGTCTGTGCGACTGCCACAAAGGGCAGCATCAGGATAGTCAGGAACAAGACCTGTCTCGCCGAAGCCGACAGGCGAAGGCGGATGACTCGGGCGCTCATAGGGCCCGCATCATCGCACGATCATCGCTGTAGCAGATATCGCCATCGCGTGCCTCTGGCTCTCGGCCAAATTCTACATCGTCGCACGCAGCATCCGGTGCGAGGCGGGTGCCGTCGTCACAGTGGCGTGAAACGCGCTGACGGTTGAATCAGATCGCAGAACCTGAGCGATTGAATCGACAGCGACGTCGGAAAAACTGCGTCGTCGACCCCAGACTACGGTGCCGTGAAGACGACGCGTCCGCGAACGAGCGTCATCTCGCAGTGCATGTCCTTCAGTTGATCGGTTGGCACCGTATACGGATTGCGATCCCAGACTGCAAGGTCGGCTTCCTTCCCCACCTCAATCGTGCCGATCCGATCCTCGAGGAACATCGTCCGTGCCGCCCACGCCGTGTACGAACGCAGCGCGGTGCGCACGTCCACCGATTCAGCGGTGCCGAACGGCTTGGCGCCGTAAGTGCCGTTCAAGGTCTGGCGCGCCACCGAGGCCCATACGCCATAGCGCGCCGCGAAGGGCGTCACCGGGTAGTCGGAGCTGCCGCCCCACTGAATGCCCTTCTTGATGAAAGTCTGGAACGGCTTCATGCGGAGGTTGCGCACGGGTCCAAAGTTGCCGGCGTAGTTGTCGCCGATCCACCACATGAATCCGGCCGATGCTTCGGGATATGCGGCGTCGTGGTCGCGCTGCAGCCGGGCCATCACGTCGATGGCGCGATCGGTCGGCGTGTTGGCGTGGATCAAACCGTGGCGAAGACCACGCGTCGGCGCCGCCTTCAGCGCCTGATCGTAGGTGTCGACCACCCAGTCGATGGCGCGATCGCCGATCGCGTGGGTGCTGACGTGGACGCCGGCGTGGTGCAGCTCGGTGACGATCTGCCGGTAGACCTTGGGCTCAGTGGACGGATAACCGGTGTTGCCCTTGTCGACGTCGTTGAGGTTCTTGTTCCAGTCGTCGTGCATCCATGCCGTACGCGCGCCGCCGCTGCCGTCCATGAACATCTTCACGCCGCCCGACACCAGCATGCCGGCGGCGAGACCAGCCTGGCGCGGGTTCGCTTTCACGCGCGCCATCACCGCGTCTTTGTCCTCGAGCCGCCTGGCGCCTGACCACAGCGCGAACACCCGCACGGTGAGCTGACCTTCCTTCAACAATTCCTGATACAGCTCCCACTTCGTCGCGCCCATGCCCGGGTCTTTCGCGCCGGTCATCCCCTCGCGATTGAACTGCCGGACGATCTCGGCGAGGCCCTGCTTCTCCTGATCGCGCGAGAGCGGCGGCACGTGTCGGCCGACGAGGTTCATCGCCGATTCCTTGAACACGCCTGTCGGCGAACCCCTCGGGCCGCGATCGATCGTGCCGGCAGGTGGATCCGGAGTGGTGGGGCGAATCTCCGCGATCTTCATCGCATACGAGTTGGCGACACCGTAGTGGCCTGTCGTGTGGGTCAGCCACACCGGGTTGTTCGGTGCCACTGCATCCAAATCGGCGGCAGTGATGTAGCGTTTCTCGGCGTACTTGCCTTCGTCCCAGCCGCGGCCTCGCACCCATTCACCGGGCTTGAGTTTCGCGACTTGGGCGCCAATCCGCTTCTTCACTTCCTCGATCGATTTCACGTCCGCGTCGCCGAGGTCCACGGTGAACAGCGACGCCGCCGCCGAGAAATGGACGTGGGTGTCGATCAAGCCGGGCGTGACCGCACGGCCGCGAAGATCGATCACGTTGGTATTCGGACCGGCCATCGCCTTGATCTGCGCGGTGCTGCCGACCGCCGTGATCCTGCCGCCGGCAATCGCGACTGCCTGCGCCATCGAATCAGATCGATCGACGGTGAGGATCGCCCCATTGATCAGGACGAGGTCCGCAGGCGCTTGCGCGCGTGGGTCGCCGCCGCTTGCGACGACCGCGACGGCGGCCAGAGCGGCGCCGACGCTACGTACTGACCTGCGCATGTTGCAGCACCGCCGGAATGGTCTCGCCGACCGTGTTCACGATTCGATCGATCTCGGCATCGGTGGTAACGAGCGGCGGGGCGAGGCAGATGCAGTCCATCACCACGCGCGTGTAGAGGCCGCGATCGAGCATGGCATCGGTCAGCCTCGGCGTCAGCCCCGCTTCAGGCGGGAACTGCTGCTTCGTCGCCTTGTCTCGCACCACTTCCACCGCCGCCATCAGCCCGAGGCCGCGCACGTTGCCAACGCTGTCGAGCGACTCCAGCGTGCGCAGAGCCTCGAGCAGCCGGGCTCCGGCGGCTGCGGCACGCTCGGCGAGACGCTCGCGCTCGAGGATGTCGATGTTGGCCAGCGCCACGGCGCAACAGGTGGGATGGCCGGAGTAGGTGTAGGCATGCATCCAGCGCTTGCCCGGCGGCACGTCGTTGATCACGTCGCGAATCGTGTCCGATACGCCGACACCGCCAAGCGGCACGTAGCCGCTCGTGATGCCCTTCGCGAACTGCATGATGTCGGGCTCGATGCCGTAATGCTCGAGGCCGAACCAGCGGCCGGTGCGGCAGAAGCCGGTGATCACCTCGTCGGCGATCAGCAACACGCCGTGCTTCGAGCAGATCTCACGGATGCGCGCGAAGTAATCCGGCGGCGGCACAATCACACCGCCCGCGCCCTGCACCGGTTCGGCGATGAACGCCGCAACGGTATCCGCGCCTTCGCGCAGGATCGCGTCTTCGAGTTGGTTCGCCGCGGCCACGCCGACGCTGATCGACGGGTCGCCGCTCGTGAATCGATAGGGATCGGGCGCGTCGATGTGAAGAAAGCCAGGCGTGCGCGGCTCGAACATCGGCCAGAACGCCTGCAGGCCGGTGGCGCTCATCGCCGCCAGCGTCAAGCCGTGATACGCGCGCTTGCGCGAAATGACTTTGATCTTGTCCGGCTTGCCGACCGCCTTCCAGTAGAACCGCGCCGTCTTGAACGATGTTTCCGACGCTTCGGCGCCGCCGCTGGTGAAGAAGAAGGTATTGATCGATGGGTAGACCAGCCCGCTCAACCGCTCGGCCAGTGCGATCGCCGGCTCGTTGCTGCCGCCGGCATACGCCGAGTGGAACGCGAGCGTCGACATCTGCCGCTTCGCCACCTCGCCCAGTTCCGATCGGCCATGGCCGGCGTTGACGTTCCACAGACCCGATAGACCGTCGAGATACTCACGCCCGGCCGCGTCTGTGATGATGGCGCCCTTCCCAGACACCCAGACGCGAGCCGTCGCATACGACGATGGATGGTGCAGCGGATGCATCAAGTGCGCGCGATCGGTGTCAAGCGACGGACTGCTCATGAGAGAACCTCTGATGCGGGGTTATTGCCCGGCGTAATAGGAAGGCGCCCTGACCGCGTCGATGAACAGCACACCGTCGTATTGTTCACGCGGAATCATCCGGAAGGAGTTTACGCCCCATTCGCGCTGAAACGTCGACTGAAACATCCAGGCGTTGCCACTTGCCCATGGTCGGCTGTCGCGAGGTGGTGGCCGTGTTGTCGTGGCGGATGTGGAAGTTGTGCGCCCATACCATGATCTTGCGGCCCGGATACATATCGTTGGCGAGAAAGGTCAGGTTGTTCGCCATGCCAAAGTCGCGGATCGCGCCGCGACCGGGGCAAACAGGAGGGCGAGCAGGACAAGAACGACCGCGGTGACCGCGCGCTTCATGAAGGTCTCACTGCAGGCCGGGACGCCGTTGCAACGTCTGCAGGCGGGCTTCGGCGAGATCCTTCACCGGCAACCCGTCCTCGCTGATGAGCGCGGAGCTTTGCGCGGCGGCCTTCAGCGCGGCTTCGGCTTCAGCGGTGTTGCCCATGCGCTCGGCGGCGAGGCCGAGCAGGTACTGGACCGTTCCGGCCGACACGCCGGGGCCGTCGTTCAATTTCACACGCTGCAGTTCGAGTCGCGCATCTGCCCAGGCGCCCACTCGCGCGAGGGCCACGGCGAGATTCAACCGCATCACCGAGTCGGTCACGGGATCCCCAGGCTGCTGCAGACGGCCCTTCAGGTCCACAAGAATCTTGTTGACCAGCAGCGACTGATCGTTGAGACCAATCAGCCGCGGCGTCATCACCACGGTGACGTCGGCCTTCTTGGCGGCGCCGGCCTTGTCTTTCAGCTCGAACGTGAGGCTTTCGTCGGCCTTGCGGCCGGCCAGCAACGTGGCCAGCCCGCCGGCGTCGGGAACGGGCTGCGAATTCGCCCTGGTGATCACGTCGCCGGGCTGGACGCCGGCTTTGGCGGACGGCCCGTTCGGATCGACGGCCACCACCACCGGACCTTCGAGGTCGGCCACGTCGACCACTGTCACGCCGACCGATGGGCGGAAGAACGACAGGCCGCGATCGAGTCTGCCCACGGCCTGATTCGCGGAGTCGGTGCTGTCGAGATCCACTTCAATGACATCGGGGTCGGCGCTGCCCGACGCGAGCAGCGAGACGACGAGTCGATTGCGGTTGGTCGCGGAGGGCACCGTGACCGACGCAATGCCCTGCGCTTCGAATTGACGCGCCAGCCGCATCGACAGTTCGCCGCGCATCACCGTGGCGACTTCGGCCGCGGTGCCGAGTGGCCGTTTGTTGGCGTCGAACGCCAGCCAATCCTGCGGCAGCTTGTCGGTGGCCAGCGCTTTTGCCGCTTCATCGGCTGCCGGCGCGAACAGCGTCACGGATTGCGATCGCGCGAACTGTTTTTCAATGGTGGTCCGCAGGTCGGTATTGAGCGACGCCGAGCCGCTGGCCGAGATCAGCGCGAACGCCGGCCGCAGCGTGCCTTCGACGGCAATCTTCTGGCCGGTGCGCGCCTCGATGCGCTGAAAGTACCGGCCCGACGCGGATTTGAGTTCCACGAGGTGTTGTCCCTCGCACACGTCGTTCATGGTGAGCGGCGCCACGCCTCGCTGCAGTCCGTCCACCAGCACCAGCGTGCCGGGTTGATTCGAGGTCACCGAGACGCTCGCCACCGCGGGGTCGAGCTTGATTGGGTCGAGCACGTAATCGGCGAGCTGATCGACGTTCTGCTGCCGTTGGCTCTGCACGTAGCAATCCCGGCGGAACGTGATGCGATGCGGGCCGATCGGCAGCTCGGTGACCGTCAGGACCGCCGACAATTCGGAAACGGGAATGCCCGACTTCGCCGCGCGCTCCGCGTACTCGGCGGGAGGCGGTCCCGGTCTCGTGGTGCCGTGCGAGATGCCGTCGATCACCACTTCAACGCCGGCGGGGGCCGTGACAAACCGGAAGACCGTGGCCACGCGCTCGAGTGCGAGGTTCTCGACAACGGTGGCGGATCCGGCGACGGCGGTAAACGGATGCGTCGCCTGTTTGTAGCCGATGCGCGACACCGACAACGTGTGGTCACCGACGGCGATCGGCATGGTGCCGGACGAATTCACCCGCGTGCCATCGAGCAGCACTTCGGCATCGAGCGGTGTCACATTCAGCTGCAGCTCGGTGACGGTGATCTTCTTGACCTCGTCGAACATGGTGATGATGCGCGGTGAGAGCTGACCGGTGATGACGTAGCCGGGCTCGACCTTGAGCAGCGAAACGAAGTCAGTGCGCGCTTCGTTTTCTTTCCCGAGGCCGAAGAACGATCGCGCGCGCATATCGTAGGCGGCCGGCAGCAGCCGTCGCGCTTCGGGCGTCGGCCGCGCTTCGATCGCGCCGATCGCCGAATCCAGCGCCTTGATGGTGTTCTCGTAGTCGAGGTTGTCGAACGAGGCCCTGGCCTGATCGACCAGGCCTTTCACGTTCGACAGCTCGGTCTGCGCGACCGCCGTGGATGACAGCGCCAGCAGCGCGGCAACGATGAGTGCCTTCATTGGTAGACCTGAATCCGCTTGGCGCGCTCGTCGAAGATGTAGAGCCGTCCGCTGGCGTCGATGCCGAGCGAACGGGCGCGCGTGAACGCCCCGGGGGCTTTGTCCGGCAGCGAGAAACTGGTGATTAACCGGTTGCGCGGTCCGAACACGAGCACGGAACCTTTGCCACGATCGAGAACGTAGAGATAGCCAAGCCGGTCGTAGGCCAGATCGACCGGCTCGTCGATCTGGTAGTTGGCTCCCTTCGCGGGCACGCGCGACAGCGGCTTGCCGTCGCGATCCAGAATCGTGATTCCCTTCGAATCCTTGTCGATCATCGCCACATCGTCGAGCGCATTCACCGCGAGACGCTCGGTGTTGATCTGCGGCACGAACGGGCCCAGATACTGGCCGGTCGCGCTGTAGCGAATCACCGCCTTCTCGCTCTTGTCCACCACGATCCGATGTCCGGTCGACAACGCGACAACGGCTGGAATCTCCTCGAGCGGCTTGGCCGGCTTGGGCGCCACCTGCGGCACCGACAAGGGAATCGACGGCATCCGCTCCGCGTGCAGCGAAGCTCCGCGCGAGAAGAACACGCGGTTGTTCTCGTCGAGGAAAAACGCCTTCGGCTCCAGGGCGGCGACGTTGGCGGTGAGCGGGCCTTTCGGATCGAACACCGAAATGCCGCGCTTGTGGCCGAGCATGATCCGGTTCGACGGATCGACGCGAATGCCAATCACATCGTCGTAGTTGGCTTTTTCGTCGCCGATGAAGCGGCCGCTGAAGTTGAAGGCCGGCGAGGCCGGCGCCCGCACGTGGAGACGGTAGAGGATCGAGTTGATGCTCAGGGCCGCGGCCGCCTCGGCGCTTTGCGGCATCATCTGCCGCACGCGCTGCACTTCCGGCAATGCCGCCGGCGCGCGATCGGCCTGCACCAGGCAATAGCCGGCGGCGAGGTTCGCGCGCGCCGCCCACGGCGAGCTCGGATACGCCGCACTGACGCGACGATAGCGCTGAAGGGCGTCTTCATAACGCCGCACCAGCCGCAACGCTTCTCCGGCGTAGTAGCCGGCCGCCGGCACCGCTTCGTTGCCGGGGAATAAGCGCTCGACGCGCTCGAAGCTGGCGACGGCAGAGTCAACCTCGCTCGCGCTTCTGCCCCGGGCCATCGAGACGCGGCCGCCGAGCACGTAGGCCATCGGCGCCGAGTCGGTGTCTGGATAGATCTTCAAGAGCTGATCGACCGCAGCTTGTGTGGCACCGAGGTCGTGCACCACGTCGAGCTGGTAGATCGCCACTTGGAGCAGCGCGTTGTCCGCGACCTGGCTCTTCGGAAACGAGTCGATGATGGCCTGAAAGTCTTTGAGCGCTTCGGTATAGCGCTGACCGTTCATGAAGGTCAGGCCGCTCTCGTACTGCCGCCGCGGCAGGTCCTCGGACGATTGAGCGTGGACGCTGCCGGTCAACAACACCACACATATGAAAGGGGAAAATCTCATTTGGTGATCTCGTGATCTGGTGATTGGGTGATTTACTTCTGTTGTATTCGCACTTCGGTCGTCCTTCCCTGCACGACCGAGACCTGCTGGATCGGATTCAATCCGTCCGGGCAGAGCAACTCGATTCGGTAGTCGCCGGCGGCGACCTGCAGCGGCGGCCACGGACTGAAGCCGAGATCGCGCTTGCCGATCATCGCTTTGCAATCGCCGCGGGCGGCGCGGAGGTTAATGCGGCCCAACCCGGGTGCGGAATACTCGAAGCGGTTATCCTCGCCGCCATCGATCTTCACGGGATGATCGAGAAACATGTCCGGCGCGACCAGGCGCAGCGTGCGTCCGTTCGACTGCCCGGACAGTTCATGTGACGTGGCCGCGGCCGACACCAACCGCGATCCATCGCGGACTTCGAACGGATACGGTCCGGAAAGCATCACGGCCACGTTGCCCGGCCGTGAGGCCGGAGGAGACGGCGGATCGGCCGCGGCGGTAGCGGCTGGCGCGATCGCTTCTACCTGCGGCGGCGCTGCCGTTTTCTTCACCGGCGGCGGTACTTTCGCCTTGGTCTCAACGACCGGATCTGGCTTCTTCGTTTCGGGTGCGGGCGTCGTGGCCGGCGGCACCGTCACGGGCGCGCTCGGCGTTGTTGCGGCCGTGGAAGGTGGCACGAGCGTGGCTGACGCCTGAGTGCTTTCCGGTTGCGCGGCGGGCCGCGTCAGCACGTAACCGGTCACCGCGGCCACCAGCACCGCTGCGGAAGCGGCGCCGATCATCCACGTCCTCGCCCCTCTGGGCGCCAGTTCGGGAGCAACCGCGGGAATCGGTTTCAGCGTCTTGTCGCGCGCGAGGCCCTTGTCTTCCTTCTGCCGATCCTCGTGCAGCGCCTTGAGCACGTTGGTGCTGGCAAAGCGCGTCGCGTCCATCGGCGGCAGGTTGGAGAGCTGCTGCGTCTTGCGAATCAGCTGCAGCTCGCGGCCGAGCTCCTCGGCGGTCTGGAAGCGCTGGTCTCGATCTTTCTCGAGCGCGCGCCCCACCACATCCACGAGTGCTTTCGGCAAACCAGGCGCGTATTTCTCGAGCGGCGGCGGCGCCTCCTTGAGGATGCCGACGATGATCGTCGTCAGGGCCTCACCCTCGAACGGTTTGCGGTTGGTCAACAACTCGTAGAGCAGAACGCCGGTGGACCACACGTCGGATCGGCCGTCGAGGTCCTGCGTGCCCGCCACCTGTTCGGGCGACATGTACGGCGCGCTGCCGACCACATCGCCCTGCCGCGTCAACGTCGAAGTGGACAACTTCGCAATCCCGAAGTCGAGCAGCTTGACGGTGCCGTCCTGCAGCAGAAAGACATTCGCGGGCTTGACGTCGCGATGCACCACACCCTGCGCGTGCGCGTAGCCAAGACCGCCGCACAACTGCGCCACGACATCGAGCTTGTCGTCGAGCGTCAGCGCCGGGCTCTGCTCCATGCGCGAATTGAGCGGGATGCCGCGCAGGAACTCCATCACGATGTGCGGCTGGTTGTTCTCCTCGGCGAACTCGAACACGGTGACGATGTTGCGGTGCTGCAGCTTGGCCGCGGCCTTGGCTTCGCGATAGAAGCGCGGCCGCATCTGCTCGGCATCATCGGAAAAATCCGTGAGCATCACCTTCACGGCCACTTCGCGATCGAGCACCGGATCGTGGGCGCGATACAGCACACCCATCCCGCCGCGCCCGACGCGCTCGAGAATCTGATAACGCCCGATCTTGTCGGGCAGGGGGTTGGCCGACGTGGTGCTCATGGCAACTTCTTGGTGGCGGCGACGGTCTGCGCGACCGTGGGATCGAGCAACTTGGTCGGGGCGCCCTGCGCCGGCAGATCGCTGAAGGGGCCCACTTCGTCGACGTAGCGGACCTGCAGGTGGCCGATCTGCACCACGTCGCCGCTGTTCAGCTTCGACTCCGCCACTTTCAGGCCGTTGACCAGGATGCCGTTGCGGCTGCCGAGATCGCGCACTTTCACCTCGCGTGGGCCGGCGGTGAACGCCGCGTGACGCCGCGACAGCAGCGGATCGGTCTGCTCGCTGATCTCGCAGGCGGGGTCTCGGCCGACGATCAAAGTGTCGACCAGCACCAGCTCGATGGGGCGGCTGCCGCCGCTGACAATCAGCCGGCGGCTCACGCGCGGCCTCCGATGCCGGTCTTCAGCACCGCCACCTCGGCGAGCACTTCGTTGTGCCACAACTGCAGTAGCGCCAGCGCATCGCTGGCGCGCCCGGCGTCAGTCGACTGCATTGCGGCGCCGGCGTCGCCGCGCGCGAATTCCGGGAACACCGTGGCCAGCCGGGCGAGCGCCTGATCGCATTCACGCTCAACGCTCGCAATACCCAGTCGACGCCCCAGCGCGCGCCGTTCGTCGAGCAGGGTTTCAATGTCGCGGTACCGATCGAGAGCGGCTTTGAGCACACGATCGCGATCGCCCTGCAGGCCGACACGCACCTGTTCGATCTCGGCGCGCAGATGATTGATGCTGTGGTGCCGGCGTGCCGGACTCTTGTCGAGTGCTTTGAGCAGCGTGCGGCTCAAGGCTTCGGGCGCCGCCGCGTCGGCGATCGCCGGCGGCGGATCGGTGCACACCGCCGCATTCGACGAGAAGGGATGACGACCGGTCAGCATGAAATGAAAGACCGCGGCCGCCGAGAACACATCAGAGCGTTCCGACGCGCCCTCACCTGACACTTGCTCCGGCGCGGCAAACGAGTCGGGCCGTCCATCGCCGGCGCCGAAGTCGAGCAGCTTGATGGCACCCCACGACGCAAAGTCCGCGTCGCGGGGACCCCGGGTGCCGTCGGCGGTGACGAACACATGCGACGGTTTGATGTGACCGTGAACGATGCCGAGCTCGTGGGCGGCCTGCAGCCCGGTGCACACCTGCTCCATCGCGCGCAGACGGGCGTCGATCGAACGCAGCATGGCGGCGCCCCCGGCGTCGAGGCTGGCGCCGTCGAGCAGTTCCATCGCTACGTACGGCTGCCCCCAGTCCTCACCCAGATCGAGAACGGAGACGACGTTGGGATGCGCGACTTGTCCGGTCACTCTCGCCTGCTGGTGCACCCGTAAATCTCCCAGCGTCCCCAACCGCACGGCCACACGACGGCCGACGTGGTCTTCAACGCCCGCGTAAACCTCTCCCAGGGCGCCGCGCCCGATAGGCTCGGCAATGACGTAACGACCGACGCGCGATGGATGGCTGTCTGTAGTGCTCACCCTGCGCACGTCCTCCAGAAGAAGCGATGGGCCGGGGCGAAAAGTATAGAACGGGTGCGGAGGTGCGGAGTGCGAGGGTGCGAAGGTGCGAGTGTGAAAAATCGGGCAAAACCGCGCCGCGTGACCTCGATGGGCCCGGACGGCGCCTGCTAAGCAGGCGCCGAACCGACCTGGCGGACTTCAAGCGGCATGTGGAGCGGCTTACCTCCGGGGCCGGGGCACAGCGACACTTGCGCGGCCAGCGCATAGGCCTCGTCGGCGTCCTTCACCTCGACGATCCAGAAGCCGGCGATGAACTCCTTCGTTTCCGCGAACGGTCCGTCAGTGACCACGGGCCGGCCGTCGTCGCCAGCGCGGACGAGCCGGGCCTGATCGGGACTCACCAACCCCTCGCCGGTGACCCACTGGCCCCGGGACTTCAGCTCGGTATTGAAGCGGTGCATGAAGTCGACCATGGCCTTGATGTCCTGTTTCGACCAGCCTTCCATCTGATAGGAGCCGCCGGTCACGTTCATCTGCATCATGAATCTCATTTCTCTGTCTCCTTACTGATACGTCGAAGCAGATCGGGCCAGATCGACAAGCTCAACAATAAAAGTGCGGGGGTGCGAAAGTGCGGGGTGCGAGGGTGCGGGGTGCGAGGTCGGCGCCGCGGAGGCGGCGGAACTCCTCCACGGCGCGTTGTTGTTCCGGAGTGAGCGGGCGATCGGGCACCGGCTACGCCGTAGCCGGCAACCCGTTCCTGAGCAGATCCTCCATCGCCGCCACGAAGGTGTCGATCTCCTCTAGCGGTGTGTAGATGTTTGGCGTGACGCGGATGCCGTTGTACTCGGGGCGATTGATCGGTGTCGTGATGATCCGGTACTTGTCCCAGATGAACGCGTTGATCCGAGGCGCCGGAATGTCCTTGATGCCGACGCACGCGACGCCGTAGACCTGGTCGAGACCGGTGTGAATGACGACGCGTGGGTTGGATTTCAACTTGTTGGCCCAGCGCAGCGTGAGATAACGCAGCCGAGCTGCGACCCGTTCGGTTCCGATGGCCTGATGGAACGCGAGCGCTTCGTTGATCGCGGCCTTGGTAGCGGCCGGCGACGTGCCGATCTCCTCGAACTTGCGGATGTCGTCGTCGCGCCGCTCCGGCGCTGCCTGCAGCGGCCACGTCTTCGAGATGCGGTCGCGGCGCACGTAGAGGAACCCGGTCCCGGTCGGGGCGAGTAGCCACTTGTGCAGGCTGGTCCCGTAATAGTCCATTTCCAGATCGCGCAGTTTGAACGGGAAGTGCGCGGCGGCGTGAGCGCCGTCGACGATAGTGATGATGCCGCGGGCACGCGCCATGCGGGACAGGTTCTGCACCGGGAAGATCTGTCCGGTCAAATTCGTGATGTGACAGAAGTGCAGCACCTTGGTGCGCGGCGAGATCGCGCCTTCGAGACGCGCGAACAAGTCTTCACCGGTGGTAGGCACCGGGAAATTGATCTTGGTGATCTTGATCTTGTTGCGGCGCGCCCGCTGATCCCAGGTCGTCAGCATGCGACCGTAATCCTGCTCGGTGGTCACCACCTCGTCGCCGGGCTCGAGGTCGATGCCGTTTTGCGCGATCTGCAGCGATTCACTCGAGTTGCGCGTGATCGCCATCTCTTCAGGATCGCAACCGAACTCGGCGGCCAATCGGCGGCGCACGACCTCGATGTTCCGCTCGATCAAACCGCGGTGATAGACGGGAGCCTGGTTGGAATAATCGAGATAGCGCTTGTAGGCCTCGTGCACCACGGTGGGGCTTGGGCAGCTGTTGCCATTGTTGAGATTGATCATCGAGCGATCGAGAGTGAAGGCGTTCTGGATGTCGCGCCAATAACCTTCGTCGGCAGCGACGTCCTCAGGCGAGCGGCTCCCGAGCGCGCGCGACGCCTGCGCTACCAGTTCGATGCTTCGATCGTTGAGCGTGAACGTAACCGCGCCTAGTGCGCCGGCCTTCTGCAAGAACGAGCGTCGGGTGGTCTTCATGGCCCGAATGATACCCTCTTCACCTGATTGGTGCGGCGTCGGCATGGGAGTAGAATCCGGCCCCATGAAGACCGGCAAATTCGTCCTCTGTGCTGTCTTGGTGTGCCTGCTGGGCGCGCTCTCCGCCGCCCAGGACAAGGTGGACTTCGCCGTGATCGAGAAGATCCGGGCCGAGGGGATGGAGCGCTCGAAAGCGGTCGAGACGTTCGAGTACCTCACCACCAACATCGGCCCGCGCCTGACCAATTCGCCGGCGCACAAGCAGGCGATCGCGTGGACGCAACAACAGCTGAAATCCTGGGGCATGAGCGAAGTGCACACCGAACCCTTCCAGTTCGGGCGCGGCTGGACGCTCAACAAGCTCACCGTCGAAATGGTCGAGCCTCGTTACATGCCGCTCATCGGCTACACGCGAGGATGGTCGCCGCCGACTCCCGGACGCATCGTCGCAACACCGGTGTGGCTGCCCGGACTCGAGGACGCGGCGCTGAAGGCGCAGGCCGGCAAGCTGAAGGGCGCCATGGTCTTCACCAGCCCGCTCCAGAGCTATGCCATTCGCGCTGATCGCCCCGCCGCCAGCGGCGACTTGAAGCCGCCATCACCGGCGCCGACGCGCCCGCCGCAGTTGAACGCGGAGCGTCTGGCCGTGCTGAAGACCGAAGGGGTGGGGGTGACCATCGAGCCGAACATCGGCGAGCACGGCACCGTGTTCGTCACCGGGCGCGATATGGCGGCCAACGCGGTGCCCTCGATCGTCCTCGCGTCGGAGCACTACAACCTGGTGGCGAAGATGCTCCAGCAGAAGCTGCCGGTGAAACTCGCGGTCGAGATCCAGGCCACGTTCAACGACGACGAACGCAATGCGCACAACGTGATCTGGGAGATCCCGGGCGCCGACAACGCGGTGAAGGATGAAATCGTGATGGTGGGCGCGCACCTCGACTCGTGGCACACGGCGACCGGCGCCACCGACAACGCCGACGGCTCGGCCACGGTGATGGAAGCCATGCGCATCCTCAAGGCGCTCAACATCCGGCCGCGGCGCACCATTCGCGGCGCGTTGTGGGGCGGCGAAGAGCAAGGCCTGCTGGGATCGCGCGCCTATGTGGCGCAGCATCTCGCCGGCGACAAGAACCGGGCCGCGCGCGACAAGTTTTCGGTCTACTTCAATCTCGACAACGGCTATCCGCCGATCAGCGGCTTCTACATGGAGAACAACGAGCCGGCGCGCTTGATCATGACCGAGTGGCTCAAGCCGGTGGCCAACCTCGGCGCCATCATGCCGTCACCGGGCCACATCGGCGCCACCGATCACCTGTCATTCCTCGACGCCGGCGTCCCGGGCTTCCAAGCCGTGCAGGAGTACATCAACTACGACGTCCGCACGCATCACACCAATGTCGATTTCGCGGAGCGCGTCGATCCCAACGCGCTCAAGCAGGCCTCCACGGTGATGGCGGTGGTGTTGTATCAGGCGGCGATGCGCGAAGGGACGTTCCCCAAGCCGCCGCCTACGAAAAAGCCTGAGACGAAGTGAGGGTCAGTGGCAGATGTTGAGGCCGCGATCGATCACGTTGCCGTTGGCGACGACGTACTCCCACTCGTAGAGCGCGGAGTCGAGCTTCAGCCGCAGCATGCCTTGCGTCGACACCATCAGCTCCGACCGCGGGGCGTGCCGCGCGCGTTGATACGGCGGCGCGCCGCCGCCACCTGAGATGAAGAGCCGTACGCCGCGCGCCGGATCGGACTGCTGGCTCGCGTTCATCGGCGCGAAACGCTCGTACAAGTGATCGTGCGCCGAGACCACCACATCGACGCTGCGCTGGTGGAGTAGCTCCCAGAGATCCCGCTGCATGGGATTCGGCCCGTTGGGTCCGGAGCTCTCGAACGGATGATGCCAGACGGCCAGGGTGCATCGCGGCGTCGTTCCGGCGAGCTCGTTCTGCACCCACGTGAACTGTGCCGAGTTTCTGGTCATCGGCACCATCGAGTTCAGCATCAGCACCTGCCAGCCGGCCAGGCGCAGTGCGTAATAACCACTGCGGGTTGGACCGGCGCGATCACCGAAGTAGGTGAAGAAGCCATTCGCGCCGGGCGTCTGGTAATCGTGATTACCGGGGACGGCCCAGAACCGCGATCGGAACCTGCCAAACGCCGGATCGAAGCAGCGGCGGAACTCGTCCATGGTCCCGCTGTCGTAGGCGAGGTCGCCGGCAAACAGAATGTCGCCGCCCATCTGCTCCATCAAACGCGCGAGCTGCGCCATCACCGGCGATCCGCACCAGCCGGTGTCGCCGACGATGTTGATCCACGTGGCGCCGATCGGCGGCGGCGTGGGCGGCCCGTTCTGCGGCGTTTCGTTGAGCGGCGTTTCGGGAATGGTCGGCGGTTCCACCGGAGGCGGAGTGACGCTGATCGGCGGCACAACGGGAGTGGGTGACGAAGGCGTACCTCCGCCGCACCAGGTGGCCGCTAAAGCGCACCATAGGACAACGCTGATCTCGGGGAGCCGTGAGGAGCGGGCCCGCATGTTTTGTAAATATGTGAACCGCGAACCGGGCCGCGGACAACTCGTCTATATTGTGTAACGATCATGAAACGCCCCGCAACTTTCGGGGTAGTCGTGTTGGTGGCGATTCTGGCCACTTCCACTGCCGCGCCGGCACAAACGGCCTCGGATCTCTTCTCCCGGACCGAGTTGCAACGTGTCGACCTGTGGCTGCATTCCGCAGACTGGGCCAAGCTGCGAGCCGAATTCCAAACCAACACCTACTACCCGGCCGACTTCACGTGGAGCGGCCAGACCGTCAACAACGTCGGCATCCGCTCGCGCGGCCGCGGCTCGCGCAGCAGCAACAAACCCGGTCTGCGCGTGGATTTCGATCGCTATACGACGGGCGGCCGCTTCCTCGGTTTGAAATCGCTCGTGCTCGACAACGTCACGCAGGACGCGTCGGGCATCCACGAGAGCGTGTCGATGGCGTTCTACGAGCGTCTTGGCATTCCGGCGCCGCGCGAGTTGCACACGCGTCTCTACGTCAACGGCGAGTACTTCGGCCTCTACGTGATTGTGGAATCGATCGACAAGGAAATGCTGGCGCGCGTATTTGGCGCCATCGGCGACGACACGCAGAACGACGGCTGGCTCTACGAATTCAAATGGGCCGACAACTGGTTCTTCAGCTACCTCGGCGCCGACCTCAGGGAATACATGCTGCGGTTCGAGGCGACGACGCATGAGTCGAGGAGCGACGAGGAGAAGTACCGGCCGATCGAAGCGCTGGTGAGGACGGTGAACAACACACCCCTCGATCGATTTGCCGCGGACGTCGGCGCCAAGCTCGATATCCCGAAAGCGATTCGCTTCATCGCCGCGCAAGTGTTCCTGGGAGAAACCGACGGCTTCCTCGGCGGCTTCGGGATCAATAACCTGTATCTCTATCGTCTCGAAAACTCCGACGTGCACGTGTTCATCGCGTGGGACGCCGACAACACGTTCTACCATCCGGAGTACCCGACCAATTCAGGCATCAACGACAACGTGCTGATGCGCGCGGTGATGGCGATTCCGGAATACCAGGCGCTCTACTGGGAAGAGATGCGGCGCAACGTGCAGATGGCAGAAGAAGGCGACTGGCTGAACACCGAGATCATCCGCCACATTCAGCGCATCGACACGGCGATGAAGGAAGATCCGGTGAAGCCGCACTCGAACGCCGCCTACGAAGGCGAGGCCGGCGAGATGCTGACGTTTGCCCGCGCGCGGATTGCGTTCGTAAGGTGTGAGCTGGAAAGAGGCGCCGGCAACGCCAGCTGCCGGACGCAATGAAGTTAAGAGTTAAAAGTTAAAAGTGAAGAGTTAAGAGTCTGTTCTTAACTCTTCACTCTTCACTCCCTGACATTCACCACAATGTCCTTATAGGTATTCAGCGCCCCATCCGAGGCCAGGCATCGAATCGTGTAGGTGCCGCGATCCTCGAACGTCACATTGACCTGATACTTGCCGTCTTCAGGAACAGCCGGCGCGCCCCACCGCGGCGCCCATGGTGAATTGGCGCCGGCGCGTGTGTCTTCCCACACTTTGTGCTGCCGCGGCGTGAACGAGACGCGCCCGGCGCCGCGATACACGAAGCAGGAATGCCGGAGACCGGTCTGGCTGCCGACGGTGATCGCCGACGGCGGTCGCTGCGTGGCCGGATCAAACGTCATGGTCCCGCGCGCGGCCGGCGCCGGCGGCGTGGAGTTGGTGGCGCGCGCACGAGCGCGGGCAATGGCCTCGGCTTCGCGCGAGTCAGGACCAAACCGCGGCCGCGGCACACCGTCATCCTTGGCGAACGCGATCAGCGTCAACGGTTGGCCGACTTGCGCGCGGCGCTCGCCGGTATCAATCGACAGCTCCGGCGGGACATTCGCGCGAATGGCCGGACTGCTCACGCCGGCGCCGATCGCGCCCTGCTCGGAGGCCTGCACCAGGTTGTCGACCATCGAATCCTCGCGCAGCGTGGCATGCGCGCGTTCGGTCTTGCCCTTGCTGGTCAGCGTCCAGATCAGCTCCTTGCTGCCCCAGTCTTTCGGCACGCGGACCTTGAACACGAAGCGATTGCGGCGGGGAAGAAAATGCGTCGGCTGACCCTGGTCGCACGGACCCGGCGAGATGCAGTTGTCGGGACCGGGTGGAACATCGACTTCTTCCTCCCAGTTCCGGTTCATGTAACCGAACATCATGTTGAACGACCCGTCGTCGTTCTTCTCCCAGCCTTCGAAGGCCGGTGACACATTCTGGCCGCGTGCGTAGGTGAGCATCTGGGTGCTCGCCGTTTGACCGGCGAGCACCACGATCGCTAGTGAAAAAACCGCTCGCTTCATCTATTGCCGTTGCCCTGGTTTCGCCGTCGGCGCGGTCGGCTTCGCCGGCGGCGGAATGACATTGCACAACGGACAGCCGACGATCACGTCCGGTCGATTCGGCCCGAGGCGTTCGCGCCGCTTCGCCATCTCGGCCTGGAACTCGTCGTCGGTGAGCGGCATGATCTGCCCGAGGTCGATGAACATGTTGGCAATCGACCGGTTGCCCGACCCCTGCCAGTTGCGCGGATCGGGAATGTTCTTGTTGTTCGGCGTGTTGTCCATGTAGCCGATGATGTGCAGGATGGTGCCGCGCGGGAGAATCGGCGCGTAGTCGTCCTGGTACTCGTACTGACGCACCCAGTTGTGATCGTAGCCGGCGCACGTCAGCGTCTGGATGTTGAAGCCCCAGATGGCCTCGAGGCACATCCGCTGGCCGGGCGCGTGCAAGTGCGGCTCGAACGTGACGATCTTCGCCGGCTGCTGCAGCACTTCATACGCATGCAGCTGCTGATTCGCTTCCAAGGGCTTGATGTCGATGTCGAGGGCGTTCGCGAGGCTATGCAGGTTGGTGCGCTTCTTCGGCTTGTAGTCCTTCGGATGGAACCTGAACCCGAACAGCAGCTTCGACTTCACGTCGGCGCCGCCGGAATGGAGGTGCGCGGACTGGTAGATGATGCTCGAGCCCGCCTTCAACAGCCGTCCTGCGTCGTCGTCAAACACGTCGGCGTTGCGTCCGACTTCGTGGACCGGCCAGCCGACCGTGCCCTCGGTGAAGAACGACTCGCTCGGGTCGTCGCCTTTCTCGAGATCGCCGGTCGCCCAGATCAGGTGATGCCACACATAGCGCTGACCGACCGTTTGCCGTCCGGACTGGTTGCTGAAGTTGTTGACTTCACGAATCTCCACCGATTTCACGTATCGATCGTCGGTGAGCGGAAGCTTCGTGGGTTCGAACTCACCCCACCAATCGGGCGCGTTGGCCTTGACGAGAATCTCGGGGCTTTCGACGATCAGATCCGGTTCGCCGGCGTGCCAGCTGTTGCCGTCGGGCCACGTGCGCGCCGCCGGCATATCGGCTGGGTTGCCGCGCGGTGCGCCGCTATCGGCCCATCTGGCGATCTTGGCAACCTCTTCATCGCTGAGCGACGGATCGTTCTTGTAGTGCTGGATGCCGATGTTCTTCTCGATGTACCACGGCGGCATGGCGCCGGCCTTGTCTCGAATGGCGGTGCGCGCTTTCATCGAGCGCGCCCAGGGACGGGCCTCCTCGTAGGTGAGGAGCGACATCGGCGCCACCTGCCCGGGCCGATGACAGTTCTGGCAGCTGCGCTGAAGAATCGGCGCGATGTCCTTGGTAAAAGTGACCTCGGGCTTGTCCGCCGTAGCGCTCTGCGCGGAGGTGGACTGCGCGGGCACCTGTTCGGCCCTGACCACGCGGGGCGCGATCGCGCCCGATAAGCCGGTGACGAGCACCGCCGCGCCGGTGACGAATGCCCAGCCGAGTTGCTTGCGAACCGCCATTTGGAACTCTCCTTGGATTTCCAATTGTAAGGGATCGTCAGGCCCGCCGGAGCCGGGGCGCGAGACTGCCCAACCCTCCCTTATACGGGGGAAATTCGGGCAAAGTTGCAGGATTTCTCGCACCGCCCGGTATCCATCCGATAAGATGAGCCTTTTTAAGGCGGACCCGTGCATTCTGACCTCCAAGAAGCGATCGAGTTTCACGAAGCCATACTTGCGGAAGGCGCCAAGGCGCTTGTCGGATACGAGCAGCCGAAGATCCTGGCCAACGTCGTCTTGTTGTCGGAGATTCCGACCACCTACGACAAGAAGGAGCAGCGTCAGGTCAACTCGGGCAACCTCCTGTTGCGCGGGGTCCCGGGCGTCGGCAAGACGTTCTTCGGCGTCATCCTCGCGGCGATTAGCGACGCCAAGTTCGCGCGCATTCAGGGCCGCGCCGATCTGCAGCCCACCGAGGTGGTCGGGTTCCAGATGATCAACCCCGCCACCGGCGAGCTCAGCACCGAGATCGGTCCGCTGGCGGAAGCGGAAGTGATCCTCCTCGACGAGATCAACCGCATACCGCTCAAATCACAGAGCGCGTTCCTCGAAGGCCTGCAGGATCGCACGGTCACGGTCGGCAAGCGCAAGTACGAGTTGCCGACGTTCAACTTCGCCATCGCGACGATGAATCCGGTGGAACTGGGCCAGGGCACGTTTCCGTTGTCGGAAGCGGCCACGGATCGGTTCGCGATCATGGTGAACATCGGCTACCTGCCGCCCGAGGAAGAGCGCAAGCTGGTCAACTTTGATTTCAAGCAGGTGCGCCTCGGCAACCTGATGCGCAAGGAACGGATCATCCAGCTGCGCGGCGCGATCACGGAACACGTGTTCCTGCACGAGCGTCTTGGCGACTACATCCAGCGTCTGGTCTCGAACACCCGGCCCTACAATCCCGACACCGACTGGCACCGCCATTCGCCGTCGGAACTGGTGGAGACGGGCGTTGATCTCGGCGCGTCGCCGCGCGCGATCATTGTGTGGGGACGGCTGGCCAAGGTCTGGGCGCTGCTGGTGCGGCGCCGCGACGAGGTGTATCCGGAGGATATTCAGGATCTCGCGCAGTACGTGCTGAGTCATCGCCTCTGGCTGGGGCCGCATGCCGCGAGCCACGGGCTCACCACCGATGCCGTGGTGAAAGACATCGTCGAACGAACGCCGATCCCATAGCGATGCGAACACGGGAGCAGGAAGTCGAGCCGCTCATCAACCTCTCGGAGATCACCGAGATCGAGCTGCTGATTCTCAAACGGATGCGGGAGTTCACCATCGGTGAACACTCGAGCATGTTCCACGGCACGGGGTTCGATTACGTCGGCCTGCGTGACTGGCAGGCCGGAGATCGCTTCGAGCACATCGACTGGCCACAGTCGTCGCTCAATAATTTCAGCCCGCTGATCGTCCGCGAATTCGAGCAGCCGACCACATCGAGCGTGATCATCGTCGCCGACCGATCGGCGTCGACGCGCTGCGGCGCCGACACGGCCGCCGGCGAACGGCGCGGCTTGCAGATCGCCACGCTGATTGCCCGGGCCGTGGCCACGGTCGGCATGTCGGCGGTGTTTTTCCAGGACTCGATCGGCTTGATCACGTTCGATGAAGGCTTCAAGCATCTCGGTGCGGTACGGCCGCGCATCGGCAAAGGACAGGTGATTCACTGCATCGAGGCGTATCAGGAAGGCCTTGGGTTGCAGGAGATGCGGCACGTCGGCAGTCTCAGCGCCACGCTCACCGGTTTTTCACGCAAGACCGCGATGATGCCGGTCGTGTCGGACTTCCTGTTCGACGAGGCGCCGGCGTTCCTCAGGGAGCTGTCGCAGGTCAACAACGTCCACGACGTGTTCATCATGATGGTGGACGCGACGTTCGCGTTCGAGCTGCCGAAGGTCTCGGCGGGCTGGGTCGAGGTCTACGATGTCGAGACCGGCCACACCCGCATGATGTCGCGCCGCGAGCTCGGCAAGCAGAGCGAGCGCGTGCGCGCGTGGCAGGACGAGATCGCGCGGCAAGCCAAGGATCTCGATCTCGATGTGGTGCGCCTGTCGCTCGATCAGGTGAAGTTCGATATCGCTTTGGTTGAGTGGGTGGCCGAGCGCCGGCTGCGCCGACGCAAGTGAAAAGTCAAGAGTTCAAAATTCAAAATGAAGAGAGCCTTTTTCTTACTCGCACTGGTCGTGGCGGCTCCGGTTTTCGCCCAGGCCCCAAGCCCCAAGCCCCAAGCCCCGGTGGACATGGTCGAAGTCGAGCCCATCACCTGCTGGTGGCGCGCGTCGGTCACGGCGGTGAAAACGGCGGAGCCGTTCGATCTCCGGCTGACCTGCGCGGTGGTGGAAACCGAGGCCAATAGAGTCGTCGCCGACTTTTCCAAGCTCGATCCCACTGTGGTGCAGCTGCCGCCGTTCGAAGTGCTCGGCGGCACGCACGCCGCCGACCTGGTGGCGCCGGGCAAGCGGTTCTTTCAATACGACTACCGGATGCGCCTTTTCTCCGAAGACCTCTTCGGTGGCGACGTGCCGATCCCGCCGCTCGAGATCTCGTATCGCGTCGAAAGCCGGTTGGCGGGCGGCGAGACCGCGCAGGGCCGGGAGCAGACGTATCACCTGCCGCGCACCTCGGTACGCCTGATCTCGATCGTGCCCGACGACACCAGCGACATCCGCGAGGCTCCGGCTGCCACGTTCGCGCGCAGTGAGGATCGCGAATCGCGCGCCAACCTGCTCCAGACGATCGCCACCGTGCTGTTCGTGCTGGCCGGCGTGGTCGCGCTCATGATGCTCGTCGGCATGGTGCGCCGCCGGACCAAGACGGACGAGCGCGCCCAGGCGCGGCTGTCGCCGCGGACCATTCTCGCCGCCGCCGCCCGCGAGCTCGACGAGGTGCAGCGCGCCAGCCGCGGGGGCTGGACGCCGGAGCTGGCGGCCAGAGCGCTCGCCGCGGCGCGCATCGCCGGCAGCTACGGCGTCGGTAAGAACGCCGGCCAGCGAATGGTGAAGCCGGACGAGACGCCGGTCGACGGCGAGCTCGCGGTGTCCGGTCCGCTCGGTCGTGGTCGCGTGTTCGCGTCCGGTTCGCTGACGTCCGAGTCCGCGTCCGCCCCTTCGGCGCCGCACGGATTGGCCGCCGCGCTGAAGGCGCTGACGGCGGCACGGTACGGGCGCCAGGAGAAGTTCGGATCCGACCTGGACGAGGCCGTCGAGACCGCGCTTCGGATTACCCGTCAGCAACGGTCGGCGCATTCCTTGCCGGCGGAATGGGGCCGGAATTTCACGAAGTCGGTTGTCGATCTCAGGAGAAAAGTATGGGCATAGAACGGGTGCCGCGTGCCTCGTGGCTCGTGCCTCGTGCTTCGTGCCGGGTGCCGGTGCGATAAATGCAACTCATCCGCGACACGTGGGAGGCGATCGCGGCCCTGTGGGCCGAGTGGGGCGATCTCTATCTGAATCGCCTGATCTATTCCCAGCAGTCGGCGGCCACCCAGCTCCTGATCGGGCTGATCGGCCTGGCGGCAATCTTCGTCGTCATTCGATCGTTCGGCAATCGCAATCCTGCCAACCGGCGCATGGCCCTGCCGGCAATCGTGACCACCTCCGGTTGGTCGCGCGCGTCGTTGTCGCGGCATGGCGCGCTGATTCTTGCGCTGGCGGGTCTCCCTTTCTTCGTGATGGCATTTGCCGATCCGCGCACCACGTTGACGCGCTCGGAAACGACCTTCCCCGGCCGCCGCATCGCCTTGTTGATCGACGCCTCGTCGAGCATGCTCTCGGCGCTGCCGTCGAGCACGCTGGCCAAAGGGGCGCCGAACAACGCGGCGTTTTTCACGACGGTGGGCGCGGCCCGCTTTTTTATCGAGCGGCGGATGGCCGGCAAGTACCGCGATCTGATGGGGCTGATCGAATTCGGCGACAACGCCTACGTGATCACGCCGTTTACTAACGACTACGAAAACATCCTGTTGAGTACGACGCTGATCGGCGACTGGAACGAGTTCATGGCGTTCCCCGATCAAGGCACGGTCGTCGCCCGCGCCGTCGAGCAGGCGGTCGCCCTGTTTCAGGCCTTCGACTATCTCGACGCCGCCGGCAACCTGATGGTGATCTTCACCGACGGCGCCGATGCCGACGTGCTCGAGAACGGCAAGACCGTTGACGATGTGCTCGCGGAGGCGCAACGGGCCAAGATTCCTGTCTACCTGATCAAGATCGGCGGCAACCTGGTGCAGAAGCGGACCGTTGCCGACCAGTTGTGGATCAGCGCCGTCAAGAAAACCGGCGGTGAATTCTTCTCCGGCGGCGACGAAGAGACCATCATCCAATCAATTCGCGCCATCGATCGCCGCGCCGCTGGCCAGATTCAGATGAAGCAGTACAGCACCGAGCGGCCGCGCTACGCCGTGTTTGCCTTGACGGCGGCGGCGTTCTGGTGCGCGGCGTTGCTGTTGCGGTTTACCGTTCCAACCTTCCAAACCTTCCCGTGAGACACCCATGAGATCGTCGACTTGGTTTGCACAGGCCATCATCGCGTTGTTGCTCGTCGGCGCCGGCGCCATTCTGTGGCGATCGTCGGAGAGGGAGCGCCGGCTCGCCGCGGCGGAGCGCGACCTCTCGATGTTGCGCTACGAACAGGCCACCGCCGGCGCGCAGCAGCCGGGCGGAAGGCTCGCGGCGCTGATGCCGGGGTCGGGCCGCACCGCCAGCGACGCCAAGACGCTCGAAACCACTGCCTCGTACTGGAAGGGCAATTACGAAGCCGTGGCGCAGAACACCGACGCCAAGCTGCTCGCCGCCAACGCCGCTTACCGCAATATGCGCAAGACCGGCGGTTCGTGGCAGGCGGTGGTTGGAAAGATGGACTCGCTGGTCAAACAGTACGCCGAGATCCTGCGCGAGGATCCGGCGAACGCCGAGGCCAGCTTCAACTACGAGTACATGGTGCGGCTGCGCCAGGTGATCGCCGCCCGCAAGTCGCCGGTGGCCGCGTTTGACGCAATGGATCAGGGCCTCACCATCCACGGCTTCGCCGGCGCACCGCCCGAAGAGTCGGACATGAAGAAGTTCAAGATGATCGTGCCGATGCGGCCCGACGAGCGGCTCGAGGCTGAAAAGGCCGGCAAGGGAACGACGAAGGTGAAAAAGGGATAAATGCGGTTTGGTGCCTCAGGCTTTCTTCCTCTGCTGGCCATTCCCGCCGGGCTGCTGATCCTGTGGGTGTGGCAGCTGTGGAAGAGGCGCGCGGACGTGCGCGCGTTCATGCGCCGCCGCCAGGTGCCAGTCCATGAGCGGGTGCCGTACTTCGGCGAGCTGATGTTCTGGCTGCTGCTGATTCTCGCGTCCACCTCGGCGCTCCTCGCGCTCGCGAAGCCGCAGGCGGTCACGTCGATCATCCGCACGGCCGGCGTCGACATCGTCGTTCTGCAGGACGGCTCGGCGTCGATGCATGTCACCGACGTGCGTCCGAACCGGTGGCAACGCTCGATGCGGTTCCTGCGCACGGTCGGCGAAGCGCTGCGGTGGGAGAACGATCGCATCGCGATGGCGTTGTTCGCGCATGTGGCAACACCGCAGATTCGACTGACCAAGGATCCGAATACGTTTTTCTTTTATCTGGACCATCTCGAAGCGGTCTCGCCATTCCGCCTCGAGGACTACGGCACGTGGGACACCAACATCGAACGTGGCATCTACTGGGGCCTGCGCCTGCTGGAGAAGGACGAAGAGCTGCGGCGCCAGAGTGGGCTCGGTGACAAGGCCAAGTCGAGCAACGTGCGCGCGTTCGTGCTGATTACCGATGGCCAGGCGTGGAGCGGCGAAGTGGCGAAGTCGCTGGCGCTGACACAAGAGCGCGGTGTGCCGCTGCACGTGGTCGGTGTCGGCACCACCGCCGGCGGCCTGATTCCCGATCCCGCGCGCACACCGGATCAGCCGGCGCTGCGGTCGGTGCTCAACCGGGCCGAATTGACGCGCGTGGCCACCGCGGGTGGCGGACGCTATTTCGAGCTCGACTCGGAAACCGATCGCGAGATCGCCAACGCGGTCATCGATGCAACGCGGCGGCGCGCCGGAACCATCGGCATTCAAGAGGGCACGCAGGAGCTGTACTGGAACTTCCTGCTGGCTGCGGCCGTGTTTCTCGGTATTGGCGTGGTGTTTCTGCGCGACCGTGTGGCGCTCGCCCTGCAGCTGAGCGCGGCAACGGCGGTGCTGATCTTCGTGGCGGCCGTTTTCTAGTTACCGAGCGCACTGCGAAGAAACGTCAGGATCGTCTTCCAATCCCGGGGGCAGTCGTTGTGGCCGCAATTGAGCTCGTGCAACCGGGCGCCCGGAACGATCGACGCCAGCTCGCGGCCGTGGGCGAACGGGACGATGGTGTCGCCCTTGCCGTGGATCACCAGCAGCGGCCCGCGGTATGACGCGAGCGCCTTTCTGTTGTCGAACGGATCGCGGACCAGGAACGCGGGCGCGAAGAACCTGCCGGCGAAGTCGGCGACGCTGGTGAATGCCGACTCGAGGATCAGCGCGGCGACGGGCCGCTCGACGGCCACGTGTGTTGCGGCGCCGCCGCCGAGCGATCGGCCGTAGGCGACAATCCGCTTCGGATCGATTCGCGGATCGCTCGCGGCCCAATCGAACAGAGCGCGCGTCGCTGAGGTAATCGACGTCTCCGACGGCGATCCGGAAGCAGCGCCATAGCCGGGATACTCGACCAGCAGCACGCCGAGCCCAAGGCGGCGCGGGACCTCGAACTCATCGACCCAATAGTCGGCCAGCTCGCCGTTGCCGTGCATGAACATGACGAGCGGCGATGGACCACTGGCGGCCTGAGGTGGCAGATACAACGCGTACGCCTCGCCGTCGTCGCGCTTCGCGCGGATCACTTCCGCGCGAGGGTCGCCCCCGCCGCCCATCGGCGGCGGTATCGGAAAGAGCATGCTGCGCTGCATCAGGAACAGCAGTGTCAGATACGCCGCGGCCAGGGCCAGCGGGACCGCCGCAAGCCACATCCATCGAGTCATCTGACGGAGCTTATACTTCACGTCATGGTCCCAGCGGATCTTCGAATTGCCATCCGTGGGCTGGCGCGGAGCAAAGGATTTGCGGCGGCGGCGACGCTGACCCTGTCGCTCGGCATCGCCGCCACCACCACGATCTTTTCGGTCGTCTACGGCGTCCTGTTACGGCCGCTGCCCTACCGTGATGCGTCGTCAATCGTCGTGATCCAGGGCGAGAAAGATTTCTCGACGGGGCCGCGCATGATGAATTACTCGCCGTCGGAGCTGGAGGATTTCGCCGGCGCGACGCGCGCGTTTTCCTCGGTCGCAATCTCCGGCGGGGCGGCGTTCACGATCAGGACCGATGCCGGCATCGAACCGCTCAGCGGCGCAACCGTGTCGCGCGACTTTTTCCGCACGTTGGACACGGCGCCGTTGCTCGGCCGGTGGCTCGACGGCGCAGCTGCGCCGGAAGTCGTGATTAGCGAGCGGTTGTGGCGCGGCCGCTTTGGCGCCGCCAGCGACGTGCTCGGCAAGCCGATGACGCTGACCGACCGCGAGAACATCTCTCGCATCTACACCGTGGTTGGTGTGATGCCGCGCGAGTTCCAGTATCCGCGTGCGCAAACCGATCTGTGGCGGCCGCTGGAGTACGCCCGTGCCACCGACGAGCGGCAGATCAACAACCGCAACGCCGGCGGTTATCTCTTTCTGGCGCGGATGCGTGAGGGTGTGAATATGGACACCGCGCGCCAGGATGCGGCACGCGCCAACGCGGTCCTCACACCGCACTTCAATCCGGGGCGGGAAGACATGCGCAGCGTCGTCGTCACGCTGCCCGCCCACGTCAGCGGCGCCGTCGGGCCGGCGCTGTGGATTCTTTTCGGCGCCGTTGGACTCGTGCTCCTGGTCGCCTGCGCGAACGTCGCCAATCTGATCTTCGCGAGGCAGGTGGCGCGCACGCGCGAGGTGTCGCTGCGCCTTGCTCTCGGTGCACCTCGCCGCCGGCTGGTCTCGGACCTGTTAGGCGAGACGCTCATCGTTGGCTTGCTCGGAACGCTGGGGGGTGTCACGCTCGCGTTCGGCGCCATCCGGTTGCTGCAGTGGATCCAGCCGGCCCAGTTGCCGCGGCTCGACTCCATCGCCGTCGATCTGCCGGTCCTCGCATTCGCGATCGTCACGGCGTTGGCCACGTCGCTGATTGCCGGCGCGGGTCCGGCACTGGTCGCGACCCGCACTGACGTGATGCTGATCGCGCGCTCGGGCTCGCGCGGAACGGCGGGAACGCTCGCGCGCCGCGCCCGCGCCACGCTGGTCGTCGCCGAGATTGCGGCGTCGATCGTGCTGCTGGTCGGCGCCGGCCTGCTGATGAGAAGCCTCGCCGCCTTGATGGACACTGACCTCGGCGTCACCACGGAACGGGTGATGACGGCACAGCTCGATTTGTCGCTCGGGCGCTCGTTGACGGGAGAGCGTCAGACCGCCATCGCCGAAGAGCTTGTCGCACGGATCGGCGCCATTCCGGGTGTGCGATCGGTTGGTTTCGGCACGGGGCTGCCGCCAAACGGCGAGTTCATGCGGGTCAGTTTCGTGCTGTCCAACGACGCGAATGCCGGCGGCGTATCGCACATGGTCACGTCAGTGCCGGCAAGCCCGGGATACTTCGACACGCTGCAAATTCGCTTACTGCAAGGACGACTGTTCACGGCGGCGGATTCAGCCGCGTCGTCGCTCAGCGTGATTGTCAATCGCGAGGCCGCGCGCCGCTTCTTCGGCAACGAAAACCCAATCGGTCGCACGCTCCCGATGGGCAAGGACCAGATGTCCATCGTCGGCGTGGTCGAGAACGTGAAATACACCGGCGTTGCCAGCCCGAATGAAGGCGTGATTTACCGGCCGTTCGGTCAGGCGCCGTTCAGATTCGTCATCCTCGTCGCCAGGACTACTGGCGATCCCGATCTGATCGCCGGCGACTTGCGGCAGGTGATTCGCACCTACGATTCGGACATCAACATCATCTCCATCCTGCCGCTGACCACGTGGGTCTCGAATGCCGTCGCGCAACCACGATTCCGAGCCACGCTGCTTTCTGCCATTGCGGTCGTCACGCTGGTGCTGGCCATGGTGGGCCTCTACGGCGCCATTGCCTACTCTACGGCGCAGCGGACAACAGAGATAGGTGTGCGAATGGCCGTCGGCGCTCGACGCGCCGATGTGATACGCATGGTGCTCGGTGAAGGGTCGCGGCTGGCGTCCGCCGGTATCGTCGTCGGCATGGTCGCCGCGTACTGGTCGGCCCAGGTCCTGACATCTTTCTTGTACGGCGTGACGGCCACGGATCTGACGTCATTCGCGGGCGCAGCGATGTGTCTGTTTGCCATCGCGTTGCTGGCGACACTCGTCCCCGCATCGAGGGCGGCGCGCGTCGATCCGGCGATCGCGCTGCGAAGCGAGTAAGCGGGTATAGTTAGATTCGTGCGGGCAATTTCCGTCGCTCTTCTGTGTACGATCGGCGCCGCTTGTGCCATCACGCCAACAGCAGAAGACTACCCCGCGAAAATCGCCGCCGTTCGGGAGGCCAAAGACGAGGGCTTCAAGAATGGTCCCGACTCGCCTATCCCAGCCGACAAGAAGGAATCGCTGCTGCCGTTGACCTACTACCCCGTCGACGAGAACTACGCGGTGCCGGCTACGCTCGAGCCCGCCGCCGACCGCACGCGCATTCAGGTACCGACGTCTACCGGCAAGATCCGCACGCTCGAGCGCATCGGCGCCTTGAAGTTCTCGATTCAGGGCAAACCGCTCCGCCTCACCGCGTTCATCGACGTCGAGTCGGCGCAGACGAACCGCCTGTTCATCCCGTTTGCCGATCACACCAGCGGTGGCGAAACCTACGCCGCCGGACGCTACATGGAGCTCGACCCGACGGCGACCGGAATCTACGTCGTCGACTTCAACATCGCCTACAACCCGTATTGCTACTACAGTCCCGAGTTCGACTGTCCGTATCCGCCCAAGGAAAACCGTCTCGAAGTCCCCATCCGCGCCGGCGAGCGCGTGCACACGGCCAATGCGGGCGCTGCAAGCGATCGTTTTTGACTTCGATGGCGTGATCGCCGACAGCGAGATCCTGCACCTGCGCGCATATCAACAGGTGCTCGCGCCCGAAGGCATCACCATCTCGAACGAGGAGTACTTCGGCAAGTACCTCGGCTACGACGATATCGGCGTGTTCAGGGCACTGGGGAAAGACAGGGGCGTGCCGATGGATGACGGTCGCGTCAAGCAGCTGATTGCGCTCAAGAGCGAACGCTACGATCAGCTCTCGGCCGCCGGCGACATGCTGTTTCCGGGTGCGGCCGACTTCATCCGCAGCGCCGCCGCGGCGGTGCCCATCGCCATCGCTTCGGGAGCGCTGACGCACGAAATCGAAGAGATCCTCGAGCGCGCCGAACTGCGATCGCTCTTTCCGGTCATCGTTGGCGCCGATCAGACCGAACGCAGCAAGCCGCATCCCGAACCGTACCAGACCGCGTTCGATCGATTGCGGCTGCTGACCGGTCGGGATCTGATACCGTGGCACTCGGTCGCGATCGAGGACTCGCGCTGGGGTCTGGTCTCGGCTCGTGCCGCCGATCTGCGGTGCGTGGCCGTGACCAATACCTACTCGGCCGCCGAGCTCAGGCCCGACGCGGAATTGGTGGTGGCGGGCCTGCACGTGTTGACGCTGGAAGCCCTCGATCGTCTGTGCGCGGATTGAGACTGGCGATGTCGAAGACGCTTGCCGAACAGATCGCCGATGCGGCCGATCGCCCTGGTCTCGACCTGGCCGCGCCCGCATTCCTGATCGCGCGCATCGAGTATCCGCGCCTCGACCCCGAACCCTATCTCGATCGCCTCGGCCGGATGGGCGACGATGCGGCGCAGCGCGTGGCACGGGACCCCGGCGCCGAAGCACCCCTCGCGGCGCGGATCGATTCCGTCAACAAGTACGTATTCGGAGAACTCGGCTTCACCGGCAATCGCGAGCATTTCGACGACCCTCGCAACAGCTGCCTGAATGAAGTGATGGATCGGAAAACGGGAATTCCGATCACGATGGCATTGATTTATATCGAAGTGGCGCGGCGTGCCGGCATCCGCGCCGAGGGCGTGAACTTCCCCGGTCACTTTCTGGTTCGCTGCCTGCAGGACCTGCATACCGACGATCCGAACGACGGCTTGATCGTCGATCCCTTTCACGCCGGCGCGATCCTCAACGAACAGGAATGCCGCCAGCTGCTGCAGCCGCACATGAGCGATGCGGCATTCGAGCCGGCGCTGCTGGCGCGGGCCACGCGCCGGCAGATCCTGGTGCGCATGCTGCTCAATTTGAAGAAGCTCTACGTCAAGATGCACTCGTTTCCGCAGGCGCGGCAAACCACCGACGCGCTGCTGGCGCTGCAGCCCTCGTCGCTTGCCGATCTGCGCGACCGCGGTCTACTCGCCTATCACCTCGGCGAATTCGCCCACGCCCTGCGCGACCTCGAGGAGTACTTGAAACTCGCGCGCCTGTCCGACCAGGACGAGGATCAGAAGAAAGAAACCGAGCAGGTGTGGGAGCACGTCAAGACGCTGCGCCGCCGGGTTGCGCAGTTGAACTAGTCTCGTCGACCGTCTTCTTCCACTCGCCATTCGTCTTCTTCCACCACTCGCGGCGCCGATGCGACGGCTGGTGTGAGCCGCCGCCACGGCCGAAGCCGCCGAACAGAATCCGGCTGAGCGCCAGCAGGCCAAGCGCCTCCAGCCACGTGATCCGGCGAAGGGAGAAGAGGTCGGGGATCAGCCAGTTCCACAGCCACTGCACGAAGATGCCGCCGAGCAAGATGAAGATCAGAAACACCAGGAAGAGCGTGATGCCCTTCGCGATGTTTTTGGCGATTGTCGACGCGATGCCTCTCGCGATCTCCTGTCCGATTTCGTCGTGGCTGGTCATATCTCAACCCTTCCTATAAGACCTGAACTCGTCGAACGCCTGTTGCAATCGCTGGCGCAGGTGGAGCACCGCGTAGCGTTTGCGCGCCAGAAGCGTGTTCATGTTGACGCCGGTCGCGGCCGCCAACTGCTTGAAGCTCTTACCCTCGATCTCGTGCGCCACAAATACCGCCCGCTGCTCTACGGGCAACTCGCTCAGCGCCCGCTGTAACTCTTCAACCAGGCGGCCGCGCGCGTACTCGGCCTCGGGATCGTGCGTCTCCGCCTGGAGCAGATCCTCGATCCGCACCGGGTCGCCGGTGCTGCTCTCGATCACCGCCTCACCCAGGCGTTCAGGCTCTCGTTTTCGCAGCAGGTCGACAATCCGGTTCCGCGCCACGCGAAACAGCCAGCCGCTGACGTGGTCGATCGGCATCAGTCGCCGGTTCGCCTCCACCAGCTCGGAGAAGACGTCCTGGAGAACGTCCTCGACGTCTTCGGCATGCGGCACCCGGCGGCGAATGAAGTTCCGCAGCCGCGCCCGTTCAGCCTCGACGATGTCGACGATGCGCCGCTCAGCGTCTCGGGCCATGGTTCAGGCCAACGGGCCAATGGGCCGACCGGCCGCCTCACCTAAAGCTGTAGACGGAGGAAGGGCGGAAATATTGTCTGGGACCGGTCAGCCGGCACGGGAAACGATGAATTGATCGATCGTGCCGGCGGGCAGCACCATCATGGAAATATCGAGCACCACGCCACCGGCGCGAACGCGGTAGCCGCGAAGCATCATCCCTCCGCGCAGTCCTTCGCCGCCCGCGGTGAATTCCGTGGGCGCTCCCAGCGGTCCCAGAGTGTTGGCGTAATCCGCCAGCACGGCGGCGGTAAAGAACGCGTTCGCTGACGGCGTGAAGATCGTGCGATCGATCGTGCCTTTCATCAGGCCGGCGTAGATCTGTTGCGCCTGCGACAGCGCCGTCGCGTTCGCCGGCGGCTCCGTAAAGATCACGCGCGCGACCCGGTCCGCGATCATCCCCGGCGCGCCGGAGGCGCCGGGGTAAATGTTCGTGTAGGCCACAATCGCCGCACGATCGTCGGGAAAGATCTGACTGGAGGTCGTATACCCAGACACTGCGCCGCCATGAACAATGCGGCGCCTGCCGCCGGTCATTCTGACCTGAACGCCGAGGCCATAGCCGGTGGTGTTGCCGGAATCGAGCAGAACTTCGGTCTGCAGCACTTTGTAGGACGCCGGCTTCAACAGCGACTGGTTCATCATCGAGATGTTCCACAACGACAAGTCGCGGGCGGTCATGGCCAGCTGGCCGGCGCCAAACAGCCAGCCGGCGGCTTCTTTCGGCGCGCGGCGGAACGGCCCCAGCGCGTGCCGCAGCAACGGCTCGGCATCGTTTGCGGTCAACTCACCGCGATCGAAGTCCATGACCGTGGTCATGTTAAGCGGCGTAAAGATGCGTTGCCGCAGGAACTGCATGAACGGCATTCCGGCGACGCGTTCGACGATCGCCGCGGCGATCACGTAGTTCGTATTGCTGTACTGCCACTTGGTGCCGGGCTCGAAGTCGAGTGCCTTGCCCGCCCAGCGCTGCATGATCTCGCGCGCCGGGGCCGGGCGCTGCATGTCCATGAACACGTAATCCTGCGGCCAGTAGTCCTGGTAGCCGGACGTCATGGACAGCAGCTGCCGGATGCTGATCTCGCCGGCGCGAGTGAGCTGCGGAAACCACTTCGACACGCGATCGTCGATCGACAGTTTGCCGTCCTCCTGAAGCAACAGGATCGCGGCGGCCGTGAACTGCTTGCTGACCGAGCCGATGGCGTAGCGCATGTTGGAACGCGCCGGCGTCTGCGGCTCGACCCGGCCGATGCCATACGCGCTTTCGTAGACGATCTGGCCGCCCCGGACGATGGCGATCGATGCGCCGGGCGACCCGGTCGCGTCGAGCGCGGCCTTGACGGCGCCGTCGATCGAGGTCCGCTCCGCCTCCGTCAGCGGCTGGGCCGTCGTGGAGGCGGCGAAGGTCGCGACGATGACGAGACACTGAACTAGAATTCTGATCGCCATGAACAAGATCCTCGCGCTGGTCGCCGTTCTCTCGATGCCTTCCGCCAGTCTTGCCCAGACCAAACCGGCGCCCGCGCCGCCGGATCCGGGGTCCCCGCCACGCGTTTTCCAGCGTGGTGGGGTGGAGGATGTTAAACCGGGAAGCATCACTTGTGAAGAATGCCCGTATCCGTATCCGTCATCGTATCTCCCGCTGACGCTGTACGGACAGGACGTGCGGATGGCATTCATGGACGTCACTCCCGCCGCGGCGGCGAACGGCCATACGGTGGTCATCTTCCACGGCAACAACTTCGCCGGGTTCTATTTCGGCAACATCATCGACGCACTGCGCAAGGAAGGCTTCCGCGTCGTCGTCACCGATCAGATCGGCTACGGCCGGTCGTCGAAGCCGATCATGCCGTACAGCCTGAATGACATGGCGAGAAACAGCCGCGCGGTCCTGCAGAGTCTGAAGATTGACAAGGCGATGGTCATCGGGCACTCGATGGGCGGGATGCTGGCGGCCCGATTCGCGGCGCTCTACCCTGACGTCGCGGAGCGAGTGGTGATCTACAACCCGATCGGCTTGAGCGACACGCGCGCCGGCCGGGCACCAGGAAATGTCGACGAGCAGTACAAGAACGCGCTGGGCGCGACCTATCAGAGCGTGCGCGCGGGCCTGATGCGCTACGTGGCTCACAAACCGGAAGCCTGGAACGACGAATTCGAAAAGTATGCGCGGATTCGGTACTCATGGACGCTCGGCGCCGATTGGCCTCGCCTGGCGATGGTGCAGACGCTGACCAGCAGCGTGATCGGGTCCGATCCCGTCGTCTACGACTGGCCCAGCATCAAGGCGCCGACGCTGGCGTTCGGCGGCGCGGAGGATGTGCTGCCGGGATCGGTGAAGGTGTTTCAGGATCGAATGAAGGTGCTGGCGGATACGATTCCGAACGGCAACGGCAAGCTGCACCTGATCCCCGGGCTGGGCCACGTGCCGCACCTGGAGGACGCGACGAAGACCTTGCCGCCGCTGGTGGCGTTCCTGAAGGAGGGAGTGAGGAAATAAACAAAGGACGAATAACGATTCGTCATCCGTCATTTCCCAAGTGCCCCTATTTCTTCGTACAAATACGCCGAGGCGATCACGCCGCCGTGGAAGTTGCCGAGGTCGAGCTTCTCGTCGGGAGCGTGCGCGTTTTCGTCCGGCAGGCCGACGCCGAACAACACACACGGCAGTCCCAGCTCTTCCTGGAACGTCGACACCACCGGAATCGATCCACCTTCACGGTTGAACACCGGCCGCTGTCCGAAGCCGGCGGCGATGGCACGCCCCGCCGCCTGCACGTACGGATTGTCGAACGCCGTCATCCACGGCTTGCCGCCGTGCATGCGAGTGATCTTGAGCTCCACCGTCTTCGGCGTCACCTTGCGCAGGTACTCTTCGAACAGATCGCCGATCTTTTTCGGATCCTGATTCGGCACCAGGCGCATGCTGACCTTCGCCATCGCCACCGCCGGCAGCACGGTCTTGGCGCCTTCGCCGGTGAACCCCGACAACAGGCCGTTCACTTCAAACGTGGGCCGCGCCCACACGCGCTCGAGCGTGGTGTAGCCGCTCTCGCCGAACAGCTTCGGCGCGCCCAACTCCTGCCGGTACTTCTTCTCGTTGAACGGCAGCTTCGCCCACTCCGCACGCTCCTCATCACGCAACGCCACCACGTCGTCGTAGAAGCCGTCGATCTTGATGCGGCCGCTCTTGTCTTTCATCTGGGTCAGCACTTGCGCCAGCACCATGCCGGGGTTCGCCACCGCGCCGCCGAAGGAACCCGAATGGAGATCGGACTTGCTGCCGCGCATGTCGATCTGGAAGTAGGCCAGGCCGCGCAGGCCGTAGCAGATCGACGGAATGCCGCGGTCGAACATCGGCGAGTCGGAGATCACCACGACGTCGGCCTTGAGCAGGTCCTTGTGTGACTGGATGAAGTTGTCGAGGTTGGCGCTGCCGACTTCCTCCTCGCCTTCGATCAGGAATTTCATGTTCACAGGGAGTTTGCCCTGCTGCTTCAAGTGCGCTTCCACAGCCTTGAAGTGCATGAACACCTGGCCCTTGTCGTCGGCGGAGCCGCGCGCGTAAATCTCACCGTCGCGGATGGTCGCCTCGAAAGGCGGCGACGTCCACAAATGAAGAGGATCCACCGGCTGCACGTCGTAGTGACCGTAGAAGAGAATTGTCGGCGCGCCCGGCGCGCCGAGCCATTCGCCGTAGACCACCGGGTGGCCCGGCGTTTCTTCGAGCCGCACATTCTGCAGCCCGATGCGGCGCATCTCGTCGGCGGTCCACTCGGCGCACTTGCGCACGTCGGCTTTGTGCTCGGGCAGGGCGCTGATGCTGGGAATGGCGAGATACCGTTTCATCTCATCGATGTAACGGTCGCGATTGACGTTGATGAAGTCGACGACTTTGTCCATAGATGCTCTCGGGCCAACGGGCCATCAGGCCATCAGGCCAACGGGCCATCAGGTGATTAGGACATCGTATCGGAAGAGCGCGCGCCCGTCAGCGTATCAACCGCGGCTTTGAGGGTCTCGAGGTTGAACGGCTTCATGAAATAGCTGCAGCGGCTTTCGTCGAGAAATTGCCGCGTGTCCTCGCCGTCGATATCGCCGGTGATGAAGATGAAGCGCCGCGCCATTTCCGGGCGGATCTGGCAAACCCGGCCGTACAGCTCCGGGCCGCTGAGTTCGGGCATCTTCACGTCCGCAATCACGGCATCGTAGGTCGTGCGCTCGATCATGGCGAGCGCGCGCCGCGACAACGTGGTGCTCTCCACCTCGTAGCCGGCGCCGGCCAGCGCGCGTCTCACCAGCGTCGCATTGGATTCCTCGTCGTCGACGACCAGGGCGGTCCGCCGCCGCGGGGTCGGGTCGACCGCGGCTTCGTCGGGCTCGACGATCTGAAAAGCGGCAGGAGAAGGCAGCGGCCGGTATTCCGGCATCGGTTGCACGCGCGCGCCGGAAGAGGTGGCCGCGATCACCGCCTCGGCCATCACCGGCAGCCGCACGGTAAACACCGCGCCTCCTTCGGGCCGGTTGCGAGCGTCGATGTCGCCGCCATGCTCGCGCACGATGCCGTAGCACACCGACAATCCCAGGCCGGTGCCCTTGCCGACCTCGCGAGTGGTGAAGAACGGATCGAAGACGCGTGCGAGGTCTTCCTCTTCCAGGCCGCTGCCGTTGTCGGCGACGTCCACCACGATGCGATCGGGCTGATGCTCGAGCCGCGTGCTGATGTCGATTACGCCGCGCGCGCCTGCCGGCACGAACAGTGACCGCGACTTGCCTTCGCGCCGTGCGGCAATTGCCGCTTCGGCATTCTGAACCAGATTGACAATCACGTCCTTGAGACGCCTCGGATCGACGTAGACCAGCGGCATGCCGTCTGCGAGCGCGAGCCGCAATTCGATCCCGGCCAACAGAATCTCAGGCTCACGCGCCACCGTCGCGTCGCGCACGATGTGATTGATGGGCTGCCAGCCCGGCATCGACACGCTGTCGCCGGCGAAGGTGAGCAAATTGCGCACAATGCCGGCGGCGCGGTTCGCATTGTCGCGAATGGCCGTGAGCTCCTCGGCGTCGGACTCCGCCGGCTTTGCGGCCAGCAGCAACTCGGTGTACCCGAGCACGCCTTGCAGCGGGTTGTTGAGCTCGTGCGCCAGGCCCGAGACCAGCTGACCCACGGCGGCCAGCTTTTCCTTCTGCACCAGTTGCTCGCGCGCCGTCGCTAACTCCTGCACCGACCGGCCCAGCGCCCGCCTCGACAGGAACTCACGCACCACCACCACGATCCCGAAGGGAATCATCATGGTCAACGCGATGCGCGTGCGGAGCGACTGCGTCTCGTCGGAGACATTGAGCAGCCGTCGCGCCACTTCGTCGATCACGGGTATCGCCACGAGCAGCGTGATCGCAATCAGTGAGACCACCGGCAAGCGCGACAACGCCGGCGCTTCTTCTTCCGGCTCGAAGAGTTGTTCGTCGTAGGCGATACCCGCCGCGATCGTCATAAGCACGTAGGGCGCCATCAACGACAGATCCCACAACGCCCCAGGTGACTGGCCGCGCGATTGGCCCAGCACGTCGAAGACAAGGCCCGCCAGGAACGTCAGCGAGAACCCGGCTGCATAGACACCAAGCGCCCGCCGCCACGGACCGTTGCGCGACGTGCGCCAGACGTACGCCGCCCACGCTGCCAGCAGCAGATTGCGCGCGTTGAAGAGCTGCGTCACCGTGCCCTGATAGAGATCTTCGCGGCCGTCGGTGACCGCGATCGTCAGCACGAAGTAGATGTAGACGAACGCCGAGAACAGCGCGATGAGGACAAGATCGAGCAGGACGATATCGAACAGCCAACGCGGGCGATCGCGCTCGGGACGGCCGTAGAGCGCGGCGAACAGGGGAATGCTGGAGACGAAGAACAGCGGGTCGGTCGCCGACATCATCGGCACGCCGCCGCGCACCACCTCGTAGTAGCTCCACACCGCCTGACCGACGGCCCACGTCACGCCGTGAATCGCGTTGAGATTCCAGAACGTGCGGACCTGGCCGCGGCTCTGGCGAGCCAGCCACATGGCCACAGCGGCGAACACCAGCGGCGGCACCATCTGCAGCACATCGCCGAGCGCTATCAGGCGCTGGCCGGCCGCCACCGACGCGAGCGCATACAGCAGCAGGAAAGCGGCCCCGGCGATTCCCACGATGCGCGCCATCGACGCGCTAAGTATAGCGAGCGTTCGAGGGCCCGGAACTTACGCGCGCACCCAGCGGGTGTCGGTGCGGGTGACGCGGCCCTCACTTTCGAGTTTGATCAGGTGCGCGAGCACGGTTTCGCGCGCCATCGGCTCGAGCGCCGGCTGCAGCGACGGGTAAATGCGCGGCAGGAAATCATCGATGGTGGAGGCGCCCGCTGCGAGAGCCTCGAGCACCTGGCGCTCGCGCTGAGCGCGATGCTCGACGTACTGGTGAATCAGCGCGCGCGGATCCTCGATGGCCGGGCCGTGCGCGGGCAAAGCGCGGCGTGGATCGAGCGCAAGCAGGCGATCGAGCGATCGCAAATATTCCGCGAGGCTGCCGCGGTGAGACGCCGGAATCATCACCGTCGTCCCGATCACCAGCATGTCGCCGGCAAACAGCGTCCCGCTCCCGGCATGCCACAGACACATGTGATCCGGAGCGTGACCCGGAGTGTGAATGGCCTGCAGTTGGCCTTCGCCGGTCTCAATGACATCTCCGTCGTGCAGCGGCGCCCACCGCAGGCCCTGGTCGCGCTCCGGCCACGGCATCTTCGAGAGCTGCGTCCCCGGCCGCCGCTTGACGATGGCCGGCGCCCCGGAGATGTGATCGCTGTGCGCGTGGGTCACCACCAGGTGCAGCGGGCGCGATCCCACGGCCGAATCGATGGCGTCAAGGTGTGACGCCTCCCCCACACCGGCATCGATCAACACCGGTTGCGGGCCGTCGATCAAGTAGGTCCAGTTGCCTTCGCCCGTGAAGGGGCCAGGATTGCGAGCATGCAGCTGGTGCACGTTCATCGCGATCGGCGGTGAAGCCCCTGCCAGGAGACCAGGAACGCCACGAACATCAGACCGGCGGCGCTCAGGTACGGAGTGGTCAAGCCGTAGGCATCGTACAGGTATCCGCCCCACGCCGGACCAACGACGCGTCCCAGACTCGCCAGCGACGAGGCGAGGCCGAGCGTACCGCCCTGGTCGTCTTCAGTCGACAGCTTCGACACCATCGACGACAGCGACGGGTTGTTGAAACCCATGCCCATGGCCAGCAGGCCGAGCGCGCCGAGCAGGGTCGGCACGTTCCAGACATACGGCAGCAGGCCGATGCTCAACGAAATGGCGGCGATCGCGACCGGAATGATCCGCCGCTCCCCGACGCGCTTCACCACGTGTCCGATCAACCCGCCCTGGATCACGACGATGATCACGCCGATGAACGTGAACAGGAATCCGATCGACGCGGCCGTGAAACCAAACCTCGCCTCGGTGAATAGCGCAAACGTCGCCTCGAACGCGGCAAACGCCATGGTGATGATGAAGTACAGCGCCAGCACCAGCAGCAGCGTCGGGTTGCCCCTCGCGTGCCGGAAAGCCTCCAGTTGGCCGAGTGTCCGCGTCGCGGCGTTGGCCGTTCGCGATTCCGGCAGCAGGAACCAGGCCGCGACGAAGTTGGCGAAGCACAGGGCTGCGGCGCACCACATCGGCGTCTCGGGACTGAATCGGCTGAGCAGGCCGCCGAGTGCCGGGCCAAAAATGAATCCCAGTCCGAACGCCGCGCCGACCAGGCCCATGCCGCGCGCCCGATTCTCGGGCGTCGTGACGTCGGCGATGTAGGCCTGCGCCGCCGGGATGTTCGCGCCGGCGATGCCGCCGATGATGCGCGCGACAAACAGCAGCGCCAGCGAGTTGGCGAGCGCGAGCGTGACGTAGGACGCGGCCGAGCCCAGCAGTCCGAGCAGGATGATCGGCCTGCGGCCGATGCGATCCGACCACCGGCCCCAGATCGGCGAAAACACGAACTGCATCAGGGAAAAGCTGGTGCCGAGCAAGCCGATGGCAAACGCCGACGCGCCGAACGACTCGGCGTAGAACGGCAGCAGCGGAATGATCAGCCCAAAGCCCAGCAGGTCGATGAAAACGGTGACGAAAATGATGACCAGCGGCGACACTACGCAGGTTTGCTTTCTCTACCGTGCAGCCACAACGACAAGCCGACGTACCACACGGGGAAGATCAACGACAACGCCACCCATGGCCCATCGGTTGCCGGCAGGCGGAAGATCATCCAGGTAAAGATCGCGGCCCACGACACGCCGAGGATCAACGTCGGCGTTTGCAGCGTCCTGGTTCGCGATGGGTAGACATAGCGGATTGGCACGAAGACAAGAATCGCGAGCGCCAGGAGGATGACCGCGTTGATCGTCTTCGGCGGCTGCAGGATGTAGAGATAGACGACGACGATGTTCCAGTACGAGGGGAAGCCGGTGAAGAAATGATCGCCCTTCTCCACTTTCGCCGCGGTGTGCGCGAACCCGTAGGCGCTCGACATCAACATCGCCGCACACACCGGAAATGCGGCGGGCACCAGGTCGGCGCGCCACACGATCAACGCCGGCACGAACACGAAGGTCATGTAGTCGATGATGTTGTCGAGCAGCGCGCCATCGAATTCGGGCACGCGCTCCTTGACCTTGAACGCGCGCGCCAGCACGCCGTCGGTGGCGTCAACGAACGTGGCGATGACGAGAAAGATGAAAGCGGAGCGGAAGTTGTCCGAGAAGGTCATCGCCGTGGCCAGGAAAGCCCAGACCGTGCCGGTCGCCGTGTAAAAGTGCGCGATCCACGGCAGGATGCCTCGCAATGGTTGGCCGCTGTCTCTAGAGGCGTCGTTCGGCGTTCGGAAACGAATTCCAGACCGGCACGCCGCAGAAGTGCGAGCCTTCCGTGCAGCGCGGCGACACGATCTTGTTGCGCAGCACGCACGGCGGCCCGAGATAGCGGCCGAGGTGCGGGTGAATCGACTTCACCTGGCCGATCTCGTCCATCGAGGCCAAATAGATCTCTTCCTGCGCGTTGAAGCAGGTGCGCAGCGTCCACTTGTGCTGCAGCGCGATGAACGATCCCGATTCGACCAGCCGCAAGGCCTTCGCATTCGGCAGGATGTAGAGGGCGAACTCGAGCGGCACGCCCAGCGCCAGCAGGCGGTTCTTCGCCGCCCAGGCATCGGTCATCGCCGCTTCGTAGACGGCGAGCGCGGCGGCATTGCGGCGGATCAATCGCGGCGTGATGTAGTCGGGCGCCACGGTGTCGGCCAGGGTCATCATCGGCCGCGAGGCCGGCACCATGCGGTGGCGCTGGTCCTGCGAGTCGGCGGTGTGGCTCAGCCGCTTCTCGAACACATAGCTGGCGTGGTTCAAGGCGCGCATCATCGGCGAGTGATACGCGACGTCGAGCATGTCGACACGGTATTGGTTCTTGGCCGGGTTCATCACCCGATCGATCGCCTCGGCATCGTCCATTTCGGCGGTGGTCAATCCGAACGTGGCGCGCACGGCATCGGCCACCACCCGCTCGGCGCCCGCCGACCAGTCGCGCAGCCGCGAGACCCGGCCGCCAAGGCGGCGATCGAACTCGGCGGCGAACGCGTCGCCGCCGGCATGCGGGCTCGGGAAGTCCAGCTCCGGCAGGTCGCCGCGCTCGAACGTGTCGAAGCCGACCTTCTCGAAGAACATCGGATCGATCTCCTTCACGAGATCGACCATCGCGCCGATGACCATCGCCGCTTCGTACGGCACGTCGCCGGCGTTCAGCATCCGGTGCAGCCGGTGCAGGACGATGCCCGACACGGTGTGCACCATGGAGGTGAAGGCGCCAATCGGGATGACGTAGCGGGCGGTTTCGATCGCCTTCTTCTCCGCCTCGCGCTCAACCGTCTTCAGCCGCGCCGCGGAATTCGTCGCGCGCACGTAGCGCAACTCCTTGAGGATCGTCCACGCGTCGTCTTTGAGGAGTGCCGACAGTGTTGAGTAGGCGTCCCAGGCGCGCAGCACGGCGCGTTGGTAGACGTCGAGCGCCTCGCCTTCGATCGGCGGCACGAAGGCGCGCGGCTCGTTCAGCTTCACGTAACGCTGGCTGGACTGTTCGGAGTTGTAGAACGGATACGAGTGCAGCACGCTCCACACCAGCTGGCGCGAAATGTTTTCGAGACCGAATTCGAAATGCGCGTGCTGGAAGACGGTGTGGTGGCCGCCGTCGAAGGTCAGCGGACCGATCGAGTCACGCTGCTTGTCGGTGACCTCACTGCGCTCGATGACCCGCGGCGAATAGCACGTCCGCGCTGCGGCGATGGCGCCGTCGTAGGGAACCGCCGGAGACGAACGCAGCGTGATCTTGGGAGGTGCCGTGGCAAGCGCGAGAGCGGGCATGTCGGGTTTTCTCGACCGGCGCATCGAGCGCGCAGGTCTGCGCAATTATACGCGCCCCGGCGTCGAGCTGCGCATCGCGGAAGTGCGCTATCATTCTTCACCGCGCCGATTCGCCGGCGCCATTCACAACCAGTTTTCAAAGGGTCAATCACCATGGCACGCCTGTTCGGGACGCTCGCCGTTGTCCTCGCGCTTTCCTCGCACCTGTTCGCGTCACAAGCGTTGACCAGCGCCGACCTCGGCAGTCTTGCCGGCGATTGGACGCTCACGCTCGATACGCCGCAGGGCCCCTTCGATCAGTCGCTCTCGTTCAAGGATGAAGATGGCAAGCTGGTCGCCGAGTTGCACAACGACATGGCGGGCACGCAGAAGGTGACCGACATCACGAAGGATGGCACCAACATCATCCTGAAGTTCGCCGGCAACTTTCAGGGCAACCCGTTCGACGCCGCCGTGACGTTGACGCCGGACGGCACCGACAAGTGCAAGGTGACGTTCGACGTCAACAGCGGCCAGTTCACGATGAGCGGAACGGGGACGAAGAAATAACTGATCCGGGAGCCGGGAGCCGAGATCAGTAAGCCAGCTTCGCCAGGTTCTTCGCGACCAGCGATCCAGTGCCCGCCTTGGCGGCGCGCGCGCGGTGTGCGTCCGCCACGGTGCCCTGCGTCATCAGCGACGCCGCAAATTCCATTTCCACGCTCGGCCCGAGCTGCGCGATCGCTTTCTTGACGAACCCGTAGCCGTCGACACGGATGGTCTCGTCGACGGCCGCCCACGCCGAGGCGTTTTTCTTCTGACCGCGCAGGTGCTCGCCCTGCCGGTACGCTTCGACGAGGTACCCGGCATCGAACCAGGCGCTGCCGTTGTTCGTGGTGGACAACGCGCGATTCAGCACCGTCCTGAGCAACTGATCGGCGATGGCCGGATCGCGCAGGGCGTAGATGGTGGCGCGGCGCAGGTTCTCCATCCGGGTGAGCACGGGTGCATCAGGCGTCAGCACCGCCGTGGTGTCGGCCACGAGCTTCTTGATGTCGTAGGCATGATCGGGCGAGTTCCATCCCGGCCCACTTCCCCACGCGATCAACTTTCCAGACTCGGTCAGGTAGGGGTGACAGATGAGCGGCGGGCCGGCGAGGACCGGCGAAGCGAATACGACGAGCGCGACCACGGCGAGCGAGAGTGACTTCAACATACTGACCTCCTGCGGGTGAGACGTGACCCACACGCGCAAGGTAGCACCGCAAGTGGCTGAAATGGCGTAAGTTACGGTTGCTGTAACCGTTACAACAGCGCGGCGGTGAAAACGGGATGATACTGACACCGTGAACATTCCCGAGGCCGAGGTGCGGGCCGAGGTCGATCGCATCCTGGCGAGCAAGGGCTTCGCGAGCGCCGGTCGAATGAGCCGGCTCCTCCGCTACATCGTCGACAAAACCATCGCCGGCCAGGCCGATCAGTTGAAGGAGTACGCGGTCGGCATCGAGGTGTTCGATCGCGACGCCAGTTACGATCCGCGGCTCGACTCGATCGTTCGCGTCGAGGCCGGGCGGCTGCGGAGCCGGCTCGACGAGTACTACAGCGGAGAAGGTGCCGGCTCGGCGATCCGGATCAATCTGCCGCGCGGCGGATATGTTGCCACCTTCGAGGCGATCGACAGACCTTCCGCCTTCGCGCCAGGCGCTACGGCGGACAAGAAAGGTCCGTCGCTACATGAACCCGCGTTTGCAGCGGCGCCGGTGAGGCGATCGTGGGCGACGTGGCCGCTCACCGCGGGTCTGATTTTCGGCGTGGCAGCCATGGTGGTGTGGCTGGGCGGCTGGAACCGTACGCCCGCGCAGGTCGACAACGCCGATGTGGTGGTGCTGCCGTTCTCGAGCGAAGGCAATGACACGGCGATCGCGGCCCGCCTCACCGAAACAGTGACGACGGAACTGGCCAGGCTCAATACGGTCAGTGTGGCTTCACACATCAGCGCCGTTGGGCTGGCGCATTCGGCCCGGCCGCTGCGCGAAATCGCGTCCACGCTGAACGTGAACTATGCCGTTGAAGCATCCGTGGAAGCTGATGGGGACGGGCTGCTGGTGATGGCGCGGGTCGTCAGCGCGGAGACCGATCGAAAGATCTGGGTTGCCGACTATCGCGGCGCCAGAGAGGAGGCGCGCGCCATCGCGCAGCGCATCGCCTTCGATGTGAGTGGCGAAATCGTGAAGCGGCGGCCGCGCTAGTTTTCGTCTTCTTCTTCGTCGGCGTCCTGCCGCGTGTGGTACCGCGAGTACTCCTCGAGATAGGTCAGCGACTCCATCGATTGCATGCGGTCGAAGAACAGCACGCCGTCGAGGTGATCGGTTTCGTGCTGGACGACCCGCGCAGAAAAATCCTTCAGCTCGAGCTCGAACCGCTTGCCGTGCCGATCGAGCGCGGTGATCGAGATGTGCTGCGCCCGCGGCACCCGGCCGCGGATCTCGGGGATGCTGAGGCAGCCCTCCCACCCCTCCACGGTCTGGTCGCCCTTGACGGTGATCTCGGGGTTGATGAACACCACCGCGTCACCTTCACCGCGGCCGTCGGGGTCGAGCATGGCGACGAACATCCGAAGGCTCTCGTGCACTTGCGGCGCCGCCAGCCCGACGCCCGAGTATTCGTACATGGTGTCGATCATGCTGTCGATGAACTGCTGCACGGTCGGGTTCTTGAGCTCGCTCTTGTCCACCGTGCGCGCCTTGGCGCGCAGCACGGGGTGGCCCATGCGCGCGACCTTCAGAATCGACATGCGTGAATTCTATACTTTGGGCTTGAGGCCCTGATGGCCTGTCGGCCTGACATCATGCATTCGCACGACGACGCGTCTGACTACAAGTTCTGCCCGGTGTGCGGCAGTCCGCTCGAGCCGCGCGTGCTGAAGATCACCGAGCCGAAGCGTCTCGTCTGCACGAACGCCGCGTGCGGATTCGTGTTCTATCTCGATCCCAAAATCGCCGTCGGCACGATCATCCGCGTCGCGAGCGGGAGGATCGTGCTGGTCAAACGCGCCATCGAGCCGGGCTACGGCAAGTGGGTGTTCCCGGGCGGTTACGTCGACCGCGGCGAGGAGGTCACGTTGGCGGCGGTCCGTGAAGCGCGCGAAGAAGCCGGCGTCGACGTCCGGCTCGATCACCTGGTCAACATCTATTCCTACGCCGGCCGGGCGCCGGTCATCATCGTCTACGCGGCGACCATGCTGTCGGGAGAGCTGGCGGTGGACGACGAAGGTCTCGAGGTCCGTGAGTTCGATCTCGACGAGATTCCGTGGGACGATCTGGCGTTTCGGTCGACGCGCGAAGCCCTGCGCGACTACATCGATGGCCATCAGGTTGGCGGGCGCCTTCGGCGCCCGTAGGCGCCGCGCGACGCGCCAGCGTCAGCGAGCGCGCCTCATTGCCCGCGTACTGCGTTGATTGGATCGACGCCAAGCGCGCGCCTTGCGGGAATGACCGAAGCAAGGAGCGCAGCTAGTCCCAGGACACCGCAGGCCATAGCGTAGGTTGTGACATCAGTGGACGACACCTGAAACAACATCGCGGAGAGCACGCGCGAGAGCGCGAAAGCGCCGAGCACTCCGAGAACGAGTCCTGCCGCGACCGGCCGCATCGATTCGCGGACCAGCATCGCCACCACTTCACGCGCCTGCGCGCCGAGGGCGCGGCGGACGCCGATCTCCTGCGTGCGTTGTCCGACGAGGTATGCGACGACACCATAAACGCCGATGGTGGCGAGCATCATCGCCAGCGCCGCGAACAGGCCGACGAGCGTTGCGCGCATGCGCGGCTCCGCCACCGTCCTGCCGAGCGTCGTCGTCATGGTCGCCACCTGCGACAGCGGCACCTCTCTGTCCAACTGATTCAATTCGGCGCGCACCTGCCCGGTCAGCGAGGCCGGGGGCACATTGGCGCGCACCACCAGCATCATGGTGTGGAACGACGGCTGTTGCGTGTTCGGGGTGTAGAACATCGGCACGTTCGCTTCGTCGAGGGCCAGGTGCTTGACGTCGCCCACCACGCCAACGACCACGCGCGATCCGGGACCGCCCACCACCTGCTGCTGCTCCTCGGGGATGCCGCTGTTGAAGGTGATGCGCTTGCCGACGACGTCGGCGAAGGCGGGTTCACCGGCCGTAGCCTTGGCGGAGGCCGGCCAATAGCTGCGCGCCATCGACTCGCTGACGACTACCACGCGCTGACGGTCCTCGGTGTCACGCGGATCGAAGTTGCGCCCGGCGATCAGCGGAATGCCGATCGCGGCGAAGTACCCGGGCGTCACCGATCGCCACTGCGGAGCCCGCCCCTGGCCATCCGGTTTCGGATCGTCCTCGATCTGGATCCCGCGGCTGTCGTAGTTGCTGCTGAGCGGCAGAATGTTGATGGCCCCCACGCTGCGGACGCCGGGGCTCGTGGCCACGCGTTCCTCGAGCCGCTGATAGAACGGCATCTGATCGCCCTCCGGGTAGCGCGCAATCGGAAGGGATACTTCCATCGTGACGACCTGCTCAGTGTCGAAACCGGGATCGACGTCCTGGAGCTGTTGAAGGCTGCGGATGAGCAAGCCGGCGCCGACCAGGAGCACGATCGACAGCGCCACTTCGGCGGCGATAAGAGCTTCGCGCGCGCCGCGGCCGACCGCGGCTCCCTGCTGTTTCCCGCCCTCTTTCAGGGCGTCGTTCAGATCCAGGCGCGAGAGGTGCAGCGCCGGCACCAGGCCGAAGACGATGCTGGTCACCAGTGATGCGGCGATCGCGAAGCCAAGCACGACGGCATCGATGCCAATCTGATCGGCGCGCGGGATCCCGGCGGCGGCCAGCACCGTCAGCGCGCGAGTCGCGACCAGCGCCACACCCAGCCCGCCGGCGGCGCCGAGCAGGCTGAGTGCTGCGCTTTCGGTGAGCATCTGCCGTATCAAGCGACCGCGATCCGCGCCGATAGCGGCACGCAAGGCGAGCTCGCGAAGGCGGCCGGTGCCCCGAGCCAGGAGGAGATTCGCCACGTTCGCGCAGGCGACGAGCAACACCACCACGACCGCGCCGGCGAGAAGCAGTACCACCGGGCGCGAGCCGCCGACCATCGAATCGAGAAGAGGATCGACGCGCACGCCCTGGTTGATGTTGCTGACGGGATACTGCTGCTCCAGGCGCGCGGCGATGGCGTCCATCTCGGCACGGGCTTGCTCGAGGCTGACGTCGTCTTTGAGGCGGGCAACGGCGCGAATGAAGTGTCCGCCGCGGTTGGCGTTGGCGGGGTCGAACCGATACGTGGAGAACACTTCTGCCGGGCGATCGGGGTTGATCTCGACGTGGCGGAAGTCGCGCGGCAGCACGCCAACCACGGTGACGGGCATGGCGTTGAAGGTGATGGCGCGTCCGACAATCGCCGGATCCGCGCCGAAGCGCCGGCGCCACAGTCCGTCGCTGAGCACGACGACGCGAGCGGCGCCTGGCCGATCGTCTTCGGGCAAGAACAACCGGCCGAGTTGCGGACGCACTCGGAGCGTGTCGAAGAAGCCATCGGTCACCTGCACCGAGCCAACCCGGTCGGCTTCGCCGACCCCGCCGCCGATGGTGGCGAGACCGACGAATCCGTTCGCTCCCATGCGGGCGAAGGTGCCCGCATCACGCTGAAAGTCGAGGAAGTCGGCCGGCGAGAGGTTGTCGATCTCGCGCAGGTCTCTTTCCCACCCCACGACCTTCACGATCCGGTCTGCTCCGTCGTATTCGAGCGGCCGCAGCAGCACGGCCTGCACGACGCTGAAAATCGCGGTGGTGGCGCCGATGCCGAGCGACAGCGTGACGACGGCGACGGCCGCAAAGCCCGGCCTTTTCAGAAGGCTTCGGAACGCGTAGCGGAGGTCCTGGAAAAGCATGACCGTTGGACGGTCAGCGTTCGGTCAGGGTTGCAAAGCGTTCGGGTGGTGATACCTGAAGGATACGCGCCTGTCGGGTTTCGAGCAGCGGCGTCACGCGCAAGCCATCCTCTTCGATCGCCTTCGGCAGCCACGACCGCGAGTTGCCGATGGGATAGTCCTTGAAGATATCGATCACGATCGTGCGATCCGGCAACGTGCCGTCTTCGTTGGGGCTGAACACCTCACCGGGACGAAACACGGCCGGCACGCCGGTGTAGACGCCGGTCGCACGGTCGGCTGATCGCCGGACGAGAAACCGCTCGCGCAGGTAGTCGTCGAGCGCCAGCCAGCGATCGACTCGCCCCACCAGCATCAGGCATCCCAGTTCGTCCGTACACACGACGCGATCGTTGGGTTGGAGGGATTCGCTAATTTCGTCGATGCCCTCGACGTGAATCGTGGGACGAGCGGCTTCGAGTTGCGCCGTGAGCGATCCTTCTCCACGCCACTGATCGAGCGCGACGCCAGCGATGATCAATGCAGCAGCAGCGTTCGCATAAGGGCGCGGTGTCGCGCGCCCGATCGCGGTGATGTCGATGGCGATCGCGATCAGCATGAAGGACACCGGCAAGAGCAGATAGTTTGTGGTGATGCCCGATTCGATCACCCCGAACCACAACACCCAGCCTATCCAGAGCACATGCGCCGCGCGTTCGAAGGGCCGCCATTCCCGGGGACCGGCGAAACGCAGCAGGATGGCGCCCATCGCCAGCATCAGCGTCAGCGGAGTGGTCCGCGCGATGTGCCAGAACATGTCGAGTGGATACCGCGACCCGTCGCGCAACACCTGGGCGACCAGTTCGAACGAGATCGGCGCGCTGTTGCTGGCGCGCGCGATCGAGAACGCGACAATCATGGCCGCGACGGACAGGCCGCTCACGATCCACCACCACGCGCGTTTCGGCGCAACGATCATCCCGACCAGCGCGACCACAAGCGCGATGCCGAACTGACGATCGCCAGGCCGCTCGAACAGGTTGATCACCTGCCACAGGAAAAACCGCCTAACCATCGTCTCACCGCTCGACGGCTCCATCGCGTGCAGTGCGAACAGCAGCAGCTGGCCGAGCGCCAGGCCGGCGACCGCCGATGCCGTCGAGAGCAGCCACGCGCGCCGCTGGCCTCGAGCCAGCAACGCACACACCAACGGAATGATGGCGATGAGAAATCCCAGCTCGTGCAGGAGCCGCGCGAGCATGGCGATTGGAATCAGGTAGCGGGGTCGCTCGATCACGATGAGGGCCGCAATGAACGTGGCCAGGAACGGCGCGTAAAAACGCGCCGTCGTTGCAGTGGCCCAGAACGGAACCGATGTCGCGACGAGGACCGCGGCAAGGAGACCGGCGGCTGGATTGACGTGGCGTCGAACCAGGACGAACGTCAGGAGAATCGCGAGCGCACTACTGAGGAGACTGACGACGCGGCCGTCGACGATCGCGCTGGCATAGGAGTACGCCAGCCCGCGATCGTAGAGGAGACCCGACGGAAGCAGAGGAACACCGTGCGCATGGATACCGCGCACGGCGAATTCGGTGAATTCCTCGTCAACGGAGTATCCGGGCCGCGCGATCTGAAACGACCCGGCCAGGACCACCAGCGCCGCGATCAGCGCCGCACGTTTCACGCGATGGTGATGTCCTTGTTCAGGTAGACGTCCTGAATCGCATTCAGCAGCGCCGCGCCCTCTTTCATCGGCCGCTGGAATGCCTTGCGGCCGGAAATCAGTCCCATGCCGCCGGCGCGCTTGTTGATCACGGCGGTCTTCACCGCTTCCTTCAGGTCGCTCTCACCCGACGAGGCGCCGCCGGAATTGATCAGGCCGGACCGGCCCATGTAGCAGTTGGCGAGCTGATAGCGCGTGAGGTCGATCGGATGATCGCTCGACAGGTCGGA
>Ga0187893_10000465_pt1 | contig 105728 bp, 90 predicted proteins | sample MA1701074metaG_FD_139574 | JGI IMG/M metagenome (GOLD analysis project Ga0187893, IMG submission 139574) | White microbial mat communities from a basaltic lava cave in the Kipuka Kanohina Cave System on the Island of Hawaii, USA - MA170107-4 metaG ...
AGCGTGGAGTCACTTGAATTGCTCCATGATCCAATACCCTTCGATTTGCCACGGAGCCTATCTGAACTCGACTTGGCAGAGATATTTCCATCATTCTCTAAGCAAATGAGCTCATTGTTTTGACAAATCTCCCGCTTTGAATGACCATATGAAATTCACCGGTCTTGTCAGCTCTCAAGCCCAATAGTACGGCCAGAATGATTCCACCAATTGACATCTACTCCGTATAGCGCGTTAACAAATTTAATTACTCTGCCTATTGCAGCCCTGTTTTGATTGAACTGCTGCCGCGGTTACATGAATAAGGAAGCTCAGGACTTCAGGAACCTCTTTCTTCTGAGGCGGGAATCAAATCTTCTTCACCTCGCGGTTCTCATAGCTCTCGATCACATCACCGACTTTCATGTCGTTGAAGCCCTCGATGCCCATGCCGCAATCGAAGCCTGACTTTACTTCGCTGGCGTCGTCTTTGAATCGCTTCAAAGAGCTGAGTTTGCCGGCATACACAACGATACCATCGCGGATGAGACGAATCGGGTTCGCACGCTTGATGTATCCGTCCGTGACCATACAGCCCAGCACCATTCCAACTTTCGAGATCTTGAATACCTCGCGCACTTCGGCATTACCCACAATGACTTCTTCCATCTCCTTCTCGAGCATGCCCTCCATGGCGCTCTTCACGTCGTTGATGGCATCGTAGATGATGGAGTATAGGCGAATCTCTATCTCTTCGCTTTCAGCCACCCTGCGTGCCGAAGCGGACGGGCGAACCTGGAAGCCTACGATAACGGCATCAGATGCCGAGGCCAGGAGCACGTCGGATTCGGAAATCTGTCCGACCGCCTTGTGAATGATGATGACCTGGATCTTCGGTGTGGACAATTTCAACAGTGAATCGGAGAGCGCTTCGACGGAGCCGTCCACGTCGCCCTTCACGATAACGTTCAGTTGCTTGAACGAACCGATGGCGATGCGCCTGCCGATTTCGTCGAGCGTAATGTGCTTCTTTGTGCGGATGCTCTGTTCGCGTGCCAACTGCGCGCGCTTGTTAGCCACTTCCCGTGCTTCGCGGTCAGTTTCGTAAACGGCGAATTTCTCACCTGCCTGCGGTGCGCCGTCCAGACCCAGTACTTGTACGGGCGATGAGGGGCCTGCCTCCATGATCCTGTTGCCCGTATCGTCAAACATGGCTTTTACACGTCCATGATTTGAACCGGCAACAATGATGTCGCCCACGTGGAGGGTCCCTGCCTGCACCATCACCGTGGCCACATAACCGCGTCCTTTGTCAAGTGATGCTTCGATCAACGATCCAACAGCAGATTTTTCGGGATTTGCTCTCAGGTTGAGGAGTTCAGACTCGAGAATGACCTTCTCCAGCAGTTCGTCAATGCCTTTACCGGTTTTGGCTGAGATTTCCTGGCATTGGTATTTGCCGCCCCACTCTTCAACGAGGATATTATTCTTCGAAAGCGACTCGCGTACCTTGTCGGGGTTCGCCGTAGGCTTATCGATCTTGTTGATGGCAATAACGATTGGAACGCCGGCCACCTGCGCGTGGTTAATCGCTTCTTTTGTTTGAGGCATCACATCATCGTCTGCCGCCACCACAATGATTGCTACGTCAGTGAGCCTTGCTCCCCGGGCACGCATGGCCGTAAACGCCTCGTGACCTGGTGTATCCAGGAACGCAATTTTCTGACCGCTCTTGGTTGTAACGTCGTACGCCCCTATGTGCTGCGTGATGCCACCAGCCTCGGAGGCAACCACTTTTGTGTTGCGGATGAAGTCCAGTAATGAGGTCTTCCCGTGGTCGACGTGACCCATAATGGTAACTATCGGTGCACGCGGCTTCATTGACTCCTCCGGGTCCGTGACAGTTTCGGCCACGGTTTCTTCTTCAGCCGAAATAAACTGCACGTCGTATCCGAACTCATCCGTAATCACCGTGATGGCTTCCGCATCCAGGCGCTGGTTGATAGAAACGAACATGCCCAGACTCATGCAGGTGGAGATCACGTCATTGACCGACACGTTCATGAGTGAAGCGAGGTCGTTGGCAGAAATAAACTCGGACAAACGCAAAGTCTTTGACGCCTCCTGTTCCTGGAGCAGTTTTTCCTCCTGTGCTTCGGAAACTGCCTGACGTTTTTCCTTCCGGTACTTGGCGCCTGAAAATTTCTTCTGACCGCCGCTCAGTTTGGCCAGCGTTGCGCGAATTTGATCCTGGATTTCTTTCTCAGACGGCTCACCCTTGCCTGGCATGGTGCGTTTGGCACCAGGAACATAGCCGCGGTCTTTCTCGGGTACAGATATAATCCGTTTGCGGGGACGCTTCTTGCGGGTGTCATCCCCTGCAGCAGAAGGCGCCGGTTTTTTCTCCTCCGGCAAGGCGATCTTGTCAACAACTTTGAGTCCCGCCAGTTTGCCGGCTTTGGCCTTAACAAGTTCGCGCTCCGGTTGCTTTTCAGGCTCAGCCGTTTTGGGCTGCTCTTTTGCTTCAGCTGCAGGAGTGGGCTCTTTCTTCTTCTTGTCGAGATCGATCTTACCCAGGACCTTGATGCCTTCAAGCTTCGCATCGCGCGTTACCTTCTCGGGTTTTGCGTCCTCTTTCTCCCTGGTCTTGATCTCCTTGGAGCCGAGATTCTTGATCAGGATGCTGTCCTCTTCCGCCACCTTCTTGCGATGCGAATCGGCATCACTTTGAATGGTCAGGTTCTCGGTATGCTTTTGACCGATGGTCAGGATTGAGGCCTCGATCTTTTCAGAAGCGGAAGAAGCATACTCTTTAGCGAGCAGGGCGAACATTTCTGCCGTCAGCTTTGCGTTGGGGTTGTTTTCAACGGCAAAGCCCCTCTTTGCAAGAAACTCCAATATGGTGTTGTGACCCACATTGAGTTTTCTTGAAGCCTGACCCAAACGTATCATCTTTTCTTCCGCCATGTTCAAAATTGCCTAGTTTTTCCTGATTTAAGCCCTTTTTCCCATAAATTATTCAAATTCCTTGCTCAACACGGCGACAATGTTGTCGACCGTTTCCTCTTCAAGGTCGGTACGACGAACCAACTCTTCCTTATTGAGAGCCAGTACACTCTTTGCTGTGTCGAGCCCGATCTGCTTGAGTTGATCGATGACCCATCCTTCGATCTCATCTGAGAATTCGTCAAGATCAACGTCTTCTTCTGCTGTCTGCTCACCCAATTCACGAAACACATCGATCTCCATTCCAACCAGCCGGCTGGCCAACTTGATGTTGAGACCACCCTTGCCGATGGCAAGCGACACCTGGTCAGGCTTGAGGTAAACCGAAACGCGGTTGTTTTCCTTATCGATTTTCATGCTCACGATCTTGGCGGGACTCAGCGCGCGTGTAATGAAGAGCTCGAGGTTCTCGGTGAAGTTGATGACGTCGATGTTTTCATTCTGCAGTTCACGAACAATGGCGTGGATGCGGGAACCCTTCATCCCAACGCAGGCACCCACAGGATCGATCCGGTCGTCGTAAGACTCCACGGCGACTTTTGCGCGTTCACCGGGTTCGCGCACGGCTTTCTTGATCGTAATCAGGCCGTCGTAAACTTCGGGTACCTCCTGTTCAAAGAGGCGCTCCAGGAATACAGGGGAAGTGCGCGACAAAACGATCTTAGGGTTCCCATTGACCATTTCGACCTTGTGCACGATGGCGCGGACGTTTTCACCCTTGCGGTAGCGATCCTTCGGAATCTGTTCACCGCGCGGGATTGAGATTTCGTTGCCCTCGGCATCGATGAGAAGCACTTCACGGCTCAGCACCTGGTATACTTCCCCGGTGATGATTTCGCCAACGATGTCCTTGTATTTTTGGAAGAGGATGTCCTTCTCGAGGTCCTTTACTTTTTGCATAAGCGTCTGGCGCGCCGTGGTTACCGCCCTCCGGCCGAATGACTCAATGTCGATCGGCTCCGACACTTCCTCGCCCACTTCAAAGTCCGGCTCGATCTTCCGGGCCTCGGTCACGCTGATCTTGTCATGTTCCCAGATGTCTTCTGAATCGTCTTCGACTATTTCGCGGATGCGGTAAATCTCCAAATCGCCCTTGTCAGCGTTGATGATGATGTCGAAGTTGTCATCATGTGTATACTTCTTCTTGATCATCGTGCGAAACACGTCTTCCAGGATTCGGATCATGGTCGGACGGTCGATATTCTTCTGCTTCGCAAAGTCAGCGAATGATTCAATTAGATTTGAAATATCCATATACGCTTTAGTTAAATGATACCGTTACAAATGCATTTGCTATGTCATCGAAGGAAATGGGCACTTCCTCTTCAGAAAGTTGCTTCCCTTCTTTTGTCTGCTTTACCAGCACAATGCCTGAGTGATCGACCTGCTTGAGCCTGCCGCTCACGATAGTCTTGTCGACCCGCTGCACCTTAAAGCCACGACCAATGTTCTTCACATATTGGCGGTGAAGCTTGAGCGGTTGATCGAGCCCGGGTGTAGTGACTTCAAGTACGTACCGGCCGGTGCCGAAATTCATTTCATCAAGGCGGGCCGACAATTGGCGGCTGACCTCTCCACAATCGTCGATGGTGACCCCCTTGTCGCCGTCAATGACGACGGTGACTTTGGAAAGGTTCTTTGACGACGCGATGACGTCAACGAGGAAGTGCCCTGGTTTCAGGCTCTTTTCTACCAAATCAGTTAATTTTGACCGTATTTCAACCATTTCTGATAAACAAAGAGGGGACTTTTGGGTCCCCTCTTTCGTTGAGTTCTTAAGAAGTAGCACAAAGGTAATTCTTTTTTAAACTCCGGCAAACGCCCGGTATGCAAGCGATTTACCTCATGGACCAGGCTCGATTTACCCGGGCAGGTTTTTCAGGTATACACCATACCCGCTTTTCTCCAACGGACGCGCCAGCTGGAGCAGTTGCTCGCTGCTGATAAATTTCATCCGGTAGGCTACCTCTTCAATGCACCCGATCTTCAATCCCTGCCGTTGTTCAATTGCCTGTATGAAGTTGGCAGCCTGCATCAATGAATCGAATGTTCCTGTATCCAGCCAGGCAGTTCCGCGGCTCATAAAGGCAACATTGAGTTTCTCTTTCCTGAGGTAAGCATTGTTAATGTCGGTGATCTCCAACTCACCTCGGGCACTCGGCTTCAGGGCTTTTGCAATACTGATAACTTCGTTGTCATAAAAGTAAATGCCTGGAACCGCGTAGTTGGATTTTGGTTTGGCTGGCTTTTCTTCGATTGAAACTGCCCGTTTTGACGGATCGAACTCAACCACGCCGTAACGCTGTGGATCATTTACGTGATAGGCGAAGACCACACCGCCATCGGGATCGTTATTCTGCTGAAGTAGTCTGATCAGTCCAGCGCCATAGAATACATTGTCACCGAGAATCAGTGCCACTTTGTCTTTGCCGATAAATGATTCGCCGATGATAAATGCCTGCGCGAGTCCCTCAGGACGTGGTTGTACGGCATAACTGAACCTGCAGCCGAGTTGGGAACCATCGCCAAGGAGTTTCTTGAAAAGCGGTAAATCATGCGGGGTGGAAATAATCAGAATCTCCCGGATGCCGGCCATCATGAGAACCGAAAGCGGGTAGTACACCATCGGCTTGTCATAGAGCGGCATCAGTTGCTTGCTTACAACAAGTGTCAACGGGTGAAGACGTGTCCCCGATCCTCCTGCCAATACGATTCCCTTCATAACCTTTTCAATCTAACGGCTTCCATACATGCGGTCATAATATTCGCGGTATGAACCCGAAGTTACGTGCTGCAGCCATTCTTTGTTGCTCAGGTACCAGTCCACGGTCCGTCGGAGGCCTGAGGTGAAATCAACGGATGGCGACCATCCAAGTTCCTTCCGGAGTTTTGAGGAATCAATGGCATATCGCAGATCATGGCCTGGACGGTCTTTGACAAACGTGATGAGGCGTGCAGACGTCCCTTCCGGCTTGCCCATTTTGTCATCCATTATTTTGCAAAGCAATTTGACAAGGTCAATATTCTTCCACTCGTTGCTGCCCCCGATGTTGTAGACTTCCCCCGGCCTCCCTTTGTGAAGGATAACGTCTATTGCCGCGGCATGGTCTTCAACATAAAGCCAGTCGCGGACATTCGTTCCCTCTCCGTATACAGGAAGCGGTTTTCCGCTGAGGATGTTATGGATCATCAGCGGGATCAGTTTCTCCGGAAAGTGGTTCGGTCCGTAATTGTTAGAGCAACGGCTAATCGATGCAGGAAGGCCGAAGCTGTGAAAGTAAGCATTAACAAATGTATCGCTCCCTGCCTTAGACGCTGAGTATGGAGAACGAGGATCCAGCGGCGAGAGCTCCGTGAAATGGCCTTCGGGGCCCAGGGAACCGTAAACTTCGTCGGTTGATATATGGCAAAAGCGCCTTCCTGAGAATTCGGAATTCCAGAACTCGCGGGCTGTGTGCAGCAGGTTCAGCGTTCCGACTACATTGGTCATAACAAAATCTGCAGGGGTCTCCAACGACCTGTCGACGTGTGTCTCGGCGGCCAGGTGAACAACGGCGTCAACTTTCTCCTTCTGAAAAAGGTTGCGAAGAAAGGCGACGTCGAGAATATCACCCTTTACAAACCCGTAGTTCTTCTTGTTCTCTACATCGCGAAGGTTCTCCAGGTTGCCGGCGTATGTGAGCTTGTCAAGGTTGAGGATCCGTGTATCAGGATAACGAGTCACAAACCTCCGGACCACATGTGAACCGATAAAACCGGCGCCTCCTGTGACCAGAATTGTCTTCATCGGCTGTATGTGTCGAAGTTCTTGTGGTCACGCTGATAGAGTTCATCCTTCGACAGCGTCTTGAAGTATTCGTAAGTGATGCGCAGCCCCTCCTTTCGCGATACCTTCGGCTCCCACTGAAGGAGTTTCCTTGCTTTGGTGATGTCAGGCTGTCGTTGCATGGGATCATCCTTCGGAAGCGGCTTGAAAATGATCTTCTGCTTGCTTGCAGTGAGTTGAATAATTTCCCTGGCAAAGTCCAGGATCGTTATCTCATCCGGGTTCCCGATGTTGACAGGGAAATGGTAGTCCGACAAAAGAAGGCGGTAGATCCCTTCGACAAGGTCATCGACATAACAAAATGAGCGCGTTTGTTTGCCGTCGCCAAATACAGTGAGGTCCTCGCCGCGGATTGCCTGGCCGATGAATGCCGGGAGGACGCGGCCGTCGTTGAGGCGCATGCGCGGGCCATAGGTGTTGAAGATGCGGACTATCCGGGTATCAAGATTGTGGTACGTGTGGTAGGCCATCGTTATTGCTTCCTGGAAGCGCTTGGCCTCGTCATACACGCCGCGCGGCCCGACAGGATTGACGTTACCGTAGTACTCTTCAGTTTGTGGGTGCACGGTTGGATCACCATAGACCTCAGAAGTGGAGGCAACAAGAATGCGGGAACCCTTGGACCGCGCCAACCCAAGCAGATTGTGGGTTCCCAGTGAACCAACCTTCAGCGTCTGGATTGGAATCTTGAGGTAATCGATCGGGCTTGCGGGTGAGGCAAAATGCAGGATGTAGGGCAGCGAACCGGCCACATGAACGTACTTGGTAACGTCATGATGGTGGAATTCAAAATCCGGGAGGGGAAACAGGTGCTGGATGTTCTTCATTTCCCCGGTGATCAGGTTGTCCATCCCAATCACATGGAAACCTTCGCGGATAAACCGGTCGCAGAGGTGCGAGCCCAGGAAGCCTGCAGCCCCGGTGATTAGAATTCGCTGCTTAGACATGAATGGGTTTTCTGCCAATGCTGATGTACGTGAATCCTGCTTCTTGTACTTCCTTGAGGTCATAGAGATTTCTGCCGTCAAAAATGATCTTCGACTTCATCATAGAGCCAAGACGTTCGAAGTCGGGCGCGCGGAATTCGGGCCATTCGGTTGCAACAAAAATGGCGTCTGCTCCCTGGGCTGCCTCATACGGAGTCTCATGGTAGGATATTCCGTCGCCAAATATTTGGCGAACGTTCTCCATCGCTTCAGGATCGTGTGCGCGCACCACCGCACCTGCTGCAATCATTTCCTTGATGTTGTACAACGAGGGCGCTTCGCGGATGTCGTCAGTTTGCGGCTTGAATGAGAGGCCCCACACGGCAATGGTTTTCCCTTTCAGGTTGCCGAAGTGCTTTTTGATTTGAGGGATCAGCTTGGTCTTCTGTTCGTCGTTTACAGCCATCACAGATTTAAGAATCCGGAAGTCATAGTCGTGATCGGTAGATGTCTTGGCCAGCGCCCGCACGTCCTTTGGAAAGCAACTCCCTCCATAGCCGATGCCGGGAAAAAGGAAGCGCTTGCCGATCCGGTTATCAGTGCCAAGGCCGCGTCGAACCGAATCAACATCGGCTCCCACGCGCTCACAGAGATTTGCGATCTCGTTCATGAACGTGATCTTGGTTGCCAGGAAAGCATTGGCTGCGTACTTAGTAAGCTCTGCAGAGCGCGCGTCCATAAAAATAATGGGGTTGCCCTGGCGCACAAACGGCGCATAAAGTGTTTCCATGATCTTGTGTGCACGCTGCGATGAGGTTCCAATCACCACACGGTCTGGCTTCATAAAATCCTCAACTGCCACTCCTTCGCGCAGGAACTCAGGGTTGGATATGACATCAAATTCAACCTTTGTATTCTTGCGTATTTCATAGGCAACACGCTCCGCGGTGCCAACTGGCACGGTACTCTTGTCGACGATCACAGTGTAGTGTTGAAGCAGGCTTCCGAGATCGCGTGCTACGCCCAGCACATACTGAAGGTCTGCGGCGCCGTCGGCTCCCGGTGGTGTGGGCAGGGCCAGGAAGATTACCTGCGCATCCGCAATGCCGTCGCGTAGTGAGGTGGTGAAGGACAATCGGCCCTGGCGGATGTTGCGCTCAAAGAGAACGTCCAGGCCGGGTTCGTAAATGGTAATTTTTCCGGCTTTCAGGCTGGCCACTTTCTTTTCGTCAATGTCAATGCATGTGACCGTGTTGCCGGTTTCGGCAAAACAGGTTCCCGTGACCAAGCCTACATATCCTGTTCCTACAACAGCTATTCTCATCAAGAAGTCTTAAGAGGGCCCCAAAATTAGCGTTTTGGGCTCAAGAACCTCGAAAACTTGGCTGAAATAACGAACCTAACGCTCGTTTGGTTTCTGCAGGCGCTTCGTTTACTTTTGACGTCCGGCCAATCTAAAAAGAGAGCAAAAGCATGATACAAGAGGTCACTGCAAAACCAACTTTTGAGTTGTCAGAGAGTCAGCAAATGATGGCTCAAATGATCGAGGACTTCGGCGACAAGCACATAAGACCGAACATGATGAAGTGGGACGAGTCGCAGGAATTTCCAATTCCGCTCTTTCACGAAATGGGCAAACTGGGCCTGATGGGTGTACTCGTTCCGGTGGAGTATGGCGGCGCCGGACTGAACTATCGCGACTATGTAACCGTGATTTCAGAAATCTCCCGCATAGATGGTTCCATCGGGTTATCGGTAGCAGCGCATAACTCGCTTTGCACGAATCACATTCTGCAGTTCGGCAACGAGGAACAGAAGCAAAACTATCTGCCGCGCCTCGCCAGTGGTGAATGGATTGGCGCCTGGGGATTGACGGAACCAAACACAGGATCTGATGCAGGGAACATGCGCACGGTTGCGAAAAGGGTGGGCGACCATTATGTGCTGAACGGCACCAAGAATTTTATTACACACGGGCGGAGCGGCAATGTCGCAGTTGTGATTGTTCGAACAGGTGACGTCGGAGATTCGCATGGAATGACCGCCTTTGTCGTTGAAAGGGGAACGCCTGGCTTCACCGCTGGAAAGAAGGAGAACAAGCTGGGCATGCGCGCTTCCGAGACGGCAGAGTTGGTCTTTGACGACTGCAAGGTGCCTGTGAGTCAGCGGTTAGGTGAGGAGGGAGAAGGATTTGTTCAGTCCCTGAAAGTTCTCGACGGCGGACGCATTTCAATTGCAGCGCTGAGCCTTGGGATTGCACAAGGCGCTTTTGAAGCAGCCCTGCAATACTCAAAAGAACGGCATCAATTCAATAAGCCGATCTCTACATTCCAGGGCATCTCGTTTAAGCTCGCCGAAATGGCTACGCGTATCGAAGCGGCGCGACTTTTGACGTTCCGCGCTGCAGAGTTGAAAGACAAGGGCAGGAGTGTGAACAAAGAGTCGGCTATGGCCAAGCTCTATGCCTCCGAAGTAGCAGTACAGGTGGCCGATGAGGGTGTCCAGATCTTTGGCGGCTATGGCTATACCAAGGATTTTCCGGCTGAAAAGTATTACCGGGATGCCAAGCTTTGCACGATCGGAGAGGGAACCTCAGAAATCCAGAAACTGGTCATTTCGAGGGCTATTTTGAAGTAATTTTGGGCCGAATCGCCGAATTAGGCTATATTTGCGGCCCTAACTGTTTTAAGGCATGCTGATTATCAACATCAAGGAAAACGAGTCGATTGACAAGGCACTGAAGCGTTTCAAGAAGAAATTCGAGAAAACCGGTGTTTTGAGAGAATTGCGCGCCAGGACGTCTTTTGAGAAACCGTCAGTAAAGCGCCGCAGCGAAGTCCTTCGTGCGGTCTATCGTCAGCAACAGTACGTCAAGGAGAATTATTGATAAGACATCCGGGTAATCGGAATATATCCCTCCGGGCGCTTTTCCCGGGGGGATTTTTTTTTTACTTTTCTACTGATCGGCGCGTGCGGCATGATTGATTCCTTCCTGAATTTTCTCCGGTACGAAAAAAGGTTCAGCCCGCACACCGTGCTTTCTTACCGGAACGACCTGAACCAGTTTGGTGTCTACCTGAAGGGCACTTACGAAGAAGAAACGGACCGGGCAACCTATGCCATGGTGCGGTCCTGGATTGTGTCGCTGGTCGAAAAGGGCCTTGATGCGCTCAGCATCAACCGCAAGATTGCCAGCCTGCGCACCTACTTCAGATTCCTGATGCGACAGGAGGCCATCCGCAAGGACCCCATGGCGAAAATCAAGGTCCTGAAAAGCAAAAAGAAACTCCCGCATTTCGTGAAAGAGCCGGATATGGAGTCCGTGCTGGACAAGACGGTTTTTGAGAACACACATGACGGCTGGAGAGAAAAGGTGGTGCTGGAACTACTCTATGGAACGGGTATGCGTCTTTCAGAATTGATTCAGCTTCGTGAAAACCAGGTGAATTTGCGCGAACGAACCATCCGTGTGATCGGCAAGCGCAACAAGGAACGGGTGATACCATTCTCGAAATCGCTGGTTGAGGTAATCCGGGGCTACTTGAAAGTGAGAAACCGCGAAGTGGATGCAAACGATTCGGGCGTTCTCGTCGTTACGGATAAGGGGAAGAAGTGTTATCCGATGATGATCTACCGCATCGTGTCACGGCACCTGGGGGAGCTTGCCGCCGTGGAGAAAAAAAGCCCGCACGTTTTGCGTCACACCTACGCGACGCACCTGCTCAACAAAGGCGCGGAAATCAACGCTGTAAAAGACCTGTTGGGACACAGCAGCCTGGCAGCCACGCAGGTGTATACGCACAATTCCATGGAAAAACTGAAAAAGGTCTTCGACCGGGCCCATCCCAAGGCTTAGTTCTTTTGTTTCACAATGAACAGTATGCTTATGACAATCCGTGTTCAATCCATCCACTTCAATGCCGACCGTAAACTGATTGACTATATTCAACACCGCATTGACAAACTCCAGACTTTTTATGACCGGCTGGTTGGAGGCGAAGTATTTCTGCGATTGAACAACGAAGGTGTGGAGAACAAGACCGTGGAGATTCGAATAAAGGTTCCCGGGAGGAACCTGTTTGCAAAGGAACAAGCACGTTCCTTTGAGGCTGCAGTTGATTCTGCGGCCGAATCATTACGAAGCCAATTGGACCGGTTCAAGTCCCGGCTTCAATCAAAACGCGCTTAAGCACCGTTCTTAAGCACCGTTATTGATATCGAGTGGAAGAAAGTAGCTGGGCCCCAGACCCGGGATTTTAATCCGGGATCACAATATGACGACCTTCAGTTCTTATCGACTAACCTTGATTCTGTAACCCCAGATTTCAATCCGGGATGAATGCGGCATGAAACAATGGGCCCGGAGTGAGTCCTTCTGTTTTTTACTTCAGTTTGAATGCCTTCTTGATGGCATCCACGTAATCGAGTTTTTCCCACGGGAATAGCTGCACCTTGACCTTCTTCTCATTCTTCATGCCTTTGCTGAATACTTTCTCTACCACGCGGGGTTCGCGGCCCATGTGTCCGTAGGCTGCAGTTTCGGCGTAGATAGGGGAGCGTAGATTGAATCGCTCTTCAATGAAATAGGGGCGCATGTCAAAAATGTCTCCGATGCGCCTGGCAATTTCGCCGTCCGACAATTTCACTTTTGCGGTGCCGTATGTGTCTACAAAAAGGCCGACAGGCTTGGCAACGCCGATTGCATAGGCCACCTGCACCAGGACTTCGTCGCAAATGCCGGCTGCAACCATGTTCTTGGCAATGTGGCGTGTCGCATAAGCAGCGGAACGATCCACCTTCGAGGGATCTTTTCCTGAAAATGCGCCGCCCCCATGGGCGCCCTTGCCGCCGTAGGTGTCGACGATGATCTTTCTGCCCGTCAGCCCGGTGTCACCATGCGGGCCGCCGATTACAAACTTGCCAGTGGGATTGATGTGATAATTGATGCCCTTTCCAAACAGGTCCTGGATTCGTTTCGGGAGATTCTTCTTCACCCGGGGTATCAGGATGTTGACGACATCTTCGCGAATCTTTTTCAACATGGCAGCATCCTTGTCAAAATCATCATGCTGCGTCGAGATCACGATGGTCTCTATCTTGTTGGGTTTGCCGTTGTCAGCATATTCGATGGTCACCTGTGACTTTGCATCGGGACGGAGATAGGTCATCACTTTGCCTTCACGGCGAATGGCAGAAAGCTCGCGCAACAGCGTGTGCGCCAGTTCCAGCGCAAGCGGCATATAGTTGTCAGTTTCGCGCGAAGCGTACCCAAACATCATTCCCTGGTCGCCGGCTCCCTGGTCTTCTTTCTTTTTTCTTTCTACGCCCTGGTTGATGTCGGCTGACTGTTCGTGGATCGCAGAAAAGATGCCGCAGCTGTTTGCCTCGAACATATATTCGCTCTTCGTGTAGCCGATCCGCCGAATCACTTCGCGTGCAATGTCTTGTACGTCTAGGTAGGCCTCGGATTTCACTTCACCGGCCAGCACTACCTGACCCGTAGTAACCAAAGTTTCACAGGCGACCTTGCTGTTGGGGTCGTAAGCAAGGAAATAGTCGATAAGTGCATCGGAAATCTGGTCCGCAACCTTGTCCGGGTGCCCTTCCGACACGGATTCGGAGGTGAATAGATAAGCCATTGAAAGGAGAAAATTTGATTTGAGGCCGCAAAGATAGTCAGGTTTGACTATTTACCGACGGCCAGAAAAAGGAAGGTTATGGGCACTTTTTCAAGCACAGGAACCTCATTCTTCCATTCCTGGATCTTCTTGCTACGGATGGACTCACCTTGTGACGTAATGTTCGCCCCGATACAAAGCAATGTATCCTCACTAAGGTGTTTCAAGAGCTGTGCCAGCAGTTTGTTGTTGCGATAAGGAGTTTCAATGAAAATCTGCGTTTGGTTCTTTTCGCGCGATTCGGTTTCCAGCCGTCGGATTTCTGCTGCACATTCCGGTGCATCCACAGGCAGATACCCATGAAAAGCGAATTGCTGTCCATTAAGCCCCGAGGCCATGAGCGCCAACACGATTGAGGAAGGACCCGGGAGCGGGATTACCGTGATTCCCTGCCGATGCGCATAGTTGACAGCAAGGGCGCCAGGATCTGCCACAGCTGGGCTTCCGGATTCGGAAAGCAGGCCCATGTCAGCGCCACGCATCAACGGCGAAAACAATTCCGGCAGCTTCTCTTCCGGGGTGTCTTTGTCGAGCAGATCGAACTTGAGCAGCTCGACTGAAGGATGGACCTTCAAGAGGGAAACAAAACGACGGGCTGTGCGAATGTTTTCACAAAGGAAGTGCTCAAGTCCTCCGACGGTTGACAGGATGACGGGTGCCAGCATTGACTCGGCAGTTCCTTCGGCAAGAATAGTGGGAATGAGAAAGAGTTTTCCCGGCATACAAGCTACGAATGCAAAACCCCGTCCAAACTCAATTCACGTATGTGTGTGATATTCTCCTCGCAAATCGCGCCCGGAAGGAAAACGAAGCGCTTATCAAACAAATCCCTGCCGATATAGTAACTCAGCCAATATTCATTGTTGAGATGAAAGACCGCCGAATCGATCGGTTCCACCAGCGCATTTGCATGGGGCTCGATTCGTTCAATAAAGTGCCTGAGTGTGGAGGTCTTCTGCGCCTCGCCATTCTTTTCACCGTACCCTGTGCTGGATACGAGGATGTTCTCAATAGCGACGTCGTTGTTGTTGATTACAAAAACTTTCCAAACATCATTCATGAGGCTGTCCTTATCACGGGCAACCGCCATGGTTACATGCTGTACGGGGAGTATCGGAATATCCTTAATCATGCAGTGGGCTTCATACCAAACACATCTATAAGATTATCGACGAGCCGTGCTTTTACCTCCTCCATACTTACCGAGTCACCCCGCTCTTTTTTGATTGACGTAACATCCTTGTCGGATATGCCGCAAGGTACCATCATGTCAAAAAACCTGAGGTCAACGTTCACATTCAGGGCCAGCCCGTGCATGGTCACCCACCGGCTTGTTTTGACGCCCATGGCACAGATCTTTCTGTCTCCGCCGGTATCAGAAATCCATACCCCGGTCAGCCCGGGTACGCGAGTGCCTGTGATGCGGAACGTTTGCAATGTGCGGATGACTGCCTCCTCCAACGTACGCATGTAGCGACTGATGTCCGTGAAGAAATTTTCAAGATCAATGATGGGATACACGACGAGTTGACCGGGGCCGTGAAAGGTGATATCTCCGCCACGATTTGTGTGGACATACGTGGCGCCTGCGGATGCAAGTTGATCGGGTGATGCAAGCAGGTTTTTCGGATCGCCGCTCTTTCCCAGGGTGAAAACCGGAGGATGTTCGCACAATAAGAGGTAGTTGTTGGTCATTGCCGCATCCTCCTCCCGTATGTCCCGGTTTGCGTTCTTTACCAATAGGGTGGATTGGAATAATGCCGCCTGTTGGTCCCAGGCCTGCGTGTATTCCATCAGGCCAAGATCCTTAACTCTTACATCATGATTTCTACGGACGTTCACTTCAGTTTTGCCAATTCCCCTTTAAGGAAGTCTATGGCTGTAACAGGATCGGGATCAACATTGTTCTCCCGTGCCAGGAAATAAGAAATCCAGTCTGTGAGGTGGATCAGGTAATAGTATTGTTCCAGCAGGGAGGCGCCCTGTGCAACGATATCGATAATGGGATTCGACTTCTTCTCAAACAATTCCCTGCAGATCTCCATTCGCTTTTCGACGCGGTCATGGTCGTGATCGGAATACAAATAAATGACCTGGGCATGTTGGAGCACATTTTCCGGGAATTGCCAGCCGACGATCTCGTTGTGGTTCATCTCCGGGAAAGTGTTCACATGGGCGATTTGCTTGGCATTCTCATTCAATTGCTGTTGAAACCTGCTTGCCATGGCATGGAGTCGCCCGTCGCAATAGATGAATGGGATTTTTCCCTTCAGTTTCTTTGCAATGATCTCAGCTTCTGACTGGATTGCCTTTTCCCCACGGTCCAGGTATTCAATGGCGTTTTCGGTTTCCTTGATAAAGGCGGCGCCTATAAGGTTGGTATGGTAGAGTGCCGATAGGAGCGAAACAACCTGGTAGCCGACCATGGCCCGTGGACTCGGGTAGCCGTACGGTAGCTGGATATACAGGAAGTTGTACTCCTTTGCCAGTTCAAGCATTCTGCCACCGCTGGTGATGCAGATTATGTGCGAGCGCTTCAGCATCGCCTTTTGGATGGCTGAGAGCGTTTCTTCCGTATTTCCGCTATATGAACACGCAATAAAAAGTGTGTGAGGACTTACAAACTGCGGAATGTTGTACCCCTTGCAAACTGTGATGGGAATGGGCACCCTGCCGAATGTCAGTGATTCGACCAGGTTGGCGCCAATTCCGCTGCCGCCCATTCCGGTAATCAGGACATTTCGGATATCACTTCCCTGGCGGGCCAGGTCTGCGGCCTGCCCGATGCGAAGCGCGTCTACCAATTGTCTGGTAAATCCTTCGATTAATTTTTTCATCCCCGCGGATTGTCCAGGAACTTGCGGGCCAAAGGTATGCTATGAACGACACAATCAAAAGAGGAGCAGAAGGCGAGGCGCTTGCAGTCGCTGCCCTTGAAGCGAAGGGATACAAAGTGCGCGAGCGCAACTACCGGTTCCGACGATCGGAAATCGATTTGATCGTGGAGCGTGACGGTTGGCTGGTGTTTGTAGAAGTAAAAACGCGAACGTCGGATGCCTTCGGTTTCCCCGAAGAGTTTGTCGACGCCAAAAAGAAACAAATGATATTCGCAGGCGCGGACTACTACTTATACATCACTGATTGGAACGGAAATGTCAGGTACGATATAGTGGCGGTGAACCTCACGGAAGAAGAGCCATTGGTTCACCACATTGAAGACGCCTTTTACTAGCCTTTTCCTGAAGTGAAAATCTCCAGTCCTTTTTCGTCCCACTCCTTGCGGATGAACGGCTTGAATGTTTCATCATACGGCTCAGTGGGATATGCCAGGATCCGCTTGCGCTTGCCATTGGGGTAGTTTTCAATCCAGTCCCCCACCTTCTGATCCCACCGGTACTCGCCAGTAACGGCAATGTTGCCGTTTTCATGGAACAGGAAGTAGAACCCCTCACGTTCGTCGATCTCTACAGGAATCATTTCCTTGACTTTCTTTCTTTCCACCGGATCGTAGTAGGTGACAATGGATTCCTTCGGCCACCCCTTGTAGTATTTTTCCTTATCACTCAGGATGTCATTCCGGTCAAACTGCATCCAGCGCCCGTGCTTGGTGCCTTTGTAAAATATTCCTTCCTCAAGCACGACACCATTCATCAGCTTCCTGTACGGCCCGTGAAGAAGAACACCTTTCTTCATGTCGAAGTTGGCCGTCTTGCGCACCTCGCGTCGCGTGTAATCGTACCAATAAATGTCGCGGACAAAAATGGATGGCTTTTCGGGCGTCTTGAGCACATAGAACAATTCCAACGTTGCCCGTTCGCCGGTTCCGCGCCTGGCGTAACCCTTGCGCGTTTTTATGCCGTAGAAGGTGTTCTTCTTCGGTTTCTTTTTCTTGTTGACAACGACAGGTTCGGAGGTGTTTTCATCGAGTTCAAGCAGTTTAAAAGGCTTGTCGGTCTCGAAAGTGTATTGGCCCTCGACACCAAACGCTTCCTGCTGCTTCTTCTCCTGCGCCAGGCAGGCACCACCGATGAGCAAACAAACAACTGCGATGAACGTTTTCGCCGTCATGTTCTAATCAAACGAAAATAGGTAAACTTTATTGGCTGTAACCCAATTGTCCTGCCCTTTAGGGCGGTAATAATGAGTGGGCGTTTTTATGGACTTTAGTCCAGGTGTCACATTTGTGTGCTGCTGGATGGATCCGGGCTAAAGCCCGAACAACAACGTTTTTTATGCATGCCTTATGAGGCGTGGCAATTCATGGTCTGCCAGCAGTACCATTTAGATCATTACTGAGTGACGATATCCACACTCCGCCTTATAAAATTCGTGAGATCGGCGCCTGTCAACATGTCTTGCGACAGGAGCGCAAGGTCATACACCTGCTTGGCAAGTTCCACCTGCCTCTTTTCATCTGCGGCGGCCAGTATCTTCTGTGATGCGGTGTGATTGCTGTTTACCGACACAGCATATTGATCGGGCATGGAGCCCATGAACCCATACATGCCTCCTCCGGTTTTGGCCATTTCCTTCATACGGCGCGACCATTCGCTCATCGTAATTGTGACTGGCAGGTGATCTGGCGGGTGAGAATCCACATTCACTGTCATTGACGGATTGTTAATTGCTTTCTCGAAAATGCCTTTCAGCTTGTCCTGGTCTGCCTGGCTCAACACGCTTTCAATCTTTTCTTCTTTTGCAATCAACTTGTCCAGTGTGTCACTGTCCACCCGACGGAACTGTGATTTTTCCAGTTTCTGCTCCAACGTGTTGATGAAATGGCTGTCGAGAACGCCGTTAAGAACCAGCACGTCGTAGGCTTTGCGGTTGGCCGCCTCGACGAAACCGTGCTGCTTGCCGGGGTCGTTGGTGTACAGGTGAATGAGGTGACCGTCCTTGTCTGTTTGCAAATCTTTGATTGTAGTTCTGTATTCTTCCGTTGTAAAGCATTTGTCCTGCGTGTTTTTCAGCAGGGCGAACTCGCGGGCTCGGTCATAGAATTTTTCGTCGCTGATCATCCCGTACTTTACGAAGATGCTGATGTCATCCCACTTCTTCTCGAAATCAGCACGGTCTTTCCTGAACATCTCATGGAGTTTGTCAGCCACTTTCTTGGTGATGTGCTGACTGATCTTCTTCACGTTCGAGTCGCTTTGTAGGTAACTCCTGGAAACGTTGAGCGGGATATCCGGTGAATCGAGCACACCATGAAGCAGCATGAGAAAGTCAGGGACGACGTCCTTCACTTCGTCTGTGATGAAGACCTGGCGGCTGTAGAGCTGAATCTTGTTGCGGTTGAGTTCAAAGTCATTCTTGACTTTGGGAAAATAGAGTATGCCTGAGAGGGTAAACGGGTAATCAACATTGAGGTGGATCCAGAAAAGCGGCGGCTCAGCTATGGGATACAACTCACGGTAAAAGGCAAGATAATTTTCGTCGGCCAGGTCGGAAGGGGACTTCGCCCATAGTGGGGCAGGATTGTTGATTATCCTGTCGGAAGTGACTGTTTTGTACTTGGGCTTGTTGTCCTTGTCAACTCCATCATCTACGCGATCTTCCTTCGTGCCGAACTTGATTTCGACGGGCAGGAACTTGCAGTACTTCTCTAGAATGCCTTTGAGGCGCCATTCGTCGAGGAATTCCTCCGAGTCTTTGTTGATGTGGAGAATAACGTCAGTACCACGGGAGTCACGCTTGTCAGCAGTCAGTGTGTATTCAGTTGATCCGTCGCAAGTCCAGCGGGCGGCAGTGTCTGAAGTGTGCGACCTTGAAAGCACCTCCACTTCGTCGGAAACCATAAAAGACGAATAGAAACCCAGTCCGAACTTTCCAATGATGTCTTTCGCATCGGCCTTATCCTTGAATTTCTCGATGAATTCTGTGGCCCCGGAGAACGCGATCTGGTTGATGTACTTCTTGATTTCCTCTGCCGTCATGCCGAGGCCGCGATCGCTGACTGTTATCGTTTTCTTTTTCTTGTCGAAACTGACCTCAATCTTCAGGTCGCCCAATTCGCCGTTGAATTCGCCCAATGATGAGAGTTTTTTAAGCTTCTGCGTTGCATCAACAGCGTTGCTCACCAGTTCGCGGAGAAAAATCTCATGATCGGAATACAGGAATTTCTTGATGATGGGGAAGATGTTCTCCGTATTAATGGAGATGGAGCCTTTTTCGACAGTTTCGGTCATAAATATTCAGTTAATGCCGTTCGCTAAACAATTCTTAATCCAATGAGAAAGTCTGACAGGATGACAGTTTCCCGGCGATGTTCATCCTTCGGCTCGCTTAGGGGCCTCAATGGCTGATAGTCAAGATCAATTCTCTACTGCTGCTGGAGCAGGCGCACCATTTTTTTGTTGCCCACCCAAATCAATTTCCTCACCATCCTTATTCAGGAAGTGGAATTCGGTTATTCCCAATGAAGAATCCTTCACCAGGTTGATCGGTCGACGGTATTTGAGATACCACTTGAACCGCTTGGAGATAAATCCCCTGGTGTAGTACGCGTACAGGAACGGGTGGAGCGCCAGCACGAGGCTCTTTTCATTCTGCTTTTCAAACAAGTGATGAACATGTTCCTCAATCTGGTCGGTGACCAGGATGGTGGCCTCAACCTTCCCGCTTCCGTTACACGTAGGGCACACTTCCTTGGTAGCGATATTCATCTGCGGGCGTACACGCTCGCGGGTAATCTGCATGAGGCCGAACTTGGACAGCGGCAGCACCGTGTGCTTCGCGCGGTCCTGTTCCATTTCCTCCATCATCGTCTTGAATATCGTGGCCCTGTGATCCTGCTTGCGCATGTCGATAAAATCAACAACGATAATCCCACCCATATCGCGCAGCCGTAATTGCCGGGCTACCTCCTTGGCGGCTTCGATGTTGACCGACAGGGCTGTTGTTTCCTGGTTTTCCTCACGGCTCGATTTGTTGCCGCTGTTCACATCGATCACGTGCAGCGCCTCAGTGTGTTCGATGATGATGTATCCCCCGCCGCGCAGGCTTACGGTCTGGCCAAAGGCCGACTTGATCTGCTTTTCTATGCCGTAGTGCTCGAAGATCTTCGCCTTGCCTGTATAGAGCTTGACGATCTTCTCCTTTTCCGGGGCGATGTTTTGAATATATGATCTGGCTTCTTCAAAAATCTTCTTGTCATCCACGTGGATGTTGTCAAATGATTCATTAAGGAGGTCGCGCAGGATGGATGACGTTTTGCTAAGTTCTCCGATCAGTTTTTCACGCGGGTTGGCTGTGACAAGCCGGCTGATGCCCTCATCCCAGGTACGGACGAGGTTCCGCATGTCTTTGTCCAGTTCGGCAACGTCTTTGCCTTCGGCTACCGTACGTACAATCACACCGAAGCCTTCCGGTTTGATAGATTGAATGAGGCGCTGGAGGCGCTTACGTTCCTCGTTGCTGCTGATGCGCTTGGAGACGTTTACGGCGCTGGCAAACGGTACCATGACGAGGTACCGGCCGGCGATGGATAACTCCGAAGAAAGCCTTGGCCCCTTTGTTGAAATCGGCTCTTTTACCACCTGGACCGGGAGGACCAGGTTTTTGGAGAGTTGCTGCCCGATCTTTCCATGCTTGTCAATGTCTTTCTCAGCATGAAATTTGTCGAGACGGCTACCGGAAATCTTTTTGGCGCGCACCAGCTTGGTGAACTTCATCAGGGAAGAAAACTGCGGCCCAAGGTCCAGGTAGTGAAGGAATGCATCCTTTTCGTACCCGATATCGATAAATGCGGCATTGAGGCCATGGACCACTTTTTTGACGTTGCCCAGGTAAATGTCGCCTACCGTAAACTTCGTAGCCCCGTTGTCTTCGTGGAATTCAACCAGCGACTTGTCGCGCAGGAGGGCGATGCGGCATCCTTCCGGAGTAGCGCTTATGATAAGTTCGTTACTCACGGCGGTTCAGGATGACGGCTTACTTCTTCTTATGGCGGTTCTTTCTCAAACGCTTCTTGCGCTTGTGAGTGGCCATCTTGTGTTTCTTTCTTTTCTTACCACTTGGCATAATGCAATCAATTTTTTGCCCTCCCTTCGACCCTTCGGCTTCGCTCAGGGCTCAGGGCAGGCGGTTAACAAATTATTTTAGTTCCAGCAGATACGAGTCCACGGTAGCGTGTACCGATGGATCCGAATCCAATTTCTTTACTTTCTCAAACTGCCGTCGCGCCTTCTCTTTGTCACCCTGGTTCATGAAAGCCACACCGAGCAGTAGATTTCCCTGCAGGTGTTTGTCGTTCACGGCCAGCAGCTTCTCAAACCACTCCACCGCCCTGGCATACTGACCGGACTGGATGGAGAGCATACCCATGTTGAACAGGGCAAGTTCGTTGCGCGGATCAGCTTCGATCACCTCGCGGAGCATCTGGACTCCCTTCATGGGTGTTTCAGAGCTCAGGTAGGTCATCGCCGTACGTGTCTTGGCATCCAGGTTCTTAGGATCCTGGTCCAGGATGCGAGCAAAAAGCGCTCGTGTCTGCTCTGCCAGCGCTCGTTGCTTGCCTGGTTCCATTGCGAATGTGTACGCCTCGTACGAAGCGTTGGCAGCATTCAGCAGACTTTCATTGGTCTTTAAGAACGAATCCGCTTGCTTGGCAAACCACGCAGCACTGTCGTAAAGTCCTGCCTGCTGGTAAAGGCCGATCAGCGAGTCGGCAAAGATAGCATTTTTTTCATCCGCCCCGGCAGATAAGTAGCGGGCCCTCAACCGGTTAATGCTCTGACGAATGACTTTTGGTGTTGGCCGGTGCGGGCTGGCCGCAGCTGAGTCTGGTCCGGGAGCTGCTGTTTGCAACTGGCTGTCATTCTCCACCACGGACTTTGGCAGGAAGTACAGAATAGCAATTATGCCAACTGCCACAACCATGATGATGAACCTCGTACTTTTCATAGAATGGAGAGAGCGGGACGCGTGATCAGCGCGCTATACAAGGAACGGCTGCCGGGATTACTTCTCCGCAAGCTGTTTGACCTTGTCGCTGTTCTTGATCTTGCTGATGAAGACCTTTGCCGGCTTGAAGCTGGGGATAAAATGCTCATCAATGACGATTGCCGTGTTGCGCGAGATGTTGCGGGCAATTTTCTTTTTCCGCTTCTTGTTCACAAAGCTCCCGAAACCCCGCACGTAAATATTATGTCCCCCGGACATCGAGTTTTTAACAATGGTAAAAAAGGCCTCAACTGATGCCGTTACATCGGCCTTATCGATTCCAGTCTTCTCGGCAATTTGATTGATTACATCAGCTTTCGTCACGGCTCTTGGGTGGTTAAACGTGTTTTGTGAGACGACAAAAGTAGTTTGTCCCTTCAGATTTAAAAACAATATTGATAAATTCTGATTATCAACGAAATGAATGCCAGCGTTTTCTCCGGAAAAGTCGTCGAATGGTACCTGGAACACCGTCGGCCGCTACCCTGGAGAAAAACGCGCGACCCATATAAAATCTGGATTTCTGAAATTATCCTTCAGCAAACGCGGGTAGCCCAGGGCCTGCCCTACTATCGGTTGTTCATCAGAAAATACCCTACCGTACAGTCCCTGGCAAAGGCGAGCGAACAGGATGTGCTCCGGTTATGGCAAGGGCTGGGGTACTATTCTCGTGCCCGCAACTTACATGCGTGCGCAAAGCAGGTGACTTACAGATTGGGTGGAAAATTCCCCGGAGTATTCTCCGAACTGAAGAAACTGCCCGGGGTCGGCAACTACACCGCGGCCGCAATCGCTTCCCTCGCGTTTGATGAACCGGTTGCCGTCGTCGACGGCAACGTGTACCGGGTTTTGGCGAGGATATTTGGACTCATGGAGGATATCACTTCGCCCGCCGGTCAGGTCCGCTTTCAGGAATTGGCAAACCGGTTGATCCCGAAAGACAATCCCGCAGTCTTCAACCAGGCCGTCATGGAATTTGGTGCTCTCCACTGTACGCCGATGAATCCAAATTGTGTCGACTGTCCCTTCAAGCTCGTATGCAAAGCCTGCCGGCAGGACCTGCAGGAATTTCTCCCGGTGAAGCGGAAGAAAAAAAAAGCGGAGCGGCGCAACCTCTACTACTTTGTAATACGGCGAGGCAACAAATGGCTTATGCGCAAGCGATCCGGCGACGATATTTGGAAAGGTCTCTGGGATTTTCCCATGTATGAAGGAAAAGCAAACCTTGGCCTGAAAGAACTATCAGGCTTGATCGGAAGTCTTGGCAGGAATAAAATAAGTTTGTCGCCGGTTCTGCGGCAGTTGCTTACGCATCAGGTGATTTATGCACGCTTTGTTGAGATTGATTGGCCTGCCAGAATGAAACTGCCCTCGCACAAATTGTTCTCCGAAGCAAAGCTGCTCACTCCGCGACGGATTGTTAAAGTGCCCAAACCGGTACTTGTATCGCGGTTTCTGGAACAATGCGGACTGTAAGGCGCGTGATTTTAATGCGAAGATAGTCGAGCAGATTTGGTAAATTTGCAGTCCGGCTGATTCTATTCCGGTTCCCGGAAAGGAATCGCGCCGTCTCAATTTCAAAACTACAACACCATGTCAGGAGTTAACAAAGTCATTCTTGTAGGTCGTCTGGGGAAAGACCCGGAAGTCCGCAATCTCGAAAATGGAGCTACCGTGGCCAATTTTACCATGGCCACTTCAGAGTCCTATAAGGACAAGACCACAGGAGAAAAGAAAGAGATCACAGAGTGGCACAACATTGTGTTGTGGAGAGGCCTTGCGGAAGTTGCCGCCAAGTATCTCCACAAAGGCGACATGATCTATGTGGAAGGAAAATTGCGTACTCGGTCGTGGGAGAAGGAGGGTGTGACCCGCTACTCAACTGAAATCATCGGGGACAACATGACCATGCTCAGTACACGCAGGGAAGGGTCGGAATCCCGGCCGGCGGGGCCCTCACCGGCTCCAGCTGCGCAACCTGAACCCAAGATGGGCGGCGATGCAACAGATGACCTTCCGTTCTAATGACAGCCCATGGACGACCCTCCCGGAGTATTCCTGATTGATACGCTAGAGTTCCCGGTTTTCTACCTGGTCGGTTTTACCGTTATTATCATCCTGCTTGTGTGCTCGGCCACGATTTCGGCTTCCGAAGTGGCGTTTTTCTCCCTGAAAGCAGATGACCTCGATCGCTGCCGTGCCGAAGATGATTCGGCCAGCCACAACGTTCTCGACCTCTTGCACCGGCCACGCCTGTTGCTGGCCACGATACTGATCGTCAACAATTTTGTGAACGTTGGGGTTGTCACGATTGCTACCTTCTTAATGTGGGAAATGACGGGCACACGAAAGCCGACCGAAACAATGGTCGGCATTGTGACACTGGTGACAACTGTTGCGATTACTTTTTTCGGAGAAATTGTCCCAAAGGTTTACGCTACGCGACGGAATATGCGAATCGCCAGGCTGACCGCTGCCGGCTGGTTGATCGTTGAAAAGCTCTTCCGGCCAATTTCCTTTTTGCTTATGGGCATGAGCAGCATTATAGAACGCCGCATTGTCAAGCGCGGGTACAATACGTCAGTAGAAGAACTGAACCAGGCTCTTGAGTTGACCACCGATAATCCTGATACTACGGTTGATGAGAGGGAAATTCTCCGTGGCATCGTGAATTTCGGAACGTTAACTGTAAAGCAAGTCATGAAATCGCGAATGGAAATTGCCACGGTGGATGTGGAATTGGACTTTCATCAACTTTTGGAAGAGGTTAAGAAGGCGGGGTATTCCCGCATTCCAGTTTACCGTACCACGATCGATCACATAGAGGGCATACTTTATACAAAGGACCTGCTCCCGTACCTTTCAGAAAGCAGGAATTTTCAGTGGCAGCGTCTTCTCAGGCCCGGGTTCTTCGTTCCGGGAACGAAACGCCTGGACAGCCTGTTGCGCGACTTCCAAACAAAGAGGATACACATTGCCATCGTTTCTGATGAGTACGGAGGCACTAGCGGCCTGGTGACACTCGAGGATCTGATCGAGGAGATTATCGGGGAAATTAATGATGAGTTTGACGAGGTGGCCGCGCCATTTCAGAAAGTGGATGAAAAGACCTATGTCTTTGAGGGAAGAATGTCGCTCCATGATTTCTGCAAGACCCTTGACCTGGAAGCCCAGTACTTTGACGATATAAAAGGCGAAAGTGAATCCCTTGGCGGCCTGATCCTTGAATTAAACAAGACCATGCCGGCCGCCGGCGAGGTGATCAAGCATGACCGGCTCACATTCAGCATCATCAATGTTGATGAGAAACGAATCAAGCGGATACGCGTACAATTGGCTGATGTTGAAGAGCCGCTTGCATAGGACTTCCTGGTTGCTGCCTGCTTTGTTCGCATCCATGCTTTTTGGCTGCACAAGGAATTACCAGCCGAAGCCGCGTGGATACAACCGGCTGGTTTTACCAGAACATTCATATACACTTTCTCCCGACACGCTTCCATACCAGTTTGCCTATTCTCGCCATGCCCGGCTTTTGCGCGACACCTCCTGGATTCGCGACCGCCATTGGGTGGAGATTTACTATCCCGACCTGCAAGCGACGATCCACGTAACCTACAAGTCGATTAATCATAGTGAAAAACTTCTGAGAGAGTTTTTGCAGGATGCTTACATACTCACGGCCAAACACCAGGTCAAAGCATACGCCATCGATGAGTCTATTGTAAGAACTCCAGGCGGAAAAACTGCAGTGATCGCAGAACTGGAGGGCGAGGTGCCCAGCCAGTTTCAGTTCACCATCACCGATTCCACGGAAAACTTCCTCCGTGCTGCAGTATACTTTAATGTAAAAGTTCACAATGATTCCCTGGCGCCGGCGATCGAGTACATGAAACGCGATGCCATGGAACTCATCAACACCCTTGCATGGAGAAAACAATAATCGTCCTGTTTTCCCTGGTGATGTTCTTACCTGTTCCCATGTGATTTGCTAATTTGAGGTCAACCCGAATACGAAAAGCGTGGCCTCCTTCTTTGAAACACCGATCGAGTTCTTGAAGGGCGTGGGGCCGCAACGGGCCTCGCTGCTTCAGAAGGAACTGAAGATTTTTACGTTCGGCGATCTGCTTCAGCATTACCCTTTCAGGTACGAAGATCGCACCAGGTTCTATTCGGTTAAGGAAATCGGAGAGGAGTTGCCATTTGTTCAGCTCCGCGGAACGATCAGCAGATTCGAAACCATCGGCTCAGCCTACAAGAAGCGGTTGGTAGGACACTTTTCCGACGGAACTGGCTCCCTTGAATTGGTTTGGTTCCAGGGAATAAACTGGGTGCTTCAAAAGCTAAAGACGGGCATGCCGTATGTGGTTTTCGGCAAGCCTGGCCGGTACGGCAAAGCCTTCTCGATTGCACACCCGGAAGTTGAACCCGAAAGTGAAAAGGCGCTCGCCGGGGGATTGCAGCCTGTTTACCCACTGACTGAAAAGCTGCGGTCGCGGCATGTCGACAGTAAACTCGTGTCAAGGCTCGTCAGTGATGTGCTCCGGGGTGGGAAGTCCCACATCAAGGAAGTACTCCCGCAAAAACTAATCAGCAAGTTTGGCTTTCCCGGGAAGCAGGAGGCCATGGTCAGCATCCACTTTCCTGAGAATGCCGCAATCCTGGCAGGCGCTCAGCACCGGCTAAAATTCGAGGAGTTGTTCTATCTGCAGCTCCGGTTGCTCAAGATGAAACTTGTCAGGACGGAAAAATTCAAGGGCCAGGTATTCAGCGACACCGCTATCCTTACAGAATTCTACAAGGATCACATTCCGTTCCCTCTCACAGAGTCACAGAAGAAAGTGATCCGGGAGATCTACCAGGACATGAAGTCGGGCCGACAAATGAACAGGCTTTTACAAGGTGATGTTGGCAGCGGCAAGACAATTGTCGCATTTATCTGCATGTTGCTCGTGATCGGGGGCAAGGCCCAGGCGACTCTAATGGCTCCTACCGAGATCCTGGCACAGCAGCACTATAATAACCTGCGCCGTTATGCCGATGCGATGGGGATACGGAGCGCCCTGCTGACCGGCTCCACGAAGAAAGCGAATCGCAAAGGTCTCCATGACCAGTTGCGATCGGGTGAGTTAGGCATACTTGTAGGTACGCACGCCTTGCTGGAAGAGGATGTTATTTTTAACCGGCTTGGACTAGCCATTATCGACGAGCAGCATCGCTTCGGTGTTGCGCAACGGTCAAGACTCTGGCAGAAGAACGCCGATGGTTATCCGCATATTCTTGTCATGACCGCAACGCCGATACCGCGAACACTTGCAATGACACTCTATGGAGACCTTGATGTTTCGGTAATCGACGAATTGCCGAAAGGTAGAAAGCCAATCAAGACCACACACCAGTTTGACTCGCACAGGCTCCAGGTGAATTCATTCCTTAGAACTCAGATTGAAGGCGGCCGGCAGGTGTATATCGTCTACCCGCTGATCGAGGAGTCGGAAAAGCTCGATTTGAAGCATCTCATGGATGGCTATGAAAGTGTCTCGCGCGCGTTCCCCGACTTTGCCATCAGTATACTTCATGGACAGATGAAACCGGAAGCAAAGGAATTTGAAATGGGCCGGTTCATCAAAGGGGAGACGAAAATCATGGTAGCCACAACGGTCATCGAGGTGGGGGTAGATGTTCCGAATGCTTCTGTGATGGTGATTGAAAACGCGGAGCGGTTCGGTCTTTCGCAACTGCACCAGCTGCGGGGCCGTGTGGGACGCGGTGCCGACCAATCGTACTGCGTCCTTATGACGAGTTACAAACTTAGCGCTGAAGCGCGCCTTCGCATGAACACCATGGTGAAGACCAATAACGGGTTTGAAATTGCCGAGACAGACCTTGAACTGCGTGGCCCTGGTGACCTGATGGGCACGCAGCAGAGCGGATTGCTCGACCTGATGATTGCGGATTTGGGTAAGGATGGTAGTATCCTGCACGATGCCCGTGAAGCTGCCATTGCTTTACTCCAGGAAGACCCGGATCTCACGAAGGAGGAGAACTTACCCATTAAGAACCATTTGTCCCGACTTAAAAAGTCAGCTGTGAATTGGGCAAGGATCGGATAGTTCATGACAGCTGGTGAGCCCATTAAAAAGGTCTAATAAGGCTACCCCAGCTTGTTTATGCCCTAATATTTGACAAGTTTTAAACTCCAATCCCTTGTCCATGAGGAGATTAATGATCCTGTGGTGCCTGGTTGGGCCATCGGCTTTCGCGCAGGATGTAACAATCACCAAAGTTGAGCTTGCGGGCCGCAAAATCGTGGTCCACTACGCCCTCAATGACCCGAATCCAAGCAATACGTATCAATTGAGATTGTACACTTCCAAGGACAATTTCATGAGCCCCTTGACAAAAGTTAGCGGTGATGTCGGCGACGAAGTAAAAAGTGGACCGGCAAGACGAATGGAGTGGTCAATCGTCGATGAGTTTGGTCCTTACAAGGGAAAACTCGGGCTTGAAATTCGGGGGAAAGTGTACGTGCCGTTTGTCAAGGTCATGGATTTCGGCACCGACCAGGCCTTCAAGCGCGGAAAGAGTTACAATCTCCACCTTAAAGCGGGCAGTTCCAGCCCGATTCATGTGGAGCTATACAAGGGAAGCCAGCGGATTCTTGGTGAAATGAATCATCCCAACAACGGTTCTTTTCTATTAAGTATCCCGGGCGATGCCAAGCCGGGCAGCGATTACAAACTGAAGATTACCGATTCAAGAAGCGGCGATGAAATTGTATACACTCCGGTCTTTACGGTCAAGCCGAAGGTTCCCCTGCTTGTCAAGGTCTTGCCGGTGGTCGCAGTTGGCGCGGCGGTTGCTCTCCTGGGAGGTGGTGGTTCGGAGCCGTCGGCGCCGGGGACAACAGCGATTACTTTGCCTCCCTTTCCCGGGAACTGAGCGCATGAAGAAGAGATCGGCCATATCATGGAGGATTCTGGCACTGGCTTGTGTGCTGTTGGGCGGGCGTGCAGTGGGCCAGTCCTTCACCTCGCTGAGCGGACCCTTCGGGGGCAATGTTGCGGATATCGAGCGGGATGGAAGCGGCAACACATATGCGCTGGTTTCCAATACTCCTTCCAATAGCATTTTGTACAAGTCAACAAACAACGGTGACGTATGGACAAAGGCCACTATCGTCACGCCATCAAGTGGACTCTTTCTTTTGGATATCCTTTGGTCAGGCACCAAGATGTTTGGGGTCTACGGCAATGCGTTTTATGTGACCACCGACGGTGGAGTAAACTGGACAAAACCGGCAACCACATTCCCGTTTACCCAGGGACGTCGCCTGCTCCGGTTTGGCCCGAATGGTTTTATAGCGGTCTACGGTACAGATGGCCTTTATGTAACGAAGGATGAAGGCGTCACATGGACCAAGGCGCTCAGCGACAATGTTTTCATTTATTCCACCGACCGGACCGTTGCCAATGCTGCGGGAGACCTCTATACCATGTCACGGGCCACAGCAAACACCACTTCTTTTTTGATCAAGAAGCTGGTCTATCCGGGGGTAGCCGGCGACTTTCTCGAGGCAAACTGGCAAACCGTATATACCTCCGCAATCAACAACACGAATGCCCACTTGATGGCGGCAACCACCAGCAGCGACCTGTACCTGAGCATTTCAAACGACTTGCTGATTTCCCAGGATGGAGGAAGTACCTGGCCCTCCATGAAAGGGAACCTTACGCAAACATGCTTCAGCGGGGTTGGCGGCGTGGCCAGCAATGGCAAAGTGTACTTTGTGAACAATTGCCTTCAGGAGATCTATGCCGCCACAACTCCGGGGACGTCACCCACGTGGACGGTTTCAACATTAACTGCCGTACCAACTTTCGGAACCAGCATTTCATCACTTGCCTTTATTTCACCTACGAGCATCCTGTTCGGAACATTCGAAGCGGGGGTATTCGGGTCAACGGATTCCGGTGCGACCCTCGTACATAAAAGCGTCGGAATAACGGAGGCTCGCGGACTTGGTGCCGTGATGACCAACAGTGGGAGACTGATCTACATCACGGGGACCTTCCCCAGAGGTTACTGGACATCGACGGATGGTGGTGTGAACTGGACGTTTGTAAGTCCCGGCGGCAACTTTGCCAGCAAGGTAGCGAAGCTCGGTAACGGAACTATCGTTTTGTATGGTGGCAGCGTCGTCTACTACTCTATCAATGATGGCGCCTCCTTTGGAACGGCAACCCAGGGTTGTACGGATTTGGCTGAGACCCCCGGCGGTGTTCTTTATGCCGGTCAAGGTGTCGGTACTTTCGGTACGTCAAATGACTTTGGTGCAAACTGGTCTCCGTTTGCTGTGACTGGCTGGCCGGCGGGATACACCGTGAGGGCTATGTCTGCGGATGCCACGAACATTTATGTGGGGGGTGTATCCGGTCCAACCGTCAAGCTTTTTTCCATTGCGATCGCGGACGGCATGGTGACTGAATTGACAAATTTCCCCCCAACAAACTCTTTGACCAATCTCTTTGTAGCCAATTCCAAGATTTACGCCGTTCAAAACTCAAATTATTTCGTGTCTGCCGACCAGGGGGCTACGTGGACGACGGTCGGGTTTTCGGGTAATGCGGTATTTCCGCTCTCTGATGGAACCACTACGGCGATTTGTGTTGGCCGGTCCGGAAGTTTCTACATCACCCAAAACGACGGGCTCACCTGGAACAGCATTCTGATGCCCACATCCACTGCGTACGCTACTTCAATATCCCTGGATCCGGCATCGAGTCCTTCTAATCCAATATATTACTTGTCAGCTTACCAATCGCCTGCCCTGAAGTACACGGGCAAGCTCATCGTTGATCCGGCGACCCTGCCGGAGTACATTGATTTCAACTGGCAGCCGCTTGCCGGACCGTATGGAGGCTTTGCCACCGACCTGGAATTTCACCCGGACGGGAGCATGTATGCACTGATTAGCGGTCAGATTCATAAATACGCTTCAGGAACCTGGACTCAGTTGAGTCCCATATCTGCCTCCGTAACATCCATCACTGATCTTGAAATTGACAATACCGGAAAAATCTACGCATTGACGATTTCCAGCACTCCACGTCTCTATGTTTCTACCAACGGGGGCACAAGTTGGACGTCACGGGCTGGATCGTTCATCTTCGGCACCCTTTATGTGACGACCAAGATGGAGAAGATGAACGATGGCAGCCTGATCGTTCTGGGAAACTTCGGCAGAATTTTCCGGTCGGTTGACGATGGGGATAACTTTGTAGTTGTAAAGAACACCGGCACAAGCACCTTCAACATTCTTCAGCCCGTTTACAAGACCGGCACGTTTGCGGCTGCCGTGAATACTTCGGATGGCGTGCTTATCTCGGCGGACAACGGCCAGAACTGGGTTGCCAGAAACAACGGCCTGCCCCTGGTGAATTCGCTTTACAACTTCGGAAACCTGTCCATGTCACCAACCGGTGAAATGCTTATCAGTTTGCCCACGGCAGTGAATGCAAACAATGCTCCAATCAACTGGGAGATTTATCGTTCCGTTGACCAGGGACTCAATTGACAGATGGTTTTATCCCCTGCGGCAGGGAACAACGCGAAGCGGATCATGGTCATGCCAAATGGGGACTACATCCTATCAATTGCCAATGTCTTTGACTTATATAAGTCAACCAATCAGGGAGGATCGTGGACCCTGTTGCCTTCACAAGATGACTTGTTTGCTTACTACGATGCCTCGGGCACAGATATTTACATCCGCGGCTTTCAGAATGGGGTCTTCAAAAGTACCGATAACGGGACAACGATGACGCCCCTGTCAGAAGGCTTGCCACGAGCTAACGGATCATCGATTGTCAAAACCAGTGATATCAAGATTCTTGACAATTCAGACCTCATTGTGGCTTCCGCCGGACTGTTTCACTCAGGGGATTTTGGCCAAACCTGGACAAGGCCGAATATTTACTTCGCTTCGAGATTCCTAACAAGGGGAGATTCCGTGATTGCCTTTGGTGGTCGCAATAACATGCTCTCTACCGATAAAGGCAAAACGTACAGCATTATCGGGACTGACAAGTATTTCAACCATATGACTACCACCAATCACACGGCTTATTATGCGGCTTCAAACAATACTTCCTTTTTTGGCCTTTTCTATTCAACTGACCTGGTAAATTGGGTCACCGTTCCCGTGGTTGGGCTGCCAGCCACATTCATTTATTCAGGTATCGCACTCGACTCGCAGGGTGTACTTCATGCCGTAATTCAGGAAGGGACTGCTTTCAGCTATTATCGAATTGCCTTTGAGAGCGCAACAAAGATTACAGTACCGGCAACCACAACTCCCCAAAGCGTTCAGTATGTTGATGGTAAGCTCTATCTCTACGACGCCATTGGGGCGATTTATATCACGCAGGATTCGGGCGAGTCCTGGGAAGCCATTTCAGCGCCGGCAGGCGGACCCCTAAGCATCTCGAATAATTACTTCTTCATCGGAGCCTTGAATACTATTCTTTGGGTTTCACGGAACAACGGTGCCTCCTGGCAAAGTGTGGGAGAGCCGCTTATTCCCGGCACTAATTTTTTAGACGTTGTCGTAAATGAATACGATGGGTTCGCCTATGCGTTATCGAGCAACAGCGTGGCTAAGAAAAGCCAGGTGATCGTCATGACAGACGATTTAACGAATCCGGTGAGCAACGCATTTTCACCAGCAAACAACAGCTCCGGCGCATCCGTGAATCCTGCACTGCGCATCACTTTCAATGAAGCTGTAGTAAAAGTCGTAGGTAAAAAGCTACGGATATTTGATTTGGCAAGCCCTGCAGTCTCCCTGGAAATCATCGATCTGTCCGGGGCCGTGCAGGACGGAAAAACATTTGCCATTACGCCCACAATTACACTTAGCTACAACAAGACTTACTTCATTACGGTAGAGGCCGGTGGGTTTGAGGATATATTTGGTAATCCCTATGCGGGCATTGGTTCCAATAACATCTGGCGGTTCACCACCCAGGATGTGCCAGATACCCAGGCGCCGGTCATTTCTTTTTCACCCACGGTGCTTCAAAAGGGTTCAGACAAGATGTTTGAGGTGACTATGACGGATAACATCGGCGTTGTTCAACCCAGAATATTTTACCGGTCCATTACCACCACGAACACCGAAACTTCAGCAAACCTTACGTACGACGCAGCAACGGACAAATATGACGCCACCATCTCACAATCGGCCTTCGGTCCGATGGGCATTGAGTACTACTTCACCGCAGCGGATGCTGCCGGCAACATGGCAAGAAGTCCCGCGACAGGCTATCATTATTCCTACATTAATTTCAGCACGGCCTTTAACCCGCAAATCCCCGGAGGCCTGGTAGGGAGCGGAGGAACGCTAAGCAGTTGGCGTATCATTACCATACCGTATGCCCTGGATGACAACAAGGTTGCGACGGTCTTCAGCGAGTTGGGCACAGCAGACAATACCAAGTGGAGGCTTATCACGCTGGCCACGCAAACATCATGGGCCGAGTTCCCACAGAGCTTCAGCAATTTTTCACAGGGGAAGGGTTATTTCATAAACGTAAAGGACCTGCCCGCCACCGGCCTTGTAGTGGAAGGCGCAACCACGCCCTCCAACAACAAGACGAGTCCATTCTCCATGACCCTTGCATCCGGCTGGACTCAAGTTGGCAATCCTTACCCCTTTCCCATCAAATGGAGCGAGGTACTGGCTGCCAACGGCAACCCGGCAGCCGTTGCTACTGCACTAAAACTCTACACGGGATCTTATGTGGATGATGCGGATGACAAACTTGAAGTTTTCGAGGGCGCTTTTATTTTAAATAACAGCTCCAGCGCAGTAACGCTGAGCATTCCCGTTACCGGGTCGCTGACAGGAGGTCGCAAGGCGGCGTCAACAACCGCTCCCGGAAGCTGGATGGTTCCCATTACCGTCCGGGCTCAAGGCCTTGTTAATGAGTTTGGAGGAGTAGGCATGCACCCCGATGCCGCAGTGGGCGTGGATAACCACGATGATTTTAACCCGCCACCGCTGGAGGATTTTATTCAGCTGAACTTTCCCCACCCGGAACATTTCTTGAAAACGTCGACACGGGATGTTGTGCCAACAGGCCCCGAATACCAATGGGAGTTTGAAGTAGTAACAAACCGGCAAGGCGAAGCGTTGTTGGAATGGGATTTGTCACAGTTCGGATCAACAGGTGCTGAACTCTATCTCTTTGACCTGGGTCCGCAACGATTGGTTGATATGTTGGCAAACCATCATTACACTGTGAATACAACCCAGAACAACCGGCTGCGAATCTACTAAATGATCTGCTGGAAAAAATTGAGCCAACCAAGTATTGGCTCGGTGATGCCTATCCTAACCCGGGACGTAACCTGGTGACCATTCCTTTTGTCCTTCCCGAAACCGGCGAGAATCACCAGGTGCGTCTTGAAATCCATGATCTCCTTGGAAGGCGCGTGACAACGCTGGCGCAAGGAGTGTACCCTTCAGGATTTTACCAGGCTACGTGGAACGTGGATGAGCAACCTGTTGGAAACGGGTTGTATCTCTACCGGTTGATCGTGAACGAAGATCGAAACAAGGTTTTTACTGGCAAAGTGTTCGTGAGGAACTAAACAAAACAGAAAATGAAACCAGGATGGATGGTCGTTGTGCTGCTCCTGGGCATCCCCGCAGCGGCACAGAATGTGAGTTCGAAGACAAATACGTTCGAGGTCGATTATAGCGATCCGAACAAGTTGATGGCCTCAGCTGTACCGGCTATCCAATGGGTGCTTCCGCTCCAGGAACAAGTTTATGCCTCTGAGAAACGGTACAAGTTCAACCTTGTTGTAGAGTCATCGACGCCGCTAAAGAGCGTCACGATTATGGTAAGAGACAGTCCGGAAGCGCCGGCGCGCGCCACGTTGGTAATGCCGCCTGACACAGATGCTGAGAAATTCAAAAAAACGATTGAGAAAAACGTGGTACTGCTGGATGGAAACAACCTGGTCGAGGTGGTTGCAGAGAATCTCGAAGGAGTGAAGTCATTTAGTTCGCGAACGATCACCGTAGGATCGGCATCGCTTGCCGATGCAGCCAAGCTGGACCGTACCGACTACGCTGTCCTGTTTGTGACCAACGATTACGACAACTGGCCTGACCTCGTCAATCCTGTTTTTGACGGAAGGATGATCGCTGACGAGTTGACTAAGAACTTCAAATTCAAGGTTGAATTGATGGAAGGCAAGTCACAGAATGAGATATTGAAGAAGCTTCGCGAGTATGCCGAGAAAAAGTACAAGCCGCTTGACCAACTCTTTATCTTCTTTGCAGGGCACGGTCAGTTTGATCAAACCTTCGGGGAAGGATATGTTGTGACAAAAGAATCTCTTGCCAATGACGAGGCCAAGACAACCTACTTGTCACACAACCGGCTAAGATCGATCGTGGACAATATTCCTTGTGAGCATATTTTCCTGGCAATGGATGTCTGTTTTGGAGGCACGTTTGACGACGCACTCGCCCACCGCGGAATGGACGACGATGTGTACAAGGAAGTGAGTCAGGCGGAGCTGGTAACCCGCAAGCTCACCTACAAAACGCGCAGGTATATGACCAGCGGAGGGAAGGAATATGTGCCCGACGGCAGGCCCGGAATGAACTCACCATTTGCAAGGAAACTCCTGGAAGCGCTCAGGAGCCGGGGCGGCAAGGACCTCATACTCACGCTTGGCGAACTTGACTCTTACATAGAATCCCTAAAGCCTCAACCTCGCGCCGGCGAGTTTGGAAGCAATGCACCAGGCAGCGACTTCATTTTTATCGTCAAATAGTTCGACCGATTGACAGTTTGGCGGTCAAGCGAACTTTTAGTTCCTTTTTTTGTCTTTTATTAACCTGTAGATTGGGCGTTCTACACCCTGGTAATGAGAAGGAGTCTGTTGGTATTGCTGTGCTCACTTGTTTCGGCCCTGACATCGGCGCAATCTGGTCATTATTTTCTTACTCACTTTAAGCCAGGCATCGACAACATCAACTACTCGGCCTATGACATTCACCAGGACCATCACGGGATCCTTTTTTTTGCCAATCGCGCGGGCATTCTTCAGTTTGACGGGCGCACGTGGACCCAGATTCCCGCGCGCGGCGCCATCTATGCACTGACAGTTTCGGAGTCGGGTGTCTTATATGCCTGCGGTTCAGCGGGGTTTGGCCGCGTACGGCTCAATGACCAGAACCAAATGGAGTACGAGTCCCTTTCAGACTCGATAGCCGATACAAGAGACGTTATCGCCGCAGTTGCGCTCAAGGAAGAAATCTACTTTCTGAGCGAGCGCCGGATTTATAAATTCAGTTCAGGGAAATCTACACTCCTCTTAACGGACGCCACGCAGGGATTATTTACTGGTCTGTACCGTGTCGGTGACGCGCTCTACGTCGACACGGAAATGGAGGGAATCAAGAAGGTCAACGACAATTCATTGACGGATTCTGACATTCTTGCCGGGCATCATCTCGTGCTGAGTGAGCCTTCACCTGATCATCAGAAGTATTTGTTGACGACCGAAGAGGGAAAGTTCTTTTTATATCGTTCAGGAAGGGCAGCTGAGCTTCTGCTGAAAGACTCGGTTTACCTGACATCCAATGTGGTTGCAAACGCCTCGTGGATAAATGACCGTCTCGTGACCCTTGGAACGTTGCGCGGCGGCGTTCTTTTTGTGGACCTGGAGACGTCGGCGACCGTGGAGACAACTAATTTCTTCACCGGCCTGCCCGACAATGAAGTATTTGCCATACACACCGACAGGCACATGGGTGTGTGGATTGCTCATGAGTATGGCTTTACGCGCGCCGCGCCGTTTCTACCGTTTCGCACCTACAACCACTATCCCGGCATATCTGGCAATCTGCTCTGTGTTCAGTCATTCAAGGGTACTCTTTATGTGGGGACTTCCCTGGGTCTCTTCGGCCTGACCTCGCATGAGATCTATGGAACGGAGACGTATGAGGTAGTCCAGACCATAAAAGAGGCAGCACGTGAAGTGGAGCCGGAAGTATCGGTAGCGGAGAGAAAAAAAAGCAGGCGTGGCTTTTTGGGCCTCAGTATTGGCAAGAAGAAGAAAACTGAAGCGCCAGTTCCCACGAAGCCTTCCACAAAACCGTCCAGGAAACCGGTTAAGCGGAAAACGACCGTTCAAAAAACAAGGCAAGTACTCAGGGGTGTTGAGCATTCCTTCACGCCTGTATTGGGGATTTCCGGGAAAGTAGATCATTTGATCCTTGTGAACGACCGATTGATTGCTGGAGGCGTCGGAGGCGTTTATGAAATCAAGGACCTGGTAGCAATACCGATCATGCCCGAACCGACACGGGCGGTGTATTATTCAGGCAGTCTCGATCAGTTGTTGATAAGCACCTACGAAAACGAAATACATTCGTTTCGTCCCGAGCCGGCCGGGTGGGCTGACTCGCATTTCCCGGATACGCTCTCTATCTACGCCGACTACTTGTTTGAAGACAACTCGCAGAACCTTTGGGTCTGTGGCAGGGATCGCGTGCTGAGAGTGGGAATTGAAGGAACTGAAATTGTCGATACCGAAGAGATCCCGCTCCCCTATGTGTCGATCGATAAAACAGTTGGCCTGGCCTACGGACAGGACGTTTACATTACGCAAAACGGAGAGTTTTTCCACTACCTCAGCTTCAAGGGTGAGTTTGTCAGGTATGATTCGCTGCCAGGGCCAAAGAAGTACTTCGCTTCGGCAGGTGCCTTCTGGTTTCATGATGGACACCGCTGGCGAACGATCGATAGAAAGAGCCAGGGATCCCTAAGAACGGAGTGGCTTGCACTTTTCCCGGACATAAGGTTCATGGCTCCTTCAGAGATGGGCAAGAGTCTTTGGATTATCAGCGCCTCTAATGACCTTTACAAGTTCTCTGCAGAATTCGCATCCACAGTGCCGGAAAGCAATCCTCTTTTTCTTAAAGAAGTTCGCAACCAGCAGGAGAAGCTCTCACCCAAGTCATTGCGAGTCAGCGAAACAGAGAGCGCGCTCACATTCGAGTTTATTCAGCCGGAGTATGTCAGCCTGCAGGCGGTTGAGTACCATTACTGGGTTAAAGGATTGCAGCCCACGTGGTCGGACTGGTCAACACTGAACAATGTCATCAATTTTCCCTTCCTTCCACCAGGCAAATACAGCGTACTGGTGGAATCGCGCGACCTCTTTGGCAAGATCACCACCCTGGATACCGTGGAACTCAGCGTCGTGCCGCCCTATTGGAAGCGACCAGCCTTTTATGCACTTGAGTTTGTTGTGTTTTCAATACTGGTGGTGGTTTCGCTTCGCATGAACGTTACCTCGGTTCGATACCCTGTGTTGAGTCAATTTCTCTCTACACTCACGATCGTTTTGCTCATTCAGTTTATCCAGGTGGTTTTAGAGGCTACCCTCTCGCTTAGAAGCACCCCGGTCGTTGACTTCTTTGTACAGGTGGGTATTGCACTGCTCATACTGCCGTTTGAGAATTTCCTGCGCAAGCGCATGATCCGGGCCGCCGAACGGAAACATCGCTGAGGAATTGCCTTTCGCTTTACGTACTTTTCGGAACAATCCTGATGTGTCATGTTCCTTAACCTGGAGACCATTCCGCCATTTTACAAGGGTTACGTCAAGCTTGTTGAGCAGTCCGATGTTCTGCAGGCCCTGCGGATCTCAGGTTACCGCACGCTTGAGTTGATCAGTTCGATTCCCGAAAGCAAATCCGACTTCCGGTACGCTCCTGGTAAATGGTCGATCCGCCAAGTACTCTGTCACATGATCGATGGTGAGCGGATCTTTGCTTACCGGGCTTTGAGATTCGCGCGCAATGATCAAACGCCATTATCCGGTTTTGACGAGAAAGCCTATGCGGCATACCTTAATGCCGAGACAAGGTCACTCACCGAGATCGCCGATGAGATGCAGCACCTTCGCTCCAGCACCGTTGATATGTTCAAGGGGTTCACAGAAGAAATGCTTCAGCGAAAAGGCACAGCGAACAACAATGAACTGAGTGTGGGGGCTCTTGGAATAATAATTGCAGGACATGAGACGCACCATTGCAAAGCGCTCCGGGAACGCTACCTCGCCGTATGACGAAGTCGAGTCATTCTATCCGGACCCCGATGGCATTGGTTTGCCTGACAATGGCCGGCTTTTCCGCCTCTGCGCAAGCGACTGACTCTTTGGGCATGAAGATCGGACAAATGATCCTGATCGGATTCCCAGGCGCGAGAGTTGACTCGCTTGTCCTGGAAGAGGTGCGCGCGGGCAAGGTCGGCTCGATCATCCTCTTTGAGAAAAATGTTCCGAATAAGCCGTCGGCCTTTGCACCGCTTAAGAAAATCATTTGGACTTACCAACGGGCTGCGCCAATTCCGTTGATGGTAGCCATCGACCAGGAAGGCGGGAAAGTGAATCGGCTGAAGGAAAAGTACGGATTCACGAGATCTGTCACGGCACAGGAGATGGGACGTTCTGGTTCCATCGATACAGTAAGGTTCTATGCTGAGGCAACGGCATCGACGCTTGCGGGACTGGGGATCAACGTAAACTTCGCGCCGGTAGTTGATCTTGGGGTGAATCGTGAAAATACCGTTATATATAAAGTCGGCCGCGCATTCTCAGCAAACCCCGATACGGTGGCATGGTTGGCAGCTGAGTACATCAAACCTCACCGTCGTTTTGGTGTAATTACCGTACTCAAGCACTTTCCTGGTCACGGTAGTTCGATGGCCGATACCCATTTCGGCGTGGCGGATGTAACAAGCACGTGGAAGGAAGAAGAACTTGTGCCCTATGAAAAGCTGATCGATGCCGGGATGACGGATGCCATTATGAGTTCGCATATCGTCAACAGGAAACTGGATCCGAAAGGTTATCCCGGGACGCTCTCCTCTCGCATGATAGACAGCCTGCTTCGCAAACAGTTTCGCTATAATGGTGTAGTGTTTTCAGACGACATGCAAATGCAAGCCGTCGCGAAACAGTATGGTCTGGAGGAAGCGATTCGGCTGTCGATAAACGCGGGCGTGGATATACTCTGCTTCTCCAACAATATTTCCGGCAGCGAGGAGCGCACCGTTGACAAGGTTCACAGCATCATAAGGTCGCAGGTGGAAAGGGGTAAAATCAGTCTTGCGCGTATAGACGAGGCGTATCGAAGGGTCATGACGTTAAAACACTTCAGGTTGAATGGACCACATCCACAGGTAGCCAAACCGGTTCCACAGGCCGCAACAGACTCAGTGAAAGTTCAGCCGCCGCAAACCAAAAAGCAAAAGAAAAAGAAAGGCCGACTAAAATCAGGATAAAATGAGCAACGAAGACGCATTGAAAAAACAGGTGGAAGATTTGCAGCGCGACCGCGTAAAGGCTGCGCGCAGGTGCACCATCATGCTTGGCGGCATTTCAATAGTTGCCTTACTTGCATTTGCGTATGCCTACATCAAGACTGTGGATGCTGATCGCAACTTTCAGATGGCGAAAATCAACGAAGAACTTGCGTCAAAGCAGGCCCGGGATGTTCAGGCTGCGATGAAACAGTGTGAACAGGTTACAATTGAGCTCGAGTTGTGCAAGGCATCAAAAAATCGGTGACAGCTAAGGCAAACGACAACCGGCGCCTGCGCGATTCCGAATTCTGTGTTCGAAGCAGGATCAACAGTAGATGAAAAACCAGCGTTATGTCACAAGAAGCCGACCTAAATGGATTACGAAATGAACTAACTGCAATTCAGCAGCAGACGCGTCGGTCAAGAAGATGGGCCTTAATGGGTTTTTTAATTTTGGTCTTGGCCCTGGGAATTACAAATGTGTATGGCTTTGTGCAACAAGTTGAAGCGACTCGTCAGAGAGAGATGGCCATGCATCAGCGGGAAATCGCCGAAGGGCGAGCAGAGCAAGCTGATAAAAACGCAGAGGAAGCATTAAGGCAAAGACATATTGCTGATCAGGCAATGTCCCAACTTGAGGAGGGCCGTAAAGGCAAGAAGTGAATGCCGGAGCTTTTCAACATTTCCCTGCCGCGGGCAACGGAGGTTCCAATTCTCCTCACCGTTCCCCACTGCGGGACAGATTTTCCGGATGAATTGCGCGATGAATACGAGCCGGGCGTTGTACGACGGCCCGATGATACGGATTGGCTTGTCAACCAGCTCTACGACTTTGCACCTGACTTGGGGATCACGCTGCTTTCTGCGCGGGTTTCGCGGCTGGTAATCGATCTAAACCGGAATCCAACCGACCAACCGCTCTATAGTGACGGCAGATTGATCACGGGTTTATGCCCGACAACAACTTTCCTGGGCGAACCGCTTTATCGTGACAAACGAACAAAAGTAAAACAAGAGGAAGTATTTCGCCGGTTGACCACGTATTTCCAGCCCTATCATGAAAAGATTCACGAATTGTTGACCGGCCTGCACAAACGTCATGGAAGAGCCTTGCTCTGGGACTGCCACTCGATTCGCCGCTCCGTTCCAACCATTCGCAGTGAACCTTTTCCGGATCTCATCCTCGGCGATGCTGATGGCACGTCCGCATCTCCTGGTGTTATCGAAGCAACATTGGGCGTTCTTGACCATTCCCGGTACAAGACAAGTCATAATTTTCCTTTTAAAGGCGGTTATATCACCCGACATTTCGGATCACCGTCAACAGGACTTCACGCGCTTCAGCTGGAGATGACGAAGGCAAACTATATGGATGACCAGGAGCGAAAGTATGATGAATCACGCGCCGGCGAATTGAGAATCCTGCTGAAAAAGGTATTCATAAAACTGATTGAAACCCTATGAAGGATGTCCCCGCCTTGACCTTTTTTCGTTTCAAGGGACTCCTCCAGCTCGAGGACTGGCTGACACCGGCTTATGTCGGTGTTGATGCAAGGGGAATCATCCGCTATCTCTCTTCCACCTCTCCGTCTGAAGGAGTAGCCGTGGAAGTGGTTGATGGATATGGCCTGCCAGGATTTCAGAATGCGCATTCACATGCTTTTCAGTACGCGATGGCCGGCCGGGCTGAAAGACATCCGCAGGGAACCGAGGATGATTTTTGGTCATGGCGCGAAGAAATGTATACCTGTGCTTTGTCGGTGAACCCGGATGAAGCGGAAGCGATTGCCGCCATGCTTTACGCGGAAATGATCAGGAATGGCTACACACATGTTGCTGAATTTCACTACCTGCATCACGACAAAACCGGGAAGCCGTACAATCAACTTGCGGAGATGGGTGCGCGAATGATCGCTGCCGCGCAAACCGCAGGCATCAGAATTACGCTTGTCCCGGTGTTTTACCAGAAGGGCGGGTTCGGCAAACCACCGGAGGAAAGACAACGGCGCTTCATTTCCAAAAGCGTTGATGATTACCTGGAACTGTTTGAAGCTTCCAGTAAAGTTGCCAGGGACAGGGGTGCAGGCCTTGGATTCAGTATGCACTCACTGCGTGCGGTAGACTTGAATGATATCGCGCGCGCTTTTGATGCGGCACCCAGGGACTTACCCTTTCACATGCACGTGGCCGAGCAAAAGAAGGAAGTTGCCGATTGTGCTGCGTTTTGCAAAGAGCGCCCGATGCAATGGATGCTGAACCATCTTCCCGTTGATAAACGATTCAACCTTGTTCATGCCACGCACCTTGATGACGATGAAGTGAAAAGACTGGCAGCTTCAGGCGCTCACGTCGTGTTGTGCCCGTCGACAGAAGGAAATCTTGGCGATGGCATTTTCCGGATGAAGGAATATGTGAGGGCAGGCGGGCGATGGACAATCGGGACTGACAGTCATATAGGCATTAATCCAATGGAAGAATTGCGCATGATCGACTACCGGCAGCGTCTTCTCACCAATCGCCGCAATACATTTAATGACGATGCCGCGCACTACCTGATCAATGAGGCCGTGGGTTCAGGTCGTGTTGCCATGGGACGGCAGCGTGAGGAACACTTTTCGCCGGGGCTTCCGCTGGACACTGTCGTTTACAAGTCAAACTCGCACCTGGTGGAGGCCGCATTGCCTCAACATGTTTCATCTATTCTTGTCTACACCTCAGACTCCAGCCGCATTTTGGGGACTATGGTCGGCGGCCGATGGATGGTGCGCGACCAGCACCATGTACAGGGTGAGTCCATCAAGCAGTCATTCATAAAGGCCATGCGTGCCCTGAGATCGCGCCAGTAACGCATGCGTCCGGAAGAATCCCATCTCCTTCGAACAATCAAGACGGCGCTTGCATCGGTTGTATTGCTGATCGTATGCTTGCTCATGCTGGTTTTGATTCTTTTCCTTCCGCCGGACCTTGAATGGACCGAGGAAGAAGCAGATTCGGAACCACTCAAGGAAACCTGGAAGGCGCCGGATTCGACAAGCATTACGAATACTCCTGAGGGCGAGCTGATACGTTACGGGAAAGAATTGATCATTCATACCGCCGTTTATCTCGGTCCAGGTGGAAAAGTCTCCCAGAATAGTAACGGGATGAACTGCCAGAATTGTCACCTGAATGCTGGAAGGAAATTCTGGGGCAATAATTATTCAGCTGTGGCTTCCACGTATCCGAAATTCCGGGCTCGTTCGGGATCGGTGGAGACAGTCGAGAAGCGTGTGAACGACTGCATTGAAAGAAGCCTGAACGGGCAACCGCTTCAGGAGGACAGCCGCGAAATGCGAGCATTGGTGGCATACATCGGCTGGGTAGGATCACAAGTACCCAGGGGTGAAATCCCAGATGGCTCAGGAATTGCAGATCTAGGCAACCTGGAAAGGGCGGCGGATCCGTTGAAGGGAGAGGCTGTTTATATTTCTCAGTGCCTCCGCTGTCACGGTGTCGATGGCGAAGGGATGAAAGCGGCCACCGGACAAGAATGGTTGAATCCTCCGCTATGGGGAGACAACAGTTTCAATACCGGCGCCGGGATCCTTCGCATTTCCCGGATGGCGGGCTTCGTTCACCGGAACATGCCGAACGATATTGAGGGCGTTGCGCAAGGATTGACTGAAGAAGAAGCCTGGGATGTGGCTGCATATGTCTGTTCTAAGCCACGCCCGGCAATGGACATGTCGGCAGACTGGCCCGACGTTTCACTCAAGCCGGTTGATCATCCCTTCGGCCCCTACAGGGACACTTTCTCCGAAATGCAACACAAGTACGGACCTTTCGGCCAGATGCCTAAAGCCGTGAGCAAGTGATTACTTGCGCAGGTTGGTCTCAAACAGCTTGAGAATCCGTTTGTACTCGTCGGTCCAGCTGCTGGCTTCAACAAACCCGTGATCTTCCATGGGGTAAACAGCCAGCTCCCAATTCTCCTTGCCTAGCTCAATGAGACGCTGCGAAAGTCGCACGGCGTCCTGGAAATGAACGTTGACGTCGACCATTCCGTGGCAGATCAGCAGATGTCCATTGAGTCCTGCGGCGTGGTAGATCGGAGAACTTCTGGCATAGGCCACACTGTCGGAAAAAGGTTCGTTCAGGATGTCTGAAGTATAACCATGATTGTAGTGAGCCCAGTCTGTAACAGGGCGCAGTGCGGCCCCTGCGGCGAATACATCAGGTGTTGTGAACATGGCCATCAATGTGATAAAGCCGCCGTACGACCCACCGTAAATCCCTATCCTTTTCGGATCGACCGCGTACTTTTCGGCAAGCCACTTTGCACCGTCTACATTGTCTTCCAGGTCCTTCCCGCCCATGAAGCGGTAAATGCCGGTTCGCCAGTCACGGCCGTACCCGGCGCTGGCACGGTAATCGATGTCGAGAACAGTGTAACCGCGATCTGCAAGCAGGTTGTGAAACATGTACTCACGGAAGTAGCTGGCCCACCACTTATGGGCGTTCTGTGTGTAACCTGCGCCGTGAACAAAGATGACAGCGGCGCCATTGGGAGTGGCCGGTACATAGACCCGTGCGTAAACGTCAGCTCCATCACGGGCTTTGAAAGTAGTTACCAGGGGATCACGCCAGGCATATGAACTAAACTCCGGGGATGTTGATTTTGTAATTTGTTGTGCGGTCGCTCCCGGCTTGTTCTCCTGCAAGTAAAATTCCCAGGGCTTGTTCGAATACGAATACCTTATCGCCAACCACTTCTGATCCGGAGAAATGCTGACGTCATTGCTTCCGGTCATCTGTGTTAGCTTTTCGGCCTTTCCTCCAGCAACAGGAAGTTTATAGAGGTGTCTTTCACCAGGATGGACTTCATTGGTAGTCAGGTAGAAGAACTTCTTGTCGCGGGAGAGTTCTGCACGCTGGACCTCATACTTCCCGGATGTAAGCGTATGACGCTTTCCTGCTGTCATGTCGTATACGTACAGGTGGGAGTAGCCCGTTTCCTCAGACAAGAACCAGAATTGGTTGTCATTGATCCAGCCGAGGCTGTTGCCGCCAAATCCTGCCGCCGGTCCGCCTACCCAGGCATCGTCATGTTGACGATCAATTGGTTTGAATTTCAGGTTGGCAAGATCAACCGACAGGAGCCAGCGGTCTTTATTGTCAAACGCGTGGGCAATCACGACATTGTTCTTTCCGGTCTCACTCCAAAACGGACCGAAGAAAACTACTGAACGGTTTTCCTGCTTGGGAGTCTTCGCATCTTTTGCATCCCTGGCGGGTTTTACCGTGTAATCTTTTCGGAATGAAGGCATATCCTTGATGCCCGGGATGTCGTCTGTCTTGATGTTGAACACTGTATCCCTGGGGATGTCGTAGACCATGAAATCATAAACCATTTGCTGGGATCCAACCTTGGTGCGTGCGTTGATGTCTTCTGTGAAACCTGATTCAGTAAGGTAGTTCGGTACGATCGTGCCTTTTGCAGCAGGTGATTTGGACATCCGGTAAGTAATGTATCGTCCATCCGGGGAAAGCTGCATTAGGTCAGCAGTTCGGTCGTCGAGGTAGATTTCTTTTGGCCGCTTGACCCGATCGCCTTTCTGCACTTTTTCAGCGGCCTTGCGATTGTCGCTTTTCTTCTTAAGCACTTCGAAGTTGGCGAGCTGATCATTCTTCAGCCATTTTTCCTGGTCAGTTGATGTGGGATTCGGTTTTTTCCCTTTTCGGAAATCTGTCAATTGCGCGAAAGTCCCCGTGCCGATTTCCCAACTGTAAAGATTGCCGGCTAAGGTGAAGAGAATCTTCTTTTCATCGCCTGAGAATACCGGATTAGTCTCTCGTTCGCTTGTGAAAGTCACCTGGGTGATGCGTCCGGTGATGAGGTCGTGAAGACAAACGTCGCCGTTTCTCTCATAAGTTTTCTTTGTGTAGGAACGATTGTAGGAACCGGAACGAGATGGCAGGACCCTTCTTGTCACTGCAGCTACTTTGCGGGGCGCTCGATCTGCCAGACTTATTGTGTAAAGCGAGTCCCCGGGGTTCTTCTCCGGGTTCCAGTTGAAATAGACTTGTTTGCTGTCTTCGCTCCAGAATAAGCTTGATGGGGAAATTCCTATCCACCTGGGATCGCGCATGATTTTATCGACGGTAAGGGGTGCAAGCGTCTGCGCTGACGCACCGATGGTGAACAGACTAAGAATTAGTGCCTTTTTCATCAACGAGGAGTTAAACTTTACAAACCTAGACAGAGGGTGATGGCGCCAGAAACCAAAAGTGATGAATGGCTACCGGCTGTTCTCCTTTTTGCGGGTAAAGTCGGTGAACATGCCGTTGAAAAGAGAAAGGATCAGGCTGAAAGCAAGCGCCCACCAGAATCCCTCCACGCGAAAGTCGTCCACAAAATAATCCACGGCCAGGATGATCAGTGCATTCAGCACCAGCAGGAAGAGGCCCAGCGTAATCACGGTGATCGGAATGGTAAGGATGATGAGCACAGGGCGGATAAACAGGTTCGAGAACGAAACCAGCGCAGCAACCAGGAGGGCCGCCCAGTAATCAGTGACGTGGACCCCTGGTAGCAGATAGGCCGTGAGCATTACTGCGACGCCAGAGAGGAGAAATCGAACAACCAGATTCATAGCAATTCTAAAGTGAATATCCTCAAATTGCCGGGAACAAATTGTCTTGTCACGAGCTTTTTATGCTTACGTGCCCGCCGTAATTTAGATCCCCCATGTACGCCATTGTGGACATAGAGACAACCGGCGGCTATGCCGACAATCACAGGATGACCGAAATCGCGATCATCCATCATGACGGCATGCACGTGACCCACCGGTTTCAGACACTGATCAATCCGGGTCGCCGGGTGCCTTTGTTCATCACGGGCCTCACGGGGATCACCAACAACATGGTGAGCGAGGCGCCCTACTTTGAAGACGTAGCTGGTGAAATCTATGAGCAATTGAAGGAAAGAGTATTTGTTGCGCACAATGCGCACTTTGACTATAGTTTCCTGAAAAAGGAATTGGAGGAAGCCGGGATCAGTTGGTCAGCAAAAAGGTTGTGTACGGTGAAGTTGAGCCGGAAAATTCTGCCAGGTCTTGATTCGTACAGCCTGGGGCGGCTGGCAGAGAGTCTTGGCATCACGATTGAGGACAGGCACAGGGCAGGAGGCGATGCAGAGGCTACTGTCCGCATCTTTGACATGCTGCTCAGGCGCGACGACGGCGGGGTGATCGCTAAAGCACTCAAACGGGGATCAGGTGATGCAATCCTTCCTCCCAACCTTCTGAAGTCAGACTACGATCAGCTCCCTGCACAGCCTGGCGTCTACTATTTCCTTGATGCGCGCGGAGAAGTCATTTATGTTGGGAAAGCAATCAATATCCGCAAAAGGATTGCCGGCCATTTTGCAGGAGAGGCTTCTGAGTGGAACCGGTCAAATATTCGCAACGAGATTCACCGGATTCGTTTTGAACTCACGGGGAATGAGCTGATCGCCCTGATCCTGGAAGCGCAGGAGATTCACGACAAGTGGCCGAGGTACAATCTTGCACAAAAAGCAAGGACGGAAACATGGGGGATCTTTGACTACCACGACCGCAACGGCTATCGTCGCTTTGCCATCAACGCAGTTTCACGACACGCAAAGCCGCTGTTGACTTTTGCAAACAAAGGTACTGCCTGGAGCACACTATGGAATAAGGTGAGAGAGTTTGACTTGTGCCCAAAACTTTCAGGGCTGCAAACCGCAAAAAGTGCCTGCTATGCTCACCAGTCTGGAACATGCAGGGGCGCATGTGAGGGGAAAGAAGAAACTGATGCTTACAACGCACGAAGCAATAGTATGATCTCGTCGTTCACCGAGTACAAAGAGAACGCCGTCATCCTTGGGCGGGGAAGAACGCCTGAGGAACGATCCATCATCCTGGTTGAAGATGGACGATACATTGGGTTCGGCTTTAAGGATCGGGAGAGCCCGGTTACCGACCTGGAGACGGTCAGGGAATGGGTAACGCCGGGCAGGGACAACCGGCTGGCACAAAGCCTGGTCAGCGCGGTCCTGCAAAACCATGAAGTCAGGGATGTGGTCTTTCTCCCTCATCGGGATCAGCACCCGCTTGTCCTATCAGAATAGGCTTTGTCCCTGGCATAATGAATGTTTTTGCCCCTGATTCCTTATACTTGCGCTTTATTTTCCGCAATAAGAAGCTTGTATGGCTATGGAAGTGAGTGCCGCAGTGACGCGGGAACATCAGCACAAGATTGAACAGGTTTATGCTGAGGTCGCCAAAGTGGTGGTGGGACAGGACTACATGGTCAACAGGCTGTTGATCGGGTTATTCACCAACGGACATATTCTTCTCGAAGGTGTACCAGGTCTTGCCAAGACGCTTACCATCTCCACGGTTGCCCAGGCGCTTCACCTCGACTTTCAGCGAATACAATTTACGCCCGACCTCCTGCCATCTGACCTGGTGGGCACCATGATTTACAACCAGCGTGAAGGAAAGTTTGAAGTAAAGAAGGGCCCCATTTTTGCCAACATTGTCCTTGCTGACGAGATCAACCGTTCACCAGCAAAGGTGCAGTCCGCACTTTTGGAAGCCATGCAGGAGAAAACGGTCACCATCGGAGAGACTACTTTTTCACTGGACAAACCTTTCCTGGTGATGGCCACACAAAACCCCGTAGAGAATGAAGGCACCTATCCATTGCCCGAAGCACAGGTCGATCGATTCATGATGAAAGTCTCCGTCACTTACCCAAGCAAGGAACAGGAGCTCGAGATCATGAGGAGGATCGCTAACATGCAGTTTAACTTCACCGTCAATGCAGTGCTGACGAAGGAAGACATCTTCATGATCCGGGAAGAAGTGAATCGCGTGAAAATCTCCGAGTCACTTGAGAAGTACATCATCGAACTGGTTTCTTCATCCCGTTATCCAAAGCAGTACAAACTGGATTATGAAGCGCAGTATATCCAATTCGGCGCTTCCCCGCGCGCGAGCATTAACCTTAACCTTGCAAGCAAAGCGGCTGCCTACCTCGAAGGACGTGACTATGTTCTGCCGGAGGACATCAAGGAAGTTGCGCCCGATGTGATGAATCACCGCATTATTCTCAACTACGAGGCAGAGGCAGACAATGTAAAGACGACGGACATCATCCGGACAATTCTCTCCAGGGTTCCGATCGGCAAGTGAGGTTAACACAATCTTACTTCTGTTAAACTGAATTTATCCGAATGTTATTTGGGCTGGCATTTGTAAACGGCTCATAATCAGCGATGGACATGCCCATCGAGCGCTTTTAGCGAATGCCCGGGCAATTCATTATTAGCACTCAAAACTGTCCGGATTAACAATTAGGTAACATCTCCGAATCAGACGGGTAATATCGCGGCGTGACCTTTGGAGCGTGAAATCCGCCCCGATGCGCCACCTCTTTTCTACGCTACTTTTTTTGTTGATTGCTGCTGTTGCCCTGGCGCAGAACGGGACGATCAACGGCAAGGTGCTCGATGCCAAGACCAGCGAACCGGTGATAGGGGCCAACGTAATTATTACGGGCACTACTGTCGGCGCCCCTACAGACCTTGATGGGAACTTCCAGATTAGCAACGTAAAGCCAGGAAGCTATTCAATTACCGTTTCGTTTATCACCTACAAAACCCAAGCCATAGCTGATGTTGTGGTTGAAGGGGGCAAGGTTACAACACTCGAGGTTTCCATTGCAGAGGAGGCTTCCGAGCTTTCTGAGGTTGTTGTAACTGCAAGGCGCGAAATTAACACTGATGCCAACCTGATCCGGAGTATCCGCGAAGCCAAGTTGGTTGTCAGCGGAATTTCCGCCGAGCAGATCACGCGCTTGCCGGACCGCGATGCTGCGGAGGTAATGCGCAGGGTTCCAGGTGTTACGATTGTTGACAATCGCTTTGTGATTGTAAGGGGAGTTCCTGAACGCTATAACCAGGTGATGATTAACAATGCAATTGCCCCGAGCACAGAGATTGACCGCCGCTCATTTTCGTTTGACCTCATCGGAGCCGGAGCCATTGACCAGATGCTCATCTATAAGTCTGCAACTGCAGAGCTGCCGGGAGATTTTGCGGGCGGATTGATTCAAGTGGTAACAAAGCAGCCTGGGAATGAAGAGATGATCAACGTTGGGTTCAGCTTTGGTTACCGCACAAGGGCGACCGGTGAAACCACGATCGCCTCCCAGGGCAGTCCAACTGACTGGCTTGGATTGGATAATGGGTTTCGTGACTTGCCGGTGAACTTCCCCAGCTCTAATTCGTTGCGGACCTCGGCAAAGGACTCACCGCTTCGTGAAAGCGCGGGGAAATCACTTACCAACAACTTCGCGCCGATAGAGAAGACCGCACCGCTCAATCTTGGCTTCGGTTTCAACATTGCAAAGAACTTCAATGTTGGCAAAGTGAATTTCAGCAACCTGACAGCCATTGCGTACTCCAATTCATACGTGCGTGCCCAGGCAAAGTTCTTTCGATACAATGCCTTCACGGCAACCAGCGCGGAAAAGCGTTTTGAGTACACCGATGATTTTTACAGCAATGATGCACGATTCAATGTTGTGCACAACTGGCGGTTCGATCTCAATGACCGAAACCACCTGGAATTCAAAAACCTCTTCGTACAGCTTGGCGAGCATGAGGCGACTATCCGCCGCGGAGAGGATTACATTCAGAATCCAAACTTTGACCGGGTTAACTATGCCTATCACTGGTTAAGCCGTTCCATTTACTCCGGGCAACTCCAGGGCACGCACAAGCTCGGTGACGGGTCACACGAGGTTAAATGGCTTGTCGGAGCCAACATGGTAAACCGGAATGAGCCGGATTTCAGGCGGTTCCGGACGTTCCGTGACAAATCCAGCGCTGGTACTGAAGATCCATACACCATGCAGTTGCCCGCGGCCGGCAACGTTTTTGAAACCGGCAGGTTTTGGTCCAAGCTTGCTGATCGCGGATTGTCAAATGCCGTTGACTATGTAAAGACGCTTGGCGGCGAGCAAAAGCGGGAGGTGAAAATCAAGGCAGGTTACTATGCGGATTACAAGACGCGCACCTTTGACGCCCGGTTTGTCAACTACCTCTACCCCAATGTGGCCGGCTTTGATCCCATCGTTGGTGACTCGCTTTCAAAACTCCCTTTAACACAGATCTTTTCACCCCAGAACATCAAGCGCCAAAATGGTTTTGTAATCGAAGACGGCACGCAGCCACAGGATGCCTACGAAGGGAAGAACCTGCTGACCGCCGGATACGTTAGCAGTTCGTTTCCGCTTGGCAAGTTTGACATAACACTAGGCTTCCGCGGTGAGTACAACGTCCAGGAGTTGGATTCACGCACGGCCGTCAGCACAGTGAACATCAACAATCCCGTTTTCTCTGCGCTTCCTTCGATGAACCTGGCTTACAACCTGAGCGAGCGTTCATTGGTACGGGTCGCCTATGGAAGAACTGTGAATCGTCCCGAGTTTCGTGAGCTCGCCCCGTTCCTTTACTACCAATACGAATACGAATTGGCGCTCTACGGAAACCCAAACCTGCAAACTGCAACTATCGACAACCTTGACCTGCGTTGGGAGATGTATCCCAACGTTGGTGAAATTATCAGTGTGGGCGGCTTCTACAAGAACTTTACAAATCCAATCGAGACATATCTGCAGGTTACTACCGACAACCCTCAATTGAGTTACGGCAACGCTCCCACGGCAACTTCATATGGTGTGGAAGTTGAGTTCCGCAAATCTTTGGCAAGCCTCGGAGTTTCCAAATTTCTTCGCAATACCTCTGTGAATCTGAATGCTGCCTGGATTCGCAGCAACGTTGATATTGGAAATGATCCGGCCTTTGCTAACCAGGCAAGGAACAGACCGCTTCAAGGGCAATCGCCGTATATAATCAATGCCGGAATTTACTACCTGGATGAGCCGTCGGGTTTCTCGGTCAATGTCGCATACAATGTGTTTGGACCTAGAATATTTTCAGTCGGCGACGTAAACTATCCCACCTGGTGGGAAATGCCCCGCAATTCTGTTGATTTCCAGATCTCCAAAACCTGGATGAAGCGGTTTGAGACAAAGTTCAACATCCAGAACCTATTGGATGCCACTTATAGCATCTACCAGGACAATAACAACAACAACAAGATCGTCACTGACGAAGAAGCGATCATCAGGCAGTACAAAGTGGGCACCACTTTCAACCTTGGATTTGTATGGAAGTTCAGCTCCAGGTAGCCATCTGGGTTAACACTGCGTTAACTCAATGTTGAGCAGTTAATACTGGCATAATCAATTCTTAATTCGAGGGTTCCTCTCTACGCGGGTCAGCCGATTAGTTTTGAGCCAATTATAAAAACAGCCATGAAACAATTCAGCCTGCTCGCCATTGCATTAATGGCCATCCTGTTGACAATGTGCTCGGATGAAAACAAGATCCAGCCCGTCGCCACAATTTCGCTTGATCCCAACTCCGGATCGGGCAAGCCCGGCGAAGTGGTAACCGTCAATATCGCCTTTAGTGCGCCAAACGGAGCAAAAGAACTTCATGTGCTCGCGAATGGTGTGGAGGAAGATATCATTGACCTGGCTGGGGTGGCTTCTCCAACCACCTACGACTACACCGTCCCGGCCAATGCTTCAGTGGGCTCAATAATTACGCTTGGATTTCAGGTAATCGACGGTCAGAACTTTGGTTCCACGATTGTCAACTTCACCGTGAATGTTGGCGAAACGCTTCAGGGTTCAATAACCGCCAATACAACGCTCGACGCGGCGCAGCAATACATTATCAAGGGACAAGTCTTCGTCGAGAACGGCTTCACATTGACAATCCCCGCTGGCACTATTCTCAAAGGTGATAAGGCAACCAAGGGAACATTGGTTGTCAAGCCAGGCGGAAAGCTGGAGTCGTTGGGCACGGCGAATAATCCTGTTGTGTTTACCTCTGCGCAACCCGTTGGTGCCCGCGACCGCGGCGATTGGGGTGGTATTGTCATGCTGGGAAATGCATACATTAACCAACCGGCCAAGCCATTTATCGAAGGCATCACGCCACAGATTAACTACGGCAATACAATCGTTGAGGGTGCCACCCCGACCACGAATGCCACTGAAAACTCTGGTACAATTACCTATACCCGGATTGAATATGCCGGCATAGAGCTCACACCGAACAATGAGACCAACAGCCTCACGATGGGTGCCATCGGAAATGGGACAACAATCGATCACGTACAGGTTTCATTCGGAGGCGATGACGGATTCGAGTGGTTTGGAGGTACGGTGGATGCCAAATACCTGGTATCTCACTCCACGTGGGACGACGACTTTGACTCGGATTTTGGCTGGGGCGGAAGGGTACAGTTTGGACTTGTAGTAAGGAACACGTTCATGGCTGACCAATCTGGTTCCAATGCTTTCGAGAGCGACAACCAGGGTAACGGGAACCCCATCACCAACTGCGATGGAACAACAAATACAGGCTGTACCCGCGGAGTATTCTCCAACATCACCGTACTTGGCCCGCGTGAAATTCAGACAAGGACGATTTCTGCCAACTACCAGAACGCAGCGCACATTCGCAGAAGGACCGCGATTTCCATTTTCAATTCGTACTTCTCGGGGTATCGCATTGGTATTCGTCTCGATGACCAGGGCACACTAGACAACCTGAACAATAGCGTCAGCAGGCATGCATTTAATGTTGTGTCGGTGCCCGGATCAACGCGGATTGGCTCCAGCACCTCAGCTGCAGATGCGAATTTCGCAACCGGACTCAGCGCTGGTGATGCTACTGCGTTGGCTACTTACTGGACTGCCAACATGAACGGTGACTTCAACACGGTTGCGGCTGCCACCCAGCACACTGATATCGGAGTAGCAGGTACTTTGTTCTGGGGCGCTTCGACGACATCCACTTACCCTTCCAATCCTGACTTCAGGCTAGTCGCAGGGGTCGGCGGTGCCAATAACCTGAATACGGGTGCTGACTTTACTGATACGAGACTGGACGCCTTCTTTACGGATACAACATATAAGGGAGCTTTTTCAGCAACTGTTGATTGGACTGACGGGTGGTCGGAATTCCAGCCGCTCAACAAGGTTTACTAGGAGCAGGGTAAGTATCACGACAGAAGACCCGACAGCAATGCCGGGTCTTCTTTTTTATTAAATTGCTATGCACCCCATGCGACGATTAGTCTTCATTACCCTCGCGGCGTTCGCCTGCCTGAGTTCCTGCAGCCAGAATCATGACTACCGCCCCGAATCCCACCTTTCTGCATCCAAACAGGATCTTATGATGAACCGCATCATCCGGTACATCTCTCGGACACCGGATGGCGTGAGCCACGAGGACCGCATGAACCGGGAGCATGATGATCACTACAATGAACAAGTGAAACTTCACCGTCTTGATGCACTTTATGAGGACGATGAAAACAAGTATTTCTTCCTAGTGAGCAGAATCGCTCCAAGCCTGACCGAAAAGCGCGTGGCTATTGGGGGAAAGGTTACTGTCGATAAGAATATGCGCGTTGATTTCTACCAGGAGGTCTTCAGAACGTGGAAAATGGAGCCGGACACACTCGCCCGCCGCGGCACTTTTCTTTTTGACCTCATGGTTAGGGGCGAGGACCTTACCATGTACTACGCCAGCAAATCGGGCAACGCAGATTACATTGAATTCCCCGACGACCGGACATATTACGACACCCGCCAGAGAATCTGGCGTACGAAATAAATCAGTTTACTTTTCTAAGGCGTTCCTGGTGCATCTCAATAGCACGCTTTATCGGAATGGTAGTGGCCGCTACAGAGTCCTGTGCGTTCTTGTTATTCACAAGCTTTTGTTCCAGGACGAGTTTCTCAAGTTTATTCGCCTCGAGTGATTTCTCCAGTTGCACGCGCTGCTGCTCGTTGGTCACGAGCCGGCTTGTCAGCGTATTGTTTTCTGTAACCAACCGTTGTTGTTGCCGGATAACAATGTTCAATGCCTCCTGTGCTTCGTTGATTTGCGCTTGTACCTTGTCTTTGTAGAACTTGATTCCAAATTGGTAAACAAGGTCTTTGACAGTCTCTTCAACAATCTTGATGTCATTTACGGTCCACTCTTCAGCTTTGATTCCCATCCAAACTGTACCTGACTCGTGACTGCCTTCGGATTTTGCGTACAGTATTCCAGTCGTGTACACGGTTCCTCCCATGGCAGGTCCTTCGACGAACTGGTAGTCGTTCCCTGCCTTCACTTTACCCAGGGTCCGGATGTATTTATTCCAGGCGGCTACAATATCCTCCTTCTTGCCCTCCAGTGTTGTTCCATAGCCTTCAGCGGCATCTCCTTTCACCTTGTCGCTTTTCTTGCTGACGGTTACTTTTTGGCCATAAGCTGTGAACGCGAATAAAAATGCGAACACCACCAGGAGTTTTTTCATACTTCGTTGTTTAACTTGATTGCAAAGATCACGCAAAAAAACCGATGTTTTGACAAATTCTGTCCTCATCACCGGCGCAAGCGGGTTAATCGGCCAGCGGCTTACAGAAGTATTGCTTCAAAAGGGATGCCGCGTTTCACACCTGGTGCGTTCGCCTCGGCCCGGAAAGGTACCGGCCTTCCGTTGGGACCCGGTCAATGGTTACATGGACGAAAAGGCGTTTGATGGGGTTGACACACTCGTCCACCTCGCTGGTGCCGGGATTGCAGAAAAGCGATGGACGCCGCAGCGCAAAAAGGAAATCCTTGACACCAGGGTAAAGTCCACAGCCCTGCTTGTGGATTTCGTCCGATCGAAGACACATTCGCTCAAAACGGTGATCGCAGCATCGGCCATAGGCTACTATGGGATTGGCATCGAGGACAAGCTTCTTTCAGAAACCGACCAGGCAGGCACTAACTTCCTTGCAACCGTCGTTGTGGAATGGGAAAAAGAATCTGCGAAGTTCCAATCAGCAGGTCTTCGTCTGGTCCAGGTGCGCACCGGGATTGTGCTGAGCAACCGGGGTGGTGCGCTCAAGGAAATGACTTGGCCGGTGCGCCTCGGTATTGGGGCTCCGCTTGGAAGCGGTCGGCAGATCATGAGTTGGATTCACATTGATGATTTGTGCGCGTTGTTTGTCTGGGCAATTGAAAACAAATCGGTCAGCGGAATATTCAATGCGGCTGCACCGAACCCGGTGAGCAACCGGGAGTTCTCTGTCGCACTTGGCCGACAGCTGGGACGGCCAGTCTGGATTCCATTCATACCCGGGCTTGCGCTTAGGCTTTTGCTTGGAGAAATGGCCGACCTCGTTCTCAATGGCAGCCGGATTTCGTGCGAGAAGGCCCTGAAGAATGGCTTTCGCTTCAGGTATTCACAATTAGATGACGCTCTGCGCGACCTCTTCCCCAAATGAGGATCTTGAGGAAACACCCCTTCCCGGGCTTTTTTTCTAACTTGGTCGGTTTACACCTCTTTTATGGCTAAGAAAAAGAAGAATGGTGACGAGCTGATGAAGCAGGCACTGGAGGATGAACACAAAATAAGGAAGGCCTTCAAGGACAAGGATTGGGCGGAGATCAAGAGTTCCGACTCCTGGGTGATTTTCAAGGTGATGGCCGAATTCGTGGAGGGCTTTGAAAAACTTGCCAAGATCGGGCCTTGCGTTACAATCTTTGGATCAGCGCGCGTGAAGGCAGGTCATCCGTACTACAAGGTGGCTGAGGAAACGGCTTACCAACTTGTGCAACATGGTTACGGAGTGATCACTGGCGGGGGTCCCGGCATAATGGAAGCGGGCAACAAAGGCGCGAACAGGGCAGGCGGCAAGTCAGTCGGGTTGAATATTTTCCTGCCCTTTGAGCAAAAGGGCAATTCCTACATCGATCCTGACAAGCTTATTACCTTCGACTACTTCTTTGTACGGAAGGTAATGTTTGTCAAATACTCGCAAGGGTTCATTGTGATGCCTGGCGGTTTTGGTACCATGGATGAACTATCGGAAGCGCTTACGCTGATTCAAACCAAAAAGATCGGACGTTTCCCCATCGTGCTGGTAGGCAAGAAGTACTGGGCAGGTCTCGTGGACTGGATCAGGAAGGTCCTTGTTGCGGAAGCGATGATTAACGAGGAAGACATGACATTGTTCAACCTGGTGGATACCCCTGAGGATGCCGTCAAGGTTATTGACGACTTCTACGCACGCTACCTGTTGTCGCCTAATTTCTAATCTGTTTTTTCCACCAAAAAGCCCTGAATTTGGCTAATTCTTGCGCTTATGAAACTTTTATCGTAATATTACGATATAAAGAATATGGGATTAACCAAGACCGAGGAATTTGCCCTGGAACAGAACGAACTCGCTGCGATGGCGAAGGCGTTGGGCCATCCGGCACGGATAGCAATTCTGCAATTGCTCATTGAGAAACGTTCTTGCATCTGTGGAGATGTGGTCGATGAATTGCCACTTTCACAATCCACCGTTTCGCAGCATCTCCAGGAATTGAAGAAGGCTGGCCTGATCCAGGGCACCATTGAGGGTCCCAGGAGTTGTTACTGTATTGAACCGAAGGCATGGAAGAGAATGAAGAATAGTCTCCATGGCCTGCTGGAAAGTTTCAAGGATCCGTCTTGTTGTTAGAAAAAGATAATAAAAATGGAAGAGAGGACTGACGACCAACTCAAGGCTCTTGTGAAGGAAAAGTATGGTCAAATAGCAGAACAGGAAAAAGCTGTCAATGCATCAAGTTGTTGCGGCGCTGGCGGCTGCGGCCCGGCAGACTACACCATCATGGCAGATGATTACAGTCGAATGGAGGGTTACGTCGCTGATGCCGATTTGGGATTGGGTTGCGGCTTGCCCACAGAACATGCATACATTCAGCCGGGCGATACAGTGGTTGACCTGGGCTCCGGAGCAGGAAATGATTCCTTTGTGGCCCGTTCATTAACAGGCGATAAAGGCAGGGTCATTGGTGTTGACTTCACGGCAAGGATGATTGAGAGGGCCCGTTCAAATGCGAATAACCTGGGCTTTACAAACGTGGAGTTTAGACAGGGAGATATTGAGAATCTTCCCATGGCAGGGGGAATTGCTGACGTAGTGTTAAGCAATTGTGTGTTCAATTTGGTACCGGACAAGCGTAAGGCATTAGCCGAGACATTTCGTGTTTTGAAGGTCGGTGGACACTTTTCCATATCTGACGTGGTGCTCAACGGAGAATTGCCGGATGGTCTCAGAACGTCAGCGGAAATGTATGCCGGCTGTGTGGCTGGCGCTATTCAGAAACATGAGTATCTCTCCCTGATTGACAGGGCTGGATTTACGAACGTACGAATTCAGAAAGTGAAGCGAATTGATATTCCGGATGAGATTCTTTTAACCTATGTTGAACCGGGTGACCTCGAAACACTTAAGTCAGGTGAGCGCGGCATTTTCAGCATCACTGTTTACGCAGAGAAGCGCGAAGCTTGTTGTACGCCAGGGTGCTGTGGGAATTGAATAAATGCAATGAAACGCATTCTTGTTTTGTGTACGGGTAACAGCTGTCGAAGCCAGATGGCAGAAGGCTACTTGCGAAGATTTGCCGGAGAGAAGGCTGAGGTGTTCAGTGCGGGAGTCGAGACACGTCCGCTGAATGAACGTGCCGTGAAGTCAATGAAAGATGATGGCATTGACATTTCTCATCACACATCCAAACTTGCTTCAACATTTGATGGCGCCAGATTCGACTTTGTCATTACGGTCTGTGATAACGCGCGGGAACAGTGCCCCTATTTTCCCGGCAGCGTGCAAGTGCATCATGATTTTCCCGACCCCACCGACGCCAAGGGCACTGAGCAGGAAATAGAGAACGCATTCCGGGAGACACGCAACCTCATACGAAAATTCTCCAGGAGTTTTGTTGAAGAAAACCTGCGGTAGGCATGGAGCTTGAAATTGAAAGGTGGAACGAGCTGTCGCACCGGCTAATGGCCTTTGTTCGAAAGCGCGTGGCTGACAAGGAGAATGCAAAGGATATTGTGCAGGATGTGTTCCTTCAGTTTCATGGACACAGGCACCAGCTTCGCGATTCCGATAAGCTGGTTGCATGGATTTTCCGCATAGCACAAAACAAGATATCAGATTTTTACCGATACCGGATCCGTCAGGCAGATGCCCCAGTACCCACACAGGATGAGGAAAATCGCTATACCCGTTGTGTCGCTACGTGTCTGAAGCAGGAGCTTGCGAAATTGCCGGACAAGTACAGGGAAGCCCTCGAATTGGCTGAAATGAATACTATTCCGCAGGTGAAAATTGCTTCTGCTTTTGGCCTGTCCTACTCCGGTCTGAAGTCACGGGTTCAACGGGCAAGGGATCCTACTTCGGATCAGGATGAAGACAAAGTATCACATCAAGTACGACCGTTACGGAAATATTCTTTTCTGCGAGTCACGAAGAGGTGTTTCATGTCCCGAACCTCGCGGGTGAGCCGGCAGTCCGGCCCACCGTTGAGGGATTTTGTTTTAGCAGCACCCGGATACAGTAGTGCAACAACCGGTGTCGCCGCCGCAACAGCCGGGATCATTTGAATTGTTCATTTGATTTTGGTTTACATGATTTCACATCGGCGACCTTCGCCATCAGGTTGACGGATGCTCGTCGGAAAAGACGCAGAATTTTTTTTGAGTCTTTTTTGATGTTTCCCCGTCATGGGTACAAAGTCACAATAGCATGAAACAAGCACTCGTCATTCTTGTGGTTATCCACTTCTCAGAGAGCCTTCGTGCCCAGGGTACGATTAAACAGAATGGCCAATTTGCACAGGTACGTGGGCACTACCGTCAAATTGCCGGCCTTGATCCGAAACCAGCAAGCGCGAAGGATGTGATTGATGCTTTAAAGTTTCCATATGACCCGGTTGTTGGGGAGAGAAGACGGAGCATTAAGCCAGTGTACTTAAGCGAAGCCGATACTGGGAAATTCAGGATTCCTCCGGTTCCTTCCAACAGTTCAACTCAGACTAAGGCAGACCTGGCTTATTTGTATGCACTACAGCAGAAGCGTACTTCTGAGGAAGCGCGCACGAGCCTCTACATGGCCAAGGTTTATTACAACCTAAGGGTTACACAAACGGATAGCTCGTACGCGCGCTACAGAAAGAATCTGTTTCATATCGGCCGGTCCATTGGAACATGGTTTAATCCTGACGCCCTGCCGATAACGGCAGAGCTGATGGCCAGTGTTTGGCGTGATGCCAGTTATTTCATTTGGAGTTTCAAATTCAAGTACGCCAGGGTCCGTCCCTATGTACTCGATCCCCGGCTAAAAAATCTGGAGAATACGGATTGGGCCGCTTACCCCAGCGGACACGCAGCAAATTCATATGTTAATGCTTACATCTACGCTGAGCTTGCACCGGAATTCACAGATGTCTTCCTGAAAGATGCTTATGAAATGGCGCACTCACGGGAGATCATCGGAGTTCATTTTCCTACAGATTCCGAGGCGTCAAGAATATTTGCATGGCAGTTCGTAAAGATGTTGTTCGCCAACGAAAGGTTTCTTCAAGATTTTGCCAATGCCCGTCAAGAATGGACAATAAAGGCAAAAGAAAAACTCGAATAGTTGCTTCTTGATCCTGTAATCCTGGTCACCAACCCAGTCCGTAGTCCTCGCCGTGGTTGCTGGAGCCACCCCAGAAAGTGCCGTGAACCAAGTCAAACCAAATGGCATTGATCGGCCCGCTGGTGCGGTCATCGTAGGTGATACGGTAACCCATTTGTGCCAACTCTTTCCTTACATAGGGTGGCGTTTGGTCATTCAACATCATTGCGCCAGGACGCTTTTCGTGTTTGTCGAATGAAGAATACATTTGAAAAGTCTTGAAGCTCGGAGCTTCACAGGACTCCTGTACGGTCATCCCGAACTCAACGATGTTGAGGAAGAACTGTATTAACAGCTGATCCTGTTCGTCCCCGGCTTGCTTGGCAAAAGAGAGAAAAGGCTTGCCGTCCTTGAGGGCCATACTTGGCGTCAGGGTTACTCTAGGACGTTTGCCAGGTTCAATCACGTTGAAGGGATTCTCGCCCGCATCAAGGACAAAGGACTGTGCCCGTTGACTCATACCAACACCGGTGTTACCCGCAATGCATGCGGGCACCCATCCGCCACTAGGAGTGATGCTGACAACCCAGCCCTCCTTGTCGGCCGTTTCAACTGAAGTGGTGCCTGCAGCGAATCCGTCAAGGAATTGTTCATCGAGCGGATTTGCCGGTCCAATCAGTGACGATTGTGCGTTGCCCCACCTCTTGATGGCCTCCTGGTAGGGGTTTTGCTTGCCTTCGAATGGATACGGATCACCAGGCAACACCTTGGGATCGTTCATCGTCCGGTTGATCAGTTTGCTGCGCTCTTTCGCATACTCTTTTGAAAGTAATCCCTTGATGGGTTCTTCCGGGGCAAACGCAGGATCGCCATAATAGAAGTCGCGATCGGCAAACGCCAGGTTCATCGCCTGGTAGAGCGTATGAATATATCGGGTTGAATTGTAGCCCATGCTTCTCAGGTCGAAGTTCTCAAGGATATTCAGCGTCTGAAGCATGACTGGCCCCTGCGTCCACTGCTGAAGTTTGTACACCTCAATGCCACGGTAGTTTGTCATGAGCGGCTCCTCGATCTTCACCTTCCAGTTGGCCAGGTCCTGTTCAGTGATCAGTCCACCCTGCTCCTGGCAGCCCCGCGCAAATTCCTTCGCGATGTCTCCCTTGTAGAAGCGGTCGTAGGCGGCGTAAATGGCTTCCTTCCTGTTCTTTCCTTTTTTCAGCGCCTGTTGTTCCGACTCTACCAGTTTTTGCAGAGTAGCAAACAGGTCCTTCTGAACGAAAATTTCTCCGGCGTCGGGAGCCTCGCGTTTTTCACCGGCGTGCGTAAGGAAAACTTTTGCGGAGTAGGGCCATTTCTTGATCTCAGCCTTGCCGCGTTCGATTGAATTTGCAGTTTGTGCTTCAATCGGATATCCCTCTGCCATCTGCATCGCAGGTGCAAGCACCTCTTTTAGCGACATCGTGCCATACTCAGCCAGCATGGTCATCAGGCCTCCTGGCGTGCCGGGAGTGATCGCTGACAACGGTCCGTATTGCGGCGGATACTTGTAGCCTTTCTCCTTGTAGAAATCAGCCGTAGCGCCGGTTGGCGCAACACCCAGTGCATTGATTGCGATTACCTTCTTTGTTTTTGGATTGTAGATCAGCGCCTGTGTCTCTCCGCCCCAACTCAAAACATCCCACATGGTGCACGTGGCGGCGAGCATGGCGCATGCAGCATCTACGGCGTTGCCTCCCTTGCTGAATGTCATGGCCCCCGCAGTCGCCGCGAGGGGTTTCCCGGTAATGGCCATCCAATGGCGGCCATGGAGGGGAGGTTTCTGGGTGGTCACAGGGAGATTGTTGAATTCCTGTCCACGGGCCACAGCGGCAATTCCAAGGAGGAATATGAATGACCAAAAAGTCTTCATAACGTGATGTTTAGGCTTGTCAAATATAGCCGCCCCGCTTGAAATCGTGCCTGAAATGTGAAGAACGGGCACAACTGCAACCTTTTGTCTATGCAGGGCGTCTATTACCATGATCCTGAAAACCCTGGTACCATGAAAGCAATTTGCACTACAATCTTAACGATAGTTTCGCTCATAGCCCTCGGCCAAACAAAGGACGGGGTCTTTGAATTGGACCGTGACTATATCCTAAGCGCAAAGGGCACGTTGAAGCTTAACTCATCCGATGCAAAAGTGAATATCACCGGCTCAAATCGCCCGAACGCACATGTAAGGATATACCGCCAGGTGACTACGAAAGGAGTCGTATTTGGACAGGAGGAGTTTTCTGTTGACGTCACGGAGGAAAACGGCAATCTTTTTATACGCGAGCGTTCAAACTCTACGGTGGTTGGGATGATCGGGTACCACTATGAAAAATACGAGATCACACTCGAGGTGCCCGAAGGCGTGAGCCTGGAAATCCGTGGAGATGACGGCGATTATCGTGTACGTAATGTTGATGGGAGTATGAACATGGACCTCGACGATGCCGACGTCGAACTCAGCGCGTGCTCCGGCGATAGCTTTCGGTTTCGTCTTGACGATGGCGATATCATTATGGATGAAGGCAGGGGTAGCCTGGAGGTGAATGCAGACGACGCAGATGTAAGGATCAGCAACGGAAAATTCACTTCGATTGATGCAGACGTGGATGATGGCGACTTCGTTGTTGAAACATCACTTGCGGAGAACGGCATCTACATGATCAACGGCCAGGATGGCTTGGTGGAACTAACGATTACCGGTGGCGGAGGGAAATTCCACGTCCGGCACGAGGATTCCCGCGTTGTCACAGTGGGTGATTTCAACCAAATAGAAAGATCAGAAAACCGTACGACATTGGCATTGGCCAATGGAACTGCCCGTGTCGATATCACTTCAGATGACGGCCGTGTTCGGTTGATCAGGCGCTAGCTGCCCGACTGTCCAATAGGATTCCTTTGGAGAGTTTGCGTTACCCTGAGTTAGCCTGCGCTGAAGTCGAAGCTTCGAAGTCTCAAACGTCGCAAATACCTATGGCCTGGCGGAGCGATGCAATTTTATCGCCTCTGCTTGGTATGAATTCCTGTGCTACGTAGCCCTTAAATCCTGTCTGCACAATTGCCCGCATGATGGCAGGGTAATTCAGCTCCTGTTGTTCATCTATTTCGTTCCTCCCCGGCACACCGCCGGTATGATAATGTGCGATGTACTTGCTAGTGGCACGGATCGTTGCGATAACGTCTCCCTCCATGATTTGCATGTGATAGATGTCGTAAAGCAGTTTGAATTGAGGCGATCCGATCTTCTCACAAAGCGCTACGCCCCAATCGGTATGATCGCACTGGTAATCCTTGTGATCTACTTTGCTGTTGAGCAGTTCCATACAAACAGTGATGCTATGACGTTGAGCTATTTTCAGCACCGGCTCAAGTCCGCGTGCGCAATTGTCCAGGCCTTGTGCGGGTGCAAGGCCGTTGGCATTTCCGCTGAAGCAGATGACATTCTTCAACCCTGCATCCGAAGCTTTTGGAATATTTGCGGAGTAGTCCTTCAGCAGCGTTTCATGAAGCGAGACGTCGTTGAATCCTTTTGACAGTCCGATAGGGCTTGCGTAGGCCATGGCGCATGTGAGTCCGTACTTCGCCGCCACAGCCCACTGGTCGGCACGCAGCAGATCGATTGACTTGATGCCGATGTCGCGCGCCTCTTGGCAGAGTCTATCCAACGGAATGTCATCATAACACCATTGGCATACGGAATGTTGAATATTGTTCTTCAGTTTCGTTTCCATGGCATCGGCGTGATGGGGCAGGAAGGCAGAACCGGCGAGGCCGGCGATTGACTTAAGGGCAGTTTTCCTATCCATTTGGGCTATTTTTCCCGTCGATAGATCGTTCCGTCCTTCATCACAAAGATCACCTTCTTGAGTTCGGAAATGCTCCTGGAAGGATCGCCCCTAACAGCCATCAGGTCAGCCTTGAAGCCCGGCCTGATCGCGCCAACCTCGTTTTCCATGTGCAGCGCCTTTGCATTTACCGTTGTGGCGGCTTTGAGCAAGTCCAGCGTCTTCATGCCCCCGTACTCAGCCATCAGCTCAAGTTCATAGACGTTTTCCCCGTGGGGGAACACGCCGACGTCTCCGCCTAAGCCGATGGTGACCCCAGCATTAACAGCAATGCTCAGACTCTTCTTCTTGTTTTTGACCGGCGCGGGTTCTTCGTCCTTGCCTTTCTTCCAGCCCCGATACTGGTTAATTGCATCGATGGCGGCAACAGTGGGAAAGAAAGTCACATAATGCTGCTTCATCAGTTGGGCAATCTCTTCATCAAGGAAGTCTCCATGTTCGATGGTTTCTGCCCCGGCAAGAATGGCGCGACGCATTGCCTCCTTGCTTTTGGCGTGGCATACGAGGTAACGGCCCGAGCTGCGGGCGACTTCGTTGATCATTTTCAACTCGTCGAGTGTAAACGAGGGCTGGTCTTCCCCCGTGGGACCCCAGCGATAATCGGCATAAACCTTGACAAAATCGGCACCCTTGCCGATCTGATCCCTTACCACGCGGATAAGATCGTTTCCATCCGCCGCTTCCGCGCCAAGCATGATGGTTTGATCAGTGTCATAGCCCTTGGGCCCGTAAGAACCCGTAGAGACGATGGCTCTACCGGCAACAATCAAGCGCGGACCGGGGACAATACCTTCATTGATGGCTCGCTTGAGCGCAACGTCGGAATATCCTGCGCCTTCGGTTCCCAGGTCACGGGCGGTAGTAAAGCCGGCCATGAGTGTGTTTCGTGCGTGCACGGCTGCGCGGATGGATCGGTAAGAATCAGATTCCTTCAAGACCTGGGTATCCCAGTCGGTTATGTTGTAGGGGTACAACAGCAGATGCGAGTGTCCCTCAACCAATCCAGGCAACAGCGTGGCACCGGGCAGTGCAATAATCTGTGCGGGTTTCTGGGTACTCAGGGAGTTTCGCGGACCGGCGCCTCGAATTACGTTTCCTTCGACAAGGACATCCCAACCATCGTGCATTTGGACTCCATCAAACACCTTGTCAGCTTGAATGAGCCAGGTTGGCGCGGGTTGGGCAGCGGCCGCAAAAACAATCGGCGCAAGAAAGAACGCGAGTATAAATCTCATGGGAGAAGGTAGATGTTTTTCCGCTGAGAAGAAAGTAGAAAAGGGCCGGCCCTGAGCTTTCATGCTTAGCCTGGCGATGCCCTGTCGAAGGGTCAATTTCTAAAACTCTCGGCCTGGTCGATGATGCTTCCCGTCAGGCTCATCAGGTCGGTGTAGACATCGATCAGGCTGTAGATCGCTTCCAGGTTCGCCAGAGTGGCGTTTTGATAGTTCAGTTGGATCAGCCGCAGGTCAATGGCATTGATGTAGCCCACGCGGTATCGCTCCTCGGCCAGGCTGAGATTGAGTTCGGTGGCCCGCTGGTTGGTTCGTGTGATCTCAACAATTTGTTTTCGTTGCTCAAACAAATCGAAAGCAATCTGAAGGTCGCGCCGAAGAGACAGCTTGAGTTGATCGGTTGATTGTTGTCCGATGAGTTCGCGGGTTTTTGCGTTTTCAATGCTTCTCCGAATCTGGCCACCGTTGAAAAGGGTCCACCTTAGCGTGAAGTTAGCGTATGCGCCATAGGAGTTACCCTCTATCAGGCGGTTCTCCGGGAGGTAGTTTGTGGAAATAACAGGTTGGGCAGGATCGTCGAGTAGATAGCCCACCGTGCTTTTCACCGGTACGGAAGTCGGAGTGATGATGGTCGGCCGGAAATTCGCCTTGAGCCAGTCCAGGCTTCCGGTTGCGCCGAAGTTTAGGTTGAATGATGGATATAGTCCCGCCTTTGCCTGCTGGGTGTTTCCGTGAAGAATCGATTGGGTGATATACTGGTTCTTGAGTGTGAAGTTATTTCGGGTCATCTTCTCTTCAAGATCGGCATATACAAATGCAGGCGGTGTGAAGCGCAGGGGTTGTGGGAATGTGTAGGTCTTTTCTACCGGTTCATTCAGCAGGACATTCAGGTTGCGAACCGCATTCCTGAAGTTCAGGCTTTGCAGCACATAGTTTCCAGAGTCGGTGAGGAAGTTGCTTTCCTCCTGGAGCACATCGAAAGTGATTGCGCTGCCGACATCTTTTCTCAGCCTTACCTGGTCGTACCGGGTTCGTGAGAGATCGAGCAACTTCTTACGCACCTCCAGGCGCTCCTTCTCCAGCAGGACGGTGCTGTATCCGAGAATGACGCTCTGCAAGGTGTTTTGAACTACAATGGAAGCGTTGCCCTCCGACTGCTGCTGCAGACGCCCGAGCTGGTCTTTGTTGATGCTGATGGCAAACCCATTGAAGATGATCCACCCGATATCGACCTGGCCAGGCAAGCTGTTCGATACGCTGGTTCCAGGAACCGCGAACGGGTTCGCCGGTACGCGGTTGACGATGTTGTTGGTACTGCTCAGCAGTAGGTTGATGGTGGGTAGCCGCCCAGCCTGTCCCGGGTTGTTGTTGTTGCGGGCAATTTCCACCAGGTTGTTCTGTATGAGAATGTCAAAATTGTTCTTCAGCCCTCGTTGGATGGCATCCTCAAGGGTAAGCGGGTCCTGGGCTCTGAGCACCCCGGGAGGAAATAAAAGAAAAAGGATCAGCAACCGCCTGGTCATACCATCAAAAGTACGTCTTGAACGCTTCGAGAGTGGCCGAAGTTTGTGCAGGTGGCGTTTTTTTGATGTAGCTGTAATTGCCTGAGGTTCTCGAAGGCATTGAGCCCGGATCATGAGGGCATTTCCACGGATTCGCGCAGGTTGATCCAGAAGTTGTTGTAGCCTTCGCCTACATGTATCTCCAGTCCGCCAGAGGCAAGCATTTCGAGAATGGCGAGGAAATTGAAAATGAGCGCCACGCGTGTCGGATTCTGGTTGACCATTTCTGTAAACGACAGGCTTTTTTTCCGCGTCAGTTCGTTGAGGATAAACTCCTTCTGGCCTTCTACGGTGTATGGATACTGCACTACCTGGTGAACCGGACGGTTCTTCTCTTCTTCATACCGGCGGCAGACTTTTTCGAAGACCTGCATGAGCTTGTACAAGTCCACTTCCTGGAGTTCGGCCTCTACGTTTACACTTGCCGCAAGCACCTTTACCTCGCGCAGGATATTGCCACGTTTCTCCTTTTGCAACTCGGCTTCTTCCATTTTCTGGAAGGTTTCGATCACCGATTTGTATTTCTTGTACTCCAGGAGATGCTTTACAAGTTCTTCTCTCGGGTCGATTTCATTGCCCTGTTCATCGAGTTGTGGTCGCGGGAGCAGCATCTTCGATTTGATTCGCATCAGGGTTGCTGCCACAAGGATAAACTCGCTGGCCAACTCCACGTTCAGGTCTTCCAGCTGATGAAGGTAATCGAGAAAATCGTTGGTTATCCTGGCGATGGGAATATCATAAATGTCCAGTTCATCGCGTTCAATGAAGAACAGCAGAAGGTCGAAAGGTCCTTCAAAGAGCGGCAATTTTATCTCGAAATTCTCGCTGTGCATGGCGGGCAAAATTATTCAAATCGCAAGAGAAAACCTCAGCGCCGGCAATTGCGTAGATTTGCACCTGAAACTGGTCAAAAAAAGTTATCTTGCTCCGGCGTTACGTACCAACGAGTCCGCATGCTGATCCAACCCGGCCCCCTACTCGCCAAGATCAACAGCCCGGCCGACCTCAAGAAGCTCGATCAGGCCCAACTGGTGCGGCTTTGCCAGGAACTTCGGCAGTTCATTATCGACAACGTTTCCATCTACGGCGGCCACTTTGGTGCCAGCCTCGGAGTCGTGGAGATGACAGTTGCTTTGCATTACGTTTTCAACGCCCCCTATGATCAGATCGTCTGGGATGTGGGCCACCAGGCCTATGGGCACAAAATACTGACTGGCCGCAGGGATGTATTTCACACCAACCGGGTGTACAAGGGAATCTCCGGTTTTCCCAAGCGCAAGGAAAGTGAGTATGATACTTTCGGAGTCGGGCATTCATCGACGTCTGTGTCAGCCGCACTGGGTATGGCCGAAGCCTCGAGAATCAAGGGACTCGATGACAAGCAGCACGTAGCAGTGATCGGCGACGGGGCGCTAACCGGCGGCATTGCATTTGAAGGACTGAACAACGCAGGGGTATCAAACACCAACCTCCTCATCATTCTCAATGACAACTGCATGTCGATCGATCCGAACGTAGGCGCACTCAAAGACTACCTGACCGATATTACCACGTCGAAAACTTACAACAAGATCAAGGACGATGTCTGGAACCTGCTGGGTAAACTCTCCAAGGTCGGCAAGAACGCGCAGGAGGTTGTGTCCAAGATCGACCAGGCTCTGAAAGCAGCATTGCTGAGCCAGAGCAACCTGTTCGAGTCACTAAATCTCCGCTATTTCGGACCTGTTGACGGTCACGACGTTGATCACCTGGTTGCCATCCTGAATGACCTCAGGAACATTAAGGGCCCGAAGATACTGCACTGCATCACGATCAAGGGAAAGGGTTATGGCCCATCAGAATCTGGCAACAAGACCACCTGGCATTCTCCCGGTACTTTCGACAAGATCACAGGCGAGATCCACAAGAAGGTATACGACACTCCCCAGCCGCCAAAGTACCAGGATGTTTTCGGGCATACACTGGTAGAGCTGGCCAAACAAAACGACAAGATCATTGGCATCACGCCCGCCATGCCTTCAGGATCCTCCATGAACATTATGATGAAGGAAATGCCGGACCGCGCTTTCGACGTTGGGATTGCTGAACAGCACGCCGTCACTTTTTCGGCGGGCCTGGCCACTCAGGGCCTTGTCCCCTTCTGCAACATATACAGTTCGTTCATGCAGCGGGCCTACGACCAGGTTATCCATGATGTGTGCATTCAGAATCTTCCGGTGAACTTCTGCCTTGATCGTGCAGGGTTTGCAGGTTCAGACGGACCAACGCACCACGGCGCTTATGACCTTGCTTATTTCAGGTGTCTGCCCAACATGATCGTGTCGGCGCCCATGAATGAAGCCGAATTGCGTAACCTTATGTTTACCGCCCAGCTTCCCCGCAAGGAGAAGGCTTTTTCCATCAGGTATCCCCGCGGCCAGGGGGTCATGCCCAACTGGCGAACTCCTTTTGAAGAGATAGAAATAGGTACAGGCCGTTCACTAAAACATGGTGGGGAATTGGCAATCCTATCGATTGGCCATATCGGCAATTATGCCGCTGAAGTGTGCCGTCAATTGGAGCAACAGGGCGTTCGCATCGGGCATTACGACATGAGGTTTGTAAAGCCACTTGATGAAAAGTTGCTGCACGAGATTTTCAAGACATACTCAAAGATTATCGCACTGGAAGACAGCGCAATCATGGGAGGATTTGGAAGCGCAGTTCTTGAATTCATGGCTGATCACCGTTACCAGGCAGAAGTTAGTAGACTCGGAATCCCGGACCAGGTGATTGAGCACGGTGAACAAATGGAATTACACAACGAGGCGCATTTCGGGCCCGATGCAATCAGGGAGACCGTTATTGCAATGCTTAAGCCGGCCAAACAAGAAAGTATTTCTCGCGCAAGGTAATGCCGGCCATTTACTTCAGTGAAGCCGGCAAGGGCCATCCGATCATTTTTCTCCATGGGTTTTGCGACTCGCACGAACTGTGGAGTGAGTTCATCAACACCTTTACTGAAAACTATCGGGTGATTACACCTGACCTCCCGGGGTTCGGCAAATCAGGGATGTTGCCGTCGCCCTTCACTATTGACCATGTCGCTGACCGGCTTGCGGGCTGGTTCAGTGAAATGAAACTGGTGAAGCCGGTTGTGATCGGACATTCGCTTGGTGGCTATGTTGCGCTTGCACTCCTGGAGAGATACCCAAAAATGTTCTCAGGCATGGTGCTTTTTCATTCGACTGCCTATGCAGATACTGCTGAGCGAAAGCAGGTTCGGAACAAGGTGATTGCTTTTGTCAAATCGCATGGAGTGGCTCCCTTTATAGAAACTTTTGTTCCAGGACTTTTTGCTGACAAGGACCATGCCGCCATTCCTGGCACGTATAAACGCACGGTCGAAACGTCGCTTGAAGTGCTTGTGGGTTATGCAGCTGCAATGCGTGACCGCCCTGACAGATCAGGGTTATTGGAAATGAGCACGGTGAAGGTCTTGTTGATAGGAGGCGTTCAGGATTCGCTGGTACCTATCGGTGATCTGCGCAAACTCGTTTTAGAAGCGCCAAAAACGCTCCTTTTTGAGTTGCCGGAAGCTGCCCACATGGGCATGTTCGAAGCCAAAAATCAGGCCCAAAACATACTTTCCACTTATCTTGGGGAGGTTTGCACCCCGGATGGGACATAATTTTTTTGTACCGTTGGAAAGTTTGGCTCAATCCCGCTAAATTGGGGATTCCATTATAATTGTCGAGAATTTGGAGAGTCTTTATATTTGTTTGTATTCATAAACTGAAAACACGAAAACACCATGGTTGAAAGCCCTTACGCATCCTGGAATAGTCTCGCCCTGAACATCGCCTATGGCTGTTGGGCCTTGGGACTTTTGGTCGTCGTGGGATACATTATCAGGTTGTCGACCATTCCGGACAACAAAGACAAGTACGACTTTATCAACCGCCATGAGGTTAAGGTACTCTGGTATGCTTCCCTCATCCTGATTGTAGGTGCCTGCGCATTCTTTAACAGCAACATCCTGGAATTGACCACGATTATGACCTTCGTGCGCATTTTCCTGACAGCCATGATGGGTACGATTGCAGCACTTATAATTCAGAACCTCCTGAAATTCTATTATCCGTTTTTTATCGAGAAGCGCCTTAAGGTCTTGCGCTACAAGCCAAGGATTTCTCCGAAAACAGGCAAGCCGATGAAGCTTCTCAGCGAAGAGGAAGAAGATGTTCACCTTGATGAGGGTATGATCGCGGAGGAAAACGTCTTCTCAGTTGACTATGACGTATGGAAAGACGAAGAAACGGGGTTCATCAAGATTGAGAAATACGCCGGCCACCTGCATGCGATCCAGTGTCCGGAATGCAACTACCAGACTTTTAAGGTTAGCCGTGAAGAAATCCTGAAGGCGCCTACCGCCACGGAAGAAGGCGAGTTGCTCAAGCACTACCAGTGTAGCTATTGCGGCTATAAGGCCAAGAAGACAGTAGCCCTGAAGCCCCAGGTGAAAACTCCTGAGGCTGCCACCGCATAGCACAACGGATTATTAATCTATCCAAGAGGCCCCGCTGCGGGGCCTTTTGTTTTATTGCGGAATTTCAAAGCGCAGCAGGAAGCCGGATCTGGTCGGTATAGAAATTAAACCGGGTGTGACGCACATCAAGAGGAACAATCTTTTCGATCATGTCTTTCTTGTGGTTATAGAAAACCTCAAGATAGAAGTTGCCGATCAGGTACAGGTTCACTTTGTAGCCGTAATAGCGGATGCTCATGACACACGATCCATGTTCGTACAACAGGTGAATCTGACGATCAAAACTCTCCCCCAGGAAATCTGCCAGCCCAAGCATACACATAAAAATATCAAAAAGTATTGCCGGGTGCAATTCACCCGTCCTGCTGTCTAAAGTCCGCAGTGAGCGGCTGCATCAAGCCGTCAGACTGAGCCTGTTGAAGGCTTGCCAAGAGCCTGTGGTGAGCGTCTTCGAACCAGACCAGTCCTGAACGAAGTGCAAGGATCATGAAAGGTATTTCTTGAAAAAGGCCAGCGTGCGATCCCATGCCAGCTTTGCCGCCGCATCATTGTACCGGGTCGGCGCAGTGTCGTTGTTGAAGGCGTGTTGTGCACCTTCGTACATGTAGAGTTCATACCTGGTGCCGGCCTTCTTAAGCGCTTCCTCATATGCGGGAATGCCGGCGTTGATCCGTTCATCCAGGGAACCATAGTGAAGTTGAACTGCGGCCTTGATCCGCGGAACCGATTCGGCTGCGGGCTGACTTCCATAGTATGCCACGGCGGCGTCTATAGATGGTGCGTTAACGGCAAGTTGGTTGGTCATGCGGCCGCCCCAGCAGAATCCCACGACTCCGGTTTTTCCTGTACAATCTTTTCGCGAACGAGCATAGTCTATAGCCTTGACAAAGTTGTTGAGGTTTTTTGCCTGGTCTATTGCCTGTATCATTTCACGCGCTTTGTCTGCATCCTCCGGAGTACCACCCTGGGGTGAAAGTGCATCCGGGGCAATCCCGATATAGCCGGCAAGCCCCACACGCCTTGTCACGTCTTCAATGTGCGGGTTTAAACCTCGGTTTTCGTGAATGACAATCACGGCAGGGCACTTTCCCTCTTGCTTTGGTCGTGCTACGTAAGCCTTCATTTCGCTTCCGTCGCCGGCATAGGTCACTCGCTCGGTTGTCAGCCTGTCGTCCTGCTGGTTTGTGGTTTTTGCTTGGGCATAGTTCACTTCCAGCAGCGGCAGAACAGCCAGTGTTGCTGCTGTACTCCCCGTAAGACGGGTAAGACGTTGCATGAATTCCTCTCGCCGCAGGGGTTTGTGTGTGTACTCGTCGAAGAGGTTGATGATGCGCTGGTCCATAGCTTAAGTTATTTTAGGCTATTTACAGTTTCACAGGCAAAGAATCCAGCACATTGTTGATGTCAAAGGTGCAGTTGTCATCATTCTAAAGGACCTTTGCGCCAACCTTGGAGATTTTTGTGATTAAAGCACTCCAAGCCAGGGCGTCAACGTACGATGAAGGCGCCAAGGGACAACGACAATCAAGAACAAGAAAGCCCCAGTGTTTGGGGCTTTTCAGGGTGAAAGACGGGACTCGAACCCGCGACCCTCAGAATCACAATCTGATGCTCTAACCAACTGAGCTACATTCACCGTTTGAGGATTGCAAAGGTAGCCGAAGGGATAGACTTACAAAAATCCACCTCATTCGGTCCGAAACTTCAGCCGCATTCCCGGCGGGCCCTCGATCAATTTTCCGTGTTCGTAAGCCAGTCGTCCGGAAACAAAGGTATGCGTGACTGCGGCGTTGAAAGTTTCTCCCTCGAACGGCGACCATCCACACTTGGCCAGGATGTTGCCCGGCGCAACCGTCCAGGGATGGTCAGGATCAACCAGTACAACGTCTGCGAATGACCCCTCGCGTATAAAACCGCGATCCTCGATCCTGAACAGGATGGCAGGGTTGTGGCACATCTTCTCCACCATGCGCTCAATGGTTATCTTTCCCTGCTTCACGAATGCCATCATAGCTACCAGTGTGTGTTGAATGAGAGGGCCGCCTGAGGGCGCAGAGAAGTAGGGCTTTTGTTTTTCTTCCAGTGTGTGCGGCGCGTGGTCTGTGGCGATCACGTCAATGCGATCTTCCAGGACGGCGTCCAGGATGGCTTTCTGATCAGTTGCGGTTTTAATGGCGGGGTTCCACTTGATCTTCATGCCGAGGCGTTTGTAGTCCGCATCATTGAACCACATGTGATGAATGCAAGCCTCGGACGTGATGCGCTTTTTGTTCAGAGGAAGGTTGTTGGAGAACAGCCGTGTTTCTTCCGCCGTTGAAATATGGAGTATGTGAAGCCTGGTTCCATATTCGCGGGCAAGCTCGATGGCTGGACGCGAAGAACGAATGCATCCTTCTGCGCTTCGAATCTGAGGATGGTAGCTTACATCCATTCCTTCGCTGTATTTCTTTCTAAACTGGTCTGTATTCCCGCGTATCGTGGGTTCGTGCTCGCAGTGCGAGGCGATCAGCCCGGGGAACCGCGAGAAGACTTTGCGAAGAACGTCCGGATCATCTACCAGCAAATCACCCGTTGATGATCCCATGAAGATTTTTAGTCCGCAGATGCTGCGAAGATCGGTCTTGAGTATCTCTTCCAAGTTATCATGGGAGGTGCCCATGTAAAAGGTATAGTTGGCGAGTGAATCGCGCGAAGCAATTTGGTACTTCTGCTCAAGCAGTTCCTGTGTAAACACGGGCGGGATGGTATTGGGCATCTCCATGAACGACGTCACCCCGCCTGCAACCGCCGCGCGTGATTCCGTGAATATGGTTGCCTTATGGGTGAGACCGGGTTCACGAAAATGAACCTGGTCGTCAATAACGCCCGGTACCAGGTAGATTCCTTTAGCGTCGATGGTCTTTCCCTGCACAGACAAGTTCCTGCCCACCTGAGTAATACGCTCGCCGTCAAGAAGCACGTCGCCTTCCGTCACCTTACCCTCATTTACTATCTTCGCGTTGACGATGAGCGTTTTCATCGGCCCAAAGATAGCCCGAATCACGTGGAAGTTTCCTGGTCTGATCTGAAGCTGAATCCACAGTTGCTGCGCGCCGTCGCGGACGAAAAATTCGACCGGCCCACGGAGATTCAGCAACGTGTGATTCCATTGGTATTGGGCGGTCAGGCCGTAATCGGGATTGCCCAAACGGGAACCGGGAAAACCGCAGCATACGCGCTACCTTTGTTGAAGAAACTCTCACATGCGCAGGGAAAAGATCCCCGCGCACTCGTGCTGGCGCCCACAAAGGAACTTGTCATGCAACTCTCGGCGCATACCACGGCCTTGAGCAAGCATACCGACCTTCGGGTTGTATCACTCTATGGCGGCGTCGGCCCCAGGACGCAGATTGAACAATTGAATGCGGGGTGTGACGTTATCTTCGCAACACCTGGTCGCTTTATGGAACTCTACCTTCGACAAGAGATCCTGACGAAACATATCAAGACGCTGATCATCGATGAAGCCGACCGCATGCTGGACATGGGCTTTCTTCCCCAACTCCGGAAGGTGTTTGAAGTGATTCCTCAAAAGCGTCAAAACCTGCTATTCTCTGCCACTTTTCTTCCGAAGGTGGAAAAACTCGCTGAAGAATTTCTGCTCTTCCCGACAAAAGTGGAAATAACTCCGCAGGCAACACCGGCCAGTGAAGTGACGCAGTCGATGATCAAGGTTCCTAACCTGCGGACGAAGATAAATTTGCTCGAACACCTGCTATCCGACTCAAACAGGTACCGAAGGGTGCTTGTGTTTGCGAGAACTAAACAGTCCGCGACGGATGTTTCGAAGTACATTGAAAGGAAGGAATTGGGGCCAGTTCGTGTTATTCACTCCAATAAGGGTCAGAATGCGAGAATCAACGCCATGAGTGAATTCCGGGAAGGAAATTTGAGGGTTCTTGTCTCGACTGATGTTTCGGCACGCGGTATCGATGTTTCCGGCGTGTCGCATGTGATCAATTTCGATGTGCCGCTTGTTTATGAGGAATATGTCCATCGTATTGGCCGGACAGGTCGGGCCAACCAGCCGGGAGAGGCAATCACTTTTGTTACACCCCCGGAAGAATACCACGTCGGGAGAATCGAAAAACTTATCCGCGGTAAAATTCCGGTTCAGCCCTTGCCAGGGTTGGTTGCGGTCGAAGAAACCATGAATGCTGAGCGGCAGGAACAAAACCGGGAGATGGACCGTCAACGAAGGAAAAGCGATCCTTCGTTCAGGGGAGCTTTCCATGAATCAAAACGAAAGCGGGCATGAGACCCACCTTGATTCTCGTGCTTTGTCTGCTTGCCGCCCTGGCTGTCCGGGCTCAGGTGAGCAATGACAAAGTGGCGAACCGAATTCGCCTGGTGCCGGATGGCTCGCCACTCCGCAGCACTACCGCCTCGTCGACGGTGGAATGGGGATGCCTCAACCAGGCGCTTACAGGAAAGTGCCTCGTCTATCACAATGATCAGTGGTATCAATTCTCGGTTAAGGAACCACAAGCATATTTCCTGAACATTTCAAGACTTGCATGTCGCAACAGCAATGGCATCCAGGTAATCCTCATCGAAGGGAATCCGTGTGAGACCAAGAACTACAGGGTCATTGATTGCATTCGGCAGATCAAGAATGAGGAGGTATTTGTGTCATTGGGAAAAGTAACAGCTGACACGCCCTACCTGATTGAGATTGATGGATTCGATGGCGATCATTGTGACTTTGACATCCAAATCGCGCGAAAACCCTTTGGTATGCCCATGGTACAAGAAGAGTTTAGGAACTCTGGTGCCGCAACCCGCCCAAGAACCCAGTACGACAGTATTGTCAATGTTGCCTGGAGGGTTCCACTGGGCTTGCTCGACCAGATCGATCACTTCCGCATGTACCGGCTTACCCACAATGACATATTCAAGCTTGAACGAGTTCTTCCAGCATCAAGAAATGCGTATGGCAAGCCTTCGGATACCTATCAACTCCAGGATACATTGTCTTCGCCGGGGGAGTATCTCTATCGTGTGCTTGGCTATCCGCAAGAAGGCAATCCGGCGCTCATGACCCAGGTTTTGATAGAGTATGGAGTCAGGAAAAAACCCCCGCCAGCCCCGCAAGCCCTGGCAGTAACTCAAACCATTGTGATCGATCCGGGCTTCAATGTTACTGTCGACTATGTGGTGAGGGTTTATGAAACAGAGCAGCTCTCTGTCATTCATGGGCTTACCGGAAGCTATGATCCCGACAGCCCATCGCCTATAAGAATGGACATGAAGGAGTTTGTCGCCAAAGGATACAAGAGCTTCATGGTTGTTCTCATCAACAGGGCAACGCGGGAATCAAAGGATTATTATTTTCGTGTGGATGAACGCGGCTCTGTGGTCCTGGATTAATGGGAAAGGCCGGCCTTCGACTTGCTCTCCATGGGAGTCCTTCGGACAGGGCAAGCTATTTCCTCACGGACAAGGCTGGTCGCCCCGGTTATCCATTCATCGAGATAAGGAACTCCTCGTTGTTCCTGGTTCCCTTCATCTTGCTCTGTAAGAATTCCATGGCTTCCACTGAGTTCATGTCACTCATGAATTTGCGAAGGATCCAAACGCGCTGCATTTCCTCCTCCTTCATCAGCAGGTCTTCGCGGCGGGTGCCTGAAGCAGGTACGTCGATGGACGGGTAAATGCGGCGATTCGAAAGTTTGCGGTCGAGCTGGAGTTCCATATTGCCCGTTCCCTTGAATTCTTCAAAAATGACTTCGTCCATCTTCGAGCCGGTGTCGATGAGGGCCGTTGCGATGATGGTAAGTGAGCCGCCGTTCTCAATCTTGCGGGCAGCACCAAAGAAGCGTTTCGGTTTGTGCAGCGCGTTGGCATCTACACCACCAGAAAGGATTTTTCCCGAAGAGGGGACGACCGTGTTGTGAGCGCGGGCCAGGCGTGTGATGGAATCCAGCAGGATTACTACGTCGTGACCGCACTCGGTTAGGCGTTTTGCCTTTTCAAGCACTATACTGGCAACCTTCACGTGGCGATCGGCCTGCTCATCGAACGTTGAAGCGATGACCTCAGCGCGTACGCTGCGCGCCATATCCGTTACTTCCTCGGGTCGCTCGTCGATAAGCAGCACGATGAGGTAAACCTCAGGATGATTTTCGGCGATTGCATTGGCAATGTGCTTGAGCAGAACGGTCTTACCCGTCTTCGGTTGTGCCACGATCATGCCTCGTTGTCCTTTTCCAATTGGGGAGAAAAGGTCGAGGATTCGAGTCGACATGTTGTCGGGCGTCGTGCTCAACTTGAGCTTTTCATTAGGAAACAATGGCGTGAGGTATTCGAACGCTACACGATCGCGGATTTCTTCGGAAGTCTTTCCGTTGACATTGTCGACCTTGAGCAGGGCGAAATATTTCTCACCTTCTTTTGGCGGGCGGATCTGCCCACGGACGGTATCTCCGGTCTTGAGACCTAGCAATTTGATCTGCGCTGGAGACACGTAGATGTCATCGGGGCTGGCGAGGTAGTTGTAGTCGGAGGAACGAAGGAATCCGTATCCATCCTGCATAAGTTCAAGTACACCTTCGCTGGTAACGGCGCCGTCAAATTCGCGGATGCTTGAAATACGCTGTTGTTGTTGTCGGTCCGGTTGTTGTTGGTTCGGGCTTTCGGGGCGCTGGCCGGGTTCGCCACTCTGGCTTCCCTGTGGGCGTGGCGGTCGTTGGGGTTCTTCCACGCGCTGAGCCTGCTGCTGCTGGGATTCTTCGAATCGTGACACAGTCTCTGCGTTTTCAGTTTCTTCAGCCTGCACAGGTTGTTGTTGCATAACCGGCCTGTTGTCCTGGCGTTCCGGTGGCGCCACATTCTCCCTGCGACGGGGCTGGCGGAGTTTGCGCTCGCCCGAATCATGGGGTTCCTTGCTCCCCGGCGTATCGATCAAGGCTTGCTGGTCGAGGATCTTGTAGACAAGTTCCTGCTTGGCCAGCTTCTTGGCGTTCTTGACGCCCATTTTTTCTGCAATTTCCTTCAGTTCAGACAGAAGTCTGACATTCAGATCATCAATGGTATACATGAGCAGTGTAAGACAAGTATCAGATTTATATATGAGTGTGATTTAGGTTCCCAATCCGAATGGGATAACGGGAGAAAATCAGGGGATCACGAACGTTTCAGAAGGCCAAACAAAAAGTGATTGTCTATTGAGAAACGGCCCGGATGGCCTGATTGACCCTGCAAGTATAGGCCAATTTGACGGATTATCAAATTCAGCCTGGAAAATTTATGCCCTCATTGTGTAGTTTTGCGGCGACAAAACTGAACTGCGATGCTGCAGCTATCCACAATCCGGGATAACCGGGAAGCGGTGCTGGCCGGGCTGGCAAAACGAAACCTCAAGGATGCCGAGGGGCTGGTTGACACTGCCTTGACACATGACAAGGAGCGCCGTCGCAAGCAGGTTCTGCGCGACGAAGCAAATGCGGAACTCAATACGCTTTCTGCCAGGATCGGAGGCCTGATGAAAGAGGGTAAGAAAGCAGAGGCGGAAGCGCTCAAAACAGAAATCTCTGGTCGCAAGGAAAAGATCAAGGCGCTGGAGGAAGAAGTAAAACAGGAGGAGAGTCGCCTCCAGGAAACACTCTACAAAATCCCCAACGTCCCGGCAGAAAAAGTTCCGAGTGGCACGGGAGCCGGGGACAACATCAATGTTCACCAGCAGGGCGAAATGCCGTCGCTTACGGCGGATGCGTTGCCGCACTGGGAGCTTGTAAAAAAGTATGACATCATCGACTTTGAACTTGGCGTAAAGATTTCTGGAGCGGGATTTCCCGTTTACAAGGGAATGGGAGCCAAACTCCAGCGCGCGCTGATCAATTTCTTCCTCGACGAGGCTGAAAAACAAGGCTATCGTGAAATACAACCTCCTGTGGTAGTGAATGAGGCAAGTGGCTATGGAACCGGTTCATTGCCGGACAAGGAAGCCCAGATGTACTTTGTTCCCGCCGACGGACTTTATCTCATTCCAACAGCCGAGGTGCCCATCACCAACCTCTACCGCGATATGATTCTGGAGGATCGTGACCTGCCGGTAAGGAACGTTGGTTATACGCCATGCTTTCGCCGCGAGGCCGGCAGCTGGGGTGCACATGTGCGTGGATTAAACCGACTCCACCAGTTTGATAAGGTGGAGATCGTGCACGTTTGCCGGGCGCAAGATTCCTATGCAGCCCTGGAATCGATGTGTGCGTACGTTCAGACTCTCCTGGAAAAACTCGAGTTGCCTTTTCGAAGGCTTTTGTTGTGCGGAGGCGATATGGGTTTTAATTCGGCCATGACATATGACTTTGAAGTCTTCTCCGGCGCCCAGCAGCGATGGCTTGAAGTGAGCTCGGTCAGCAACTTTGAAACATACCAGGCCAACCGCATGAGGCTTCGTTGCAAAAGCAAGGAAGGGAAAACGGAACTGCTTCACACCCTGAATGGCAGCGCGCTGGCATTACCGCGTATCGTTGCCGCCATCCTGGAAAACAACCAGACATCGGAAGGCATCAAAATGCCCAGGGTATTGATTCGCTACACCGGCTTTGATCGGATTGACCTGAAAAACTAGCACTTTGAGTTTCGACGATTTTCAATTTCATCCCAAACTACAGGACGGGCTGAACTCCATGGGTTACGAAAAGCCCACGCCCATCCAGGAGCAGGCAATCCCGGTGATTCTTGAAAACCGTGACGTGATTGCTTGCGCGCAAACCGGAACTGGTAAAACGGCTGCTTACATCCTGCCGGTACTCCACAAGATCATTCACACGGACCACAGGCACCTGAATACACTAATCATCGCCCCCACACGCGAGTTGGCTCAGCAGATCGATCAGCAAATCGAGGGATTTGCCTACTTCACCGGCGTTAGTTCAATCCCTGTGTACGGCGGCGGTGACGGCGCAACCTGGGATGTGCAACGCAAGGCGCTTGAGCAAGGTGCTGACATGGTGATTGCGACTCCAGGACGGCTGATTGCACTGCTCGCTGGGGGAACGGTAGTCTTTGATCATCTCAAGCACCTCATCCTCGATGAGGCGGATCGGATGCTGGACATGGGGTTCTTTGACGACATAATCAAGATTATAAGCTACCTGCCCAGGCAGCGCCAAACGCTGTTGTTCTCGGCTACCATGCCGCCGCGCATCCGGCAATTGGCCAACAAGATCCTCAACCGCCCCTCCGAGATCAACATTGCAATTGCCAAGCCTGCCGCCGGCATCCAGCAGCAAGCCTACATGGTGTACGATGCCCAGAAGTCGGCGTTAATGAGTTTTCTCCTCAAGACGCACAACTGGAGTAGTGTAATCATATTTGCGTCTACAAAAGAAAAGGTGAAAAAACTGGGCGTGCAGTTTCAGAAAAACGGTCTTCAAGCGCGCGCCTTTCACTCCGACCTCGACCAGTCGGAGCGCGAAGATCTCATGCGACAATTCAAGAGCAGGCAGTTGAGCATACTGATCGGCACCGACGTTCTTTCACGCGGAATAGACGTGGAAGGGATCGCCGCCGTGATCAACTACGATGTGCCGCCCGATCCAGAGGACTATGTTCACCGCGTGGGACGTACGGCCCGGGCTGAGAGTACGGGGACTGCAATCACCTTTATCAATGAACACGAGCAGCGACGATTTCATACCATCGAAAACCTTATCAACACAAATGTTCCAAAATTGGAATTACCCGCGTCAATAGGCGCAGGCCCCGACTACCGTCCGGATCAACGGCCCATTAGAAAGTTTCCTGGGAGAAAGCCTTTCAGAAAGGGTTCTCGGCGACGGTAGTGTTAAAATCCCCGGGACCAAGCACCAAATCCCAAACAAACTTCAAGCACAAATCACAAAGCTGTGCCGTTATGCATGGAATTTGGATTTTGGAATTTGGCCCTACTGCGAGATTGGTTGTCGGTTGAGGGCACCATGGCGTATGCCAATAAGAGCGCTACTTTTTAAGCAATGAAATAACCTCGTTTAGTTTCAACAATGCCTCAACGGGACTAAGTGTATTGATGTCGATCTTCGAAAGCATCTCCCTGACTTCTTTCATTCCGGGATCAGCCTCGAACATGTTCATCTGGAAGCTTTCACGGGGCACCTCGGCGAACTTCTTTGCGGTTTTTTCCTTGCGACGATCTTTTTCAAGAAAGTGCAGGATTTCGTTGCCGCGTAATACTATCCGGTTGGGCATGCCGGCCAGTTGTGCAACGTGAATACCGAAGCTGTGCTCGCTTCCGCCGGGTTTGAGTTTGCGCATGAAGAGAATTTTATCTCCAACTTCTTTCACGCTCACGTTGAAATTCTTTACGCGCACCAGGTCGTCTGCCAACTGGTTAAGCTCGTGGTAGTGGGTGGCAAACAGTGTTTTTGAACGGAACCCGGAATGCTGGTGGAGGTATTCAACGATGGCCCATGCAATGGAAACTCCATCGTAAGTGCTCGTGCCCCGTCCGATTTCGTCCATGAGCACGAGGCTGCGGTTGCTCAGGTTATTCAGGATGCCGGCCGTCTCGGTCATCTCTACCATGAATGTAGATTCGCCGCGAGAAAGGTTGTCGGAAGCCCCGACCCTGGTGAAAATCTTGTCAACCAGCCCGATTTTAGCAGCCGAGGCAGGAACAAAACTGCCGACCTGCGCCATCAGCACTATGAGCGCCGTTTGACGCAATAAGGCGGATTTACCCGCCATGTTGGGGCCGGTGATTATCAGTATCTGCTGGCTGTCGTTGTCAAGAAACACGTCGTTGGGTATGTAACTCTCACCCGCCGGCAACTGCTTTTCAATCACCGGGTGTCGACCATCACGGATGTCGAGTGCCAGACTGTCGTTAATTTCGGGGCGTACGTACTTGTTGGCCCGGGCCACGGAAGCAAACGAAAGGAGGCAATCAATGGCCCCGATAACGCGGGCATTTTGCTGGATGGATGACGTGTAATCTGCTGCGTGCTGCACCAACTCAAGGAAAAGACGTTGTTCGATTGCGGCGATTTTCTCCTCAGCATGCAGGATTTTCTCTTCGTAAACCTTCAGTTCTTCTGTGATGAATCGCTCAGCGTTTACCAGTGTTTGCTTGCGGATCCAGTCGGAGGGAACCTTGTCTTTGTTGGCGTTGCTTACCTCGAGATAATACCCGAACACCTTGTTGAATGACACTTTCAACGAGCTGATTCCCGTACGTTCGATTTCACGACGTTGAACCTTCAGCAGATAGTCTTTCCCTGCATAGGCCATCGAACGCAGTTCATCCAGCCCGGCGTCTACTCCCTGCTTGATAATATCGCCTTGGTGTATCTGCATGGGAGCGCCATCCTTCAGCTGTGAGTCTATTTTCTCTATCAGGAATTCGCACGGGTTCAATTGATCGGCCAGTTTCTTGTGTTCAGCCGAGCCCGTCTGCAACAGGATTTCAATGACGGGTTGGAGGACGCGAAGCGATCGCTTGAGTTGAAGCATTTCGCGCGGGTTGATCCTCCGGACAGCCACCTTTGAAATTAACCGCTCCAGATCCGCAACCTGTTGAAAATGCCCGCTGATTTTCTCTGCGCTTTCCCGTCCGGAGTAGAACGTATCTACCATGTTAAGACGCTCCTCAATCGCCTGGCGATCCTTAAGGGGAAGGACAATCCACTTGCGCAACTGACGCGACCCCATGGGAGTAACCGTTTGATCAAGAACCTGGAGAAGCGGTACGCCGCCTTCATTCTGCGCTGTGATGAGTTCGAGGTTCCTGATGGTGAACTTGTCCAGCCAAACGTAGCTTTCTTCATCCATCCGGGAGAGAGAGGCGATGTGATGCGTTTCACGGTGCTCGGTGGCCTCCAGGTAATGTAGGACGGCGCCGGCCGCAATGATAGCGGCATTGAGTCCGTCAACGCCGAACCCTTTCAATGATGCCGTCTTGAATTGCTGCAGGAGTTTTTCCTGCGCATAGTCGAAAGCGTAGGCCCAGTCGTCAAGAACAAACGTTGCGTAGTCAGCCTCAAAATGCCTCTCGAGTCGACTCCGTTGACCTTTGGCAAAGATAATCTCTGAGGGTGAAAGGCTTTGAATGAGTTTCAGTATGTAATTCTCGGCACCCTGGGCACAATAGAATTCACCCGTGCTGATGTCAAGAAAGGCTACACCCAAAAGATCACTCGCGGCGTTTACGGACGCCAAAAAATTGTTGCGCTTGCGTTCAAGAACGCTGTCGTTGTATGAAACCCCCGGCGTGACAAGTTCAGTTACACCTCGCTTGACAATACCTTTAACAAATCTCGGATCCTCTAGCTGATCGCAGATGGCAACGCGATGCCCTGCCCTCACAAGTTTCGGCAGGTAGGCATCAAGCGCATGATGTGGGAAGCCGGCGAGTTCGGTCTCCGAAGCGGAGCCATTGCCGCGCCTGGTCAGGACGATGTCCAGGATCTTGCTCGCTGCAATGGCGTCTTCACCGAATGTTTCATAAAAGTCGCCGACGCGGAACAGCAACAACGCGCCGGGGTATTTGGCCTTAATCGCATTGTACTGTTTGGAGAGAGGTGTTTCGGGCCGCATCGCCTGGCAATTTAGAACTTGCCATGACCAACTTGGAACGGCCGGTTGTCATTTTTTCACGACAAGTATCCACATCTTGTCCCCTTTTTCGGCGGTGCGATCCACAAACGGATCGGCTTGATAAACGAGGCTGAATCCTGCTTTCCGTACATCTTCAAGCGCAAACCTCATCGCAAGCTCATGCTTCCTTTCCTGTTCTTCCCTTGTTCCGTTTCTACGCGCTTCCGCGATGGCTTCGCACAGTACAAGCCTGCCGCCCGGTTTAAGCGCATCCTTGATATGACGGAGCATGGACTCGTGGGCATCCATTTCGTGATAGGTATCGAGGATTACAACAGCATCAAGCGCACCTGCCGGCAGCAATGGGTCGTCATCCGTCCCCTTGATCGTCGTCACATTCGTTATTTGACGATCTTCCAGGTGCTTGTTCAGACGGTCCAATTTGGGTTGTTCGATGTCTACCGCGAAAACTTTACCTTGATTGCCTACAGCACCTGACAGTTTTAGTGTCATGTAACCTTCGTGGCACCCCACGTCCGCCACCTGGCTTCCGGGCTTAAGATTCAAATACCGGATAAGTTCATTTGGCTTTTGCCATATGTCGCGCTCCTTCCATGCCGATTCTGAGTAAACGTCTTTCCATGTGTCCTGTGCAAAGAGGAGTCCTGGAAACAGCGCAAGCAGAACGATCAACCTGATCATGAGAGAAGTAACGGACGGATTTTCCGGCGGGTTGTCCGAATAAGGAGGGAAGCCTTAATTTTCGGGATGAAGAAGCTGGGCATGGACGAACTGGGCAGGCCGTCGGTGGAAGAGTTTCGGCTGTCCAGGAAGTTACCGATACTACTGTTGCTTGACAACGTACGCAGTTTACACAATGTCGGTTCGGCCTTTCGCACCGCTGATGCGTTTGCCTGTGAACGTATTTGCCTGACTGGAATTACTGGTCAGCCGCCGCACCGCGAAATCCACAAGACGGCCCTGGGGGCCACCGAGTCGGTCTCCTGGGAATACTTTTCCGATCCTGCCGAGGCAGTTCGGCGGTTCAAAAAAAGCGGTTACCGCATCGTGGCGATCGAACAGACGACTGCCAGCGTGGCCCTCGACACTTTTCCTCTTTCAGCAAATGACCGGCTTTGTCTCGTGTTCGGTAATGAGATTAATGGAGTTAGCGAGGAAGTGCTTGCCTTGGCTGATGCGGCTATCGACATACCCCAGGCGGGGACCAAACATTCACTGAATATCGCGGTATGCGTGGGCATCGTTTGCTGGGAATTGTTCCGGCGCATGCGGTAGGAATTCATAACTTTGACACTCCAATCTTGTTTATAATGAGAACCGCGCGCTTTTCTGTCTTTTTGGTAGCCGCATTCGTTTTTCTGCACCTTGAATTGCCGGCCCAGTGCCCGCTTTCTTCTGCGGTGATAGCTGATGGAAATGCAGACGAATGGCCCATGAACTGGGAGTCGGATGAAGAAAGGAATTTTAACTACAACATATGCGCGGATGATCAGCACCTCTATGTGCGCATAAGAACGGCCGAATTCTACACCAAACGCAAAATGGCTGCCTTCGGATTTACACTGTGGTTTGATCCAGGCGGCAAAAAGAAAAAAACATACGGACTGAAGTTTCCGGTCGGGGGTGCAGAGGCAGACGAACGTATTGCTACCCTGAACAAGGAGGGGAGTGAGGCAGGAACTTCAATTGGGGAAAGGGCGGACTTTCAAAAACATGCAGACGAGGTGCTTATCCAGGGTCTGGAGGTACTTGAGCTGATCGGCCTTGCCGATGATCCCATTACCAGCACACGCAGCGGGATCACCAACGGCATCAAGGTGGCCATCGGAATGGATGAGACCGGTACCTACATCTACGAAGTCGTTATCCCGTTCCGTTCATACAAGTTGAACCGAAGTGCGATCAAAGAGCTGTCGGTCTGCTTTGAAACCGGGAAGTACGCGGCCCCTAAGCAAAAGACGACAACTAAGAATGCACCGCTGGCGGCCGGAGACCTCACGACTTCACAACTAAGCCGGATTCAGGGCTCCCAAACCTTGCACGGAGACCCAAAACTGATCTATGCAACGACCTACTGGACAAAGATTCAATTAGACAAGTAACTGGACCATTCATGTCCGAACAATACAGTCAGCGAGGTGTCTCAGCTTCCAAGGAAGACGTACACCGTGCGATTGCGAACCTTGACAAAGGACTTTTTCCACGAGCTTTTTGCAAGATCACTCCCGATCTGCTGGCAGGCGACGCGGATTACTGCTCGGTAATGCATGCCGATGGCGCAGGCACGAAATCATCTCTGGCTTATATCTATTGGAAAGAAACAGGGGACCTTTCTGTGTGGAAAGGAATTGCCCAGGACGCTGTGGTCATGAACGTGGACGACCTGCTTTGTGTGGGGGCCACCGGTCCAATTTTCCTCTCCTCAACGATCGGGAGAAACAAAAACCGGATCCCAGGCGATGTCATCCAGGCAGTGGTAGAAGGCACGGAAGAGATTCTTGGTCTTTTAAGAAAGCACGGACTTGAAATACATAGCACCGGCGGTGAAACAGCTGACCTGGGTGACTTGGTTAGAACCATCGTGGTTGACAGCACTGTGGTGACCCGGATGAAACGCAAGGAGGTCATCGACAACGCCCGGATAAGGGCTGGCGATGTCATTGTAGGGCTTGCGTCGTACGGAAAGGCCAGCTATGAAAATGAATACAACGGCGGGACGGGCAGCAACGGCCTCACCTCTGCGCGTCACGATGTATTTGCAAAAGACTATGCGCTAAAATACCCGGAATCATTCAACCCGGAAATTGCAGATGACCTGGTTTACAGCGGAAAATATGCCGTGACCGACACGTTGCCAGGTCTGGAGTTGAATGTCGGCAAACTCGTACTCTCCCCAACAAGAACATATGCACCGGTGCTCCTCCCTATCCTAAAAGACATGCGCGATAGCATTCATGGCCTTGTTCACTGCAGCGGAGGGGCGCAAGCAAAAATTCTTCACTTTATCGAAGACTTGCATGTGATCAAGGACAATATGTTCCCGATTCCTCCACTGTTCGAACTGATCTATGATCAAAGCGCGACAACCTGGCAGGAGATGTACAAGGTTTTCAACATGGGCCACCGTATGGAAGTGTATGTTGCGCCTGCCGGGGCCGAGGCGATCATTGCGCGGGCGGGCCAACTTGGTGTCGACGCCAGGGTCGTTGGGCGCGTTGAGTCCGCGAAGGGAAAGAAGGTCACGCTGAAGACACCGAATGGTGAATTCCAGTATTCGTAATCGCCGCTTGTACGAAATACCCCATCCGCGTAGAGGGACTTTCATTACTTTGCTGCAAACCAGAATCCATGAGACCGCTTTCTATCCTGATGCTGCTGTTGGTTGTTGTAGTTTCCTACGGCCAAAAAAAGAAGCAACAGCCTTTGCCGGCACCGAAAAAGCCCCTTTCGCACCTCGACTATGATGGCTGGAAGGAGATTCCGTACAAGTCGCTGACGCCGGATGGTATGCATGCGGTCGCGCTGGTCAACCCGCAGGACGGTGACGGCAAGGTTTACTTTCACAATCTGAAGACAGGAACACGTGACTCGGTAGCGCGCGCTGAATCGATCCAGTTGACCTGGGACAGTAAATTTTCTGTGTTCAAGATCAAGCCGCAACAAAAGCTTGTCAAAGATTTGCGTCGTCAGAAAAAGAAGAAAGAGGAAATGCCAAGAGATTCGCTCGGCATCTACACCTTCGCTACCCGGTCGGTTGAACGATTGCCGGATATCCGCAATTTCCGGATTCCGGAAAAGAGCGCTGGCTGGCTGGCTTATCAGTCTGAGCCGCCGAAGGAAGAGAAGGGCAAGCCACCTGGTTCAACTGGAGCGAAGAAATACTCAGATGACAACGGCTATCGTTTGATTCTCCGCAACCTGGACTCGAAAAAGGAAATCTCTTTCGACTTCGTCAAAGACTACACATTCGCCCGGTTTGGTCAAAGCCTGATGTTTGTTTCCACTGGCAATGATAGCACCATAAAGGCTGGCGTGTATTGGTACGACCTGCGGCGCGGTCAACTGCAGTCCTTGTATGCGGGCAGGTCCAAATACAAGTACAAGGGACTTTCGATCGCTGAAGATGGATCACAGGCTTCGTTCCTTGTCGATCCAGATACTACAAAAGCCCAGGTACGTCACTTCCAGTTGTACTACTGGAAATCGGGCGACCCGGCGGCGGCCTTCTTGGATGTTGAAAAATCGATGGGGATTCCGCAAAACTGGATTCTCAACGACAGCTATACGCCCGTCTTTTCCAGGAATGGTGCAAGGTTGTTCTTCGGCTCTTCCCCGATTCCGGTTGTGCAGGACACCACATTGCTGACGGAAGAGATTGTACAGGTGGAAGTGTGGACTGGCGAAGACCAGTATATCTACCCGATGCAGAACAAGCAGCTGGACACGGAAAGGAAGCGGTCTTACCTGGCGGTGATCGACCTTGCCAACAAGCAGGTGATGCAACTTGCGGACAGGGAAGTGCCTAACACAGAAATGGGCGCCGAAGGGAATGCATCAATTGTGTTGGGTGAAACGGATGTACCATACAGGAAAATGATCACGTGGGACGCCAACGCCTATTCCGATATTTACTTGTTTGATATTGCCAGGAAACAGCGGACGACTGTAACGAAGAAGATCAAGGGAAATGCCCGCCTGTCGCCACAAGCGCGCTATGTATACTGGTACAGCGCTCCGGACACAGCGTGGATGTGTTATTCGGTTGGCACTGGTGGGACTGTTAATCTCACGCGGGGCATCAGGACGTTTTTTGCCAACGAAGAGTACGATGAGCCCGACTATCTTCCTCCCTATGGCAACGCGGGCTGGACTGCAGATGATCAGCAATTCCTGGTGTATGATCGCTTCGACATCTGGTCACTCGATCCGGAAGGAAGGAAGCCTGCAGTCAACCTTACAAAAACAGGGAGAAGCGAAAAAATAGTGTACCGCTACCAACGCCTCGACATGGAAGAGCGGTTCATTGACCCGACCAGGCCGATGATCCTCACAACCTTCAACGAAGAGAACAAGGCTGCTGGATACGCGGGTCTTTCACTCGTCGACGGAAAACTAACGCGGCTTACGAACGCAGATGCACGCTTTAACGGATTAATTAAAGCAAAGCGCGCCGACCAATTGATGTTTACGCGCGAGTCGTTCCGGGAATTCCCCGATGTGTGGGTGAGTGATATGAGTTTTGCGTCCGTCAAGAAATTAACAACGGCCAACCCGCAGGCGAAAAACTACTTCTGGGGAACGGTGGAACTCGTGAAGTGGAACTCGCTGGATAACGTTCCGCTAACCGGGCTCCTGTACAAGCCCGAAGGCTTCGACGATAAAAAGAAGTATCCGATGATCGTGTACTTCTACGAGCGGGAGAGCCACAACCTGCACGCCTACATTCATCCCGCGCCCCTGAGGTCAACGATTAACCGTTCCACCTATGTTAGCAATGGTTACCTGGTGTTTGTTCCGGATATCGTGTACAAGATCGGTTTCCCGGGGGAGAGCGCACACAACTGCATTCTGCCTGGCGTAACCTCGCTCATTGCAAAGGGTTTCGTTGACGAGAAGAACATCGGCATCCAGGGACACAGCTGGGGCGGCTACCAGATTGCTTACTTGCTTACACGCACCAACATGTTCAAGGCGGCTGAGGCTGGCGCGGTGGTAGCGAACATGATCAGCGCGTATGGAGGCATTCGCTGGGGAAGCGGCCTGAGCAGGATGTTCCAATACGAACACTCTCAGAGCCGCATTGGCGGGTCACTCTGGCAAAAACCGATGCATTTCATCGAGAACTCGCCAATCTTCTTTGCAGACCGTATTCAAACCCCTGTGCTCCTGCTCCACAATGACGCAGATGATGCAGTGCCGTGGTACCAGGGCATAGAAATGTACCTGGCTCTGCGCAGGCTCAACAAGCCGGTGTGGATGCTCAACTACAACGGTGAACCGCACTGGCCGGTGAAGCGCGAGAACAGGATAGACTTCCAGATCCGGATGAAGCAGTTCTTCGATCACTTCCTGAAAGGGGCACCTGCGCCGAGGTGGATGACGCAAGGGGTTCCGGCCACGGAGAAGGGGATTACGAAGGGGTACTAGGACTACAGGATTTTGGATTGGCTGCCGGCTTACTTGTCCGGATCCTTCTCAATCTCTTTCTTGAAGAACTTGTCGTCTTCGTCTTCCTCCTCGCCCTCCTTGATCAGGCGCGGGCCAATTTCAAGGATCTTGAATTCAGTGCGACGGTTTTTCTGCCGACCATCCGGATTGTCTGATCCGTCAGGGTTGGTGTTGCGTGCGATCGGCTTGGATTCACCATAGCCCTTCGCTACGAGTCGCTCAGCTGCGATTCCCTTTTTTATCAGGTAGGCGACCGATGCCGCAGCACGGCGTTGCGAGAGATTGATGTTGTATTCTACTGAACCAACACTGTCCGTATGAGATGACATTTCAATCTTGATTTCCGGATTGTCATTCAACACATCTACCAGCTTGTCCAACTCAAGCGCTGATTCGCGCCGGATATTGGCGCTGTCGTAGCCGAAATAGATGTTCTTGAGCACGAACACCTTGTTCTTCTCCAGGCGGTCGAGCACCAGGAGCGTGTCGAAAGTAATATTCGTTATCAACTCTTTTAACGTGGCCGGATCCACAGACTTCCCAACTGTCTGGTATTGTCCCCTCTTTACAAGGAATCCGTCGGTTTCGCCGATCAGCGTGTACTTCTCATTTTCATAGACGCGGAACAGGAATTTTCCATCGTTGCCGGTCACGTAGTCCTGCATGATGTCGCCACGCGAGTCAAGCAGGGTTACTTTGGTATCCGGTAGTATGTCGCGCGTGCTGTCGGGGCGCATGCTATAGGTAATGCCCTGTAAATAATAATTCACAACGCGGAGGTTTGGATCGTCGTTTACGAAGGTGTAAATGTCATCGTCTCCTTTCCCACCGTCGCGGTTGCTGGTAAAGAATCCCCTGTCGACCCGGAATAGGAAGATGCCAAAGTCATCGGAGGTGGAATTGACGGGCTGCGCGAGGTTTTCAATAACTGTTTTGCCGTTGACGCGATTGACTACAAAAATGTCAAGCATGCCATAGCCCGGATGTCCGTCGGAAGAGAAATACAACTTGCCGTTTTCGGAGATATGGGGAAAAGATTCATTTCCCGGCGTATTGATCTCTGGTCCAAGATTTCGGACGCGCGTGAAGCGGCCGCGTGAATCCATCTGTGCAGAATACAGGTCAAGGCCGCCAAGCCCGCCTTTGCGGTTGGAAGAGAAGTACAGGTGACGACCGTCCGGACTGAACGCCGGGGTGGACTCCCATGAATCCGGTTGGTTGATGTTAATCTGTACAGGCTCGGTCCATGCGTTGTTCCGGAAGCGAGACAGGTAAAGGTCAACGTCACTGGCTCCTTTTCGTTTCCCCGTATTCCCTTTAGCGAAGACCATCGTGCGACCGTCTGGTGAGAACGTGATCGTCCCTACGTTTACGTTCGGGGTATTGATGGACTCAGGCAAAGGCTTGACTGATTCCGCCTCGACGTTTGCGCCCTGTGTCTTTGCTTTGTAAAGGTCGGTGAACGGCGTTCCCGTGGAGGCATAAATCCGATCGTTTGACCGCGATGAGGTGAAGTAAAGTTCACCGTTAAGGTACGCCGGAGAGTACTCACTAAAGTTTGAGTTGAGCGCCTCCAGGTTCTTGATACGGTAATAACTCGTGCGCCCGTTCAGGTTGTCAAGGTCCTTCATTCCTGCCAGTTCTTTCTTCGCCCGGTCGCGAAGCCCCTCGACTTCTGTCGATGCCTGGAGTTTTTCCAGCGTAGCACTTGCTTCCTGGTACTTTCCGTTGGCTTGCTGGGCCTTCGCCAGGTAAAGTTGTATGGTGTCTTTATTGATTCCAGGCCCTCCTGCTTTCTCGTAGTAGGGTTCGGCCAGTTTGATCCGGTTTGATTGCCGGTAAGCCTCGGCAATATAGTAGCTTGCTTTACCGTTGTTAGGCTCCTTGTTCAGTATTCCTTTATAGTAAGCGATAACATTCTCGTAGTTGCCATACTTGAAGTTCTTGACAGCTTTTTTTTCAGGGCTGCAGGAGCTTAATGCCCACAGGAGGCCAATGGCCATACCGGTTGCGATTAAGCGAGTCTTCATTTTCGAAAGGTACGAAAAAGATGAGGTTAGGATTCCCCTTGCACTCCCGCAGGCTTCGGTAAATAACGGGAGAGCCAGCTCCCTTTTGCAGGCACCCGCCAGCGTTGCACCCAGTCTGCTTTTGTGGTCAACGAATTATCAAACGTAATGGACTCAGGTGTTAGTGCCCCGGATTCAAAAAGTGTTTTCAGGCCGGAAGAGGGGTAAAGCCGGATTGCGTGGCCTTCGAGAATGGCGACCACCTGACGGTTGAAAAAGTCAAGTCCCAGGCGATGCCTCAGATCCTTAAGTAGCCGAACGGTTCCATCAATTGAGCAGCCACTTGCGCCGGCCGCCCGCTCATCGACAGCGAGGATGATGAACTGGTTATAGTCTATCCTGAAGGATGTGCGCAATGGTGAACCATGTGCTGACCATTCCCCGCAGAGGTGAACAAGTTCATTTTCCATGGCTGCATGTTCCGCTTCTGTGATGGCGCGGTCAGCCTGGTAAATCCAGATCCGAGCGTCGCCGGGCATATCATCGAAAGAAACGTACATCCTCTACATGTTAACTCAATTGCCTATCAGATCGTTCCCGGTCATTTCCCTTGGAACAGGCAGGCCCATCAGTTTAAGAATGGTGGGTGCCAAATCGCCCAGCTTGCCATTTTTGATCGGGCGCTTTTGATCGTCTTCTACCAGGATGCAGGGTACTTGGTTGGTAGTGTGTGCGGTGTTGGGCGTGCCATCCTCATTGATCATGACTTCCGCGTTGCCGTGATCGGCGATGATGATCACCGTGTAGCCGTTCTTGCGCGCGGTTTCAGTCACTGCCTCGTTGCACTGGTCAACCGCCTCACACGCTTTGACGGCGGCAGTGAAAACCCCTGTATGACCAACCATATCAGGATTGGCAAAGTTGAGACAGATAAAGTCCGCCTCTTTCTTTTCGAGTTCAGGAATGATTCGGTCCCTGATATCGGCAGCGCTCATTTCTGGTTTCAGATCGTACGTTGCCACCTTTGGTGAAGGGCAAAGTATCCTCGACTCACCAGCAAACGGTTCTTCCCGCCCCCCGGAAAAGAAGAATGTCACGTGAGGGTATTTTTCGGTTTCAGCGATGCGGATCTGTTTCTTCCCGGCCTTCGACAATGTTTCGCCTAGCGTGTTGTCAAGGTTGTCCTTATCAAATATTACACCCACACCTTTGAACGAGTCATCATAGTTCGCCATCGTAACGTAGTGCAGTTTTATCTTCTGCATTCCCTGCCCGGGGAAATCCTGCTGGGTGAGTGCCTGCGTAATTTGCCTGCCGCGGTCGGTTCGGAAATTGAAACAAATGACAGCGTCTCCTTCCTTGATGGTCGCAAGTGGTTTTCCATCTGCGCCTGTGATGATCACGGGTTTGATGAATTCATCCGTCACACCTTCGGCATACGAGGCTTCGACCGCCTTTACAGCATCAGTTGCTGCAGTTCCTTTTCCATGAACCATCAGATCGTAGGCGAGCTTCACCCGTTCCCACCGCTTGTCGCGGTCCATCGCATAGTAGCGGCCAATGACGCTGGCAATTTTTCCTGTAGTTTTCCCCAGGTGCTTGCGAAGATCGTTGATATGTTCGACGCCACCCTTAGGATCGGTGTCGCGGCCGTCCATAAATGCGTGCACAAAAACGTTCCTAAGCCCGGTCTTCGCCGCAATGGTGCAGAGCCCTTCCAGGTGCTTGATGTGCGAATGAACACCACCATCGGAGAGAAGACCCATCAAGTGGAGCACCTTGTTGTTTTTCTTTGCATGGTCCAACGCAGCGACTAGCACCGGATTTCGATCGAGTTCTTTTTCATCAACGGCCTTGTTGATCTTGACCAGGTCCTGATAAATGATCCGTCCTGCGCCGATATTCATGTGTCCCACTTCAGAATTGCCCATTTGTCCTTCCGGCAGCCCGACCGCGAGTCCCGATGCATCAAGCCGGCTGTGAGAGTATCGTTCATAGAGCGAGTTGATATAAGGCGTGTGAGCCTTGTCGACAGCAGACACTTCCTTATTGGTCGCAATTCCCCAGCCATCGAGGATCATCAGCATCACTTTTTTGCTCATTCGTCAAATATAGGACCGCAGACGCTAATGTGTCAGATTGAGATGGTTAATCAGCAGCACTTATGCCGTACCAGTTACCTGCACACTGCCTCTCTGATTTACGGTTCCGTTGTGCCGGTTGGTGGGCACTATTTAATTTAATGGCATACTTTTGGAGTGAATTAGCCAGTATGAAGCGTTTTTTCCTCTTTTTGACTGTCTGGACTGGCTTAGTTGTAACGTCATTTGCTCAGCCGGAGCTTTTTAATCCTGTGCGTGACGCAATCAAGAAAGGGGATGTCTCTGCCCTCGTGAAGACGTTCGCTGTTTCGGTTGATATCAACCTGGAAGGCAACATCAGCACTTACAGCAAGGCTCAGTCGGAGTTTGTGCTGAAGGAGTTTTTCAAGAAACATCCGGTCACTGATTTTGCCATCATGCACACGGGATCATCTAAGGGGGGCTTGCAGTTTGCTGTCGGGCGCTACCTGACTGGTGGGGAAGTTTATACCGTGCTTATTCGCGTGCGCCAGGTCGGTGAGCCATACCTCGTTCACGAGATCAGCTTTGTCAAGGAGTAAGGCTAACTTGCTCCGTGGCTTCGCGTTCACTACCGCCTTACATCACACTTGAATCCGTCAAAGCATTCATTTCAAGCGCCCTTGCCGAAGATATTGGTGAAGGCGACCATTCGTCAATGGCAACCGTTCCTGAAGATGCGAAAGCCCGTGTCCGCCTTCTGGTAAAGGACGAGGGTATTGTTGCAGGCGTGGAACTGGCGCGGAGGATTTACAGGCAACTTGACGCCGGGATCCGATTTGAGGAAGAAATAGCGGATGGACAAGTTATCCGACGCGGCGACGTCGTGTTCTACGCCGAAGGCAACGCCCGCGTTTTACTGACAACTGAGAGACTTATCCTCAACAGTATGCAGCGCATGAGCGGCATTGCGACTGTAACACGAAGGCTGACTACCTTGCTAAACGGCACAAGAACCCAGTTGCTTGATACAAGGAAGACCACTCCAAATTTCAGAATGATGGAGAAGTGGGCCGTTCATATCGGGGGTGGATTGAACCATCGCGTCGGATTATTCGATAAGATCATGATTAAGGACAACCACGTTGACCTGGCAGGCGGCGTGAAGGCCGCTCTTCAAAAAGCAATCGACTACCGGAAACGAACGGGCAAGAAACTGGAAATCGAAGTGGAGGTACGAACCCTGGAAGAGGTGAGAGAAGCGTTGAATGCAGGGGGCGCTGACATATTGCTGCTCGACAACATGCCTACCGCGTCGCTTAAGAAAGCCGTTGCCCTGATAAAGGGGGTATGCCGGTCTGAAGCGAGCGGCGGGATCACAGAGAAAAACCTAAAGGAGATTGCCGCGACTGGGGTGGACTACATCTCCATGGGCGCACTCACGCACTCGGTCCGAAGCCTGGACCTAAGCCTGAAGGTGGTTAGGAAGTAGGAGTTTCAGCATGGGCGATTAACTTTGCGGCCCATTACCGGACCCATTGGCATGATCGTTAGAACGCGCAACTACCGGCTTGAGCGGCCACTTTATATAAAGCTGGCACTCGGGAATGTACTGAAGCAGCAGTGGTGGACAATTCCCATAGCCCTGGGAATCTGCCTGCTCTACCTGTGGATTCCGAGCTTTTGGTGGATCTTCGCCGGGATATTGGCGTATGGTCTCTATGTACTTTTTTGGCTGATTCAGTTTTACGGCGTCACTCAGCTCGACCAGGGCAAAATGCTTTTTGAACGGTTTTCATACGAGATCACAAGCCAGCAGATCCTGATGAAGATTAGCGCACGGGAAGGCATGCCCATGAAATGGGACCAGATCAAACGGGCAAAGACGGGCAAGGATTACTTCCTGCTATTTGTGAACAAAGCCCAATTGATTCACCTGCCGTTCAAAATTTTTAACACCGAAAACGAACGAAAGTTCCTGGCCAGCATTTTGAAAACCAAGGGACTGGTGAGCTAGCATTCTGTGCGGGAACGGCGTAGCTTTCCACCATGCCTCTCCGCTACATAAAGCCTGAGAGTAAAAAGAGACTCACACCCGCCGAGGCTTACAGCCGCATCTGTCGTTACTGCGCTTACCAGGAACGCTCGCAGAAGGAGGTGCGCACAAAGCTGTTTTCATACGGACTCTTTGCATCCGACGTCGATGAACTTATTGCAAAGCTGATAGGGGATGGTTTTCTCAATGAGGAACGTTTTGCGAAGGCTTTTGCGGGCGGAAAATTCCGGATGCAGAAATGGGGGCGCAACAAAATCGTTCATGCCCTGGAGGCCCACGGGCTCACCCGTCGCTGTATTGCGCGGGGACTTGAAGAAATTGATCGCGCAGCCTACACCAGTACGTTGAAAGCCTTACTCACCCGAAAATTGAAGGAACACATGGAATCAAGCCGGCTGAAAGCGGGCTACAGGGCGGGGACCTTCGCCATCGCCAAGGGATATGAGCCGGACCTGGTTTGGCCATTGGTCAGGGAGTTGACAGATTAGAATGACCATGAGCCTTTTTTGGGTTTTCTTCATGGGGTTTGTATTCAGTTTTATAGGATCAATTCCCCCCGGTACGCTCAACATTACCGTTCTGCAACTGGCGCTCGAACGCCAGGTCAGGACCGCAATGCGGTTTGCGCTCGCCGTAGCCATGGTCGAGTACCCTTATGTGTGGATTGCTGTCCAGTTCGAATATTTCTTGTCGACCTCCCCGGTTGTTCTTGATAACTTCCAGCTCATTGCTGCGCTGGTGATCACTTTGCTTGGAATCTCAAACCTTTTGCCGAGAAAGACACCAACTGGCCTGGCAAAAAAATTCAGTGAAAGCGGGTTTCGGCGTGGCGTTATCCTGAGCCTGCTGAATCCGATGACTATAGTCTACTGGATGGGATTCACAGCATACTTAACGGTTCAGGGATGGATCAAGCTGGACACCGCGGCACTCGTGCACTACTACGTATTTGGAACGGCCCTCGGCGCATTAGCACTATTGCTTGTAGTTATATTCTTTGCCCGGAGGTTTTCTTCAGATGTCCAGGGGAATCGCTTGATCAGGATCGTACCCGGACTCATTCTCCTCGGACTCGGTTTTTACGCTTGGTGGAAATATCTTTTCTAGACCTCAATACGACAATCGCCGGAGGAGAGTGTGAATTGTACCCTTTCAGAGGCTGGGTGAGATATCGATCTCAGCTATTTTCTATACCTCAGCTTTTCCAGTCCGAATTGCTTTAGACGGGTACTTCCAGCAATGCACCAAATGGTCGTTAACCAATCCGCAGGCCTGCATGTGCGCGTAAATGATCGTACTTCCCACAAACTTGAAACCGCGCCTAATCATGTCTTTGCTGAGCGCATCGGATTGTTTTGAAACGGGCGGAACCTGATTGGGTCTGCGCCATTTGTTCACGATGGGCTTGCCGCCGACGAAACTCCAGATGTATTTGTCGAAAGTCCCAAACTCACGCCGCACTTCAAGAAAACGTTTGGCGTTGTTTACTGCTGCCGTCACTTTTTGCCGGTTCCGGATGATCCCCGGGTCGAGGAGAATCTTCTCGACGCGCTGTGCAGTAAATCGCGCGACCTTTTCGGGATCAAATCCTGCAAAGTTCCTGCGATAACCCTCGCGCTTGTTCAGGATGGTTGACCAACTGAGCCCGGCCTGTGCGCCTTCCAGGATCAGAAATTCAAAGTGAATGCGATCGTCATGGACGGGATTGCCCCACTCTTCATCGTGATAGCGGATGTACATCTCAGATGCAAGGCACCATGGGCAACGCGTTTTCTTTTGCATTAGAGGAGTCTTAAAAGTGAAGGTATAAATTTCGGCAAACCTCCTATCTTGAGTAAAAATATTTCTGTATGAAAAAGCTCTTGATCTTTTGTTGTCTCCTGGTAGGAACTGCTGTCTCAGCACAAAACGCGGATCCGGAAAAGAAACTGGCCGAAATGGGTCTTCAGCTTCCGCCGGTCTCCAGGCCCGTTGCAAACTATGTCAAAGCAGTTCGGACCGGCAACCTGGTATTCCTTGCCGGACACACGTCAGAACTCGCAGGCAAGGTTGGAAAAGAGGTTACGACTGAACAAGGTTATGAAGCAGCAAAGCAAACCGGGCTGAGCATATTGGCATCTCTTAAGGCAGAGATCGGGGACCTCAAGAAAGTGAAACGTTGTGTAAAGGTGCTTGGTATGGTAAACTGCGCCGAGGGATATGCAGACCAGCCGAAAGTGATGAACGGATTCTCTGACTTGATGGTCGCCGTATTTGGTGATAATGGAAAGCATGCACGTTCTGCTGTAGGCATGTATGCACTGCCGAGCAACAAAACAGTGGAGATCGAATTGATTGTAGAAGTTGAAAACTGATTCACCTGAAGTCAACTACACACGACTTGAAGTAACCTGCCCGGAAACACACACGGACATCCTAATCGCGGAATTGGCGGAGGTTGGATTCGCTGTGTTCATGGAAACATATTCCGGATTTGAGACCGATGCTGAAGAGGGTACGATCGAGGAAGCGTCCATCGAAGCTGTCATTGATAAATACAGGCACACCGCCCCAATCACCTTCCGCATAACGTCCCTTCAGAAGGAGAACTGGAATGAGCTCTGGGAAAAAAATGTCACGCCGGTCTATGTTGAAAAGCTATGCTTGATAAGAGCATCGTTTCATGAACCTCATCCTGACTATCCCTACGAAATTGTAATCACTCCCAAAATGTCCTTTGGCACAGGTCATCATCCCACCACCTACCTGATGGTGAAAGCTCAAATGAAAATGGACCACGCAGGCAAGCGGGTAATGGATGCCGGTTGCGGTACTGCAATACTGAGCATCATGGCCGCCAAGCTGGGCGCACGGGAAGTGGAAGCATTTGATGTTGATGAATGGAGCATCATCAACGGCAGGGAGAACGCGACGCTTAACAACTGCAACCAGATCAGGATCCGGCAGGGAACCATTGCAGATTTTGACTGGCCGGAGTCATTTGACATCATCCTTGCCAACATCAACCGTAATATCCTGCTTTCCGAAATGGCGAAGTATGCAAAGAACCTGTCGCAATCAGGCAGCCTGGTATTGAGCGGCTTTTATGTCAACGATATACACGAGTTGCTGGCAGCAGCCAACCGCCATGGACTGGTAAGTGTTTCGCAGGATGAACGCGAGGGTTGGGCGTGTGTCATACTGTCCCCACGCGCGAAATAGTTCACGGTTGTTTCAATGCTGAGGCTATGTTGTCCGTTTAAGCGGAATAGGCCCTAATCGAATATTTTTTGCGAATTTCAGGCATTGTAAAGGTGAAAAAGGGGTTCATTTCGCTGTTTTTATTGCTAAGCGGCCCCCTGGCGTCGTGGTGCCAGGTTGCCGATCATAAGCTGGCCTTCCAGGACAGCGTGAGGGTGAAGATGGAGACAGGTCAGAACACTGAAACCTCCATGGTCGGTGCCACCTTTGCCACTGCATGGCACAAACTCACACTTGATCAGCAGGAGCTCATCAAGGACCAGGCGGACATTCTTCGCCAGCGCCGGTACAAGCCATTTCCATTGTTGGCCGATTACTACGGTTCGATTGCATTTGCAGTAGAGCGCGAAGGCATAGATTCCGAGAGACTTGATGCCTTTCTGAAATTATCCGGCAAGGTCATTCAAAAAGAAAAGCCGGCGGGGATTGCTTCTTTCTTTCATTACATGCGGGACTATTTCGAGTACCATGCCTTTCACTACGAACGATCCTTCCGCATGCACGCTGAGCCCGAACACTACACATTTGAATACATAGACGACGCTCCGGAACTCCCGCTGGATGACAGCGTTCAGACGACCGACGCTTTTCAGCAACTCGATGAAAATGCCCAGCCGGATAACAACACGGTTTGGCAGGATGACACGACGCACGTAGAGGAGCCGATGCCCTCGTGGATGTTACCGACGCCTCAACCTCAATTATCCGGTCCCATCATGAAGCTCGAAGATGTAACGTTTGTCTTCTCCACACCTTATGACTCTGCATCTCTTCGCAACACGCGTGGGACACTTTCCCTCCGGGACGGCATCTTCGTTGGTGAGAAAGGAGCATTTGGCTGGGATCCGGCCGGTCTGAGCGGCGACAGCGTGTACTTTGAGTTTAAGGAATACCACTTCAGCGTTGACCATCCTGAGCTAAAAGCAGAAAGCGGACGCTTGCGGTATACGGGGCGCGTTGCAAGGAAGGTAGATGGAATCTTTGAGTTCAAGAGTATTCGCCACAAAGACAAAGCAACCGCACAGTATCCCCGGTTCATGTCTTTCCAGGCGAACGTAGTGATTGAAGGATTTGGCGATGAAGACCTGCGTTACACCGGCGGTTTTGCCCTTAATGGAAATCGCATGTTCAGTTCGTCGGTAAGTGGCGACTATGCGCGCCTCGAAGTGTTTCACCAACGCGAGCGGAGGTTTGTGGCTCGCTCTCGCCAGTTTGAGTTCCTGGATGATTCCGTCATTACGGCAAAGCGTTCGATGGTGCAGTTGTACCAGGACAATGACTCCATTTTCCATCCGGCGGTTAAGCTGCGCTATGACTTCGGAAAGAAACACCTCTCGCTCGACCGCGAACTTGGCCAGTTGAGGGATACCCCTTACACGTCGACCTACTTCGGCATAGACTTCAGCAGTGACATTCTACGGTGGGACATTGTCTCTGACAGTATGGACCTGGTGACCATAGGTGGCAACAACCAGGCTGCCATGATCATTGAATCAAAGGACTACTATCATCCGGATGATTACCGCCTGCTAAGTGGAAAAGGTTTCCGCTTCCATCCGCTGGCCATTGTTGTCAACCATGCAAACAAGAACGGGGTGCGGGAGTTTTTCCTCGATGACCTTGCCCAGTCAACCGGGATCGACTATGCCGAAGGCCGAATGGCCATGACGTTCCTTTCCCAGAAGGGGATGATTAATTACAATGCGCAAACTGGTCAGGTGGTTGTCAAAGAGAAAGCATTTCATTTCGTGGAGTCGCGCAAAGGAGCGGCTGATTATGACAATCTGAAAATTCACTCCATCTCGGAAAACACAGCTAATGCGAGCGTCAATTTGAAAAACCGCACGATGTTGGTGCGCGGCGTTGATGAAGTCAACGTCAGCGATTCGCTCAACGTCCTGCTGAAACCGGATAGCAGCACCATCACGATCCTGCAGAATCGCGATATCAAGTTTGACGGAAAGATCACAGCAGGCAATTTCGAGATCAACGGGAAGGACTTCACTTTCAAATACGACAGCTTCTTTGTTAACCTTAACAAGATCGACTCAATTCGATTCTATGTAACAGAGAAAAACGCAAAGGGCCAGACTGTACGTCGGCGAGTAAACAACGCAATGGTCGGTGCTGATTCAACAGCCCTGGCGGAAGGCGGGATGGGCTCAGGCGGGGGGCAAACGGCAGGAACGCTGTTCATCAATACTCCGGATAACAAATCGGGCCGCAGGCAAGTACCCCACTACCCGAGACTTGATGCGACTGCAGGCGGGGTCATCTACTTTGATCGCAGCGAAGTGCTGGACGGGGCTTATGACCGGTCGGTGTTTTTTGTCGTGCCGCCATTCCGTCTCGACAGCCTGAATGACGCCGATCCAGCCTCCATTCACTTTGACGGCACTTTCGTTTCAAGCGGGATGTTCCCGAGTTTCAAGGAGGAGTTGCATACCATGTCCGACAAGTCGCTTGGATTCACGCACAATATACCACCACAGGGTTACTCCTTATTCAAGTCAGATGGGAAGGTCTTCGGCAGTATCAACCTTGACAATTCGGGCATTCGTGTCGGCGGACGCGTGGAGTACCTTGCGGCGAGCCTGGAATCGAATGATTTTGTCTTTTACCCCGACTCCGTGGTCGCTCGTGGAGCCAAGGGCGAGTTGAGAGAAAAACAGTTCGGCAGCGTTTGGTTTCCGCAGGCGGTGTTGTCGGACTTTGAATTGAAGTGGAAGCCGCGCCTTGACAGGTTTGAGATAAAAAACCAGAAAGGTCCGTTTAACCTGTATAATTCGACCGCCCAGCTTGATGGGCTGCTCACGGTCTCAAAGGCGGGAACAACAGGTGCAGGGAAGCTCATTACACGAGGCTCGGAGGCCAATTCAGAAGAAATGAATTTTTCAGCAAAGGATTTTTCCGCACGGCACGCGCAGTTCCAGGTGAAAACAACCAATCCGGAAAAACCCGCCCTGATGGGCCAGGACATTAGACTCAAATTCAACCTTGAACAGAACTATGCAGAAATAAGCCCTGAAATCGAAGGTGTGGCAGCAATCGAATTTCCATATGCACAGTTCAAGACTTCGATACCGACGGCGCGCTGGGATCTGACTACACAGAAAATAACAATGACGAAGGATGTAAACGTGGCCCTGGAGAATTCCTATTTCTATACTACCCGGGAAGATCTCGACTCGCTGTCGTTCAATGCAGAGAAAGCGGAGTATGACATTAAGCTACAACAGATGAAGGTAAGCGGGATTCCCTACATCACAGTGGCGGATGCCCGCATCACGCCCGAAAACAATGAAGTGTTGATCCTGGAAAACGCCAGGATCGGACAGTTGAAAAACACGACGATCGTACTCGACACCCTCAATGGGTATCATCGTATGACCAACGGGGTGGTGGATATCGTTTCGCGAAAGGAATTCAGCGGGTATGCCACGTACCAGTACATCAACACCCTCAATGACACATTCGCGATAAAAATGGAGAATTTCCGGTTGGAGGTACTTCCGGAAGAACACGGGACCAAACGGGCAAAGCATGCAGTTCCGCACTATCAGACTGTTGCCAGCGGGAACGTACCCGACCAGATGAAAATGGTGCTTGCACCAAGGCTCTTCTACAAAGGCGACATGGTCATGTATGCATCCAAACCAGCCCTCCAGTTGAACGGCTACACCCGGCTTGACCTGCACAAGATCAAGAACTACAATACCTGGCTGCGGTACACGCAGTCTGGTGATGAAAAGGATATCTTCATTGACTTCGATCATTCTGAAAGAGAAGAAGGCGGAAAACCGGATGCCGGTCTTCACTTTGGCGGAGACAACAGCCTTTACCTCACCTTTATCACAGACAAGAAGGTTCCCGATGACGACGATTTCTTTCTGCCCAGCGGATCGTTGTTCTTCGACAAGGAGAGTGGAGAGTTCAAAATTGAGGACCGGCAGAAGGCTGCCGGTGAAAAATTGTCTGGAAAGGTGTTCTGCTACAATGAAGACAAGGGGGAAGTGCGCTTTGAGGGCCCAGTCAATTTCTTCCGTGATACCCGGGAATTCGGAATTGTCGCTTCAGCCATAGGATCAGGGAACATGGAAACAAGTGAGATTAAGGCCAACAGTTTTGTAATGGCAAAGATGAACGTACCGGCACAGATCTTCCAGATGATGGCTGCAGACCTGCAAAACATTATCAAGAACGAAGATGTAGGTGAAGGCCTTGGGGACCACACGGAGCTGCTTTATAAGATTGCTGATATTGTTGGGGAGCGCATCGCCAAGGACTTCGAGCAGCGCTCGTTGCAAGGTCCCGTTTCGCTGAGCACGATCGCCGCACTGAATCAGCCAATGGTATTTTCGAATGTCAACCTGAAGTGGTCACAAAAGCACAAAGCTTTTTACAATGATGGCCCGTTGGGAATCAGTCATCTCTTGCGTTCGGATGTGAACGGAGCCTTCGAAGGATTTATGGAAATACGCAGAAACGAAGACGGTACGCCGGTGTTTCATGTCTTCATCAAGGCCAATCCTGAGTCATGGTATTACTTCGGTTATGAGGACAATCGCCTGATGATTCAATCATCACGGCAGGATGTAAACAATTTGGTCTCGAAGAAGACAAATGCATCCAAAGCCAAGATTGGCGAACTCATTTTTATCCCGGGAAGCGATGACGAAACCCTGGAGTTCATTAACCGGTTCCGGAAGAACTATTACGGAACCGAAACCCCATACGATCTGAACGCCGCCTCCGCCCGCAAAAAGAAGAAAGACGACAAGGCGGATGATGGGTTTTGAATTCACCTACCCAATAAACCCCGTTGAATTTGGAGTTGGCGGCCGGATTCGGGCGCCGCCTCAAGCTGATTCGAAGTTATCTTCGTAGTGGCATCATGATCGGAGGGATATTCACGGCACGAGAAAAAGGTACCCCGCAAGGCAGTCCGCTATCTCCATTACTATCCAATATCATGCTGAATGAACTGGACAAGGAACTGGAGAAACGAGGACATAGCTTTGTTCGATACGCCGATGATTGTAAC
>Ga0187893_10000466_pt1 | contig 105623 bp, 83 predicted proteins | sample MA1701074metaG_FD_139574 | JGI IMG/M metagenome (GOLD analysis project Ga0187893, IMG submission 139574) | White microbial mat communities from a basaltic lava cave in the Kipuka Kanohina Cave System on the Island of Hawaii, USA - MA170107-4 metaG ...
AAGCGAAGCGCGCGATGCCGCCGTGCTTCGAGCACGTCCGCAGAACCCTTCGGCCGCACGAAGAATCCCCCTGGCAGGGGGGAGGACACCGGAATGTTGCATTATTTTTGCGCTAGTCAATAGATGAAGCATCAGCGCCGGGCAGGCAGATCCGCCGCCAGGGACTTGATCAAGGCGACGCCGCGCGACACGGGCCATGCCTCTGCCGTCTGCCTGGCTCGAATGCCGAGCATGCGCAGCGAGGACGGACTCTGGATCAGATGGGAGATGTGCGCGGCCAGATCCTGCACGTCGCCGGCGCGGTGGATGAAGCCGTTCTCGCCGTGACGGATCCGGTCGACCACCGATCCACAGCCGTCGGACCCCAGCACGACGAGCCCGGCCGCCATGGCCTCCAGCACCGCCACCGGAAAGGGATCCGAGAGCGAGGGATGGATCAGGGCGTGGCTGCTCGCGAGCAGGTGGACCAGCTGCTCCGGCTCCAGCCACCCCGCGAACTTCACGTGTCGCTCGAGGTCGAGCCGTCGGACCTGTTGCTCGAGGCTCTCGAGATCGGGCCCTGATCCGGCGATCGTGTACTCGAAGCTCGTGCATCCCGTCCGCTCCCTCGCCGATGCAAGCGCGGCCAGCGCGATGTGATGCCCCTTCATCTCGTTCCGCAGGCGGCCGGACGAGGCGAATCGGATCACCTCGACCGGCGGAGTCTGCGCCTCCTCTCGCTCCGCACTCGAGGGCCACTGCGCCAGATCGACGAAGAACGGAAAGTCGACGAGCTTCGCTTCGGCGCATCCCATCGCAGACAGCGCGTCCAGGGCTCGCTGGCCGGTCCCCATGACCCACGTCGCCCGGCGGAAGATCCAGCGGAGGAATCCGTTTCGAAGCATTCCCTTGAGGCGCGAGCGCCGGGTCGTCAGGTCTGGTGTGTCGGTCCAGATCGCAAAGGGCTGCCTGCGCAGGGCCAGGGTCGCCATCGCGCACTGCATCGTCGCATCGTGCCAGCCGGCGATCACGAAGAGCGACCTCCGGTCGCGGGCGGCCTGGCGCGCGACGGACCAGTCGATGCCTAGCACCGGAGCGAAGTAGCCGACGTCCAGGCCCTCGGTCAGCGAGGATTGCCAGGGATGGGAGGCCACGACCCGCGCGATGCAGCGGACGTGGAGCTCGAGGCTCGGCTCGGCGTCGAGCGCGCGAAAGAGCACGGCATTGTACGGAGTCGGCTGCCAGCAGAGCCATTGCACGGAAGTGGTCCTGTCCGTGGCTCGCTCTCCCCGCCACCGGTCGTGTCCCAGTGGGAGTCGCCAGTTTGGCGCCAATCGGGCGCAAAATGCTTGCGGATTCATTCGGCCCGGGCTGCGGTCCGGAAATCCGCGGACGCAGGCCCGAGTCCGGGCGCCGCATGCCGGGGAACGCGCCACCTGGGGGCCGGCGGCGCGCCCGGACGGCCCAACCCACTCCGTTCGAGCTGTGCCGGCCGGCCCGGCGACGCGTTCCACAGTCGAGCGCTCTCGAGGCCCTCCGGCAGCTGGTGCCCGGGCCGGAGGAACCCGGGCTCTACACCAACGGCGCGGCAGGCATGCTTGGCTACTGGAGCCACTCCGTCGGCCTGCCACACGAGGAGACGCTCGAGCTCCAATGGCCGGCACGCCAGCAGGTCTGCCTCGGCGCGAAGCGAGCTCCTCGGCCGCGGTCGGATGGATTCCGATCGCGGTGTCGCGCCGTCGCTCGCGCGAGCGACCGCGCGCTCGACGAGGAACTGCCGCCGGTGGTCCCGAGCGGGAGTTGCCAGCTCGGGGATCATCGAGCGTAGAATGCCCGCTCGATCTTCCCTGGCGTCGGCGGTCCGCGACGCCATCGAGGAGGGCACTGCGGTGCGCGCGAATTTCTGCTTCGACTTCGTGATCGCGGTGAGGGATCACGACGCGAGCGTGGCGAAGTACGCGGCTCTCTTCGGCATCGAGCCGATCGAGCTCGCGCCCGAGAGCCTTCCCGAGAAGGCGCAGCGCTGCACGATCTTCCCGCTCTGGGATCAGGGCGACCGCGGCATGGTGTTCAGCGTGATCTCGTCCTCGGACCCGGGCAGCTCGATCAACGAGGGGATTCGCGCGCGCGGCGAGGGGCTCGCGCTGTTCGGGCTCGACGTCGACGATGTCGACGCGATCAAGGCCCAGGGCGAGGCCGCGGGCGTGCGGTTCCAGAGCGCGGAGCCGATCGCGTACGACTACGGCCGCATGATCAACGTGCGCCCCGAGACGACGCACTCGGTCCCGATCTTCTTCTCGACGCACCGGTCCGGCTGGTGGCAGAAGAGCCTGAACGGCGGCCGCGATCGGTGAGGCGCGCGTTCCTGGCATGATGGACGGCGCGCAGGAGCTCCTGCGGAGGAGGGACCCGTGAGGCGAATCGTGACCGGCGTGAATGCCGCCGGGCGCTCGTACCTCGTGTCGAACGATCCGATCGACGGCTCCGGCTTCGCGCGGATCTGGGAGGTCGACCCGAAACAGGTCGGCGGCTGGATCGCGCGCATCGATCCCGCGCAGGCCGCCGCGAGCATCGAGCCCCCGCCGGGCGCGAGCCGCTGGGTGATCGCGTCGATCCCACCCGATTCCGGGAGCCGCACGCCCGCGCAGCAGATTCCGGGCATCGACGAGCAGGGCTTCCACACCACGCGCACGGTCGACTACGACATCGTGCTCGACGGGAGGCTGACGCTCGTGCTCGACGAGGACTCGGTCGAGCTCGAGACCGGCGATCTCGTCGTGCAGCAGGCGACGCGCCACGCCTGGCGCAACCCGGGGACGCGCCCGGCGAGGCTGCTCGCGGTGCTCACGACGCTGCCCTGAGCCGGCCTCGGCGCGCGCGGGCGCCGCGCCGGGCGCGGGCCAGCGCGTCAGGCCTGCGCGCGCCTGCCCCAGTGCGCCGCGACGAAGTCGCGGACGCTCTGCGCGAGCTCGGCGTCTTCGGGGGCGCCGAAGAATCCGCCGTGCGGCATGCCCTCGAAGACGTGGAGCTCGACGGGAATGCGCGCTCGGAGCAGCGCGCGGTGCATGCGCACCGCGTTCGAGAGGAAGAGGTCGCGCGTCCCGGCCTGGAGATAGGTCGGGGGGAAGCCCTTGGCGAAGTCGCCGAAGAGCGGCGAGAGATGGGGATGCGCGAGGTCGTGCCCGTCGGCGTAGAGGAGATTGGTCTCCATCAGCCCCTCGACGAGCACCACGTCGGCGTAGCGATTGACCTCGAAGCTGTCGCCCGATTCGGTGAGATCGAGCTCGGGCGTGAGCAGCACGACCGCCGCGGGCAGCGGCAGCCCTCGTCGCGCGCGCGCAGCATCAGCGCCGCCGCGAGGTTCCCGCCCGCCGAGCCGCCGCCGACGATCAGGTTCTCCGGGCGATGCCGCTCGAGCAGCGCGCGGTACACGGCCACGCAATCGTCGAGGGGCGCGGGATGGCAGTGCTCGGGCGGCATCCGGTAGTCGACGGCGTAGGCGCGCACCCGGTGCTGCGTCGCGGCGCTGCGCGCTCCGAGCCGACAGGGCTCGCCGCCGCCGTGGATCAGCGCACCGCCGTGGATGTCGAGGTAGGCGAGGGGCTCGCGCGCGGGATCTAGATTCTCGGGCGTCGCGACGTGCACGGGGACGCCGGCGAGCGTCGCGGTCTCGACCTTCTGCGTCGCGCCCTGCGCGCGCGGCGCGAGCAGCGACGTCAGCATCGCCTCCGACTCCGCTCGCAGCTGCGCCCAGCCCTCGGCATCGCGCCGGTCCGGAAGCCTGCGCCCGGCCCCGGAAGAGCGCGCGGCGGCGAAGCGCTCGAGCGAAGCCCGCGCCTCGGGGCTCAGCGATCTCGGTGCCGGGATCGTGCGCGCGGGAACCGCGAGTCCAGCGTCGGGGGAGCGCGTCGCAGTCGCCATCTCGTCCTCCTCGCTGGAAAGTCTCTCACACCCGCGGCGATTCCCTCCAGCGCTGCGAGCGCCGCGAGGCTGCAGCGGCGAGGGCCGACGCGTGGCCGCGCGCCGCTGCGGCGCGCACACTGCGGGCGGGAGGCGTGGGCATGCCGGGAAGACTCGAGGGCCGCGTCGCGCTGATCACGGGTGCGGGCCAGGGCAGCGGGCGCGGCTGCGCGCTCGCGCTCGCGGAGGAGGGGGCCTCCATCGCCGCGGTGGGTCGCACCGAGTCGAAGCTCGTCGAGACGATCCGCGAGGTCGAAGAGCGGGGTGGGCGCGGGATCGCGGTCCGCTGCGACGTGACGCGGCAGGGCGAGCTCGAGAGCTGCGTCGCGCGGACCCGCCGCGAGCTCGGACCGGTGAAGGTGCTCGTCAACGCCGCGCAGTCGCCGATCGACCGCTCGTCGCGCCTGCTCGACGTCGGCCGCGACGTGTTCGAAGAGCTCTGGCGCTCGGGCCCCGTCGCGACGCTCGAGCTGATGCGCCTCTGCCACGAGCAGCTGCGCGGCGGCGGCTCGATCATCAACTTCGGCTCCGGCGCGCAGTTCGCGCCCCAGAGCTACGGCCCCTACGCCGCGGCCAAGGCGGCGATCCTGATGCTGACGCGCGCGGCCGCGGTCGAGTGGGGCCCCGACGGCATCCGCGCGAACCTGGTGGTTCCCTTCGTCGACTCGCCCGCGTATCGCCGGGACTTCGCGGGGGATCCCGCGCGCCTCGCGGCGAGCCTGAGGCGCATCCCGCTCGGGCGCGCGGGCGATCCCGAGACGGACCTCGGGCGCGCGGTCGTCTTCCTCGCGAGCTCGGACTCGGCCTACGTCACGGGCACGACGCTGATGGTGGAAGGCGGAGCGCACTTCCTGCAGTGACCCCGGCGCCGCACTGCGGCCGGCCGGGAGACGCGCCGCGCGGCGAGCCCGGTCATGGAGCGCCGCGAGCGGCTGCGCCCGGCGCCGGAGCCGCGCGCCGCGCGACGAGGATCGCGCCCGAGGTGCGCGCGAGCACCTCGCCCCCAGGCGTCTCGAGCGCGTGCTCGACGCCGACCACTCCGCAGCCCGGCCGCGAGCGGGACGGCCGCTTGCTCGTGAAGCGTCGCAGCAGGCGCAGGCGCACTCCCGCGCGGACCGGGGCGAGCAGCTCCAGTCCGTCGCCGCCGAGGCCCGCGACGAGGGCTACGTGCGCGGGGAGCTCGTGGCTGAGGCGCGACTGGATCGCGAAGATGTGCGCGGCACAGGCCGCGAGTCCGCCGAAGACGGAGCGCTCGGCCTCGGCGTCGTCGAGGTGGAAGGGATGGGGATCCCAGGCCCTCACGAACTCGACGATCGCCTCGCGCGTCACGAGGTAGTAGGGGCTCGCGAGGCGCTGCCCGATCTCGATGTCCTCGAAGTGCAGCGTCGTCACGCCACCTCGCTGCGCGCGTGTCGGTGTTGCGCCGGCCCGGCATCGCTCCGGCGCTCCGGAGCCGCGTTCCGGCTGCGCAGGGGTCCCGCGCATCGGAAGCATAAACGACGGGCTCGCGGCCAGGTGGCTCTAGCCGGCAGCTCCCGCCGGGAGCCGATCCGCGGGACCTTCCGGCTCGGAAGCTCCCGCGCGTAGAATGCCCGCTCGCATCCCTTCGGCGTCGAGCGGGCGAGGTCGATGCAGCGATTCCGTCGCATCTGGACCGTGTTTGGCCTGGTGCTCCTCGCGGGCGCGGCTCGCGCCGGGGATCGCTGTCCCGATTGGGGCGCGGATCGGAATCTCTACTGGGGAGATCTCCACGTCCACACCGCCTTCTCCTTCGACGCGAACTCCTGGGATGTCCGGGCATTGCCGCCGGATGCGTACCGCTTCGCGCGCGGGGAGCCGCTGCTGCTGCCTCCCCTCGACGCAGAGGGGCGTCCCACGCGCCCGATCCAGCTCGAGCGCCCGCTCGACTTCGCGGCGGTGACGGACCACGCCGAGCTGATGGGCGAGCTCTGGCTCTGCGTCGATCCGGGCTCGGAGGTCCATGGGAGCGGCGAGTGCCGATTCGCGCGCGGCGAAGCCGGACTCGCGGGATTCGCGGCGTGGTCGGCTTCCTCGCCTCTGGGTCGGAACCTCGTGGCGCCCGTGATCGGCTGGCTCCGGGGCCCGACCGCCGCGCGGGCCTTCCGCGATCCGGGCTACGCAGCGGCGCTGCGCGTGATGCGCTGGCTGGCCGTGAAGAACGGAAGCGAGCCTCGCAGCGCCGAGCTCTGTGGCGCGGACGGCGCGCGCTGCCTGGACGCTGCCGCGAGCGTCTGGGCTCGCACGCAGGCCGCCGCGAATCGCGCGCTCGAGCCCTGCTCCTTCACCGCGTTCAACGCCTACGAGTACAGCGGCGCACCGGGCGGATCGAACCTGCACCGGAACGTGATCTTCCGGGGAGAGGCAGTGCCGGCGCATCCGATCTCGTTCGTCGAGGCGAGGCGCCCGGATCTGCTGTGGCGGGAGCTCGTGGACCAATGTCTCGACGCCGGGACGGGCTGCGACGCGCTGGCGATCCCGCACAACCCGAATCGCAGCAACGGCCGACTGCTCGGGCCCGAGTACGGCGGTGCCACCGGCGCGGCCGAGCAGGCGCAGCTCGCCGCCTTGCGGCAGAGGCTCGAGCCGCTGGTCGAGATCTCCCAGCACAAGGGCGACTCCGAGTGCCGCAACGGGATGTTTGGCGTCGTGGGGGCGGAGGACGAGCTCTGCGACTACGAGAAGTACCGGCTGATCGGGAAGACCCGCGACGCGATCGCGAGCGACGCGCGCGCCGCGGGAGACATCGTTGAGGACTCCTCCGCGTCGGCCGCCGACTGCGGCGCGGAGTCGGGGCGCGGGGGATTCGCGGGCTGCGGCCACCGCCGCGACTACGTCCGCTATGCGCTCGTCGAGGGGCTCGCCGAGGAGGAGCGGCTCGGCGTCAACCCGCTGAAGCTCGGGATCATCGCCAGCACCGACGCCCACAACGCCAATCCGGGCGACGTCGAGGAGTACTCCTTCGACGGCAACTTCGGCACCCAGGACGGAGATCCGCGGCTGCGGCTCGTCTCGAACCGCCCCCCCGGCGGCATCCAGAGCAACCCCGGCGGCCTCGTGGCCGTCTGGGCGGAGGAGAACACGCGCGACGCGATCTTCGAGGCGCTCCGGCGGCGCGAGACCTATGGGACGAGCGGACCGCGCATGGCGCTCCGCTTCTTCGGCGCCTGGGACTACCCGGACGATCTGTGCGGCGGATCCGATTTCGTCGCGCGCGCGTCGGCGAGCGGTGTTCCGATGGGCGGGGACCTCCCGAAACGGCCCTCCGATTCGACCTCCCCCAGCTTCGCGCTCTGGGCCGCGCGGGACCCCGGCACGCCGGAGCATCCCGGTGCCGATCTCGAGCGGATCCAGGTAGTCAAGGGATGGGTGGGCGCCGGCGGGGAGATCCGCCAGGCGGTCTACGACGTGGCGACCTCGCGCGACCTGTCGGACGAGATCAGCCTGGAGACCTGCCAGTCTCCTCCCGGCGAGGCTCAGCTCTGCCGCATCTTTCGCGATCCCGACTTCGATCCCGGTGCCCGGGCCGTCTACTACGCGCGGGCCGTGGAGCGCCCTGCGTGCCGCTACAGCTGGCGCGATTGCCAGAAGCTCCCCGACGCCGAGCGGCCCGAGACCTGCGGCGACCCCTCGATTCCGAGGGCGATCCGCGAGCGCGCGTGGTCCTCTCCGATCTGGTACACGCCGTAGCGGCCGCGCCGCCGCCCCGCTCCGACGCCCGCGCCGGACGCAGCGCGCGCGCCGGCGCCTGCCGCGCTCCTTGGGCCGCGGAGCTCAGTCGCGGATGCCCAGCGGGTTCATGCGGCCGGGCAGCAGCAGGAGCTCGTGGAGGTCGTCGACGAGGCGATCGCGCTGGTCGAACCAGCGGCGCAGCTCCGCGTCGTGCGCGCGCGCGGCGAGCAGACCCGCGAGGTCGCTCCAGTGGCGCAGCGCGAAGAGCGCGAGCGCCTGCCGCGGCCGCTGGGACACGCGGTAGGCGCCGACGAGCTGCCAGTCGAAGCGCCGCGCGACCGGCATGAACTGCTGGTCGAGCGCGGCCAGGTAGTCGTCCACCGCGCCGAGCGGCAGCCACAGGATCTCGTGCAGGAAGACGCGCCCGCGCACGCCGGCGCGCTCGAGGCCAGCGGCGTCGGGCGTGTAGGCGGTCGGAATCAGCAGCCGGTCGTAGCCGCCGCGGCGCAGGTGGAGATTGCGGTTCCACCAGTCCTCCATGCCGCGGTCGCGCTCGGCGTCCGCGAACTGGCGCTCGAGCGCGGCCGCCTGACTCCGCCAGCTGTGCTCCCAGATGTTGATCACGAGCGGGAAGGGCCCGGAGGTCTCGGCGCTGCGGAACTGACCCAGCTGGCGGTTGTGGTCCGGCGCGTCCCGGCGCCCCGGCCGCTCGACGACCGAGAGCACGCTCGCCATGTAGGGCTCCTCGCGTCCCGGGACGGTGCGCATGATCTCGTGCAGGTAGAGCTTCACGTGGGCTCCCCGGGCTCAGGTGCGCAGCGACTGGGCCGGCGGAGCCGCCAGCGCGTAGCCGTCGATCTCCGCGAGCCACTCGCGCGAGCGCTCGAGCCACTTCTGCGCGCCGGGATGCGAGAGCTCGCCCTCCATCACTTCGCGCCAGTGCTCCCAGCCGCCGCGCAGCTCCCACAGGTTGAGTCCGCGGTTCGGGCGCAGCGCGCAGCGGAACGCGCCGAAGAGCGCGAGCCCGCGCGACGCGGCGACCGGGGCGTAGTCGCGCACGAGCGCCTCGTGGTAGCTGTCGAGCGCGCCCGGCCTGCTGCGCACGTCCTCGTAGAGGTAGATCTCCCCGCGCGCCTCGCGGCGCTCGGGGCCCGGCGCGCCGGCCGCGGGCTCGAGCAGGAGCGCGGTTCCGCGCTGGCGGTACTCGAGCGCGCGGAACCAGAGCTCCGTGGCGAAGGCGTCCTTGTCCTCGAGCGGGTACTGCGCCTGCTGCGCGCGCGCGAAGTGCTCCCAATCGTCCATCTCCCAGAGCAGCTGCACCTCGGGCCAGTTCGCCGTGCTGCCGACGGTCGCCCAGACCCCGGCGAGCCGCACCGCGTAGCGCTCGCGCGCGTGCGCGGCCCAGTCTCCGCGGATCAGCTCGATGAACCTGCCGCGGCCGCCGCCCTCGATCTCGATGCGCTCGTGGATGTAGACGGCCATGCCGAACCTCTCGCGCCGCTCCGCTCCGCGACTATAGACGGGGCTGCGGGGAGGCGAGAGGGTTCTTCCGCCGCGGTCGGGTCCGGTCTAGGATCGCGGCATGACGACATCGAAGTACGCGATCGACCCCGAGTTCCTGCCCTTCCTCTCCTCCCTGCCCGCGATCTCGAATCTCGAGGATCCGAAGGCGATCGCCGCGATGCGCGACGCGCGCGATGGCGGCCTCGTGGCCGTGCAGCCGCCGCCGCGCGACGACGTCCTGCGCCGCGACGAGCGCGTGCCCGGGAGGCCCGGCGACCCCGCGGTCCCGATCCGCATCTACACGCCGAAGGCGGCGAGCGGGGAATCGAGGCCGGGCGTGTTCGAGATCCACGGCGGCGGCTTCCTCTTCGGCAACATCGCGATGATGGATCCCTGGTGCGACGCGGTCGCCGCGCATCTCGGCGCGGTCGTGGTCTCGGTCGAGTACCGCCTCGCGCCCGAGCACCCCTTCCCGGCGGGCGTCGAGGATTGCTATGCAGCGCTGTGCTGGATGGCGGGGCACGCGCGCGAGCTCGGCGTCGACCCGGCGCGCATCGCGATCGCGGGCCAGAGCGCGGGCGGGGGCCTCGCAGCCGCCACCGCGCTCCTCGCGCGCGACCGCAAGGGCCCGGCGCTCTGCTTCCAGCTGCTCGACATCCCCGAGCTCGACGACCGGCTCGAGACGCCGTCGATGCAGCAGTTCACCGACACGCCGATGTGGAACCGGCCGAACGCGGTCTGGAGCTGGAAGCACTACCTCGGACCGGACCGGCGCGGCGAGGTGTCGCCCTACGCCGCGCCGGCGCGCGCGACGGACCTCTCCGGACTGCCCCCGGCCTACGTCTCGACGATGGAGTTCGACCCGCTTCGCGACGAGGGCATCGACTACGCGCTGCGCCTGCTGCAGGCGCGGGTGCAGGTCGAGCTGCACTCCTACCCGGGGACCTTCCACGGCTCGGGCTTCATCGCGGGCGCCGAGGTCTCGAAGCGCGCCGCGGCCGACGCGATGGCCGCGCTCGCGCGCGGCCTGCGCAAGCGCTAGGCCTCCCGGCCGGGGGACCGCGCAGCGGAGCGCGCGATGCCGCCGGAAGCGTGCGTCTTCTGCTACGGGACGCTGCTCTTCGGGGAGGTGATGCGCCTCGTCACGGGGCGCGAGTTCGAGGGGCTGCCGGGGAGCGCGCTCGGCTGGGCCTGCTACCGCGTGCGCGGGGAGGTCTTTCCGGCGCTCGTCGCGGAGCCCGGCGCCCGCACGCGCGGGCTCGTCTTCCGGCGCGTCGACGCCCGCTCGCTCGCCGCGCTCGACGCCTTCGAGGGGCCGCTCTACCAGCGGCGCGCGCTCGCGATCCGCTGCGACGACGGAGCCACCCGCGCCGCCGAGGCCTTCGTGCTCGCGCCGGGAGGCGAGCGCGCGCTCACGCGCGAAGCGTGGGATCGCGGCGACTTCGAGCGCCGGGAGCTGCGCGCGTACTGCGCGCGCATCGCCGCCTCGGGAACGCCCTACGCGAGCCGGTCGCAGGAGGCGGGATCAGCGGGATCCAGCGGAGCCGTCGCTGAAGAGCTCCACCCAGTTCCCATCCGGGTCGAGGACGAAGGAGACCCTCCAGGAGCCTCCGGGTGAGTAGGGCCCCCTCGCCTCAGTCGACGCCCTCGCGGCGGACGTTCTCGGGCTACTCGGCGCGCACCTTCCGGGCGAGGGCGGGGTAGAACCAGTCGGCGTGCGGCGTCGGCGCGGCGCGGACGCGCGCGAGGGTGCGCGCCGTGACGCTCCGCTCGTCCGCGGTGGCTGCGATCGCGCCGCGCCCGCCGCGCCGGAGCGCTCACCAGCTCTCTCCGAAGGGCCGCAGATCCGTCTCGAAGGTCCACGCCGAGCGATCCTGGTGGGCGATCTGGTAGTAGGTCTCGGCGATCGCCGCGGGCTTCAGGAAGAACTCGTCCGGCTTGTCCTCGAAGAAGGCGCGCGTGGCGGGCATGTCGATGACTCCGTCGATCACGACGTAGGCGACGTGGACGCCGCGCGGCCCGACGCTGCGCGCGATCGATTCGGCCAGGATGCGCTGCGCGGCCTTGGCGGAGGCGAAGGCCGCGAAGCCCGCGCCGCCGCGCCGCGCCGCGGTCGCACCGGTGACGAGCAGCGCGCCGCGCCCCGCCTCGAGCATGTCGGGGAGCGCGGCCCGCGCGGCCAGGAAGAGCCCGTAGGTGTTGACGCGCCACGCGGCTTCGAAGCTCGCGGGCTTCACGTCGAGGACCGAGCCGAAGACGGCATTGCCCGCGTTGTGGACGAGCACGACCGGCACGCCGAGCTCGCTGCGGACGCGCGCGAAGGCCGCGCCGACGGACGCGGGGTCGGCGACGTCGGCGGGAACCGCGTGCGCTCCCGGGGTCTCGCGGGCGAAGGCGTCGAGCGCGTCCGCCGAGCGGGCCAGCATCGCCACCTCGTAGCCGCCGGCGGCGAAGCGCCGCGCGACCGCGATCCCCGTGCCGGGACCGACCCCCGTCACCACACAGACCGGTTTGGACGCCATGGCCACCTCCGGTGCCATCGATAGCACCGGAGGCCGAGCGGCTCCGCCTGGCGCGGGAGGCCGCGCGCCGCGGCCGCGCGGGAGGGATTCAGCGCTTGCTGCGGCGCAGCGTGAAGCGGATCCGGTCGCGCTCGGGGCGCTCGCTCGTCACCTGCATCGGGCGGCCCGCGATCCGCGAAGCCGCGTACTCGATGAAGCCCTGGGCCGAGAGCCTCGACACCTCGGGCAGCGCTTCGGCCTCGCTCACGTCGATGTAGAAGAGCGACGCCTCCTCGGGGTCCACGCGGAAGCGCCACGAGCTGACGCTGAAGATCGCGCCCGAGAGGCTCGCGAGCAGGTTGCCCTCGGTCGCGGTCCAGCGCTCTCCGAGCTCGCGCTTCTGCGCGCCGATCGCCTCGCCGCGCTCGAGCTGCAGGTAGAGCCCCGCGGCGAAGAGGCGCTCGGCCGCGCGGGCGCCGCGGCGCACGAGATAGTCGGGCTGCCCGGCTCCCTCGGTCCGCAGCAGCAGCTCGACGAGGCGTTCGTACGACGCGAGTGGAACCCATTGGCCCGGCAGCACCGGGCTCTCGAGCAGGCGCCGGTCCTCCGGGCGCAGCCTGGCCTCGAGCAGGTTGCGGGGGATCCGACCCGCATCGATGAGCTTCTGGAGGTCCGCGGCCACCGACTGGAACGCGGTCCCCTTGATCGAGGGCGCGGGCATGGGCACCTCCGCCTAGCAGGCATCGTCGGATCGCCCGAGCGACTTTATCGGGCCAGGGGCGGGCCTGGACCCGCGCGCGGTAGAGTGCGCTCCGAGTCGGCGGGGAGGAGCGGCCGTTGCGGGGTGTGGCAGTGCTCGGCTTCGCGGTCGCGCTCGCAGCGGCCCTCGTCGCGATCGGCGCCGCGCGCGGGTGGTTCGGATCTCCCGCGCGGCCCGACGCCCCCGCCCTGGGACCGGCGGCGCGGCGGGTCGCCGTGATCGCGGCCATGCCGAGTGAGCTCGGGCCTTTCGTGGAGAGGATGGGCTCCGCGACCGAGGAGGCTCTCGGCGACCGCCCGCTCTACCGCGGGCGCGTCGGAGACGCCGAGGTGCTCGCGACCCGGACCGGAATGGGCACCGACTTCGCCACCGAGGTGACCGACCGCGTGCTCGACCGCTTCGACGTCGACCACGTGATCGCGATCGGCATCGCGGGTGGCGTCGCGGGCGTGGCGATCGGAGACGTGCTCACCCCGAGCCTCGTGATCAATGGCGACGACGGCACGCGGCACGTGCCGACTCCGCCCCGGGGCATCACGCCGCGAGGCGTGCTGCGCACCTCGGCCCGCTTCTCGACCGACGCGGATCTGATGCGGCGCCTCGCGGACGAGGGCGTCCACGCCGTCGACATGGAGACCGCCGCGATCGGCGCGAGCGCGGAGCGGCACGGCGTCACCTGGTCCGTGTACCGGGCCATCAGCGACAGGGCCAGCGACGATCTCGTCGACATGGAGACCTTCGACCTGGCCCACCCCGACGGCAGCCCGAACTACTGGGCCACGCTCCGCTATGTCGCGCGGCACCCATCGGCGCTGCCCCGCCTGCTCCGGCTCGGGCGCGACGCCCAGATCGCCGCCGAGGCCGCCGCCGAGGCCGCGATGCGCGAGCTGCGCGGCGGCATCGATTCCCGGAGCGCGCGCTGATCGGCTCGCCTGAGCCGCCTGGCGCGATCTGGGCCATCTAGCCCGCTCTCGACTAGCGCGCGGCGGCCCCTGCGCCGATGGCCGCGTCCCGGCGCGGCCGGCGCCGCCCACCGCTCCGGGACGCGAGCTGCCCGTCCTCCGTTCAAGCCCCTGTCGGGGCGTACCGATGTCGATCCCGTACGGAGGGAGGACCGCGTGCCCGAGCCGCTTCCGACCTCGGAGTTCGCGCACGGGCGCGATGCGCTCGAAATCCTGCTCGCCACCGTCCAGGATCTGACCTCCACGCTCGCGATCGACGAGGTGATCGAGCGCCTGCTCCACCGCGTGCTGCTCCACCTCGACTCCGAGATCGCCTCGATCCTGCTGCTCGAGCCCGACGGGGCCCTGCGCATCAGCCACGCGCGGGGTCTGCCCCAGGAGGTGGTCGACGCCACCCGGGTGGCGCTCGGCGAAGGCATCTCGGGCCACGTGGCCCGCACCGGGGTGGCACTGCTAGTCGACGACGTCGAGCGCGATCCCCTCTTCCGCCGCCGAAACCACGAGCGCTACTACACGCGCAGCGCGATGAGTGTTCCGCTGCTCCACCGGGGCGGGGTGGTGGGCGTGATCAACGTGAACAACAAGCGCAGCCGCGAGCCCTACGCGCTCGCCGACCTGCGCCTGGTGGAGGCGATTGCCGGGCACGCTTCCGTGGCCCTGGCCAATGCGCGGAGCTTCGAGGAGACGCTGCTGCGCGCGCAGACCGACTCCCTCACCGGCCTCGCGAACCACGGCCACTTCTGGACGACGCTCGAAGCCGAAGTCGCCCGCGCCGATCGCTACGGGCGCGAGCTCAGTCTGGTGCTCCTCGATGCCGACCACTTCAAGAGCTTCAACGATCGCCACGGCCACCTGGCGGGCGACGACGCCCTGATCCGCCTGGCGCGCGTGATCCGCCAGAGCTCGCGTCTGCACGACACTCCGGCCCGCTACGGCGGCGAGGAGTTCGCGATCCTGCTGCCCGAGACCCCGCCGGAGGGGGCGCGCAGCTTCGCCGAGAAGATCCGCCAGGCCGTCGAGTGCGAAGCCATCGCCCCCGCCGGTGGCAGCGGCCTCACCGTGAGCCTCGGGGTCGCCACCCATCCCCACGACGACGTGACCGCGGCGGCCCTGGTCGAGCGCGCCGATGCGCGGCTCTACCGCGCCAAAGAGCGGGGGCGCAACCGCGTCTGCGCTTCGGACTGACGGGCCCGGCGGCCGACCCGCGCGCGGTCTTCCGCCTCCACCACCGCAGGCGATTGGGGGCTCGAACGAGCTCGCTCCGGGCGTGGATCCCAGCTCGAGAGCGCCTCGGCCCGCCTGGCGCCTGGCGCCGCGGCGGCGGCAGAGACTCTCGGATGGTTCGAGACCGAGGTGATTCGGCACAGTGTCCGGCCGAGGAATTTCGAAGCAGTCGACGTACCCTGTTGCGATCGCGGCGAGAGGAAGAACGGGTGACACGGACTCCCAGCGAGGAACTCGACGCGCTCGTGATCGGCGCGGGCGTGACCGGGCTCTACCAGCTCTACTGCCTGCGGCAGCTCGGCCTGAACGCGCGGATCTACGACGCCGCGGGCGGCGTCGGCGGCACCTGGTACTGGAACCGCTATCCGGGCGCGCGGCTCGACTCCGAGAGCTGGAGCTACGCCTACTCGTTCTCGAAGGAGCTGCTCCAGGAATGGAACTGGACGGAGAACTTCGTCGGTCAGCCGGAGCTCGAGCGCTACCTGAACTACGTCGCCGACAAGTTCGAGCTGCGGCCGCACATCGAGATCCACACGCGCGTGCGCTCGGCGATCTTCGACGAGGGCGCGAACCGCTGGGAGGTCGAGACGGAGGAGGGCCGGCGCGCGAGTGCCAGGCACGTGATCGCGGCGGTCGGTCTGCTGTCGGCGCACTACCTCCCGGACATCCCCGGCATCCACGACTTCGCAGGCGAGGCCTTCCACACCGCGCGCTGGCCGCACGAGCCCGTGGACTTTCGCGGCAAGCGCGTCGGCGTGATCGGGACCGGTTCGACGGGCGTGCAGATCATCCCGATCGTCGCGAAGGAGTGCGCGCAGCTGACCGTCTTCCAGCGCACGCCCAACTACTGCTCCCCGCTCCAGAACTCGCCGATCGACGCCGCGCGGATGCAGGAGATCAAGGCCAACTACGACCAGATCTTCGCGACCTGCCGCGCCAACATCGCGGGCTTCGTCCACGACTACGACCCGCGCAACACGCTCGACGTGGCGCCCGACGAGCGCGAGGCCTTCTACGAGGACATCTGGGGCAGGCCCGGCTTCGCGAAGTGGTACGGGAACTTCCGGGACCTGATGACCAACCGCGAGGCGAACGAGCTCTACTGCGACTTCGTGCGCAGGAAGATCCGCGAGCGCGTCGTGGACCCCGTCGTCGCCGAGAAGCTCTGCCCGAAGGACCACCACTACGGCGCCAAGCGCATTCCGCTCGAGACCGACTACTACGAGGCCTACAACCGCGACAACGTGGAGCTCGTCGACCTGCGCGAGGATCCGATCCAGCGCATCACCCCGGCGGGCATCGAGACGCTGAGCAACGCCTTCGACCTCGACGTGCTGATCTACGCGACCGGCTTCGACGCGGCGACCGGCGAGATCACGCGCATGGACATCCGCGGCGTCGGCGGAAGGACGATCCAGGAGCACTGGGCCGAGGGCCCGACGATGTACCTGGGCCTCCAGACGCACGGCTTCCCGAATCTCTTCTTCGAGAACGGCGCGCTCTTCTGCAACTACACCCGCTGCGCCGAGGCCACCGCCGAGTTCGTGAGCCGCTGCATCGCCTACCTCCGCGACGAGGGCTACGAGCGCATCGAGCCCGACCCGGCCGCCGAGGAGAAGTGGATCGAGCACACGCGCCTGCTCAACAGCAAGAAGCTGCCCTCGAGCGTGACCAACTGGGCCGAGGGGACCAACATCCCCGGCAAGGCGAAGGTCGGGATCTTCTACGGCGCGGGCTTTGCGGCCTACACCAGGCTCTGCAGGGAGGTCGCGGCCAAGGGCTACGAGGGGTTCCGGCTCGCGTAGCGGGCGCGCCGCCCGCGCGGCGCGCGTCCGGGCGGAGGGGAAGACCGATGGGCGAGCCGGTCGGCGAGGCCGAGCTGGTCGAGCGCTTTCCGTGGGTGCAGATCAGCCACGACAACAAACACCTCTACCGCGGCTGGCTCGAGCGGGAGCTGCGGATCAACCGCTGCCGCGACTGCGGGCGCTTCCACCACCCGCCGAAGCCGATCTGCCCCGAGTGCTGGTCGTGGCAGATCGAGCCCACGCCCGTGTCCGGGCGCGGCGTCGTGCACCTCGCGATGTTCCTGCGCCAGGGGGCGCCGGCTCCGGGCGTCGACTACGCGGTGGCGCCGCATCCCGTCGTGACGGTCGAGCTCGAGGAGCAGCCGGGGCTGCGCTTCACGAGCACGGTCGCAGGCGCGCCGCTCGAGCAGATCCGGATCGGGCTGCCCGTCGAGCTCGAATGGATCGACCGCTACGGAGCTCCGTTTCCGGCGTTCCGGCCGCGGCGGGGAGGGCGCTGATGCCGGCCCCGCAGAGCGCGCGCCGGTATCCGATCCGCGACCAGATCGCGATCGTGGGGATCGGCTCGACCGAGTTCAGCCGCGACGCGGGCGGCCGCTCGCCCGCCTCGCTCGCGTGCGAGGCGGCGATCCAGGCGATCCACGACGCCGGCATGGCGAAGGGCGACATCGACGGGGTCGTCGGCGTCGCCGAGCCGGGTGCGCCGCGCGCGAACCAGATGACGGCGCTGCTCGAGCTCCCGAGCGTGACGCACCACTCGGCCCCGATGCCGGTCGCGATGTTCGGCCTGATCGACGCGATGACGGCGATCTGGAGCGGTCAGTGCGACAGCGTGCTGCTCTACTTCGCGTTCACGCGGCTGCCCTGGAACTCGCGTTCGGCGGCCAGGGATCCGCTCCGGCGCTATCTCATGCTGGGGAGCGGGACGGCGAAGCCGCCGATGCCCGAGTCGATCGATCCGGCGGCGGCCTACACCGCCTGGGCGAGCCGCTACGTCCACGAGTTCGGCGCCAGGCGCGAGGATTTCGGGCGCGTCGCGCTCAACATGCGCGCGAACGCGATGCAGAATCCGAAGGCCGTGATGAAGACGCCGCTCACGATGGAGGCCTATCTCGCGGCGCGCATGGTCCGCGATCCGCTCTGCATGCTCGACATGGACGTCCCGATCGACGGCGCCGACGCCTTCGTGCTGACGACGACCGAGCGCGCGAAGCGCACGACCCGGAGCCCCGTCGTCGTCCACGCCGCGAGCGCCGGGGTCGTCGGCCGCAACGACGAGGACCAGCTCCCGAGCCTCGCGCGCCACGGCCAGCACGTGGTCGTCGAGTCCCTGAAGGCGCGCGGAGAGTTCTGGCTCGACGACGTCGACGTCTTCTTCCCCTACGACGGCTTCAGCATCATCACGCTCGGCTGGATCGAGAACGTCGGCTACTGCAAGCCGGGCGGCGCGGGACGCTTCCTGCAGGAGCACTGGGATGCGAAATCGGGGCGCGTCCTGATCGGCGGCCGCGTCCCGATGAATCCCCACGGCGGCTCGCTCTCGGAGGGCGCGTCGCGCGGCAGCGGCCACCTGCGCGAGGCCGTGACCCAGCTGCGCGGCGACGCCGGCCCGCGGCAGGTCGCGAACGCGCGCACCGCCCTGATCGGCTGCGGCGGATTCTTCTTCAACTCGCAGGGCGCGCTGCTGCGGCGGCTCTGAGCCCGTCGCCTCGAGCGAGCGCTGCCGAAGCCAGACACAGGGGGTGAGCGCATGGGCCTCGAGCGCATCCGGCCGGGCACTCCGGCGCGGCGGATCCTGGGGCTGTTCGCGCTCTGGGCCGCGGGCGCTGCGCTCGCCGCCGACGCCCCGTACTCGCCCCACGCCGGCGCGACGCACGCGACCTCGGTCTACTGGGGCGACACCCACGTGCACTCGAGCTGGTCGCCCGACGCCGGGGGCTCGGGCAACCGCAGGATCGGGCCCGACGAGGCCTACCGCTTCGCGCGCGGCGAGACCATCACCGGTCACGCGGGCCAGCCGGTCGCGCTGCGCCGGCCGCTCGACTTCCTGGTCCTGGCCGATCACAGCGAGGCGCTGGGCCTCTTCCCGCTGCTGCAGGAGCGCGACGCGACGCTGCTCGCGACCCCGAACGGCAAGCGCTGGGCCGCGCTGCTCGAGCAGGGGCGCTGGGGCGAGGTCGGGCTCGACTTCGCGCTGGGCCTCTCGACCGGCCGCAATCCCTTCGGCACGCCGGAGGCGAAGGCGGCGATCGCGCGCACGGTCTGGGACCGCGTCGTCGCGAATGCGGATCGCTACGACCAGCCGGGCGTGTTCAGCGCGTTCATCGGCTACGAGTGGAGCTCGATGCCGGACGGCGCGAACCTCCACCGCATCGTCGTCTTCCGCGACGGCGCGGAGCGCGCCCGGCAGGTCGTCCCCTTCAGCTCGGTCGACAGCGAGGACCCCGAGGACCTGTGGCGCTACCTCGCCGACTACGAGGCGAAGACCGGCGGCAACGCGCTCGCGATCCCGCACAACTCGAACCTGAGCGCCGGCCGCATGTTCGAGCGCGCCGACTTCCGCGGTGCGCCGATGACCCGCGGCTACGCCGAAGAGCGCCGCCGCTGGGAGCCGGTCGTCGAGGTCACCCAGATCAAGGGCGACAGCGAGGCCGCTCCGAAGCTCTCGCCCGACGACGAGTTCGCCGACTTCGGCACCTGGGACGGAGGGCGCGGGATGGCGCCCGACGGCAAGCACGAGGACTGGATGTACGAGGGCGAGTACGTGCGCCCCGCGCTCGGCAACGGCCTCGCGCTGGGCCGCGCGCTCGGAGTCAACCCCTTCGAGCTCGGGATGATCGGCAGCACCGACTCGCACACGGGCTTCGCGACCGCGGACGACGACGACTTCTGGGGCAAGTTCTCGAGCAACGAGCCGCCCGTGCGAATGCTCGACGGGAGCTGGGCCAGCTTCGACGTCCCGCCGGACTCGGAGCTCTACCAGCGGATGCGCGCCCTCTCCGGTCCCGACATGCCCGATCAGTCGGCGACCTGGTCACTGGTGGCGTCGGGCTATGCCGCGGTCTGGGCGCGCGAGAACACGCGCGAGGCGATCTTCGACGCGATCGAGCGGCGCGAGACCTATGCGACCACCGGACCGCGGATCACGCTGCGCTACTTCGGCGGCTGGGACTTCGCCGCTGCCGACGCGCAGCGGCCGGACCTCGCGCGCACCGGCTACGCGAAGGGCGTGCCGATGGGCGGGACGCTCGGCCCGCGGCCGGAGGGCGGCGCGCCTGGCTTCCTCGTCGCGGCGGTGCGCGATCCCGAGGGAGCGAACCTCGACCGCATCCAGGTGATCAAGCTCTGGATCGACGCGGGCGGGCAGCGCCGGGAGCGGATCTTCGACGCGGCCGTCTCCGGCGCGCGCGCGATCGGGGCGGATGGGCGCTGCCGCGCGCCGGTGGGCAGCACGGTCGACGTCGCGTCCGCCTCGTACAGCAACACGATCGGGGCCGCGCAGCTCGCGGCGGTCTGGCGCGACCCGGACTTCGACCCGGAGCGCCCGGCGGCCTACTACGTGCGCGTGCTGCAGATCCCGACGCCGCACTGGACGACCTACGACGCGGCGCGGCTCGGGTCCGCGCTGCCCGAGCGGGCCCCGCGCGCGCTCCAGGAGCGCGCCTACAGCTCGCCGATCTGGTACACGCCGGCCGCGCCGAAGGCGTCCTGAACCCGATCGCGCCCGCGCCGGCGCGCAGCGCCGCAGCGCCGGAGCCGCTCGAGCGCGGATCAGCTCGCGCGCTCGCCCTCGTCGCGCAGCCGGTAGCCCACGCCCGGCTCGGTGAGCAGCACGCGCGGATGCGCGGGATCGGCCTCCAGCTTCTTGCGCAGCGACGCCATGTGCACTCGCACCGTGTGCGTCTGATGTCCCGCGCCCGGCCCCCAGACTTCGCCCAGGATCTGGCGGTGCGTGATCACCTTGCCGGCGTTGCGCGCGAGGAGCACCAGCAGCTTCCACTCGATCGGCGTGAGCCGCAGTGCGCGGCCCTCGAGGCTCACCTCGCGGCTGGGGAAGTCGATGCGCAGCGCGCCGATCGAGAGCACGGGCTCGGGCGCGCCGCCGGTCGCGCGCGCGGCGTGGCGCAACGCGACCCGCATGCGCGCGAGCAGCTCGTCGACGCCGAAGGGCTTCGTCACGTAATCGTCGGCACCGGCGTCGAGCGCGAGCACCTTGTCGGCCTCGCGGCCGCGCGCGGAGATCACGAGGATCGGCACCTGCGTCCACTCGCGCAGCCGGCGCGTGAGATCGATGCCGTCGCCGTCGGGCAGGCCGAGGTCGAGCAGGATCAGATCGGGCGGCTGCGAGGTCGCGGAGATCTCCGCGGCCGCCGCCGTCTCGGCCTCGGCGAGCCGGAAACCGCGCGCGGTGAGGGTCGCGCGCAGGAAGCGGCGGAGCTGCGACTCGTCCTCGACGAGCAGCACGAGCGGGCCCGGCGCGCTCACGAGGGCGCCTCGGGATCGGGCGACACCGCGGGCGGCGTGCCCGCGAGCGGGAGGACCGCGCGGAAGCAGACGCCGCCGCCCTCGCGGTTCTCCGCGGCGATCGATCCGCCGTGCGCGTGCGCGATCGCGCGGCAGATCGCGAGACCGAGGCCGACGCCCGGCGCGTGCTGCGGCCCCGCGCGAAAGAACTTCTCGAACACGCGCGACTCGCTGCCGGGCGGCAGCCCCGGTCCGCGGTCGCAGACCTCGAGCTCGAGCCGGCTCGCGTCGATGCGCGCGCTCACCTCGATCGGCGTGCCCTCCGGCGTGTACTTCGCCGCGTTCTCGAGCAGGTTCACGAGCAGCTGCTCGGCGAGCAGCGGGTCGAGCGCGACGAGCGGGAGCGCCGGATCGAGCGCGGTGCGGATCGGGCGACCCGCGAGCGCCTTCTCGAGTCGCACCAGCGCCGAGCCGACGATCTCCTCCAGCGGAACCCACTCGCGGTGGACGACGGCGCCGCCCTCGAGGCGCGTCATGTCGAGCAGGTTCGCGACCAGCCTCTCGAGCCTCTCGGCCTCCTCGGCGATCGTATCGACGAGATCGCTGCGCCGCTCCGGATCGGCGGCGGTCTGCACGTCGCGCAGCCCGCTGGCGGCTCCGGTGATCGCCGCGAGCGGGGTGCGCAGATCGTGGGAGACGGCGGAGAGCAGCGACGAGCGCATCTCCTCGTCGCGCGCGCGCAGCGCGACGATCTTCGACTCCTCGACGAGGAGCGCACGTTCGACCGCGAGCGCGGCCTGGCGCGCGAAGGCGTCGAGCTGATCGCGATCGGCGAGGCGCGCGTCCTGCGGCGCGAGCACCATCACCCCGAGCACGCGCGGCCCGCTGCGCAGCGGTACGCAGTAGACGCGTGCGCCCGGCAGCGTGTCGCTGCCGATCCCCGCGGCCTCTCCGTGCTCGTAGGTCCAGCGCGCCACGGCGAGATCCTGCGCGTCGAGCGCCGCGCCGCTCGCGAGGGCGAGCAGACCGGTCGCATCCGGGAGCAACACCGAGACGGCGCCGCCGAACACGTCGCCGACGTGGCGCGCGGTCGCCGCGGCCGTTTCGCGCTCGTCGCGGGCGCCGCCGAGCTCCCGGGCGAGCGCATAGAGCGCCGCCGTTCGCCGCTCGCGCGCGACGGCGCCGCGCTCCTCGCGGCGGATCCGCAGCACCAGCGTCGAGATCACGAGCCCCACCGCAAACATCATCGCGAAGGTGAAGAGGTGGCGGAAATCGGCGACGTCGAAGGTGTAGTAGGGAGGCACGAAGAAGAAGTCGAAGCAGGCGACGGAGAGGCCCGCGGCGAGCGTCGAGGGACCGCGGCCCGCCGCCAGCGCGACCGCCATGATCGCGAGCACGTAGAGCATCACGGCGTCGGGCAGGTCGATGAAGGAACGCCCGAGCTCGCCGACTGCGGTCGCGACTCCGACGATGCCGAGCGACGCGATCCACTCGTACCAGCGCGCGGCGGGGTGCTGCGGGGCGCTCGCCGGCCTCCTCGCTTCCTCGTCTCCGGCCGTCACCTGGACTTCGATCTCGCCGCTGCCGCGCACGACCTCGTCGAGCAGCGAGCCGCGCAGCCGATCGCGCCAGCGCGAGTGGGTCGGCTTGCCGATCACGATGCGCGTCGCGCCGTGGGCGCGCGCATACTCGAGCAGCACGCGGCTCGGACGCGCGCCGGAGAGCCGCACGACGCTGGCTCCGAGCGACTCGGCGAGGCGCAGGTTCGCGTCGACGCGGTCGCGGTCGGCGTCCCCGAGCGGGGGGGCGCTCGTGCGCTCGACCCAGACCGCCGTCCAGGGTGCGCGCAGACCGGCGGCGATGCGGCGCCCGGCGCGGATCACGCTCGCCGACGCCGGCGACGGGCCGACGCAGACGAGGATCCGCTCGGCGGCCGCCCACGACTTCGCAATCTGGTGCTCCCGGCGGTAGGCCTGCACGTCGGCGTCGACGCGCTCGGCCGCGCGACGCAGCGCGAGCTCGCGCAGCGCCAGCAGGTTGCCGCGCCGGAAGAAGCCGCGCGCCGCGCGTTCGGCATTCGCGCCGAGGTAGACCTTGCCGTCGCGCAGGCGTTCGAGCAGCTCCTCGGGCTGCAGATCGACGACGACGATCTGGTCGGCGCGCTCGAGCACGGCATCGGGAACGGTCTCGCGGACGCGCACGCCGGTGATCTGTGCGACCACGTCGTTCAGGCTTTCGAGGTGCTGCACGTTGAGCGTGGTGTGGACTTCGATGCCGGCATCGAGCAGCTCGAAGACGTCCTGCCAGCGCTTCGGGTGGCGCGAGCCCGGCGCGTTCTCGTGCGCCAGCTCGTCCACGATCAGCACGCTGGGCCGGCGCGCGAGCGCCGCATCGACGTCGAGCTCTTCGAGCGCGACGCCTCGGTGCGTGACGCTTCGGCGCGGCACGATGTCGAGACCCAGCAGCAGCGCCGCGGTGTCGTAGCGGCCATGTGTGTCGACCCAGCCGACGGCGACGTCGCTGCCGGCCTCCTGCAGGTCGCGCGCGTTCTGCAGCATCGCGAAGGTCTTGCCGACACCGGGCGCGAAGCCGAGCCAGACCTGGAGGCGCGCGCGACTCGCGCGCGTCTCCTCGGCCCGGAGGCGCTCCAGCAGGACGTCCGGATCCGGTCGGCCCGGCGCCTGGACCCCGCTGCTCGCCCTCGGATCGCCTGCGCGGAAGATGCCTCTCAGGTCCCGCCCCGAGTGATGCGCTCCAGATCGAGATTCAGGAGTAGCACGTTGACGCGCGGCTCTCCGAGGACCCCGAGGCTGCGCGCTTCGGTGCGGCGTGCGACGAGCGCGCGCACGGCAGAGACCTCGAGCCCGCGCGCGCGCGCGACCCGCCCGGCCTGGTAGAGCGCGGCCGCGGGCGAGATGTGCGGATCGAGGCCGCTGCCCGATGCAGTGACGAGATCGACGGGCACGGGCGCGTCGTTGCCGGGATCCAGCGCGCGCAGCGCCGCGATGCGAGCGGCGACGGCCTCGCGCAGCGCCGGGTTCGTCGGGCCGAGATTCGAGCCGCTCGAAGCGGTCGCGTCGTAGGCGAAGCGCAGCGTCGCGGAGGGTCGACCCCAGAATCGGCTCGGGTCGCCGAAGGGCTGGCCGATCAACGCCGAGCCGACGACGCGGGCGCCGTCGCGAAGCAGGCTGCCCTGCGCCTGCGCCGGAAAGAGCAGGCGCGCGACGGCCGTGATCGCGGCGGGGTACGCGAGCCCGGTGAGCGCGCTGAAGAGGGTGAAGAGAACGAGGGCCGGTCGCAATCGAGGTGTCATCCCGATCTCCTCAGACCAGGCCGAAGGCCGTGAGCGCCAGGTCGATCGCCTTGATGCAGGGGAAGGGGAGTGCCACGCCGCCGAGACCGAAGCGCAGCAGGTTGCGGCGCAGCAGCGCGCTCGCGGGCGCCGGCCGGTAGCGCACGCCGCGCAGTGCGAGCGGGATCAGCGCGGCGAGGATCAGGGCGTTGAAGATCACTGCGGAGAGGACCGCGCTCTCGGGCGAGTGCAGGTGCATCACGTCGAGCGAGCCGAGCGCGGGATAGGTCGCTGCGAAGGCAGCCGGAATGATCGCGAAGTACTTGGCGAGGTCGTTGGCGATGCTGAAGGTGGTGAGCGCGCCGCGCGTGATCAGCATCTGCTTGCCGATCTCGACCACGCTGAGCAGCTTCGTCGGGTTCGAGTCGAGATCGACCATGTTGCCTGCTTCCTTGGCGGCCTGCGTGCCCGAGTTCATCGCCACGGCGACGTCGGCCTGCGCGAGCGCGGGTGCGTCGTTGGTGCCGTCTCCCGTCATCGCCACCAGGTGACCTCGGGCCTGGAGGTCGCGAATCATCGCGAGCTTCGCCTCGGGCGTCGCCTCGGCCAGGAAGTCGTCGACGCCCGCCTCCGCGGCGATCGCTGCGGCGGTGAGCGGGTTGTCGCCGGTGATCATCACGGTGCGAATGCCGATGCGGCGCAGCTCGGAGAAGCGCTCCCTGATGCCGCCCTTCACGATGTCCTTGAGCTGCACCGTGCCGAGCACCTGCGCGCCGTCGGCGACGACGAGGGGCGTGCCGCCCTCGCGCGCGACGCGCTCCACCTCGGCGCGCAGCTCCGCAGGCAAGGCTCCGCCCTGCCCATTCACGAAGCGCTCGATCGCGCCCGCGGCGCCCTTGCGGATCCGGCGGCCGTCGAGATCGGCGCCGCTCATGCGCGTCTGTGCGCTGAACGGGACGAAATGCGCGCCCAGCGCGGCGAGATCGCGACCGCGCAGGTCGAAGCGCTGCTTCGCGAGCACCACGATGCTGCGTCCTTCCGGCGTCTCGTCGGCCAACGATGCGAGCTGCGCGGCCTCCGCGAGCTCGCGTTCGGCGACGCCGGGCGCCGGCAGGAAGGCCACTGCCTCGCGGCTGCCGAGCGTGATCGTGCCGGTCTTGTCGAGCAGCAGCACGTCGACGTCGCCGGCGGCTTCGACGGCGCGGCCGGAGGTCGCGATCACGTTGGCCTGGATCATGCGGTCCATTCCGGCGATTCCGATCGCCGAGAGCAGGCCGCCGATCGTGGTCGGAATCAGGCAGACGAGCAGCGCCGCCAACACCGTCAGCGTGACGGGCGCGCCCGATCCGGAGGACGCGACCGCGTGGCGCGAGAAGGGCAGCAAGGTGGCGGTCGCGAGCAGGAACACGATCGTGAGGCCGGCGAGCAGGATGTCGAGGGCGATCTCGTTGGGCGTCTTCTGGCGGCGCGCACCTTCGACCAGGGAGATCATGCGGTCGAGGAAGGTCTCGCCGGGATTGCAGCCGACGCGCACCACGAGCCAATCCGAGAGCACGAGGGTGCCGCCCGTCACGGCGCAGCGATCGCCGCCGCTCTCGCGGATCACCGGGGCGCTCTCGCCCGTGACCGCGCTCTCGTTCACCGACGCGACGCCCTCGATCACCTCTCCGTCCGCGGGAACCGTGTCGCCCGCCTCGATCAGCACGACGTCTCCCCTGCGCAGCGCCAGCGATGGCACGAGCTCGCGCGCGGCATCGCGACGCGCGTCGCGCAGGCGCTTCGCGACGACGTCGCGGCGCGCGCGGCGCAGCGCGTCCGCCTGGGCCTTGCCGCGCCCTTCGGCCATCGCCTCCGCGAAGTTCGCGAAGAGCAGCGTGGCCCAGAGCCATCCCGAGACGGCGAGGCTGAATCCGGGCGGCGCCTCGCCCCGACCGGTGGCGAGCGCGTGCAGGCCGAGCAGCGTCGTGAAGGCGCTCCCCACCTCGACGACGAGGAGCACCGGATTGCGCACGACCTGGCGCGGGTGGAGCTTGCGCAGCGCGTCGCCGAGCGCGCGGCGCACGATCGGCACATCGACGAGGGGTTGCGACCCGGCCTGGCTCGACACGGCGTCTCCAGATCAGCGCGCGAAGAGCTGCAGGTGCTCGACGATCGGACCGAGCGCAAGCGCCGGGAAGAAGCCGAGCGCACCGACCAGCACGACCGTGCCCGCGAGCAGCGACACGAAGAGGAGGCCGTGCGTCGGCAACGTCCCCTGCGTCGGGGGAACGTGCGTCTTTTGCGCAAGCGAGCCCGCGACGGCGAGCATCGGAACGATCACCCAGTAGCGGCCGATGAACATCGCGATCGCGATCGCCACCGCGTGAAAGGGGTCGCTCGCGCGGAGGCCCGCGAACGCCGAGCCGTTGTTGCCCGCGCCCGACGCGAAGGCGTAGAGGATCTCGCTGAATCCGTGCGCGCCGGGATTGCCGAGCGCCGCCGTGCCCGCCGGTGCGATGCATGCGCTCGCGGTGCCGAGCAGGATCACCGCCGCGGGGATCAGGATCACGAGCGACGCCATCTTCATCTCGAAGGCCTCGACCTTCTTGCCGAGGTACTCGGGGGTGCGCCCCACCATCAGCCCGCCGAGAAAGACCGCGATGATCGCGTAGGCGAGCATTCCGTAGAGACCCGATCCCACGCCCCCGAAGACGACCTCGCCGAGCTGGATCAACCACAGCGGAACGAGTCCGCCGAGCGGTGTGTACGAGTCGAGCATCGAGTTGACCGAGCCGTTCGACGCCGCGGTGGTCGCAGTGGCCCAGATCGCGGAGCTCACGATGCCGAAGCGCGCCTCCTTGCCCTCCATGTTGCCTCCCGGCTGAAGCGCGCTCGCGGCCTGGTCGGCGGCGAGCGCGCCGAGGACCGGGTTGCCCCTCTGCTCCGCGGCGAGACAGGCGAAGAGCAGCGGCAGGAAGATCAGGGTCATCGCTGCGTAGAGCGCGACGCCCTGGCGCCGGTCCCTCACCATCGCTCCGAAGCCGAAGCAGAGCGCGCCGGGGATCAAGAGGATCGAGAGCAGCTCGACGAAGTTCGAGAGCGGCGTCGGGTTCTCGAGCGGGTGCGCAGAGTTCGCGTTGTAGTAGCCGCCGCCGTTGGTGCCGAGCTGCTTGATCGCGACCTGCGAGGCGACCGGACCGAGCGCGATCTCCTGCTCGGTCACGGCGCTGCCGTCGGCGGCGGTGGTCGCTTCGAGGAGCGGCACCCGGACGCTCGCGTCGAGGCTCTGCGGCACGCCCTGCCATGCCAGGAAGAGCGCGACGACGGCGGAGAGCGGCAACAGGATGTGCAGCACCCCGCGCGTGAGATCGACCCAGAAGTTGCCCACGCCCTGCGACTCGCGGCGCGTGAGGCCGCGCACCACCGCGACGAGGACCGCCATGCCGGTCGCCGCCGACAGGAAGTTCTGCACGCCGAGCGCGAGCATCTGGGTGAGCGGGCTCATCGTCGTCTCGCCGCCGTATGCCTGCCAGTTGGTGTTGGTCGCGAAGCTGATGGCGGTGTTGAACGCGATGTCGGGACGCACGCCGGGGAGGCCCGCTGGATCGAGCGGGAGCCAGGCCTGCAGCCGCTGGATCGCGTAGACCGCGCAGACGCCGATCGCATTGAAGAGCAGCAGCGCCGCGGAGTACCCGCGCCAGCTCATCTCGGCGTTCGGGTCGACGCCCGCGAGCCGGTACAGGGTTCCTTCGACCGGTCCGAGCACGCGATCCGCAAGGCGCGCGCGTCCCTCGTAGACGGCCGCGACGTAACGACCCAGTGGAACGGCGAGCGCCGTCAACAGCGCCATCAGGAGCGCGATCTGGAGGACGGCGTTCTCCGTCACGACAGCGTCTCCGGTGCCAGCAGCGCGAGGAAGAGGTAGGCGAGCAGGCCGAAGGCCAGCGCGGCCGCGAGCGCTTCGAAGCCATGCATGGCTACCGGACCCTCTCGCAGAGGCGCACGAGCCCCCACGCAGTCGCGAAGAGCCCGCAGATGGCGAGGATGTGGAAGAAGTCCATCACAGCGACCTCGGTGAACACCCGGAGCCTAAGGCTCGTGACGTCAGGAGGTGGTCAAGGCCAGTCGCTCGGCCGTCAAGAACGCATCAAGAAATCTGGCGAGGCGTCCCGTGGCGCTCGCTTGTCGCTGGCCGGCGACTCCGATTAGAGTCCGGCAACGGGAGAACGCGATTCATGCAGATGGATCTCAGCGACGGGATCCGCGGGTGGGCGTCCGCGTCGGCGGGGGCGAGCCCTGGGAGCCGGTGGCCGCCAGCGACGTGCGGCGCTGGGTGATGGCGATGGACTACGCGAACCCTCTCCACTACGACGAGGAGTTCGCGCGCGCGAGCCGCTTCGGCCGTCTCGTGGCTCCGCAGTCCTTCGCCGCCGCGATGGACTACGTGCACGGCGTGCGGCCCTCGCTCGTGGGCCACATCCCGGGCTCCCACATGATCTTCGGCGGCGAGGAATGGTGGTTCTACGGCCCCCGGATCGCGCCCGGAGACCGCATGGAGCACGAGCGGATCTTCCAGGGCTACAAGCTCGCGGAGACCCGCTTCGCCGGGCAGACGATGTTCTCGTACGGAGACACGATCCACAGGAACCAGCGCGGCGAGGTGGTCGCCAAGGCGCGCTCGACCTCCGTCCGCTACCTCGCGGAGGAGGCCCGCAAGCGCGGCTTCTACCGCGAGAAGGCGCCCGCGCCGAACTGGACGCGCGAGGCGCTGGGCGAGGTCGCGCGCACGCGCCTCGACTGGTTCCGGTCGAACCGCGAGGGCCGCTCTCCCCGCTTCGCGACGCTTCGGCCCGGAGAGCGGCTGCCGCGCCGCGCGATCGGCCCCCACTCGATCGAGAGCTTCACCACCGAGTACCGGGCCTTCGTGTTCAACGCCTGGGGCGCCTTCCGCCTCGTGGTTCCCGAAGGCGTCGAGGATCCCTGGGTCAACCAGAACGCCGGCTGGGTGGGCGACTTCGCGTACGACTGGGAGGCGGCCAGGATCGATCCGCGGGAGGGCGACGGCCTCTAGGTGGGACCCTCGCGCGGCCACACCGACGTCTCGCGCGCGGAGCAGATCGGCATGCCGCGCGCCTACGGCTACGGCGCGTCGATGGGCGCCTGGATCACCGACTACCTCGCGTACTGGGCCGGGCAGGACGGTCTCGTGCGCCACGTGAACAGCCACTTCCGCGCGCCCGCATTCGAGCGCGACGTCACCTATCTCGACGCCGAGGTGAGCGGCAAGCGGCTCGAGTCCGAGTTCGGCGTGCCCGTGGTCGAGCTCCGGCTCGTCATGACGAACCAGGACGGCTCCGAGCTGGCCCGAAGCAGCGCGGAGGTCGAGCTCCCGGCGTGACGCCGCCGCCCGCGGAGTGCGCTCAGGCGATCGCACCCGCGGCGCGCAGCGCAGTCAGGTGATCGCACCCGCGGCGCGCAGCGCAGTCAGGCGATCGCACCCGCGGCGCGCAGAGCGAGGATCTGGTCCCAGTCCAGCCCGAGCTGCTTCAGGATCTCGTCGCCGTGCTCGTTGAAGAGCGGCGAGCGGGCGGTCGGCGTCGGCCGATCGTCGAACTGCACGGGGCTCGCGCCGAGCTCGAAGGCGGTGCCGTCGGCGGTCTCGGTCGCCGCGATGTAGCCCATCGCGCGCACCTGCGGATCGGCGGCGACTTCGAGCGTGTTCTGCACGGGCGCCCACTGGCCGCGCAGCGTCTGGAAACGACGCGTCCACTCCGCGAGGGTCTTCGACGCGAACACCTCGCGCAGGATCTCGACCGCCGCGAGCGCGTTCTTCGCGAGGTTCTCGACGCTGTCGAAGCGCGGGTCGCGCGCGAGCTCGGGCCGGTCGATGTGCTCGCAAAGGTCGGGCCAGTAGGCGAAGGCCTGCAGCATCACGAGACAGACGTAACGGCCATCGCTCGTGCGATAGGTGCCGACGAGCGGGTTCGTGACCGCGGGATGACTGCCGATCGCGGGCGAGCCGAAGGGCTGGCCCGACTGCAGCGAGAGCCCGATCGCCTGGCCGAGGGCCCAGACGCCCGTGCCGAGCAGCGAGACGTCGACGACCGAGGGCTCGCCCGTGCGCTCGCGCTTGAGCAGCGCGCCCGCGATGCCGCCCGCGATCGTCATCGCGCCGATCGAGTCGCCGTAGCCGGGGCCGGGCTGCGAGACCAGTCCGGGCAGGCCCTGCGGCGTGCAGCTCGCGGCGCTGCCCGAGCGGCACCAGAAGCTCGAGAAGTCGTAGCCGCCCTTGTCGCCGTCGGGTCCGCGCGTGCCGAAGGCGGTGCCGCGCGTGTAGATGATCTTCGGATTGTGCGCGCGGATGTCGGCGACGTCGATCTTGAGCTTGCGCAGCACCGGGAGCGCCTTGTTCGTCAGGAAGACGTCCGCGCTCGCGGCGAGCCTGTAGAGCAGCTCGAGCCCCTGCGGCACCGCGAGATCGATCCCGATGCTGCGCTTGCCGCGGTTGCTGTGCTCCATCAGCACGTGGACCTTCGTCGCGAAGGCGACGGTCCCGCTCTGCGCGATGCCGCGCATCGCGTCGCCGCGCTCGGCGTGCTCGACCTTGATCACGTCGGCGCCCCAGTCGGCGAGCACGGCGGAGGCCGCCGGCACGAAGGTGTGCTCGGCGACTTCCAGAACCCGGATGCCCTTCATGATGTCGAGCATGGCGTCTCCTTCAGCTGCGGCTGCGCGGCAGGCCCAGCGCGAGCTGCGCGATGATGCTGCGGATGATCTCGGACGAGCCCGCGTAGATCGTCGTTGCGGCCGCGAGGCGATAGGCGAACTCGGGCTCGCCCTCGGCGACGGCGCCGTCGCTGCCTCTTCGCAGCAGCGAGTCGGGCGCCATCAGGTCGAGCAGATCCGAGGCATCCATCTGCAGCGTCTCGCTGCCGAAGAGCTTGCTCATCGGGCCCTCGCCGCGATCGGGTCGGCCCGTCGCGCCGAACCAGAGCGTCTGGCGATCCAGCACGAAGGACATCTCCGCGTGCATCGCGACGGCGGCGAGGCGCTCGCGCGCGCGCGGGTCCTCGAGCAGGGGCCGGCCGTCGCGCATGGCGCCCCGCGCCCAGCGCGACGCCCGCTCGCTCAGGTCGCGCAGGTGCTGGCCGTGACCGCCCGAGCCGCCGCCCGCGCCGTGCTCGATCTCGAGCGCATAGCCGACGACCCCCCAACCGCCGTTCACCTCGCCGACGCGGTAGCGGTCGGGGATCCGCACGCCGTTGTAGTAGGTCACGTTGGTGCGCTCGTCCGAGAGGGTGTGCACGGCGTGCACCTCGATGCCCGCCGCATCGAGCGGCACCAGGAACATCGTGAGGCCCTTGTGCTTGGCCGCGCTCGCGTCGGTGCGCGTGAGCAGGAATACGTACTGCCCGAGGTGCGCGCCGCTCGTGAACATCTTCTGGCCGTCGATCACCCAGTGATCGCCGTCGCGCACGGCGCGCGTCTGCGCCGCCGCGACGTCCGATCCGGACGCCGGCTCGGTGTAGCCGAGGCTGATCACGGCCTCGCCCGCGAGGACGCGCGGCAGGACCTCGCGCTTGAGCTCGTCGCTCGCGAAGCGGATCAGCGTCGCGCCGACCATGCCGGTCGTGATCACCGCGTGCGTCGACCAGCCCGCGCGGTGGTACTCCCCGCAGAGCGCGGTCATCTCGTAGGGGCCGAGATCGCGGCCGCCGTAGGCGCGCGGCCAGTGCGGGAACAAGAGGCCCGCCTTCGCGAGCTGCTTCTGGAAGCCCCAATCGTGGCCGTCCCAGCTGAAGTGCGCCCGCGCGCGGAGCTCGGGCGTGAGCTCGCGCTCGAAGAACTCGCGCGCCTCGCGCGCGATGCGCTCGGCCTCCTCGCCGAGGCCGAAGTCGAGTGCGCAGGGGCCGGCGTCGGGCAGCGGAGGCGGCGCGCCGCCGTCCCACAGGCGCGCCGCCGCGCGCAGCAGCTCGTCGCGCGGGTCGCCGCCCGCGAGCGCCCAGGCCTTTGCGCGGCGGAAGTAGAGCTGGATGTCGTATTCGAGCGAGAGCCCGTAGCCGCCGTGCGCGTGCAGCGCGCGCGCGGTCGCGGCGCTCGCGCTCTGGGTCGCGGCCGCATAGGCGAAGCAGGTGCGCGCGGCGGATTCGGGCTGCGCGGTCGCGATCGACCAGATCGCGTACTTCACGAGCAGCTGCGAGGCCGAGAGGGCCGTCGCGGCGTCGGCGAAGGGGTGCGCGATGCCCTGGAAGGAGCCGATCGGGCGGCCGAACTGGATGCGCGTCTTCGCGTAGTCGGCGCCGATCTCGAGCGCGCGCTGCGCCAGGCCGGTCAGCGCGGCGGCGGTCAAGAGGCGCCACTCTTCCCGCGCCGCGTGATAGGCATGCCTTGCCGCGTCGCCGCGCGCGAGGATCACGCGCTCTCCGCCGGGCGGCGCGGCGTCGAGCTGCCAGCGCGCGAGCGCGCTCGATCCGAGGTTCGCGAGCGGCTGCGCCGCGTCGCCGCGCGCCCGGCGCAAGAGCACGAGCGCGTCGGCGTCGAGCGCGAGCAGTGCGTCGGCCGAGGAGCCGCCCGCGACGAGCTGGCTCGCGCGCTGCTCGACCTCGCGCAGGGCGAGGCCGACGACCGAACGCCCGTCGAGGAGCTCGGCCAGGAGCGCGTGGGCCGCGCCGCCTCCGATCCGCGCGAGCAGGCCCGCCGCACAGATCGCCTCGACGAGCGGCGCCGAGGCGAGCGCGCGGCCCGCCTGCTCGGCGAGGATCGCCGCATCGTGCAGCCCGGCGCCGCTGCCCCCCAGCGACTCGGGCACGCGGATGCCGATCGCGCCCGTCTCGACCAGATGCTTCCAGAGCCCGGGGTCGAAGCCGGAGGCCTCCGCCGCGCGCACGCGCTCGGGGCTCGACTCGGCCGCGAAGAGCTCCGCGAAGGTGCGCTGCAGGAGCTCCTGCTCCTCGGTCGGTCCGAGCTGCATCGGCGGGATTCCTCACGAAACGCGGCGCCGAGCAGGCTCGCGGCGCGATCCGTTCATCGCCCGAGGCAGCGCCCGGCACATGCGGGCTCCGCTCTCCGGAGCGGGGCCTCGAGGAGCTCCGGACCGGGTGCGGAGAGCCGTGCGGCCCTACGGTACACGATGGCCGCCGCGTCCCGCTGGAAGCGGCGGCCGGCCGCGCGGCGAGCGGACCCGCGAGGGCCGCGCCTGGGCTGCGCTCTGCATCGGTCGGCGCATAACGCGCGCCCGCGAGGATCCGCCGGAGCCTCCAGGTTCGCCGGCCGGCATACTGGCGGTTACCGCTGGGCGCCGGCCCGCGGCGGCGCCGCGCGGGATCGGCCCGCGGAAGGCGGCCGCGCGCCGCGAGACGAGCGAGGCATCGATGCAGACTCAAGGGATCTTCCCGGAGCGCTTCGCGCGTCTCCGCGGCGACGCGCGGCTGGCCGTGTACATCGACCTGAAGAGCCCCTACGCCTATCTCGCGATCGGGCCCACGCGCGACCTCGCCGCCGCGCGCGGAGTCGAGATCGACTGGCGCCCCTTCACGCTCGACATCCCGAGCTACCTCGGCCGGGCCACGCTCGCGCGGGACGGCAAGACGGTCGCGTCCGCGGAGCGCACGCCCGAGCAGTGGAGCGGCGTCCGCTACGCCTACCGCGACGCGCGCCGCTACGCGGCGCTCACGGGCAAGATCCTGCGAGGGACCGAGAAGATCTGGGACTCGAGCCTCGCCGGCATCGCGATGCTCTGGGCCCGGGAGCGGGGCGGCCTGGACCGATTCCTCGACGCAGCCTACCCGCCCTTCTGGCGGCGCGAGCTCGACATCGAGGACGTCGCCGTCGTCGAGCAGACCCTGCGGCTCGCGGGGCTCGCGACCGACGGCTTTCGCGCCTGGGCCGCGGGCGAGGGAAGGCGCCTCCACGACCGGATCAACCGGGAGGCCTTCGACGCGGGCATCTACGGGGTCCCGACCTATCTCGTGGAGGACGAGGTGTGGTTCGGCCGCGAGCACCTCCCGCGGATCCAGTGGATCCTCGCGGGGCGCGGCGGCGCCGCCCCCGAGGTGGCCAACCGGGGCTTCGGCCGATGAGCGCACGCGGCGCCGTCGGCGGCCGAGGGCTCTGCGTCGCCCTCGATCTGCGGCATCCCTTCTCCTACCTGGCGCTGGCTCCGAGCTTCGCGTTCGCGGCGCAGCTGGAGCTCGAGGTCGACTGGCTTCCGATTCGCGCGCAGGCGCTGCGCGCGCCCTCGGCGCCCGGCCCGGCGGACGACCGCGGAATCCGCCATCGCCGCGCCCGCGCCGAGATGATCGCGCGGGAGATCGCGGTCTACGCCGGGGTGCAGGGACTCGCAATCGAGTCGCCCTACCGGGACGGACCTGCCGACGCGTTCCACTTCGCGTGGCTCTGGGTTCGGGAGCGCGAGCCGCTCCGGCTCCGCGCGCTCCTCGAGCAGGCGTTCCGGCGCTACTGGGCGGTTGCGCTCGACCCGGAGAGCCCGGGCGACGTCGCCCGGCTCCTCGGCGCGCTCGACTTCGACCTCAGCCGCTTTCGCGAGTGGGCTCGGGCCGATGGGCCGGCCGCTCTCGACGCAGCGCGCTCCGCGCTCGCCGGAGCGGGCGTGGACCAGGCTCCCGCCTACGTGCTGGGCGGCGAGGTCTTCTACGGCCGCCAGCACCTCCCGATGCTCCGCTGGATCCTGCAGGGGCGTTCCGGCGAGCGCCCGATCTAGCTCCGGGGGACCCCGACGTTTCTCAGGAACTCGGCGTAGGGCACGTCCAGCACGGCGGCCTTGTTGAAGCCGAGCAGCGAATGCGTGATCGGGTCGCGCGGACGCGGGATCGGTTTGCGCACGTCGCTCGAGAACGTGCCCGATGCGCCGTACTGCGAGCTCCGAGGCGGTGGGGAATAGCGGAATGCCACGCGCTCGAGCGCGTGCGGCGCCGCGGCCCGCTCGATCAATCCGAGCCAGCGCTCCCGCGTCGGATCGATTCCGATGCTCGGCCCTTCGAAGACCTCGATCGCGAACTCGACCCTCTCCGTCCCGCTCCAGTTCACGACCTGGAAGTTCCAGTCTCCGTAGACGGCCGCCGCGCAGCGGATGACCTCCTCGTGATGCGGGAGCTGCGTCTCGCGCAGCGGCCGGATCCAGTCGACGGGGCTCGAATCGTCCGGAGATCCAGCGGCGCCGGCGCTCCGCAGAACGTGACAGCGGCCCCGGATCTCGCCGACGAAGGAGCGCCAGTCGCTGTCGAAGGGAAAGAAACTCTGCGGCGGAGGGACTCCCACGAGGAGATCCAGATCGGCGCCGCTCGTCACGGGCCAGCGGAGCACGACCTGGAGGTCGCGCGCTCCGGCGGTCGGCCGGTCGCCCCCTGCATCGATCTCCCACAGCGTGGTCCCGCTGCAGGTCTCGGGATCGAACCCGCCGCCGCGAAAGCTCCAGTCGCTCTCTCCCGAAATCCGGAAGCCCGTCCCGGCGCGCGCGATCTCGAGGGCGTCGAGGTAATGCGTCACCCCCTCCGCCCCGATCCGCACGATGTCGACCAGTCGCTCCGCCTCGATTCGAGCGAAGACCAGACCCTCGCCGAGCTCGAAGACGATCTCGGCGCCGCGCTGCTCGAGCGTCCCGCTGTAGCTCTGGTCGAAGGGACGGAAGGGCTGGGAGGGATGGCGCCGGTCGAAGGGAACCTCGGGGCCAACCCGACAGTCGTTCGAGAGCGCCGTCAGCTTCGTCAGATGAATCCCTGTCAGCTCTCCGAGGCTCCCCCACGGATCGGCGCCATCGATCTCGCTGATCAGCGCCGATGCACTCGCGCCTTGCGGCGCGACGCGCGCGCTGCTCGCGACTCCCCCACTCGCGGCGCCTTCCGGGCCGGAGCCGCGCCGCGAGCACGCGGGGCAGGCCAGTGCGAGGAGGACGCAGATCGAGCCGGCGCGGAACAGGGTCGATCGACCCATGGTCTCTCCGATCGCAGGCGGCAGCGGCGAGCGGCGCGCCGCCTACCACCCCTCCTATCACGTCGCGGCGGGCGCGTCAGCAGGAATCGGCGCGCAGGGCCCTCGAGCCGCCGTCTCGGGTCCGATCGGGGTCGTCGGGGCAGCGCCCGCAGGGAGGCTCTCCCGGCGGCCTCCGGGATCGGGAGCGCACACACCCGTGATACGGTGGGGCGCTATGCGCGAGCCGGAGCTCGGTCCGACCTCGAGCGCCTGGCTGCGCGCGCGCTCCCTGGCCGCGTCCGCGCTCGGCTACTCGGCCGCGTTCGCGCTGCTGACGCTGCCGCTCGCGACCCGCCCCTCGAGCCACGTGATCTCGCACTGGGACGTCGACATCGAGCACAGCCTGTGGGCGCAGTGGTGGTTCGCGACCGCGCTCACCTCGGGCGAGCACGCGCTCTTCGAGACGGACATGATCGACTTCCCACAGGTCGTCGACCTGCGGCTCGCAGACCTGAACCTCGCGGTCGTCGCGCTCGGCTCCGCGCTCGAGGTCCTGCTCGCACCCGCGGCGGCGTACAACGCGTCGCTGCTGCTCGCGTTCGTCTCGAGCGGTCTGCTGCTCCGGCAGCTCGCGCTCCGGCTCGGCGCCTCCGCGTCTGCCGCGTGGCTCGCGGGACTCGTGTTCGCCGGCTCGCCCGCGTGGATCGCGTGCATGTCGAACGGCTGGGGCTCCCTGGTGCACGTCTGGGTGCTGCCGCTGTGTCTCGTCGCCGGTCTGCGCGTCCGCGATCGGCCGGGCGCGGCAACCGGCGCTCTCCTGGGCGCGGCCTTCGCGCTCGGCTTCCACACGACGCCCTACTACGCGATCTACGCCGTCGTGCTCGCCGCGCTGCTCCTGCCGTGGCAGATCCGGGCGATTCGCGCATGGCTCGCGCTCGCGGGCGCGCTGCCGGCGCTCTTCGCTGCCGCGCTCGTCGCCTCGCTCCTGGTCGCCCCGCGCGCGATCGGAATGGCCGCCGCCGCGGCCGCCCCACAGGTGGTGCACCACGGCCCTCTCGACACCGCACTCTCCGCGCCGCTGCTCGAATGGATCTGGCCCGCGCGGCGCGCGGTCGCGGCGCGCGTATCGGAGGTCGGCTACCTCGTCGTGTTCCCCGGCTATACGCTGCTCGCGACGCTCGCTCTCGCGCTCGCGCGGGGAGGCGCGCGGCGCCTCGCGATGTGGCTCGCGACCGCCGCGGCGCTCGCGCTCTTGTCCCTCGGACCGGCGCTGGTGCTGGCCGACGGTGTGCCGACACCGCTGCCGCTCCCGGGCGCGCTGCTCCAGCGGCTGCCCGGCTTCGAGCTCACCACGAATCACTGGCGCTATGCGCTTCCCGCGGCTCTGTGCCTCGCGGTCGCGTTCGCGCTCGGCCTGAGCGCGCTGCAGCGCGAGCTCGAGGCGCGGCGCCCCGGCTGCGCGCGCGCGCTTCCCGCCGCGCTGGCGGCGCTGCTCGCGATCGAGCTGGTCCTGCTCTGGCCCTTTCCGCTCGCAAAGCCGCTCTGGGAGGTTCGCGCGAGTCCGATCGCGGCGCGGCTGGCGGCGCGCGACGACGTGCACGCGGTCTTCGATCGTACCGCGCTCGCGAAGCTGAACCAGACCGTGCACGGAAAGCCGATCGCGCTCGGCTGGCTGCCGCGGCTCGCGGTGGAGGTGCAGCGGGCGAACCGGGCGATGGTGCGCGTCTGCGACCAGGAGCCGCCCGAGTGCGCGCTGCGCTTCGGAATCGACGCGGTCGTGCTGGACGAGCGCACGGCGCTCCTGCTGCGCGACGGCGGTCGCAGCGAGCTCCTGCGCGCGCTGATCGACTAACGCGAAAGGTGCGGCGCCGCGCGCCCCGCGATCAGCGGGAGATCCAGATAGGTCTTGATCCCCGGCTCGGCGCGGCAGACGTAGGGCACCGCGCTGACGCAGTGCATCGCCGTCGCGACGATTCCGTTGTTGCGCTCGAGGCCGGACGCGATCGATTCCGGATGCCAGCCGTGGAACCTGAGGTGGGTCGTCGGATCGCCCGTGATCTCGATCTCGAAGCGCTCGCCCTCGGGTCCGAAGCTCCACGCGAGCGTCGGATCGCCGTCCGGCAGCGGCGCGAGGTCCCGGTCGCCCATGAACCAGTTGACGGCCGCCGTCACGACCGGCTCTCCGCGCACGAGGCCCTGCCAGGCGAAGCGCTGGGCCGCGACGAGGCCGGGGGCGATGCTGCCGATCGGCGAATCGATCGGCGCCGTCGCGACGGCGATCTCGTGGATCGCGCGCTTCTCGGAGTCGAGGGCGAAGCCCAGCGCGTCGGCGAGCATGTCGATCGACTGCAGGAAGCCGCCGCCGAGGTGCGCGAGCATCGGGCTCGCCCTGGCGACTTCGGGACGCTTTCCGAAGAGCATGATCTCGCGCACGACCTGTGGCGCGGCATAGGTCCGGATGTCCGAGAACTCCTCCGCGCGCACGTGGCGGATCGCGCGAGAGAGGCCCGAGACCATGAGCGGGAAGCGCTCCGTGATGCCGCCGGGATGGATGCCCGTGCCGTGGAGCGTCGCGCGTCCCTCGGCGCAGGCGGCTTCGATCGCGCGGGTGTCCGTGCGCCTGGGATAGACCCAGCCGAGCGGCGTCACGACGTTCTTGCCCGAGCGCAGGATCCGGACGAGCGTCTTCGGATCCGCCAGGAGGGGGCTGTAGATCACGCAGTCCGCGCGCAGGGACAGGAGCGCGTCGACGTCGCGGGTCGCGCGGACGCCGATCGGTGCGCGCCCGACGAGGCTGCCCGCGTCCTGGCCCTCCTTGGCGCTGCCGTGGACCCAACAGCCGACGAGCTCGAGCTCCGGATGGTCGAGCACGCCCTCGATCGCAGCGCGGCCGACGCCGCCCGTCGCCCACTGGATCACTTGGTACGCCATCGCGCCTCCGCCGATCTCCCGGCGCGAGCGGCCGGGCCGCCGACCTCGAAGTCGCGCGGGTCGACCGCGGCCGTGCGGCGCCGGAACTCGGCCATCGAGAAGGGCCACTGCGTGACGATGCGCCCGCTGCGCGAGCGGTAGTAGCCGTGGCAGTCGGCCTGCCACACCCGAACGCCCGCGATCGCCCGCTGGACCTCCTCGTTGTACGCGGCCATGCGCTCGGGCCGGACGTCGACCCAGGCGAGCCCGTCGCTCGCGAGCCGCCGCAGGTGTCCGAGCACGTGCTCGACCTGGGCCTCGATCATCGTGACGATCGAGCCGTTGTTGGTATTGGGTCCGTAGAGCATGAAGAGGTTCGGAAAGCCCGAGGTCGTGATTCCGAGATAGGCCTGGGCGCCGTCCTTCCACTCCTCGCCGATGCGCCGACCGCCGCGGCCGACGATGTCGGTCGCGGAGAGGTACTTCGTCGCCGCGAAGCCGGTCGCGAGGATGATCGTGTCGACTTCGCGCGCGCGCCCGTCGGCGCCGACGACGGCCCTCTCGGTGATCCGCGCGATCGGGTCGGTGACGAGCTCGAGATTCGGCCGGTTGAACGCCGCGTAGTAGACGTTCGACATCAGCGGGCGCTTGCAGCCGTAGGGGTGCTTCGGGCGCAGCTTCGCCCGCAGCTCCGGATCGCGCACGACTTCGATCGCCGCGAGGCCGGCCGCCTCGCGCTCGGCGTTCACCTCGGGGAACGCGAAGGTCATGCCCTTGTCGATCGCGGCTTCGATCTCGGCGCGGAACCTCAAGACCGGCGTCGGATCGCGGCGGAAGGACTCGAGCTGCTCGGGCGTGTAGGGCCGATCGGGCTTCGGCAGGACCCAGTTCGCGCTGCGCTGGAACAGGTGGACCTGGCCCGCGACCTTCACGATCTCGGGCACGAACTGCACGGCGCTCGCCGCGCTGCCGATCACCGCGATGCGCTCGCCCGAGAGGTCGTGGTCCCAGTTCCACTGCGCCGAGTGGAATCGCGTGCCGCGGAAGCGGTCGAGGCCGTCGATCTCGGGCCAGGCGAGCCCGTTGAACATGCCGATCGCGCTCACGACGGCGTCGGCCTCGACCTTGCGGCCCGATTCGAGGCTCAGCCGCCAGCGCGCCGCGCGCTCGTCCCAGACTGCGCGTGCGACGCCGTCGCCGAGCCGGACGTGGGGCAGGAGCCCGTACTTCTGCGCCACGCCGCGCATGTACTCGAGGATCTCCGGCTGCGTGCCGTAGGGCTTCGACCAATCCGGCTTGATCTCGAAGGAGAAGGAGTAGAGCGCGGACTGCACGTCGCACTCGCAGCCCGGGTAGCGGTTCAGATTCCAGGTCCCGCCGACGCCGTCGCTCTTCTCGAGCATCACGAAATCGCGGAAGCCCTCGTCGAGCAGGCGCTTGCCCATGCAGAGACCGCCCGGGCCGGCCCCGAGGATCGCGATGCGCAGCGCGCGCCGCTTCGCTCCGGTCGCGGAGGTCAAGAGCGGATCCCGCGCCGCGCTGCAGCCGCCCGGCGCAGATCCCGATCCGGATCGGGTCGCACGAGCGCTATTTCCCGAGCTCCGTCACGACCGCGCGGCCCAGGTACTTGCCCGCTTCGAGCTCGTCGAAGATCGCTCCGAGCTGCGAGAGCGGTCCGGTGCGCGAGACGTGCGTGCGGACGCGCCCCGCGGCCACGAGCTCGACGAGCTCGCGCATGTCCTGCACGGTGCCGACGGCCGAGTAGATCAGCGTCGGATCCCTGAAGAAGAACTGGAAGGGGTTGAGCTGCAGGTTGCCCTCGCTCGTCGCCGGGAGGCCGACGGCCACGAAGAGCCCACCGCGCCGCAACATCTCGAGCCCGAGCTGGAATCCGGCCAGCTTCGCGGAGAAGACGAGCGCGGCATCGACGCCGCCGCACTCGTCCTGCGCGGCCCTCGCGGCGTCGTCCGGCGCGACCGCGCGCGCCGCGCCGAGCGAGCGCACGAAGGCGAGGCGCTCGTCGCCGATGTCGACTCCGATCACGCGGTAGCCGAAGGCCGTCGCGATCTGCACCGCGTAGTGGCCGAGACCGCCCGCGGCGCCGATCACCGCGATCGCGCGGCCGGGCAGGATCTGGTGCTTCAGCAGCTTCTTGACCGCGCCGTAGGCCGTGAGTCCGCCGCAGGCGAGCGGGGCCTCGCGGTCGCCGACCGCGTCGGGGAGCTTCACGAGCGAGCGCGCCCAGACGCAGAACTGCTCGGCGAAGGTCCCGAGGATGCCCTTCGACTGCGCGCAGTGGCGGGGCTCGCCCTTCAGGCAGTACTCGCAGGCCCCGCACCAGAAGCCGCCGCCGGTGCCTCCGAGCCCCAGGATCACGCGGTCGCCGAGCTGCGCGAAGCGCTCGGCGCCCGGGCCGAGCGCCTCGACGATGCCGATCGCCTCGTGGCCGATCACGCCGCTGCGCGGGACGCCGACCCAGTCCCCGCGCACGATGTGCAGGTCGGAGTGGCACACGCCCGACGCAGTGATGCGGATGCGCGCCTCCTCGACGCCCGGCTCGGGGGTCGGGAGATCGAGGATGCGCAGGGTTCCGTCTTCGAGTCGCGCGGCTTTCATCTGGACTGGCCTTCCCGTGTGTGGAGCGTCGCCCGGCGCAGCGCGCCGTTCAGGCCGGCAGCGCGATGTGGTAGACCTTTTGCGCGGTCTCGAAGAGCACCTTGCGCTGCACGCTCGCGTCGAGGGCGCCGAGCGTGTTGCGCACGTGCTCCTGGATTCCCGGATACAGACAGGTCGGGTGCGGGAAATCCGTCTCGAACATGATGTTGTCGGGACCCAGCTGCTCGATCGCATAACGCGGGTCGTGCTCGAACCAGTACGAGGCGTAGATCTGGCGGCGGAAGTACTCCTTGGGCCGCAGCGCGAGGCCCGTGACGCCGCTCTCGTCGAACTGGTACTCGCAGAGGTCGAGGTGGAAGGGCAGCCAGCCGACGCCGCTCTCGACCGACACGAAGTCGAGGCTCGGGAAGCGGTCGAGCAGGCCGCTGAAGATCAGGTTCGTCACGCAGCGCATGTTGCTCATGAAGGCCTGCACCGAGGCGGTCGCGATCAGGGCTCCGCTGTTCAGGTTGCCGCCGGGCGAGGCGGAGGACGCAGCCGATGCGCCGCCCCAGATCGCGACGCCGCCCGCGCCGCCGCCTCCGATGTGGAAGTTCACCGGGAGGCGGCGCTCCTGCGCCGCGGCCCAGAGCGGATCCCAGTAGCGCTCGGAGAGCGTCGGCAGCCCCCAGGTCTCGGGCGCGTCGGAGATCACGAAGCCGGTCAGGCCGAGCTTCTCGCTGCAGCGCACGAGCTCGCGCACGGAGAGCTCGATGTCCCAGAAGGGCAGCAGGAACTGCGGGAAGAGCCGGCCCTCGCCCTCGCGCTGGAGCTCGGCGATGCCGTCGTTGTAGGCGCTGACGCAGAAGTTCCGCAGCTCGAGGTCGTCGAGGCGCATGATCGCGTTGCCTGCGAAGCCGAGGATGTTCGGGTAGACGATCTGCACGCTGAGCCCGTGATCGTCCATGATCGCGAGCCGCGCTCTGGCCTGGCTCGCGCCGAGGTGCAGCTCGTCGAAGGTGTCGAGGCAGAGCGTTCCGTACTTCTTGCTGGCGTCCTTGCGGATCACGCAGAAGCCGAGCGGTCCGAACACGTGCTTGCCGTCGACCAGCCACTGATCGACGCCCGCCTCCGTGCGCACGACCCGCGGCGCGCGCTCCAGGAGCTTGCGCGGCGCGCGCTTGGTCCAGAGATCGGGCGGCTCGCTGTAGTGTGTGTCGACGTCGATGATCGGCATGCCGGAGAGCGAGGCAGACATCGGGGTTCCTCCTGGCGGCGGCTGGCATGCCAGCTTCGCGCACGCGCGCCGCCCTTGTCCATACGGAACTCGAACGCTGCGCCGGCGCGCGCCGGCACTCCGCCGGCTCGCGCCGCCGTGCCCGGCGCGCCCCTTTCGGCGCTGGCTTCCTCAGTCGCCCAGGTGCAGCGCGTCGAAGTAGACGTCCGCCAGCGCGCGGCCGTCGCGCCCGCGCCGGTAGCCGTCGAAGCGCGCCTCGGCGAAGAGCCGGATGCCCTTCGTGTTCTCCGGCACCTTGCCCCACTGCGTTCGATAGGCCTCGTGCAGGTCGATGTCGAAGGCGATCCAGCGCCCGGTCTCGGGCGCGTAGGGCCCGAGGAAGACGAAGCGGCGGTTGCGGATCGGGGTCGGGGGCTCGCGCACGCCGGCCAGCACGAAGCCGATCTGTACCGCGAGCTCCCCCATCTCCGGGAAGTTCTCCGGCAAGAAGGCCATCAGCACCAGCTGCAGGTACTGCTTCGCCGTGCCCCGCTGCCACGACTCGACGCGGTAGCGCCCGGCGAGGCGCCGGGGAAAGCGCTCGGGCGCGAGGTCCTGGGCCGCTCCTGCGATGCCCACGCCGATGCTCGCGGCCGCGAAGTCGTCGCTGTCGAGCGCGAGCCGCATGCTGTGGCGGCCCTCGAAGGCCTGGGCGTCGCTGATCTCGAAGCTGCCCCAGTAGGGCTTCTTCGGGTCGACGAAGTCGAACCAGGGCTCCCGGCCCAGCTCGAAGGAGCCGTTCGCGAGTCCGTTCGCCGGGGCGGCGCTCTGCGGTCCGGCGGCGGGAGTCGCGCAGCCGAGCGCGAGCGCGAGCCCGAGGCAGGCGCGCAGCGGCGGGGCCAACCCTTTCACGGCGGAACAACGTAGCGGGCGTCGTTCCGCCGCCGATCCGCCCGCGCTCGAGCGCGTCCCCGCCGCTGGCCCTCCGCGGAGGGCGCGGCTCCGCGATCCGCGCCACCTTCTGCGCCACCTGCGATCGAGGAGCAGCGCGAGAGATGCCCGAACGCCCGCGGGTCGGCATTCCGAGGGAGTGCCTCGCGCCGCACGCGATCGCGCGCTGGGCGCGCGAGACGCCCGACCAGGTGGCGGTGGAGCAGATCGACGGCCCGTCCTTCCGCTACCGCGAGCTCGACCACAGCGTGCGCCGCTGGGCGGGTGCGCTGCGGCGCCTCGGCGTGACGCGCGGCGAGCACGTCGCGACGATGCTCCCCAACGACTTCCTGGCCCAGAACGCCTGGATGGGCCTGGCCTGGCTCGGCGCGCTCGAGGTGCCCGTGAATCCCGCGCACCAGGGGCCGCTGCTGCAGTACACGCTCGCGCAGTCCGACACGACCACGCTCCTGATCGCCGGCGAGTTCGTCGAGCGCCTGGCCGCGGTCGCGGCCGAGCTCCCGCTGCTCGAGCGCGTGGTGATCCTGGGCGATGCGCCGCGCGCGCGCGGTCTCGACCTGCCCTTCGAGATCGTCACGGGCGACGCGCTGCTCGCCGGCGCCGAGCCCGCCTTCGACCTTCCCGGGCCGGTCTACCGCGACATCGCCGCGATGCTCTACACCTCGGGCACGACCGGCCCCTCCAAGGGTGTGCTCGTGCCCTGGGCGCTGCTCTACGACTTCTGGTCGTGGGTGCCCGAGGACGCGCTGCGCCGCGGCGAGGCCGTCTACTGCGCCTTCCCGCTCGTGCACAACAGCGGCCGCTCCTGCTTCAACTCGGCGCTCGTGCGCGGCGCGCGCTTCGTGTTCCGCGAGCGCTTCAGCGCGGCGTCCTTCTGGGACGACGTGCGCCGCGCGCAGTGCCAGACCGCGTGCCTGGTCGGTCCGATGACCGCGCTCCTCGCCGCGGCGCCGCCGCGCTCCGACGACGCGGACAACCCGCTCCGCTCGATCCTCTGCGGCCCGCTGATCCCCGAGATCGAGGAGTTCAAGCGGCGCTTCGGAGTGGAGATCGCGACCTGCTACGGCATGACCGAGACCGGGATCGTCGTCACGACCGACTGGAACCACGGGCCCTGGCAGAACTGCGGCCGCGCGCGCGGCGACTACCCCTGGCCGGAGGTCCGCATCGTCGACGAGAACGACGAGCCGGTCGCGACCGGTGCGGTCGGCGAGCTGATCGTGCGCAGCGCCGAGCCCTGGGCGCTGAACGCGGGCTACTACAAGATGCCCGAGAAGACCGCCGAGGCCTGGCGCAACGGCTGGTTCCACACCGGCGACGCGTTCCGCTGCGACGAGGACGGCTGGTACTACCTGGTCGACCGCCTCAAGGACTCGATCCGCCGCCGCGGCGAGAACATCTCGAGCTTCGAGGTCGAGGCCGTGGTGCGCGGCTTCTCGGGCGTGGTCGACTGCGCCGCGATCGCGGTGCCCGCGGCGCTCGGCGAGGACGAGGTGATGCTCGTGATCGAGACCCCCGAGCCCGACGCCTTCTCGCCCGATGCGCTGCTCGCGTGGCTCGAGCCGCGCATGCCGCGCTTCATGCTGCCGCGCTACGTCGAGCGCGTGAGCGCGCTGCCGCGCAACGCCACCACCCAGCGCGTGAAGAAGCACGAGCTGCGCGCGCGAGGCCTGGGCCCGGACACCTGGGACCGCCTCGGCGGGGCCTGAGGCGATGGCGCGGGGCCCGAGCGCCGCGGCTCTGCTCCCGGCGGGAGCGGCCGCTCGCCGCGCCGACCCGAGCTACGGCGCCGCCGCCCGCCCACTGCCCGGAAGCGCAGCGTCGCGCAGGAGCCAGGCGAGATTCCCGCCGAAGAGTCCCGGCGCGGCGGCGGGCGTTCCCGCGTCGCCGGCCGCGCGCTGGTAGTCGTCGAGCGGCTGCGCGCTGCCCTCGCTGTGCGGCCAGTCGCTGCAGGCCATGAAGAGATCGCCGCTCTGGCGCGCGAGCAGGTCGGGGCGCTCGTAGGCGAAGGCCGCGATGCGCACGTGCGAGCGCAGGTACTCGCTCGGGCGCATGCGGTAGGCGAAGGGCTGGCGCCCGTTCAGGCGCGAGCTGAAGTGCACGCCGCCGTCGAGGTACTGGAGGAACTGCGGGAACCAGCCGGCCGAGAGCTCCATGATCCCGATCCGCAGGTCCGGATGCCGGTCGAGCACGCCGTGGATCGCGAGGTCCGCGAGGCCGAGCGCCGCGCCCGTCCAGAGGAACACCGACGCGAGCACCAGGTCCTCGGGGTCGCCGCGGTCGAGCGCGTCCTCGCGGTACCAGGCGTCGGCGAAGGGGCGCTCGACGTTCGCGATGTGGAACACCGGCGTGATGCCGTGCGCGACGAAGCCCGACCACGCGGCATCCAGGCCCGGATCCGAGAGCGGCCGCCCATCGACGAGGCCCGGGGAGATCATCGCGAGGCGCACGCCGCTCGCGGAGAGCGCGGCGAGCTGGGCTTCGAGCCAGCCGAGGTCGCGCAGGCCGAGGTGCGCCACCGGGTGCAGGCGGCCGCGGCCCGCGGCCCGGACGTCGATCGCGAAGCGATTCCACGCGCCCATGTTGACGCGCGTGGCCTCGAGGCTCGAGCGCAGCGCGCGCTCCCAGAGCAGGCCGTAGTTCGGGAAGAGCACCGCGGCGTCGATGCCGAGGCGGTCGAGCAGTGCGAGGCGCTCACCGGGCTGGCTGTAGGCCGGGGGCACGAGCTCGTCGTAGCGCGCCCGGGCGGGCACGCCCGCGCGGGCCTCGGCGAAATAACGCCCGACCGCGTCCGCCTCGCCCGGCACGGGCACGTGGGCGAGACCCAGGCGCCGCCCCTGCCAGACCAGGTAGCTGTGTCCGGCCGCGTCCTCCTGCATCCGGATCGCGTGCTCGCGGCCCGCGGGATCCGCGTAGTCGCGCCAGAGGTCGCGCGGCTCGAAAAGGTGCTGGTCGCAGTCGAGGAACGCGGGCATCGGCGGCCCTCCCCGCGGCGAGCATGCACCCGCCCGGGGACACCGATCAAGAGGGGGCTCGGGCGGGAATCGCGATCGCTCTCCGCGCTCGGGGTCCGGCTCCGGGCCGCGACCGGCTCCGTGCCCCGCGCCGCTCGCCTCGGGCAGGGGCCTGGCGCGCAGGATGCTAGTCGACCTGCGCGGCGAGCCGTCCCTGGAGAGCCGCAGCCGGCGGCTTCGACATCCCGGCCGATCCTGCTTTCATAGGCGGATGGCAGGCGCGTTCCCCGCCCGACCTCGCCGCGCGAGGCGCGGCTTCGAGAGGGTCGGGCCGCGAGCGCCGCGCTCCACTCGAGCTTCGGAGGAAAGTCAGCATGTTCAGAGAGATCTCGTTCGCGATCGCATTCGCCGCGCTGCTCACCGGCAGCGGCGCCGCGGCCCGGGCCGAAGGCGAGGCGACGGGCGCGAGCCCGCGCGCCGCCATGCGCGAGTTCCTGACCGCGTGCCGCGCCGGTGAGCACGAGGCGGCGGCGCGCTATCTCGATCTCCGCCATCTCCCACCGGGTCGCCGCGCCGACCAGGGCCCCGCGCTCGCGCGCCGCCTCAAGGCCGTGCTCGACCGCAGCTTGTGGGTCGATCTGGACGGGCTCAGCGCTGCGCCGGAGGGCGACCTCGAGGACGGGCTCGCGAGCGACGAGGAGCGCGTGGGCTCGATCGCGCGCGCGCAGGGCCCGCCGCTCGAGGTGCTGCTCGAGCGGCGCGACCCGCCGCCCGGCGAGCCCGTCTGGCGCATCTCCTCCGCGACGCTCGCGGCCGTGCCGGCCCTCAGCGCGGAGCTCAGGCTCGACTGGATGGAGGAGCGCCTGCCCCCGTTCTGGGTCGAGCCGCGCTTCCTCGAGCTCGCGCTCTGGCAGTGGCTGGGCCTGCCCGCGCTGCTCTTGCTCGCGCTGCTGCTCTCGTGGCTCGCAGCACTCGCGCTCTCCACCGTCCTCGGTGCGCTCGCCCGGCGCACGACGCAGCGAGGCTGGGGCGATCGGCTGGTCGCGGTGTCGAGGGGGCCGCTGCGTCTCCTGATCGGAGTGCTCGTCTTCGCCGCGGGCCAGCGCCTGCTCGCGCTCGCGGTGCCGATCGACGAGGCGCTCGAGGTCGTCGCGAGCGCGCTGCTCGTGCTCGGCGTCACCTGGCTGCTGCTGCGCGCGGTGGACGTCGCCGCCGAGGCGGTGCGCGAGCAGATGCTCGCGCGGGGTCGCCCGGGCGCAGTGGGCCTCGTGCCGCTCGGCGGGCGCATCGCCAAGGCATTCCTCGCAGCGCTCGCGCTGATCGCGGTGCTGCAGAACCTCGGCGTGAACGTGACCGGCATCCTCGCCGGTCTCGGAGTCGGCGGGCTCGCGGTCGCGCTCGCCGCCCAGAAGACCGTGGAGAATCTGTTCGGCGGGCTCACGCTCGCGGCGGACCAGCCCGTGCGCGTCGGCGACTTCTGCCGCTTCGGCGAGACGCTGGGCACGATCGAGGAGATCGGCCTGCGCTCGACCCGCGTTCGCACGCTCGATCGCACGCTCGTGACCGTGCCCAACGCCGAGTTCTCGGCGCTCGCGCTCGAGAACTACGCGCAGCGCGATCGCATCCGCTTCCACACCGTGCTGGGCCTGCGCTACGAGACCACGGCCGATCAGCTGCGCCACGTGCTGGTCGGGCTGCGCAGGCTCCTGCGCGAGGACCCGCGCGTCGACCCCGACCCGGCGCGCGTGCGCTTCGTCGGCTTCGGCGCGCACAGCCTCGACCTCGAGATCTTCGCCTACCTGCGCACCCGCGACATCAACGAGTTCCTCGCGATCCGCGAGGAGCTCCTGCTCGAGATCATGGACTGCGTGGCGGCGAGCGGAAGCGCGTTCGCCTTCCCCTCGCAGACGCTCTACGCGGCACCGGATCCGGGCCTCGATCCGGAGCTCAGCCGCGCCGCGATCGAGGAGGCGCGCGCGTGGCGCAGCGCTCAGGACGCGTCCGAGCGCAGCTCGCGCAGCCAGAGCGGAGCCAGCGCCGCCGCGAGCAGCAGGCTGAATGCGACGAACCCGGGCCGCGACCCGAAGGGGGCCGGCGCGCCGACGAGCCAGACGCCGAAGCCGATCAGCGCGCCGTAGAGCGATCCCGCGGCGGCCGCGACCGCGAGCAGGCGATCGCGCAGCGCGCGGCGCGCCTCGGGCCGCCCCCAGAAGCCGGGTGGCCGCACGCGCGCGTAGAACGCGGCGAGGCGCTCCTGCGATTCCGGCGGCGTGGCGAGCGAGCCGAGCACGGCGGCGAGCGTTCCGAGGGCCGCCACCGCGAGCAGACGCGCCGTCTCGGAGAGCGCGGAGTCGAATAGCGCCGCGGCCGCGACGCCGGACACGAGCAGCGCCGCGAGCTCGCCGCAGGCGTTGGCGCGCTGCCAGAGCCAGCGCAGCAGCAGCGGCGCGCCGAGCCCGGCGCCGAGCAGCAGCGTCACGTGCCACGCGGCCTGGATCGAGCCGAGCGATGCCATGACGCCGAGCGCGATCGCCATCAGGAGCGGCGAGGCCGCGCGCGCGACCCAGACCAGCTCGCGCGGCTGCGGCCGGCGGCCGAGCAGCCCGCCGCAGAGCACGCGCGCATAGAGGTCGTTCGCGAGATACGAGGCGCCCCAGTTGAGGTGCGTGTCGAGCGTCGAGGCGAGCGCCGCGAGCATGCCGACCAGCATCAAGCCGCGCGCGCCGGGCGGCAGCAGCGTCTCGATGCCGCGCACGAAGGTGAGCTCGCGCTCGGCCACGCTCTGGCCCTCGGCGAGCGGGAACAGCACGAGCAGCGCGACCACGATCGGGAGCCAGAGCAGCGAGCGCGCGACGATCTGCGCGAACGCGAAGACGAGCGGCGCCACGCGCGCCTCGCCCGGAGAGCGACACGCCATGCAGCGCTGCGCGAGGTAGCCGGTCCCGTCGCTGTTCATCTGGAACAGCCACTGCAGGCCGAACACGGCCAGCAGCGAGCCCCCCGCTTCGGCGGCTCCCCAGGGATGGAAGCTCAGGAGCTCGGCGGCGCGCGCGCTGCCCACGCTGCCTGCGAGCGCGTCGGGCAGCGCCCCGAGGCCGCCGACGGCGCGCACGGCGAAGACCGCGTAGAGCGCGGTCGCCGCGCTCAGGATCGCGACCTGCCCGAGGTCCGTGCGCGTGACGCTGCGCAGCCCCCCGGTCGCCGAGTAGAGCAGCGTGAACGCGAAGATCGCGACGACCGAGAGCAGGTTCGACGCGCTCCGCGGCCAGAGACCCTCCGGCTGCGGATCCGCGCTGAGCGGCACGCCCACGCGCTCGACCAGGGCCACGAGCGGCGCGAGCGCCTCGCGCGGCAGCCACTCGTGCCAGGGCAGGAAGGGCTCGGCCACCCGCACCGCCGCAGCGAGCACCATCGCGAGCACGGCGCAGTTGAAGAGCAGGCCGTAGTAGACGGCCTTGGTGCCGCGCAGCCAGGCGGCGGCGCGCCCGCCGTAGCGCGCCTCGCAGAGCTCGGCGTCGGTCAGCACGCCGGAGCGCCACCACGCGCTCCCGAGCAGCAGGCCCAGCAGCAGGAACGCGATGCCGTAGCTCCACAGGCGCCAGAGCGCGAACACGCCGCCCGTCGCGACCAGGCCCGCCGCGAGCAGCGGCGTATCGGCCGAATACTGGGTCGCGGTCATGCTGAGCCCGCTCTCCCAGGCCGAGAGGCGCCGGCCGGCCAGGAAGTAGGACTCGAGATCGCGCGATGCCTCGCGCCGGCTGCGCAGGCCGATGGCCAGCGCCCAGAGCGCGAATGCGGAAACCAGGACGGCGTCGATCACCGCTCCGCGATCCAGCGCAGCAGCGTCTCGACGGCGGCCACGTTCGGCAGCCGATGCGACGCGAGCGTCGGCCGCTCGGCGCGTCCGACGCGGAACGTGACGCCGAGCCCCGAGAGCGCGCGAAAGGCGTCCTCGTCCGTCTCGTCGTCGCCCACGTACACGGCGCGCACGCTCTCGCTCCAGGCCGGGCCGTGCCGCGCGCGCAGCAGGTGCAGCACCGCGAGGCCCTTGTCCCAGCCCGTGGGGGGCCGCGCCTCGACCGCGCAGATCGCATCGCGGGCCTGGAAGCCGGCGCGCCGCACGAGCTCGCGCGCCCGCTCGGCGATGCGGGGCTGGAGCGCGGCGTCGGCGTCGCGGTAGTGGAGCGTGAGCGAGGCGCCCTTCTCCTCCACCCAGACGCCCGGCTCGCAGCCCGCGCGGAGCTCCTGCGCGAGCTCCTCCAGGCGCTTCGCGAAGTGCGGGAGATCGGGGTGCCGGAAGGGCTCGAGCCCGGGCCCCTCGATCTCGAGGCCGTGGTTCCCCACCAGGAAGGCGCCGGGCAGCAGGAGCTGCCCGCGCAGGTCGGCGAGCGCGCGCCCGCTCACGATCGCGAGCTCGGTATCCCCGCGCGCGGTGCAGGCCAGCAGCGCCTCGCGCATCGAGGGCCGCATCGCCACCCGGCTCGGGTGGCCGCTGATCTCGACCAGCGTCCCGTCGAAGTCGAGGCAGAGCGCGAGCGGCTTGCCCTGGCAGAAGGCGCCCAGCCACCCCGCGAAATCGCCGGCTGCGACCGGCCGGATCTCCGCGATCGGCGCGTTCGCGGTGCGCAGGAAGTCGGCGAGCCAGGCGTGCACGCCGTTCCTGCGCTCGCGCCGCTCGAGCGCGCGCATGCGCACCGTCCGCTCGGTCGGGTCCATTGCGAGCGCCTGGTGCAGCGCCTCGGCGACCCGGTCGACGTCGTAGGGATTCACGAGCAGCGCTTCCTGCATCGTCTCCGCGGCGCCGGCCAGCCGCGACAGCACGAGCACGCCGGGCTCGCCCACCTGGCAGACGACGAACTCCTTCGCGACCAGGTTCATCCCGTCGCGCAGCGGCGTCACCAGCGCGACCTCGGCGTCGCGGTAGATCCCGGCCAGCTCGGCGGGCGGGATCGAGCGATGCAGATAGCGGATCGGGGTCCAGCGGCTGGTCGCGAAGCGCCCGTTCAGATTGCCCACGAGCTCGTCCACCCGCCGCTTCAATCGCTGGTACTCCGGCACCCGGTCGCGCGAGGGCTCTGCGATCTGCAGCAGCACGACGCGCTCCCGGTGCTCGGGATGGAGCTCGAGCAGCCGCTCGAAGGCGCGGATCTTCTCGGGCAACCCCTTGGTGTAGTCGAGCCGGTCCACGCCGAGCACGATGCGCTCGTGACTCGACTCGCGCGGAGCCGCGGCGCTCGCCCAGCTCGAGTAGCGGTCGCAGTCGATGCCGAGCGGAAACGCGCCGACCGTCACGGTGCGCTCGCCGTGCTCGATCTTCCCGGCCTCGCGGTCGACGCGCGCTCCGAGCAGCCGCTCGGCGCAGTCGAGGAAGTTCGCTGCGTATCCCGAGCAGTGGAAGCCGACCAGATCGCAGGCGAGCAGTCCGCGCAGGAGCTCGCGCTCCCAGGGCAGGATCCGGAACAGGTCGTAGGCGGGGAAGGGCACGTGCAGGAAGAAGACGATGCGCGCACCCGGCCGCTCGCGGCGCAGGTGGGGAGCGACGCGCATCAGCTGGTAGTCGTGGATCCAGAACAGCGCGTCCGTCTCGGCGACCGCGCTCGCGGCGGCGGCGAAGCGCCGGTTGACGTCCTCGTAGCTCGCCCAATCGTCGCGGTCGAGCTGCATGCGCGTCGGAAAGGAGTGCAGCAGGGGCCAGAGCGTGCCGTTTGCGAAGCCCAGGTAGAAGCGCCGCACGTCGCCCGGGGAGAGCGGCACGGGCACCAGGCGGTAGCCGAAGTCGCCTCCGATCCCCTCGAGCGCGGTGTGCGCCGGAAGCGGCCCGCCCGGCCAGCCGACCCAGGTGCCGCCGCGCTCGCGCAGCGCCGGCTCGAGCGCGGCCACCAGGCCGCCGGGCGCGCGCTCGAGCTTCGTCTGCCCGCGCCGCGTTCGCACGCTCACGGGCAGCCGGTTGCTGACCACCGCGAGAGGGCCTCGTGTGGGAGGGGGCACCATCGGCGGACACAGCCTAGGGGACCACGCGCGGGGACGCAGCCGAGGGCGCGCGCTGCCCTCTCTGCCCGGGTGAGCCGACGCCGCTGCTAGTCGAGCCCGCAGCTCCTCGGAAATCCGCCCGCCGGGAGAATCGCCGCGTGCGCCTCGCGGGATCGAGTAAGGTGGCGCGGGCGGGTGGGTCGCGGCCGCGCGGCAGCCGCGCGCAATCCGTGCGCTGCGGGTCGCCCGGATGGAGGCGGCGGCGGCTCGCCGGACCGCGGAGCGACGGAGGAGCCGAGATGGCGTCGATCGAATCCCTCGTGCAGCCCGGCCGCTGCGCGCTCGTCACGATGGAGATCCAGCGCGGGGTCGTCGGCGATCTCGCGTGCATCCCGAGCCTCGGCAGGGCCGTCGCGGAGTCGGGCATGCTCGCGCGCGCCGGCCAGCTCGCGCGCGCGGCGCGCGGCGCGGGCGTGCGCGTGATCCACTGCACCGCGGCCTTCCGGCGCGACCGCGCGGGCTCCTTTCGCAACGTCCCGATGGTGAACGCGCTGCTCCAGAATCCCGAGCATCTCGTCGCCGGCTCGCCCGAAGCCGAGCTCGTGCCCGAGCTCGCGCTCGCGCCCGAGGACCTCGTGAGCGAGCGCCTGCACGGGATGTCGCCCTTCACGCACACCGCGCTCGAGGCGATGCTGCGCAGCGAGGGCGCGACGGCGCTCGTCGCGACGGGCGTGTCGCTCAACATCGGGATCCTCGGCCTCACGATCGAGGCCGTGAACCGCGGCTTCGACGTCGTGATCCCGCGCGACTGCGTCGCGGGCTTCCCGGCCGAGTACGGAGAGCTCGTGCTCGAGAACACGCTCTCGAAGCTCGCGGCGCTCTCCGACTCCGCGGCGATCGCCGCGCTCTGGGCGCGCGCGCCCCGGCGCCAGGGCAGCTAGGGCGTGGGCGTGGGGTAGCGGCAGGCGATGCCGCCATCGACCGGGATCACCACGCCGGTGACGTAGCTCGCCTCGTCCGACGCGAGGTAGAGCGCCGCATCCGCGATGTCTTCGGGCCGTCCGAGTCGCCGCAGCGGGACGCCGGCCTCCATCTTCGCGCGCAGTCCCTCGACCGAGTCGAGGTAGGCGAGGAAGCCCTCCGACGCAATCGGGCCCGGAGAGATGACGTTGGCCCGGATGCCGAGATGGCCGTACTCGTCGGCCACGTTCCTGGCGAGACTCACGACACCCGCCTTGGCCATCCCGTAGGCCGCGAGCCCGGGCACGGCCCCGAGGCCGGCGCCCGACGTCGTGATCAGGATGCAGCCGCTCTTCCGCGGCAGCATGACCCGCAGCGCCGCCCGCGTGCCGAAGAAGACCCCGTCGAGGTTCAACGCGATCACCTTCTGATAGGCCTCGTCGCTGACGCCCTCGGTCGGCTCGGGCAGTGCGCCCCCCGCGTTGTTGAACATGATGTCGAGCCGGCCGAACTCGGAGATCGCCCGCGCCACGAGCCCGTCGACCTGCCTCGAATCGGTCACGTCCGCCGGATGACAGAGCGCGCGGCCGCCGGAATCGAGGATCGACCTCGCCGTCGCCTCCGCGTTGCCGGCATCGATGTCGGTCGCGATCACGGTCGCCCCTTCCCGGGCGAAGCGCAGGGCACAGGCCCGCCCGATGCCTCTCCCGCTGCCCGTGATGATCGCGATCCTGTCGCGGAGTCGCGCGCCCATCGGATCCTCCCTCCCTGCCGGCTCACCCGGTCCATAAGGTCTCGCTGCCCGAGCAGGCTGGGGCGCGGTGCCGGCCCGTCTCACGCGTCCCCTGCCGGATCCCGCGCGCCGGCGGCCTGCCAATCGACGAAGATCGGCGACGACCAGGCGCGCTCCTCGACGGGCGCGAGGCAGTCGTCCGAGTTCGGCGCCCAGGGGTCGCAGGGCGTCGTGCGCGCGCAGCCCTCTCCCTCGCAGCGCAGCGTGCCGGCGTTCACCGCCAGGCCCGGCGCTTCGATCGCGCGGACGTAGTAGACGCTGTCGCGCGCAGCGCCGGCGAACTCGGGATCCGAGAAGCGGACGCGGCAGCCGGCCGCGCCCGGCGCACAGGGCAGGACGCGCCAGGGATCCTCGATCAGCGGCTCGAGCGGATCGGACGCGCCGCGCTGCGGGCGGATGCGCACGATCTCGATGCGCGCGATCGGACGCCGCAGATCCGACGGGTGGTAGCACTCACCCCCGCACAGGCGCTCGAGGCGCTCCGCGGAGAGGGCGGCGCGCGCGAAGTCGGGGCAGCCCGGCTGTTGCTCCAGCGAGCCGACGGCGCGCACCTCGAAGACGGGCGCCTCGGCCAGGGCCACCGCGCTCCCCATCGGCAGCGGCGCGGCCGACTCCGGCGGGTTCACGAGATCGAACCACAGCAGGATGCGCGGGCCGCTCGTCGCGTAGGTGTGGCGCGCCCCGAGCGCGTCCCAGATCGAGCGCCGATCGCGCGCGGCCGCGTGCACCGCGACGAGTCCGCCCGTGAAGTAGAACGAGCCCGCGCGCTCGCGCTCGATCCACTGGTCGGGCGCGGCGCCGGTCGGATCGGCGGCGCGCGACTCGGGCAGGGGCGTCGCCTCGGCACCGGCCCGCGGCGTGCCGACTCGCGCCATGCGGGCGTCCGACATGCGGTTGCGCTGGCGATCCTTGTAACCGGCTCCCGCGCGGGCGGTGTGAGTGTCGCTCGAGCCGACGAAGCCGAAGCGGAAGCGCAGCGGCTCGCCCCCGGTCCCGTCTCGCGAGAGCGCGAGCATCGCCTGCACCGAGGAGGCCGGGCGGTAGTGGAAGGCCGGGAGGAAGCAGTCGCGACACTGCCCGGCGTCGCGCCACTCTGCTGCCCGGTGGCCCGGCACGCTCAGGTGGCCCAGGCCGCTCGGCGCCTCGGCGTAGTGCTGGCGCGCGCGGGCGGCGCGCGCATCGCACCCGGCTGCGCCGATCCCCGCGGCGCGGCAGCGCTCCGCGATGATCTCGCCGGCGCGCCAGCAGGCCGGCAGGTAGTCGCTGCGCGGCTCGGGGCAGCGGCGCGCGCCGTCCGCCCCGATCTCGACCTCCCGCCAGGCGCGGTACTCCTCGCTGTTGCCGTGGCCGGAGTAGATCTCGACGAGGCGCTGGCGCACCGGGTCGTGGTCGCGCAGCGCGAGCTGCCTGGCGAAGGAGGATCCCTGGGGCGTGTACATGCCCCAGCTGGTGCCGTGGGGGATCACGAGCGAGGCCTGACCCCAGTCGTCGAGCTTCGCGAAGAGCTCGCCCGGCGTCGCCGCGTACTCGCGGCAGTCGGCGGGCAGCTCGCGCACCGGAACGCCGTCGGCGCAGCGAGGCGGGCTCGCCGTCTGCTGCTGGTAGGTCGCGTAGTCGAGGTAGACGGGGTCGCCTGCGATCAGGGGCAGCAGCCCGAGCATCAGCGACGACGGCGCCTGGAAGTAGTCGGCCGGCGAGTCGGCCGCGACCGGGCGCGCGGGGATGCCGGCATCGTCGAGATCGCGCAGGACCACGTTGCGGTGCCCGTAGTGGTTCTCGGCGGTCGTGCCCATCTGAGACCACTCCCAGCCGAGAAAGGAGACCAGGTCGGCGTCCTGTCCCGGGCCCGAGCCGCGCCCCACCGCATCGCAGTGCCGGACCGCTTCGACCGTCTCGCGCCAGCGGCGCGGCGTCGAGCTCTCGGCGTGATCGTTGATCGACCAGAAGTCGAGACCCGAGCAGAAGCGCGCGAAGTCGCAGGCGTCGGCGACCGTGTGGCTTCCCGAGCCGCCCGTGAGCGGCATGCTCATCGCGAAGGCGTCCGCGGAGAAGCCGGTGTGGACGTGGAGGTCGCCGAAGAGGACGAGTCGATCGCGCGGCGCTCCGAGGCTCACTCCCGCGGCCGCATCGCGCGCGCCGCCGGCGGCAGCGAATCCGGGCGGGCGCGGCTGCGCGGCCGGCACGCCCGCGCCGAGCGACCGCCCGAGGAGGCCGCGCCCGGCCGCGTAGAGCGCGCCGAGCGCGCCGAGCGCGAGCAGCGCCGCGAGCGCGATTCCGAGCGCGGCCCTTTTCCTCACGCGGTCTGCCTCCGGCCCGCCCCGATCCGCGCGCCCGGCCGGGGGCGCTCGCCAGAGAGCCGGCTCACGCGCGCCTCAGCGCGCGGCGCGGTCGTAGGGATCGCGCGCGGCGCTGCCGGACTCGGCATAGCTCGCGCGTCCGGGCCGGATGTTGAGGAAGCGCACGCCGGTGTCCCAGACGCGGAAGCCGTAGGGCGTGCCGGCCTCGATGTAGACGACGGTGCCGGGCCCGCAGCGGCGGTCGCCTAGCGAGAAGCCGCCCTCGAGGATGTACATCACCTCGTCGCGGTCGTGGCTGTGCGGCGGCGCCTCGAGCCCGCCCGGGAGCCAGTTCACGTGGATCCAGGGCCCGCGCTCGAGGTCGCCGATCAGCTGGCCCCCGCCGTCGGGGTGCGCGCCGGCCTCGGGCGGTCCGCCGCGGATCCAGGGGGCTTCGTCGATGTGGGCGATCAGTGCGCGTCCCATGTGCTTCCTGGCTCCCCTTCCGGCCTGCGGTTCCTGCGGCCGCAGTCGCCGGTCCCCGGCGGCCGCGCGGGTGTATCTTGCCAGGAACGCGGGAGGAGGTGGCGCTTGCCTGCGAGCGCGATCGTGGACGCCGACGGCCACGTCGTCGAGCCGGAGTCGGCCTTCGCCGAGCGGCTCGAGGCGCGCTTCCGCCCGCTCGCCCCGCGCCTCGTGCGCGAGGGCGAGCGCATCTGGTTCGAGAGCGGCGGCGAGGCGAGCTTCTCCGTGCGCGCGCGGCCCGAGAGCCTCGCGGCTCCGCGCGCCCCGGGCGCGCCGAGCGGCGGAGCGAGCGTCGCGCGCGGCGCGAGCGATCCGGCCGGGCGCCTGCTCGACATGCAGGTCGACGAGATCGACGAGGCGGTGCTCTACCCGACCTACGGGCTCATGATCCAGGGCGTGCGCGAGCCCCGAGCCGCGGCGGCGCTCTGCCGCGCGGTCAACGACTGGCTCGCCGACTACTGCGCGCACGCGCCCGCGCAGCTGCACGGCGTCGGCGTGCTGCCGCAGACCGACCCCGACGCCGCGCTCGCCGAGGCGCGCCGCTGCCTCGAGGTGCTCGGCTTCTGCGGCGTCTGGCGGCGCCCCGAGCGCATCGCGGGAACGCCGCCGCTCCACGACGCGGGCTACGGCGCGCTCTGGTCCTACCTCGAGGAGGCCGGCCGCCCGCTCGCGCTCCACCCCGGAATGAACGGCCTCGTGCCCTGCGCCGAGCTGCGCCACCGCTTCGACGACGACTACGCCGCGATGCACGCCGCGCACTTCCCGATGGAGCAGATGCTCGGCCTCACCGAGCTCGTCTGCTTCGGCGTGCTCGACCGCCACCCGCGCCTGCGCGTCGCGCTGCTCGAGACCGGCGCGGCCTGGGCGCCGCCCTTCCTGCACCGCCTCGACGAGCACCTCGAGCTCTTCGGCTTCCGCGAGCGGCCGGCGGAGAAGCCCTCGGAGCAGTTCCGGCGCCAGTGCTTCGTGAGCGTCGAGGAGGTCGAGCCCGGCCTCGCGCTCATGCTCGATGCCTATCCGGAGTGCGTGATGTTCGCGTCGGACTACCCGCACGGCGACGGCGTATTCCCGGGCTCGACGCGCGAGCTGCTCGCGACGCAGGAGCTCGGCGCGCCGCAGCGCGCGCGCGTGCTCTCGGACAACGCGCGCCGCTGCTACGCGCTCTGAGGAGATCCGATGCCCGAGATGTCCGTCTTCGATGCGATCCACGGCCTGCGCGCGACGCGCATCTTCGAGGACCGCCCGATCCCGCAGGAGCTGCTCGACCGCATCCTCGAGGCCGCGACGATGGCCTGCAGCTCGGGCAACACGCAGCCCTGGGAGTTCGTGGTCGTGACCGAGCGCGCGCTCGTGCGCGAGATCCAGCGCGAGATGAGCGACGCGTTCCGGACCATCGATCAGGAGCGCGCGCAGCGCCCCGAGCAGCTCGTCGACGGCGCGGGGCGCTCGATCACGGGCCGCGCGGCCGTCGACCACCTCGACAAGGTGCCCGCGATCGTCGTCGTCTGCTGGAACCCGGAGCGCGGCATCCGCTTCAAGGGCGAGTACGCCGAGAACCCGGACGGCAGCCTGCGCGAGACGCGCGAGATTCCGGGCGGCCGCGGCGTGAGCCTGTTCCAGGCCTGCCAGAACATGATGCTCGCGGCGCGCGCGCTCGGCGTCTCGTCGCTCTTCACGACCTTCTTCTTCCTGCGCCGCGAGCGGATCAAGGAGATCCTCGGGATCCCGCCGCGGATCTTCATGGAGTGCGCGGTCTTCCTCGGCTACGGCGCCGAGTCGCTCGGCGCGCCGCGGCGGCTGCCGGTGCCGCAGGTGAGCCACCGCGAGCGCTGGGGCAGGCCCTACGAGCCCGCGGGCGGCGGCCGCGCGGAGACGCGCTCCGCATGAGCTTCACCCTGACTCCGCTCTCACCCGCGCTCGGCGCCGAGGTCGCAGGCCTCGACCTGCGCAAGCCGCTCTGCGACGAGGACTTCGAGGCGCTCCAGGCCGCGCTGCTCGCGCACCTCGTGCTCTTCTTCCGGCGCCAACCGCTCGCGCCCGACGAGCAGATTGCGCTCGCGCGCCGCTTCGGCGCGATCGACGTGCACGCCTTCGGCCGCCACCTCGAGGGCCTGCCGGAGGTCGGTCTGATCGACCAGAGCGAGCCGCAGCGCGACGGTGCGAACCGCTGGCACACCGACTCGACCTTCATGCAGGAGCCGCCGAAGGCCGCGCTCTTGCGCGCGGTCGTGCTCCCCGCGCTCGGCAGCGACACCTGCTGGGCCTCGATGTACGCGGCCTGGGATCTCCTCTCAGCGCCGCTGCAGCGCGCGCTCGAGGGACTCAGCGCGACGCACGACATCACGGGACCCCTCGTGCGCGCGATCGCGGGCGGCCACAGCGTGGGCTCGCTCGCCGAGGTGCAGGCCACGTGGCCGCCGCGCTCGCACCCGGTCGTCTGCCGGCATCCCGAGACGGGCCGCAAGCTGCTCTACGTGAACTCGAACTTCACGACGCGCATCGACGGCCTGCCCGAGGCCGAGAGCCGCGCGCTGCTGGATTTCCTGTTCGAGCACGTGCGCGCGCCCGAGCTGCAGGTCCGCTTCCGCTGGGAGCAGGACTCCGTCGCGCTCTGGGACAACCGCTGCACGCAGCACTACGCGGTCGCGGACTACCGCGAGCGGCGCGTCATGCACCGCGTCACGGTCGCGGGCGACTGGGCGCCCAGCCTGACCCACTGAGGCGGGCGCGGATGCCGATCGAGGTCGCAGCCATCACGCCGAGCATCGGCGCCGAGGTGCGCGGCGTCGACCTCGCGCGGCCGCTCTCGGAGGGCGTGCGGGCGGCGCTGCGCGCGGCGCTGCTCGAGCACCTCGTGCTCGTGTTCCGCGACCAGCCGCTCACGCCCGAGCAGCACATCGCCTTCGCGCGCGAGTTCGGCCCGATCAAGCGGCCGCCGGTCGCGACCTCCCACGGCGCCCTGCCCGAGCTCAACGTGCTCGACCAGAGCGACCCGCGCGGCGAGGGCGCCGACAACTGGCACGCCGACAACACCTACACCGCGACGCCGCCGATGGGCTCGATCCTGCGCATCGTGCAGCTGCCGGGCGCGGGCGGCGATACCGCGTTCGCGAGCATGTACGCGGCCTACGAGGCGCTCTCGCCGGTCCTGCGCTCGCTCTGCGACGGGCTCCGCGCGGTGCACGACGTGACGCGCTCGCTCAGCAAGGCGATCGCGCGCGGGCACAGCCGCGCGAACCTGCGCGAGCTCCAGGACCAGCTGCCGCCGGTCGAGCACCCGGTCGTGGTCGTGCACCCCGAGACGGGCCGGCGCGCGCTCTTCGTGAACCTGAACTCGACCACGCGGATCCAGGGCCTCGCCGAAGCCGAGAGCGAGATGCTGCTGCGCTTCCTCTTCGCGCACACCAAGCAGCCGGAGTTCCAGCTGCGCGTGCGCTGGGAGCCCGGAAGCGTGGTCTTCCTCGACAACCGCTGCGCGCAGCACTACGCGGTCGCGGACTACCGCGAGCGCCGCGTGCTGCACCGCGTCGCGATCGAGGGCGAGCGGCCGCGCGGGATCGAAGCGACGTGCGCCGGCTAGCGAGCGCCCTGCGCCGCGGCGCGCGCTCGGCCTGCGCGCTCGCGGGACTCGTCGCCGCGGCCTCCGGCTGCGGCGGGGCGCCGGCGCCCGGCGCCGCACCGCGCAGCGCGGCAGCTCCCCCGGCCGCGCCCGCACCGGTCGACGACGCGCGGCTGCGCGCGGCGGACCCGAGGGAATGGCTCGGCTACGGCCGCACTCCCTCGGAGCAGCGCTACAGCCCGCTGGACCAGATCGACGAGCAGAACGTCGCGCGCCTCGGCCTCGCCTGGAGCTTCGATCTCGGCAGCGATCGCGGCGTCGAGGCGACGCCGCTCGTGGCCGACGGCGTGCTCTACGTGACGGGCCCCTGGAGCGTCGTGCACGCGCTCGACGCGGCGACCGGGCGAAGGCTCTGGACGCACGATCCAGAGGTCCCGCGCGAGTACTCGCGCAGCATCTGCTGCGGCGTCGTGAACCGCGGCGCGGCGCTCTACGGCGAGCGCGTCTACGTCGGCACGCTCGACGGGCGCCTCGTCGCGCTCGACCGCAGGAGCGGGGCGCAGGTCTGGTCGACCTCGACGCTCGAAGGCGACTGGAGCTACTCGATCACGGGCGCGCCGCGCGTCGTCCGGGGCAAGGTCGTGATCGGCAACGCGGGCGCGGATCTCGGCGCGCGCGGCTACGTCTCCGCCTACGACGCCGAGACCGGCGCGCTCGCGTGGCGCACCCACAGCGTGCCCGGGAATCCCGCGCAGGGCTTCGAGTCGCCCGCGATGGAGCGCGCGGCCGCGACCTGGAGCGGCGAGTGGTGGAGCGCGGGCGGCGGCGGGACGGTCTGGGACGCGATGGCCTACGACCCCGAGCTGGACCTGCTCTACGTCGGCACCGGCAACGGCACGCCGCACGCGCGCTGGCTGCGCAGCCCCGGCGGCGGCGACAACCTCTTCCTCGCTTCGATCCTGGCACTCCGCCCCGACACGGGCGAGATCGTCTGGCACTACCAGACCACGCCCGGCGAGACCTGGGACTACACGGCCACGCAGCCGCTGCTGCTGGCCGATCTCCAGATCGGCGGAGCGCTGCGCCGCGTGATCCTGCAGGCGCCCAAGAACGGCTTCTTCTTCGCGATCGACCGCGCGACCGGCGAGTTCCTCTCGGCCGATCCGATCGTCGAGACGACCTGGGCGCGCCGCTACGACGAGAGGGGCCGCCCGGTCGAGAACGCCGACGCCGACTACCGCAGCGAAGCGCGTTTCGTCCGGCCGAGTCCCTACGGCGCCCACAGCTGGCAGCCGATGAGCTTCCACCCGAACACGGGCCTCGTGTACCTCCCGGTGCTCGACATGGGCGCCGTCTACAAGGTGGACGCCGGCTGGCGCTACCGCCCGCGCACCTGGAACACCGGCCTCGACATGTCGGCCTTCGAGAAGTTCGGCAGCGACGAGTCCGGGGGGCGCTGGGAAGCCTTCCTGCTCGCGTGGGACCCGGTGCGCCGGCGCGAAGCGTGGCGCGTGCCTCACGTCACGGGCTTCAACGGCGGCACGCTCTCGGCCGGCCGGAACCTCGTCTTCGCGGGCAGTGCGGACGGGCAGTTCTCTGCCTATCGCGCGAGCGACGGCGCGCGGCTCTGGCAATCCCCGGTCGGAACCGGCGTGATGGCCGGGCCGATCAGCTACGAGATCGGCGGCGAGCAGTACGTCGCGGTCGCGGCGGGCTGGGGCGCCTCCTTCGCGCTCTCGGGCGGAGAGGCGGCACTCAAGGCGCGCGTGCGCGGCGGCGGCCGCGTGCTCGCCTTCAAGCTCGGCGGCACGGGCGTCGTGCCTCCGGGCCTGCCTCCGCTCGGCCCGGTGCCGCCGCCGACCTACGCGCTCTCCGCGAGCGCGGCCGAGCTCCGGCGCGGCGGCCTGCTCTACCAGATCCAGTGCTCGGCCTGTCACGGGCCGGGCGCCGTCGGCGGCGGCTCGGGCGTCCCGGATCTCCGCTACCTGAGCGCCGCGCAGCACGCGCTCTTCGCCGACACGGTGCTGCGCGGCCTGCGCGTGCCGGGCGGCATGCCGCGCTTCGACGACCTGCTCGACGCCGCCGAGGTGCGCGCGATCCAGGCCTTCGTGCTCGATCGCGCGCGCGCGGCCGCGGCCGAGAGCCGCTGAGCCGCCGGGCCGCGGCGCCGGGGCTCGCGCACTTCGCTCCGCTCAGGCGGGCTCGTGCGCGGCCGCGAGGTCGGCCTCGACCGTGCGCATCGCGGAAAAGGCGTGCAGCGCGCCCCAGCCGTTGGTCAGGATCACGAGCAGCAGCGAATAGCGCACGGCTTCGCTCCCGGCGGAGCCCGCGAAGAGGTCGTTCAGGATCCCGATCAACTGCGGTCCGAGGCCTCCGCCGATCGCGCTGATCGAGAGGTGCACGAGCGCGGAAGCCATCGCGCGCATGCGCAGGCGCGCGATGCCCTGCGCCACCGCGTGGAGCGGCGCGATGAAGACCGCGCCGAGGAACATCATCGGCGCGAGGAACGCGAGCGCGACCCGCGGATCCGGAGAGAACAGGAAGCCGATGCAGAAGGGCAGCATGCCGAGCGCGGCGAGCGCGGGGAAGCGCAGGTACCAGCGCACATCCCGTTTCGCGAGCCAGTCGCCGAGCAGCCCGCCGCAGAGCGTGCCCGCCGCGCCGCAGATCCCGGTGACCGTTCCGAAGGAGAGACCGGCCTCGCTCGAGGGCATGCCGTGCACGCGCATCAGGAACACGGGGCCCCAGACGTTGAAGGCGTAGAAGCTCAACACGAAGAGCGGGGCCGCGCAGGCGAGGTGGCGAAAGCTCCGCCTCGACCAGAGGTAGCGCATCACCTCGACGGCGGACTCGTCGCCGCGCTCCTCGCTGCGCCCCTCGATCTGGCCCCGTACGGGCTCCCGGATGCCGAGCTGGACGAGCAGTGCGACGAGCAGTCCCGGCAGTCCCACCGCGACGAAGGCCGTGCGCCAGCCGTAGGCCTCGTTGAGCCAGCCCCCGAGCGCGAGCCCGATGAAGACGCCGAAGTGACCGCCCATCGTGTAGATCGCGATCGCGCTCGCGCGCTGCCGCGGCGGGTAGTGATCGGAGATCAGCGAGTGCGCGGAAGGCCCGGTCGTGGCCTCGCCGATGCCGACCCCGATCCTCGTGAGCGCGAGAAAGACGAAGCTTCCCGCGAGCCCCTGCAGCGCGGTCAAGAGCGACCACGCCGCGAGGCCGGCCGCGACGATCGTGCGGCGCGAGCTGCGGTCGGCGAGGCGCGCGAGCGGAACCCCCGCGATCGCGTTGGTCAGGGCGAAGGCCAGGCCCGAGAGGAAGCCCATCGCGGTGTCCGACACCCCGAGGTCGCGCTTGATGTCCTCGAGCAGGATCGAGAGGATGTGGCGGTCGATCAGGCTGAAGGCCAGCACCGCGAAGAGCAGCGCCAGCACGCAGGCGGCCCGCGCGCGCGAGACCGGCTCCGCTCCGGAGCTCACGGCTGGTCGCAGCTCACCGGTAGTGCATGCCGGGCGGGCGATCGAAGAGGATCAGGATCGCGGCGTCTTCGAGCACGCGATAGCCGTAGACCGTGCCCGCCTCGACGTAGCTCAAGGTCCCTGCGCCGTAGACGACGGGAGGCTTGCCCGGCTCGCGCCACTCGATCACTCCCTCGATCAGGTACTCGACGCGGTTGGCGCTGTGTCTGTGATCCGGCGTGACGTCGCCCCGGGGCCGCCGGATGTGATAGGCGAAGGGCGGGCGCACCGGATTCTCGAAGTCCTCGCCCGGAAGGCCCAGGAAGCGCGTGCTCTTCGCGCCGGCGCCCGGTCTCCCGCCCTCGCCGGGACGCTCGATCCGGGGCTCGAGGTCGGGCCGCTCCGCGACGACGACGATGTGGCTGGCCACCGCGCGCCCGCCTTCAGTCCGGCGCGAAGCCGTAGAGCGCGGCCGCGTTCCGGCACACGATGCGGCGCTTCACGCTCTCGGGAACGCTCGCGAAGTTCTTCGCGATCCAGCTGCGCGACTCGGGGAAGGTCGAGTCCGAGTGCGGAAAATCGGAGGCCCACATGTAGTTCTCGGCGCCGAAGAGCGCGTGCGTGAGCGGGCCGACCGGGTCGTCCTGGAAGGTCGCGAAGAGCTGGCGGCGCAGGTAGGCGCTCGGCGGCTCCGGCAGCGGCTCGCTCCACATCGCGCCGTACTTCTCGAACACGTGATCCATGCGGTAGAGGAAGTGCGGGATCCAGCCCGTGTCGTTCTCGGCCGAGACGATGCGCAGCCGCGGGTGCCTGGCGAGCACGCCGCCGAAGACGATGCGCGCGAGCGACTCCTGGATCTCGTGCAGCACGGTCATGTACCAGACGCCGGGGTCGACGCTGCGCGCGAGGGTCACGTCGCTGACGCGGCTGCTGGTGCGGCCGCGCCCCGCGATGATGTGCAGCGAGACGGGCAGGTCCCGCTCGGCCGCGGCGGCCCAGAAGCGGTCGTAGCTGCGCTCGCTGTAGGGCCGCTCGGGCGGCGGCGCGCCCCAGATCATCGCGCCGCGCAGGCCCTGCGCGGCGATCCGGTCGAGATCCTCCTCGACCTTGCCGAGCTCCTCGAGCGAGACGAGGCCGACGCCGCAGAGGCGCGCGGGCGCGTGCCGGCAGTAGTCCGCGAGCCAGTCGTTGTAGACCCGGAAGCAGGCGCGCTGGAGCGCCGCATCGGGCATCGCGAAGAGGTTCATGCCGAGGCTCGGATACAGCACCTCCGCGTCGATGCCGTCGAGCTCCTGGTCGTCGATGCGCAGCGCCGGATCCCAGCCGCTCGCGCGCGCGGCGTCATAGCCGCGCTCGAAGAACTCCGCGAGCTCCTGGCCCGAGCGGCCCGCCGCGAAGCCGCCCGCGATCGGGAAGGGCATCGCGCCCTCGGCCGTGAAGAGCCAGCGCGGCCCGGCGCCCGGATTCGCGATCACGCGCGGCGCGCGCTCGCGCAGCCCGCGATCGAGGCGCTCCTGCCAGAGGTCGACCGGCTCCGTGACGTGGGAGTCGGCGGAGATCACGCCATGCCTCGCCATACCGCTCCTCCTCTTCCGCGCGGGCTCAGGAGCAGCGCGTCGGCCGACCGCGCGCGGCTGCCGCGAGCACCTCGCGCTCGACCTCCGGCAGCACGCGCTCGAGCGCCGCGCGATCGAGCTTCTCCGCGAGCTGCGCGGCCCTCGCATGCCGCAGCATCGCGCCGAGCTCCGAGCGCAGGCGCCCGAAGAGCCAGTCGAAGATCGGGCCGTTCGCGACGGGATCGTATTCGAGCACGCTCTGGCGCCCCTCTTCCGGCGTGATGTAGTGGTAGTGCGGGTAGTCGGCGAAGCAGTCGAAGCGCAGGACCTCGCCGCCCGTCGCGCTGTCGAAGACGTGCAGCGAGACGCCGTCCTCGGCGAGCTGCGCGGGCAGACCCGGCGGCAGCTCGTTGCCGAACTTCGCGCGGGCGTCGGCTCCGTACTCGGCCGCGATGATCGCCTCGTCGAGCAGGCGGTACTCGACGCCGAAGCTCACCGCGCCGGCCTCGAAGATCCGCGTGTACTCGGGCAGCGCGGGGATCGGGAGCACCTCGTAGTGGGTCGGCATGGCGCGGCGCCTCCTGCTCCTACTCTCTCATACCGGCGCTTCCGTGAAAAGCGCGAGGGCAGGGAGCCAGCGGAGAAGCCCGATCGCGCGCAGCTCGAGCGCGTGCGACCGGGGGGCGCGTGTACACTGCTCGGATCGACGAGAGAATTGGCATCGGTGGGTTTCGCGCCCCCCTCTGGATCGCGGCGCTTGCGCTGCTCGTCTCGAGGCGGCCGGACGCGATCGCCAAGGCCCAGTTCTGGGCCGAGGACGGCTCGGTCTTCTTCGCGGACGCCTGGAATCGCGGGGCGCTGCAGTCGCTCGCGCTGAGTTATGCGGGCAGCTTTCACGCGCTGCAGCGCGGCGTCGCGGCGCTCGCGCTGCTCGTCCCGCTGCGCTTCGCGCCGCTCCTCTGCAACGCGATCGCGCTAGGCATCCAGCTCGGCACCGCGTCCTTCCTGGCCTCGGGGCGGCTCGCGCAGGCCGTACCCCAGCCGCGGGTGCGTCTGGGCCTGGCCTTCCTGTACCTCGCGCTGCCGAACACGAGCGAGATCCACGGCAATCTCACGAACAGCCAATGGCACCTGATGCTGCTCGCGTGCCTCGTGCTGTTGGCCGGGCCGGCGCGGTCGCGCCGTGCGCGCGGAGCAGACCTCGGAATCGTCGGGCTGGCCGCATTCACCGGGCCCTTCTGCGTCCCGCTGCTCGCCGTGGCTGCGCTCCGCTTCGGGATGACCCGCGCAGCGCGGCTGCGAGCGCCGCTGCTGCTGCTCGGAGCGGGTGCGGCTGCGCAGGTCGCGCTGCTGCTCGGTCGAGGTATCGACCGGGGCGAGATGCCTCTCGCAGCGACGCCGCGCCTCCTGGCCGAGATCGTCGGTGGCCACGTCTTCGTCGCGGGCCTGGTCGGAAGGCAGGGACTCGCTTGGCTCGAGGCGCACGCGGGCGGCGTCGCGCTGCTGCTCTGGATCGCGTTCGCGCTGGGCGGCGCGCTGTTCGCGTTCGCGCTCCTGCGCGGCCCGGTCGAACTCCGCCTGCTTGCGTTCTTCGCAGCCCTGGTCGGCGCGATGGCACTCGCGGTCCCGACCGCGAGCTGGCCGCTGCTGCGGCCCGCGAACGCCGCGAACCGCTACTGGTTCGCCGCGCTGCTCGCGTTCCAGGCCTCGCTCGTCTTCGCGCTGGGGCCACGGCATCCGCGCGCGTTGCGGCTCGCCGCCGCGAGCGCGCTGTTGCTGCTCCCAATCGGCATCGCGCTCGACTGGCAGCATCCGCGCTACCGGGACCTCCGCTTCCGCTGGCACGCGCGTCGACTCGAGCGCGCGCCGGCGGGTGCGGAGGTTGCGATCCCACTGAACCCGGGGGGCGCCTGGGTCATGAGGCTGCACAAGCGCTGAGCGCCGCGGCCACCGGGAGGGGTCCGCGCGGGTAAGCTCCCTGCGTGACCAGAGCCGATGCTGCGGAGCGAGGTGCCGAGCGCGCTCCGGGCGATCCCAGAGCGCTCGCGCGCCGGCTTCGCATCGGCCTCTCGCTCTTCGCGGTGCTCCCGCTGCTGCTCTTTCTCGACAAGCCGCTGCACATCGACGATCCGGTCTACGTCCAGGTCGCGCAGCAGGTGTTGCTGGACCCCGCCGACTTCTACGGCCGAGAGCTGAACTGGTCCGGGAGCACGGCGCCGCTGGCCGTCGAGATGCAGAACCCACCGCTCGCGGGCTTTGCGCTCGCGGCCGGGGGCGCCTGGCTCGGCTTCGACGAGCGCGCGCTGCACGAGAGGGTCCTGATCGCGTCGCTCGCAACGGCCGCCTCGCTGGCACTGATCGCGCACCTTCTCGAGATCCCCGTCGCGGCGGCCGTATTGCTCGGCTGCTGGAGCCCGGTGCTCTTCGTCTCGTCGACGACGCTGATGGCGGAGCCCTGGTTGCTCGCGACCTTCACGGGCGCAGTCGCGGCGTGGCTGTACGGGCACGCGACTTCGCGCGCGCGCTGGCTGTGGCTTTCGGGCGCGCTCGCGGCGCTCAGTTTCCTCGCGAAGTTCCCGGGCATTGCGCTCGTGCCGCTGCTGTTCGTGCACGGGCTCTGGCGCCGGCGCCGACTCGGCGGCTGGGCCTTGCCGCTGCTCGTGCCGCTCGGCGTCGCACTCGGCTACGAGCTGTATGTGCAATCGCTCTACGGGGTCGCGCCCTTCGCGCAGGCAGCGGGGTACGCGCAGAGCCGCCGCGCACACGGCGGCGCGAGCGCGCTCGAGCGCAGCGTCGTCGGCCTCGCGTTTCTCGGCGGGCTGCAGCTGCCGGCCGCGCTGCTCAGCTGCCTGTGCGCGGGTCGCCGCAGCGCCGCGCGCTGGGCGGGGATCGCCGCGGCGCTGGCGCTGGGGCTGCTCGTGGCGGGTGGCATCACGTCGCTCGCCGTGCGCGATGCGGACGGAATCCGGATCCTGAGTCTGTGCACGAGCGCGCTCTTCCTCGCGGCAGGGATGCAGATCCTCTGGCTCTGCGCGCGGGAGCTCTGGTTGCGTCGCGATGCCGCGACGGCTCTGCTCTCGCTCTGGATCGCCGGGTTCTTCCTCTACGCCGTCGCATTCAACTGGACGATCAATGCGCGCGCGTTCGCGCCGGCAGCGCCGGCGGTCGCGCTGCTCGCGGCGCGCGCGTGGACAGAGCGGTGCTCGCGCGGAGGGGGTGCGGCGCGGGGGTACACGCGCGCACTGCTCGCGGGGAGTTGCGCTGCATCGCTCGCGCTCTCGCTCGCGCTGGCACACGCGGATCGGGCGCACGCGCGCACGGCGCAGCGCGCCGCGCGGGAGCTGACCAAGCGTTATGCGAATCCGGACCGGGAAGTCTGGTTCCTCGGGGCCTGGGGCTTCCAGCACTATGCCGAGAACAGCGGTGCGCACAAGGTCGATCGCGGTCGCACACTGCTCCAACCCGGCGCCGTGCTGATCGTCTCGCGCGGTGATCTCGGGCGGCTCCGCGCGCCTCCGGAGCGCCTCGCGCGCGTGATCGAGAGTGCGGCCTATCCCGCGGCCTGCTGCGTCGCGACGATGGCAGCGTCGCTCGGCGCGGGCTTCTACTCGGAGCTCTCCGGTCCGCTGCCCTACGCCTTCGGCAGAGCGGCAGCGGAGCGCTACGACGTGCTCGAGATCCGCGCAGCGCTGCGGCTGCCTGCGCAGCCGGATCGCAGGGAGCTCGACGCACGCCGCCGGCGCTCGCGCGACTGACGCCGAGCGCGCGGCCAAGGCGGAGGCCGAGGTCGTGCGCGATCTGAATCGCGGCGACCTGGTTCCCGAGCTCCTTCCAATGCGCGTCGATCTCGAAGGTCCAGCGAAGCCCGGCGTGTCCCGGGGAACGCAGGAGCGCCGGCAGATCGATCACCTCGAAGCCGCGAAAGCGCTCCTCGTAGCCGGGTCCGCTGCGGCACGCTGCGATCACGACGATGAATCTCGACCCGGCCGACTCGACCTCGTCGCGCCAGGACAGATAGGACTGCCCCGCGCTGTAGCCCGAAACGCCGAAGTTCAGCTGGTCGCTAGGCCCGGGGCAGGCCGCGCGCGGCGGACTCGATCGCGGTGCCGTCGAAGAAGCCCGGGTTGAGCGCGGTCCAGAAGCGCACCGGATTCTCGAAGACGAAGGCGCGGAAGTCCTGCTTGGACAGGTTTCCGCGCTCGACCGACTCGTAGGCCTCCTCGACCACCTCGCTGGCATCCGCCACGTCCCAGTGGCCGATGTCGGAGCCGAAGATCGCGTGCAGGCGCGCTCCCTGCGGGTTGATGCGCGTGTCGAAGGCGAGCGCGTTCAGCGGATCGTCGGCCTCGCAGCCGAAGTAGAAGCTCGGCACGAAGCGCTCGCGCAGGTCCTCGGCGGAGTCGATGCCGCAGGCCGCGAACTCGTCGAGCGGGTAGGGGTCGTCGAGCCGATCGCCGCGGATTCCCGCGCCGTCGATCAGCGCGTCGAGCCTCGCGAGCAGCGGCGGGTCGGCGTGCTCGCGGAAGAGCCGGACGAGCGCGTCGCGGTCGAGCTTCGCGGGATCGTAGGCCTGCACCGCGTCGCGGTTGCGCTTCTGCCAGTGCGCGAGCAGGTCCGCGTAGAGGTTGCAGCCCCACGCGACGCCGCCCTCGAGGAACGCGAAACGCAGCTCGGGGAAGCGCTTCGTCACGCCGCCGAGGAAGAGCGACTTGCAGGTCGCCTCGCCCGCGGCCGCGAAGTGCCCCGTGTGGTTGTAGACGAAGTTCGTGACCGAGCGCCGCGCGCCCCAGCCCTGCGAGCCCGAGTGGAAGGTCGGGCAGACGCCGAGCTCGACGCAGCGCCGCCAGACGGGGTCGTAGTCGTGCTCGCTGTCGAGGCCGAGCGTGTCGATCCAGAACGCGAGCTGCGCGGCCTCGGGCGCGATGCGCGCGGCGGCTGCGAGCGGCCGCCGGATCACGCCGGCCAGCATCACGACCTTCATGCCCTGCTCGCCGACCGCGAAGTCGAGCTCCGCGAGCGCCTCCTCGGGCGTGTGCATCGGGATCACCGCGGCCGGCGTGACCCGCGCCGCGTACTCGCGGTAGAGCTCGGCGTGATAGGCGTTGAGCGCGCGACAAGATGCGCGCCGCAGCTCGTCGTCGGGCAGCCCGATCAGCACGAGGCCCGTCGAGGGATACAGCACCGAGAAGTCGAGGCCGAGCTCCTGCATGCGCGAGACGAAGAGCTTCGGCAGGAGTGCGGTCGCGCGGTCGAGCGTGTTCTGCGCGGGCGTCGCCCACCACGGCGCGCGCGCGCTGCGCCGGTCGCGGCGCTCGCGGTCGCCGAGACCCCACTGCAGCAGGCCGTCGCCGGCGGCCTGCTCGTAGCGCTTCACCAGCTCCGGGCCCGCGACGCGCGCGAGCGAGTCGAGCAGCGCGGGCTCGAACTCGAGCAGGTGGCCGTCGGAGTCGACGATCGGGTGATCGAGGCTCGCGCGCACGCGCGCGGATCGCGAGTCGCTCATGGCTTCCTCCCCGCATGCCCGCAAGCTCGCCCTCTCCCCACGCGGTCGGGCTCAGGCGTGGAGCGGCGCGCGCCGCGCGCGCCAGGGACAGGCCTCTTCGAGCTGCGACGCGAGCCGCAGCAGCAGGTCCTCGCCGCCGAAGCGCGCGACCAGCTGGACGCCGAGCGGCAGCCCGTCGGCGGTCCAGTGCAGCGGCAGCGCGATCGCGGGCTGGCCCGAGACGTTGTAGGGCATCGTGTAGGGCACCAGGCGCAGGATCCGCGCGACCTCCGCGCCCTTGAGCTCCCCGATCCGCGGCGGCGGCTCGGCGAAGCTCGGCGTGACGAGCACGTCGTAGCCCTCGGCGTCCGGCCGCTCGCGCCACCAGCTGCGGAGCCGCCGCGCGTAGGCGTGCAGCGCGTCGACGCAGCGCAGGTAGTCCGACGCGCTCTGCTGCCGGCCGCGCTCCGCCATCGCCCAGGTCGCGGGCTCGACGTCGTCCGGCGCGACGGGCTCGCCGGCCTCGCGGCCCATCGCGTCGAGCTCGTGCGCGACGCTCGCGGCCACCGCGGCGGCCGTGTGCTGGCCGAGATCGGGCTCGTCGAGTGCGGCCGGGTGCGCGTCCTCGACCGCGTGGCCGAGCTCGGCGAGCAGCCGGCACGCGGCCTCGACCGCGGCGACGGCTTCGGGATGCGCGGGGGTGTGCGCGTTGCTCGTGAAGCGGCCCACGCGCAGCCGGCCCGGATCGCGGCCGAGCTCCGACGCGAAGCGGCGGCGCGGCGGCGGCGCGAAGTAGGGGTCGCCGGGCGCGGGCCCCGCGACGCAGTCGAGCACCGCGGCGGTGTCGCGCACGCTGCGCGTGACGACGTGCTCGGTCAGGCAGCCCGCCCAGCCCTCGCCGATCCCCGGGCCGAGGCTCGTGCGCCCGCGCGTCGGCTTGAGCCCGACGAGGCCGCAGGCTCCCGCCGGATTGCGGATCGAGCCGCCGCCGTCGCCCGCGTGCGCGAGCGGCGTGAGCCCCGCCGCGACCGCGGCGGCCGAGCCGCCGCTCGAGCCGCCGACGCTGCGCTCGGGGTTCCAGGGGTTGCGCGTCGGGCCGAAGCTCTCGGGCTCGGTCGTCGGAGAGAGGCCGAGCTCGGGCGTGTTGGTCTTGCCGACGAAGACGAAGCCGGCCGCGCGGAAGCGCTGCGCGAGGAAGCTGTCGCTGCGCGCCCTCCAGCGCCGGTCGCGCCGGAACTTCGTCCCGCTGTAGAGCGGGACGCCCGCGACCGGGCAACCGAGGTCCTTGAGCAGCAGCGGGACCCCGCGGAAGGGGCCCTCCGGGAGCTCGGGCGCCGAGGCCTGCGCGAGCGCCTCGTCGAAGAGCGCGACGATCACCGCATTGATCCGGGGGTTCACGCTCTCGATGCGCTCGATCGCGGCCTCGACGAGCTCGCGCGGCGTGCACTCGCGCCGCGCGACGAGCCTGGCCTGGGCGCTCGCGTCGAGGCGCGCGAGCTCGTCGCTCATCGGCCGGCGCGCGCGCCGCGCGGGGCGGCCCTGCGCGCGTGGCTGCGGGTGTCGCGGAGGTGCACGCCGCCAGTCTGCTCCCGGGCGCCGCGGAAGATCAAGCGAGCTCTGGCCGGTCTCCGCCGCGCGTCGCCTCAGCCGGGCTCGACCTCGGGGATGCGCAGCAGCGAGATCGAGAGCAGGGCCAGCGCCGGCGGCAGCAGGAAGCACGCGAGCGCGAGCGCGTAGCTCCCGGACTCGTCGTAGAGCCAGGCCGCGAGCGGCGCGCCCGCGAGGTTGAAGGGGAGCATCATCGGATTCATCAGCCCGATCGCGCGCCCGAAGACCGCGCGGCCGAAGCAGGCCCCGACCAGCGCGCCCCAGAGCGGCATGATGCCGCCGACGGAGAGCCCGAGCACGGCGCTCGCGAAGAGCAGCCGCGCGAAGCCCGGCTGGCCGAGCAGCGCGCACCAGCCGAGCAGAAAGGTCGCGCAGGCGAGGCCGATCGCGAGCCGCTTGTCGATGCGGTCCGCCGCGCTGCCGAAGCCGACGCGCCCGAAGCCGCCCGCGAGCGCGTAGGCGGACATCAGGGTGGCCGCGCGCGTCGGCGCGATCCCGAGATCGCTCGCGTAGGGGATCAGGTGCGCGAGGATCATGTTCACGGGCGCGAAGACGAGGCCGATGCTCGCGGTGATCGCCCAGAAGTTCCGCGAGCGCAGCAGCGCCTGCGGGGTCAGCTCGCGCGCGGGAGTCGCCGCCGCGGGGGCCTGCGACGCCGGCGGACCCGCGGCGCCGTCCGGCTGCAGGCCGAGATCCTCGGGCCGCGTGACGAGTCGCGAGAGCGGAATCGCGGTCGCGAGCACGATGCCCGAGAGCGCGAGCGCCGCGCCGCGCCAGCCGTGGCGCTCGACGAGGAGGGCGACGAAGGGCGGAAACGCGACGCCGCCGAGCGAGCCGCCGAGCGAGGTCCAGCCGAGCGCCTTGCCGCGGCCGCGCACGAACCAGCGCGCGACGAGCGTCGCGGTCGCGAGCGGGCCGAACATGTAGCCGCCGACCGCGATCGCGCTCGCGAAGACGACGCCGACCTGCCAGAGCTCGCGCGCGAAGGAGGCGCAGGCGAGGCCCGCCGCGAGCAGCAGCGCGCCCGCGGTCATCACGCCGCGCACCGGGCGCCGGTCCAGCGCGCGCCCGACGAGCGGCGCGACGGCGCCCTGGATCAGGATCAGGAGCGTGAGCCCCAGCACGCTCGCGAGGCGCGACGCCTCGAACTCCGCGGCGAGCGGCTTCACGAAGAGGCCGTAGCAGTAGAAGGTCGAGCCGGCCGACACCGCCTGGGCGAGGGCCGCGATCGCTGCGATGCGCCAGCCGTAGAACAGGAGCGCCCCTCCGGGCCCGCTCCGCCGTCCGCGGGCGGAGGCCTAACGCACGGCGGCGTCGGGCTGCGCGGGTTTCGCGGCTCGCCCCGGTCTCGCGGGGCGCTTCTGGCCCAGGCGCGGGAACGGATTCCGGATGCTCTCGGCGATCTCCGGCGCGACCTCGCCGCTCGCGATCCAGGCTTCGGCCGCCTCGGGCTCCTTCGCGAGCCATGCCCGCCCGGCCGCGACGAGCACCCGCTTCCGCCGGTCGGGGTCCTGCACGCCCGGCGCGAGCCGGATCGCCTCTCTCGGATCCTCGTTCGCCGTGCCGAGCAGGTACACGGTGTAGGCCGCCTCGAGCGAGGGCGCCGGCTGCTGCTGGCTCATCCAGGCGCGGGCCGCCTCGCGATCGCGCAGCGCGAAGCTGCGCCAGGCGCGCTCGACGACCTTTTCGGTCTTGTGGCCGGGCGGCAGCGCGAGCGCCCACTCCATCGCCTCGGGGCCGTTCTTGTAGCCCCAGGTCGCTCCGAGGTAGAGCAGCGTGTTGCGGCCGTGCGGCGTGTCGAGGTGGCGCTGCGCGAAGGCGTAGGCGCGCCTCGGGTCGTGCAGCGTGAGATCTCCGACGAGGCGCCCGAAGAGCTCCATCCGGAAGCCGGGGCCGCGATCGGGCACGCTCTCGACGAACTTCTCCGCCGCCTCGAAGCCGCGCGCGTCGATCATCGCGAGCAGCAGATCGTCGACCGCCTCGCCGCGCGCGCGGACGATCTCGCCGCGCTCACCGAGGCCCTCGAGCAGGTCGAGCAGCTCGTGCGGGTCGCTGCCCTCCACCTCGAACCAGGCGCGCGCGAGCGCGCGCGCCGCGACCTGGCGCGGCTCCCAGGGCTGCTGGGGCATTGCGGTCACGGCGGCGAGCGCGTCCTTCGGAGACTTCCGCGTCCACTCGCTCACGACGGAGCGGATCCAGGGGTGACGGCCCTCGAAGGGGTCCTGGCTGCGCTCGCGCAGCGCGCTCTCGGGATCGAAACGCCCCCACCACGAGGCGAAGAGCGCCTCGGCGACCTCGTCGCTGTGGCGGCGCTCGCGGTGCAGCACGGCGTTCAGGCCCGCGGCGTCGTTCGGATTCGCGCGCTCGAGGAAGGAGGCCAGCGCGATCGCGCGCGCATTCGCCTCGGGGATCCGCAGGATCGTCGCGAAGCGCTCCTCGGCCTCGGCGCCGTAGACCGCCTCGGGGACGTCGGAAGTCGAGTGGCCGGTGCGGAAGCCGGCGTAGAAGCCGAAGAGCAGCAGCGCGAAAGCGAGGGCGAGCGCGGACGGCTTCATGCGGCGATCAGTCTATGCTGCGTCTCGCGCGGGCTCTCGGAGTGAAAAAACGGGCGGTGGCGAAGGCGCCACCGCCCGTGGGTTTCTCGGCGGCTCTGGCCCGCCGCGGCCTGCCTCAGCGGCTCCGGCGCCGGGCGCTGGCCAGGCCGATCAGCCCGGCGAATCCCGCGCAGAGACCGAGCGCCGCGCCGGGCTCGGGCACGTTGATCGAGAGCACGGCCACTCGGTCGAAGAGGTTGCCGCTCGAGGGACTCGAGGCGATCGCACCGCCGACCAGCACGATGTTCCCGGTGAGCCCGCCCGAGACCGTCGCGACGCGCATGTCGGTCCCCGCCCGCGTGAAGAAGAAGTGCGGCGGCGGCGGCGACGCCACGGTCGCCGGGAAGATGTCGGAGCCGGAGACGGTTCCGGTCGTCATCTTGTGGCCCCAGGCCTCGCCGTCGAGGAAGCGCGGGTCGGTTGCGGGCGGAGTGCTCACGAAGGCGCCGAGGGTCATGATGCTGCCCTGCGGCCCGAGGATCGCCGTGTAGTTCGGCCCGGGCGAGTTCGGATCCGAGATGAACTTGAAGTTCGTGATGCCCGGCGTCCAGGTCCGCGCGGGAACGATGCTGTTCGGCTGCGCCGACACCTGCGCGACCGGGTTCATCGAGGTCGGCACGATCGGCACGAACCAGACCCGGCTGTTGATCACGTTGCGCAGCACCTTGAGCGTGCCGCCGTACCTCGGCGCGGCCGGCGCGTTGTTGACACCCATGCGGATCGGCAGGTTCCCCGCGCCCGGGTTGTTGAAGAAGGTGCAGGAGAGGTTGCCGGGGCCCGCATTGCCCGCCGCGGGGCAGAAGCTGACGTCTCCGCTCGCGGCTGCGCCGTTGCCCGCCATGAAGGTCGCGGGCAGCTGCGTCGAGTAGAACGTGAAGGTCTGCTGCGCGACGGTGGGGAAGGCCGGGAACAGGCGGAACTGCATGCCGCTCAGCGGCGCGACCTGGCTCGCGGCGATCGAGATCCCGCCCCCCGTGGTGGTGTTCGCGGTCGCGAGCATCTGCGTGCCGAAGTTGAAGGGCCCGCGCTCGTTGGTGAACGCGCCTCCGACCGACGGATTGACGACGCGGTAGCTGCCGTAGATCCCGCGCGACGCGGCGTCCGACGCCGTCGAGACGGCGACGAGGGAGACGGCCAGCAGACTCGAGAAGAGCGATCTGAATAACATTTGGATTCTCCTCCGGATCAGATCGACGAAGGTCGGCGGCTCCTCCCCGTGTTGGAGCGCCGGGGCCCGGAACGAGAGCGGATGCGCGGGCCCAACGCCGATTCTGGCCCCTAATTTGTAGGGATGACAAGGGAAATTCCCTGCGGCAGCGAAAAAAAACTTCCGCTGTCGAATCCAGGGGATCCCCAAAGGGAGCGCTCAGCGCGGAGGCGGCTCCGGGGCTTCCGGCGGTGTCTCCGGGGCTGCGGCGGGCCTTCCATCGCCCGCCGGCTGGCCGAGCTCGGCCAGGAGTGCCGCGGCCTCGGCGCCCCCGCCGAAACGCAGGGCGCGCCGCGCGAGCTCGAGGGTCCGCGCGCCCGCCTCCCCGCGCTCGTGCCGCAGCCGCGCGAGGGCCAAAGCTGCTCGCGCGTCCCAGGGGTGCTCGCGCAGCAGCGCGTCCCAGCGCCCCTCGGCGGCCTGCGGGCGCCCCGACGCCTCCGCGAGCGCGGCCGCGCGCTGGATCGGGCTCCCGCGGTTCGGGTCGGCGGCGAAGGCGCGGCCGTACCAGTCCAGCGCGGCGTCGACCTCGCCCCGCGTCTCCGCGAGGCGCCCGAGCGCCTCGAGCGCGCGGGCCTGCTTCGGATCGAGCTCGACCGCGCGCGTGTAGGCCGCGAGCGCGGATTCGGGCGGAGCGCCCTCGGCCTCGAGCAGCAGGCCCTGGATCTCGTGATAGGCAGCGGTCTGCGGGTGCGCGGCGAGTGCCGCCGAGACCCGCTCGCGCGCGCGATCGAGCTGCTTCAGGGCTGCGAGGTTCACGACGAGCGAGCGCAGCAGCTCGGCATCGCGCGGGCTCGCGAGGTCGACTGCGAGCGCGCTGTCGATCCAGTGGATCGCCGCCTTCGGACCCAGCCTCGCCGCGAGGTTGTCCGCGCGCGCGGCGACCGCGCGGCTCCAGAGCGGCGTTCCCGACAGCTCCTGCAGCAGCGACGCCATCTGATCCGAGCGCTTCGCGCGCGCGACTAGCCGCATCTGCATGCGCATGCCCTCGGGATCCAGCGGGTGGGCGCGCGCGTGGTGACCGGCGGCGATCATCGCGTCGTCGACGGCTCCGCGCGCGAGCAGCAGGTTCGCGAGTCGCAGGCCGGCCTCGGTCTGATTCGCGCCCGAGCGGATCGACTGGCGGTACTCGAGGATCGCGCGGTCGAAGTCCCCGACCTGCTCGGCGGCGCGAGCGGCGTAGTAGCGCGCGCCGGCGTTGTCGGGCCACGACGGCAGCACCTCGTCGAAGCGCGCGAGCGCGCGCTCCGGGTGGCCGCGCTCGAGCTCGACGCGCGCCTCGATCAGCCCGCGGTAGGTGTCGCTCTCGAGGTCCTCTGCGACCTCGAGCGCGCGCTCGTGTCGCCCCGCGCGCACGAGCATGTCGGCGAAGGTGAGCACTGCGAGCGCGGGCGGGTCCTTCGCGAGCTGCATCGCCTGCTCGTACGCGTCCGCGGCCTGCTCCATCTCGTCGAGGCCGGCGAAGTGCTCGGTCAGGGCCGCCCAGGCCCCGGAGCGGAGCACGCGATCCTCGAGCTCGAGGCCCGCGCGCAGCACGGCCTCGGCCCCGGCGAGGTCGCGGCGCGCCCGCAGCCGGGCGGCGAGCTGGGAGCGCAGGCCCAGCGCCTGCGGCTGCTGCTCGAGCGCCTTGCGCAGGATCGACTCGGAGCGCTCCGGCGCGCCGCGCGCGTCGAAGAACTCGGTCGCCTGCTCGATCACCACGGCCTGCGCGGGGTAGCTCTCGAGGCAGCCCTCGAAGAGCGACTCCGCCGCCGCGAGCTCGCCCCTCTCGCTCGCGAAGGTCGCGCGGCTCGCGCAGAACTGGCTCAAGGTGGCGGCGTCGAGCGAGGCCTTCCGGCCCGCCTCTTCGAGCGCATCGATCTCGGCGCCGGCCTCGTCGATGCGATCCGCGAGGATCAGCGCAGAGGTGCGGGCGAAGCGGATCGCGAGGTTCTCGGGCTCGAGCGCGCGCGCGCGGTCGTAGTCGGCGAGCGCGAGCAGCGGGTCCGCCTTCTCGCCGATGCGCGCCTCGGCGCGCAGCAGCAGGGCCTGGACGTTGTCCGCATCGGCCTCGAGCACGCGGTCGGCGGCCGCGACGGCGCTGGCCCAGTTGGCGGAGCGGATCGCGCCGGCCGCGAGCTCGAGGCCCGCGGGCACCCGCCAGCCCTCGGCCTCGCTGGCCTTGCGCAGCGACCAGAGCGCGAGGCCCGGGCGGCCCGTCTGGGCCAGCGCGACGCCGTAGCGGAAGTGGACCTCCGGAGAGTCCGGATCGGTCGCGAGCAGCTTGCGCAGCGGCTCGAGCGAGTCCTCGAAGCGGCCCTTCGCCTGCAGCGACCGCACCTCGGCGAGCGGGTCCCCGCAGCCGGCCGACGCCGCCGCGATCCCCGCGGCGAGCAGCGCAGCGGCGACTCCGGGCCACGGGCGGCGGGCGGATCTCGGCATGCGAGCGAGGGTATCAGCTCGTCCCGGTCGCCCCCGATCTCGCGCGCGCGCATTCCGCGGGTACGCTGGCGCGCGATGTGGGCCCCGCTTCGATCCCGCTGGTTCCTGTGGAGCGCTTCCGCCGCGCTCGCCGTGGGGGCCGCGATCAGCATCGTCGAGATCCGCAGCGGAGACCCGCGGCCGACCGCAGTGGCCGAGCGCATCCTCTCCCTGCGCGACGAGCCGGACACGAACGTCCTCTTCGTGCTGATCGACACGCTGCGGGCCCACCGCCTCCAAAGCTACGGCTACGCGCGCGAGACGAGTCCCACGCTCGACCACTTCGCGCGCACGGGAGTGCGCTTCGCGCATCACCTCGCGCAGTCGTCCTGGACCAAGTGCTCGATGGCCTCGCTCTGGACCGGGCTCTACCCGGCGCGCACGGGCGTGCTCCGCTCCGAGCACGCGGCGCCGCCCGAGGCGACCCTGCCGGCCGAGATCCTGCGCGAGGCGGGCTTCCGCACCGCGGGCATCTGGCGCAACGGCTGGGTCTCGCCCAAGTTCGGCTTCGGCCAGGGCTTCGAGGTCTACGAGCGGCCGACGCCCAAACAGCCCTCGGCCCGCGTGCGCCGCGAGAACCCCCACATCACGATCGAGGGCACCGACCACGACGCGGTCGACTCGGCGATCGAGTTCCTGCGCGTGTACGGCAAGCAGCGCTGGTTCCTCTACCTGCACCTGATGGACGTCCACCAGTACCTCTACGACGACGCGAGCGCGCTCTTCGGCGGCAGCTATTCGGACGTCTACGACAACGCGATCCGGCACACCGACGCCGCCGTCGGCCGCCTGCTCACCCACCTCGCCGAGCGCGGTCTGCTCGAGAAGACGCTCGTCGCGATCGGCTCGGACCACGGCGAGGCTTTCTCCGAGCGCGGCTACGAGGGGCACGCGCGCGTGGTCGACCGGGAGACGACCGAGGTGCCCTTCGTGCTGGGCTTTCCCTTCCAGCTCGAGCCCGGCGTCGTGGTCGACGCGCGCACGCGCAACGTCGACATCTGGCCGACGCTCCTCGATCTGCTCGGCCTGCCCGCGCTGCCCGACAGCGACGGGCGCTCCCTCGTCCCCCGGATCCTCGCGGCCGCGCGCGGCGAGTCCGATGGCGAGGTGCCGCCGGCGGTCGCCCACATCGACCGCGGCTGGGCCCGGCGCAGCAATGCGGTGCTGCCGGCGCTCTCCGTCGTGGAGGGGAGCTTCCGCTTCGTGCAGGTGCGCCAATCGGAGAGCGAGGTGCTCGAGGAGCTCTTCGACTCCGCGCTGGATCCGCTCGAGCAGACGAGCGTGCTCGCGGATCGGCCCGAGGTCGCAGAGCGGCTGCGCGCGGTCGCGGCCGCGTACCTCGCGAGCAGGCCCGCGCCCTGGGGCGTCGAGACGCCGAGCGTCGACATCGAGGAGATGGAGCTGCAGCAGCTCCGCGCGCTCGGCTACGCGCTGCCCTGACCGCGGCAGGGCGCTTCAGAAGCTGGCCTTGACGCTCAGGCCGTAGGTGCGCGGCTCGCCGACGAAGTTGCCGACGAAGCCGGCCGCGCTCGACGCGTCGAAGGCGAAGGTCTTGTAGACCTCGTCGGTCAGGTTGCGCACCCAGCCCGAAATTTCGACGCCGCCCCCGGGCATGCGGTACGTGAGCCGCGCGTTCTGCAGCAGCAGCGGGCGCTCGCCGATCGTCGACCTCGGCATCGTCTGCTGGTTGGTCACGAAGCTCGGGACCCCGCGCCCCTCGGACGGATCGAAGTAGACCTCGTCGCTCCAGTTGACCTCGTAGTTCGGCACGAGCTCGCCGTAGCGCCCGAGGTCGAAGGTGTAGTTCGCGCTCGCGCTGAGCTTGAAGCGCGGCGTGTTCGGCAGCCGGTTGCCGTTGTAGTCGATCGTGAAGAAGAAGGGCAGCGAGTTCTCCGAGTTGGGGTCGTCCTGCTGCCGGAAGCCGGTATCCGAGAAGTCGAGGAACTTGCTCTCGAGCCAGCCCACGCGCAGGTCGAGCACGAGCGATTCGAGGGGCTCGAGCGTCGCGTCGAGCTCGGCGCCGTAGAGCTGCGCGTCGTTCGCGTTCACGACGATGCGCTGGGGCGGGGAGTTCGCGTCGTTGGTGACGATGAAGGTCTGGTAGTTCGCGTAGCGGTACCAGAAGACGGCGCCGCCGAGGCTCAGCCGGTCGTCGAGCCAGCTGCCGCGGAAGCCGGACTCGAAGGCGTCGATCTTCTCGGGCTTCGCGCGGTCGATCGGAAACGCCGCGCGGCGGCCGTCGCGCGCGTTGAACTGCGGTCCCTTCCAGCCGTGCGTGTACTTCCAGTAGAGCGACACGTCCTCGCGCAGGAAGTACTTGAGCCCGAGCGTGCCGGTCGGGTGCTGGTAGATCGCGACCTGCTGGCACTCCGGCGTGATCGTGGGCAGCGGCGCGCAGGTGTCGCGGCCCGCGAAGGTGATCTCGGCGTCGAAGGACTTGCGCTCGTAGTTGTAGCGGGCACCGCCTTCGAGCGCGAAGTCGTCGAGGAAGTGCCAGCTGAGCTGGCCGAAGACGCCCGCGCCGAAGGACTTCTGGACGTAGTGCTGGTTCACGCGCGGGAGGATTCCGCCGGGCAGCTGCGTCTGGCGGTAGTTGAGCTCCTCGAGACTCCCATAGGCGCCGAGCTGCCACTCGACGGGCAGCGCTGCGAGCTCGCCCTTGGCCCCGAGGGACTGCGCTGCCTGCCAGAAGCGGTCCGTGATCTGGAACTCGAAGACCTTGTTGGGCGAGAAGTCGGCGTCGATCTCGCGCTCGCGCGCGTAGTGCTCGTAGGAGGTGAGCGTGTGCAGCGCAGCGCTCGGGAGCTCCCACTCGCCGCGCAGGAAGCCGCCGATCGTGTCCATCTTCTCGAAGCCCGGCAGGTTCACGTCGACCTCGAAGGGCTCGGAGTCGAGGGGACGCCGCACGAGGCTCTCCGCGAGCGCGTCCTGGCGCGCGGTCAGGATCGCATTCCGCCGCGCGAGGCAGGCCAGGTAGGCGGGCGAGCTCGGGGGCGGGCCCTCGCGCCGGCAGTCCCGGTCCGTCGGCGGGGTCGGAAAGGTCGCGAAGATCGCCTGCTGCTCCGCGCTGAGCTCCGGCGACTGATAGGCGCCCGCAGCGGACGCGGGCGAGCCGATGATCCCGCCCTCGGCCGGGAGGTACTCGCCCCCGCTTCCGAGCTGGTCCACGCGCCCGCCGTGCATGCTGAAGAGCCAGTCCGTGTCGCTGCCGGGCGGGCGCATGCGCAGGTGGTGGCGCGCGCCCCAGGCGTCGATGTCGGAGAGCTCCTCGGGCAGGCCGGGTTGGATCTGGTTCTGGTTCCGCGCGCTGCAGGCCAGGCCCGCGGCCTGCTGCGGCGTGAGTCCGCCGCAGCGGTTCTCGAAGAGGCCGCCGCGCTGGCGGACCCGGAACGCCATGCGGCTCGCGAGCGTCTCGCCGAGGAGCGGGAAGCCGAGCGCGCCCTCGACGTCGACGGCGTCGAGGTTCCCGTAGTCCCCGCGCAGGTAGCTCTCGATCTCGCCGGTCGGCTTGGTCGAGTAGGATTTGATTGCGCCCGCCGAGGCATTCCGGCTGAAGCCGGAGCCCTGGGGTCCTCTCAGCACCTCGAAATTCGTGAGATCGAAGGTCAGCAGACTCTGGATCGCCGGGAGGTTCAGCTGCACGTCGTCGTGGTAGATCGCGACCGCGCCGGCGGCGTTGGACGTGAAGTCGTTCAGGCCGACGCCGCGGATGAAGAAGGTGGTCGCCGTCGAGCCGACCGAGCGGATCTCGAGGTTCGGCGTGTAGGGCGCGAGGTCCGCGACGGAATCGACGCCCATCGCCTCGAGCGCGCTCGCATCGAACTGTGTGACCGACACCATCTCGTCGGCGCTGACGCCCGCGCTCGTGCGCACGCCGATGATGACGATCTCTTCGACGCCGGGCGGAGGCGCGGGCGCATCCGTCGCGCCCTCGCCCTGCGCGACGGCGGCACCGGGAGCCAGCAGCAGCGCCAGGGCCAGGAGCGGGCGGGATTTCCAGCGGAAAATCACTCCGGCCGTCGGCACCGGCGCAATCTCCCACAGGCGTTTCCGCCGCGCAACCCGAAATCCGATTGGAATTTCCCCGCGTTGCGTCATGATGTGAAGGCATGCGTGCCCGACTGCGCACCCTCCGCAGGGGGGCCGGATTGCTGATCGCCGCGCTCGTCGCGACGGCTGCCCGCGCGCAGGAAATCGACGCGCTCGCGCCCGGCGACGGCGCCGCAGCTCCGGGCGCGCAGCGCAGCTGGATTCCGGGCGTGGCCTTCCTCGGGGTCGGCCTCGTCGAGGAGCGCGAGGCCAGCGTCTCGTCGGACGTGCGCGGCACCTTCGCGGGCGCGACGCGCGCCGTGAGCGGCGGCTTCGGCGGCAGCCTCGAGCTCTCGGGTCCGATCCTCGCGCCGATCCCCGGGCGGCCGCGGCTCTTCGCGCACGCGGACGTCTCCTATCTGCTCGATCCCGAGGAGCCGGTGGTCAACGAGGGCGCGCCGGGCCTCGTCGAGGTGCAGGTCGTGCAGGGCACCAACCAGCGGCCGGTCGCGGGCGTGCAGGGCCGCGGCAGCGCGACGCGCGTCGAGACGCAGCCGCTCGTGCTCGGCGCAGGTCTCGGGCTCTCCTTCGAGCTGCATCCCTGGGAGCGGCGCGTGCGCCTCAAGCCCTCGCTCGAGTGGCAGTGGCAGGAGGACCTCGTGACCTCGCTCTTCGGCGAGGCCGAGAGCGAGAACCCCGCGGACCCGGTGCGCTGCGACTTCGTCAGCGGCTGCCGCACGCTCTCGATCCTCGCGGACAAGGCGCAGGACTTCCACGCGCTCGGCGCCGGGCTCGAGGTCGAGCTCGACACCGGGCGCCTCGGCGACTTCGTCTTCAGCGTCTTCGCGTCGAGCCAGACCTACCGCGTGCTCGGCGACCGCCGGCTCGAGCTCACGACGGTCGGGAGCTGGGTCCGGGAGCTCGACGGGCAGCCCTCCGCGCGCGCGCCGACGGCGCTGACCTCCACCTACGAGCACGAGCTCTGGCACTACCGCTTCGGCGTCGGGATGAGGATCCTCTGGCGACCCGAGTAGAGCGCGTCGCAGCGCTCTGCGCCGCGGCGCTCGCGGGCGCCGCGGCCGGCTGCGCGACCGTCTCGCCTCCGAACCAGGCGTTCCAGTCGATCCGCACGCCGCACTTCGAGATCCTGAGCTCGCTCGGCGCGGAGTCGACGCTCGAGCTGGCCCGCAAGCTCGAGCTGCTCCACCTCGGGATCGAGTACGCGCTCGGGCTGCCGGCCTCCGCCCCCTCGCCCGAGCCGGCGCGCGTGCTCGCCTTCGACGATCGCTCGCTGACCCGCCCCTTCGGGCTGCGGGACGCGAAGGCCTACGCGCTGCCGACCCTCGGGGCCCCGCTCCTCGTGCTTCGCACGCCCGACGCGTGGGACGGCTCCGAGAAGCAGGCGCTGAGCCTCGGCTACGCCCACGAGCTGCTGCGCCGGCGCGATCCGACCCGGCGCCCGCTCTGGTTCGAGACGGGCCTCTGCGAGCTCGCGAGCACGGTCGAGGTCGCGCCTCCCGTCGTGCGCATCGGCAGGCCGCTGGCGGAGCACCTGATCCTGCTGCGCGATCGGCCGCTCCCGTCGCTGCGCTCGACCTTCGACCCGAGCGACTTCGCGGGCTGGTCCGAGCCCGCGCGCGCCCTCTTCGCGGCGCGCGCCTGGGCGGTCGCGCACTACCTCACGCTGCGCGACGCGCGCGGGGCGCGGGTGCGCGCGCTCGATCGCTACCGCGAGGCGCTCGACGCGCAGGAGCGCGATCCGCTCGCGGCGGCCTTCGGCGATCCGAGCGCGCTCGCGGGCCTCGTCCACGAGCACGTGCGCCGCGATCGCTTCCAGGAGATCGGCCTGCGCACCGAGTGGTCGTGGCAGGCCGACGCGGCGCAGCTCGCGCCCGTCGCGCCCGCGCGCGCGCGGAGCGCGCTCGGGGAGCTCGCGCTCGCGCTCGAGCGCCCCGCGCTCGCGCGCGACTACTTCGAGCGCGCGCTCCGGGCCGACGCCAGGGATCTGCGCGCGCAGCGCGGACTGGTCGCCGCGCTGCGCCTCGCCGGGCGCGTCGAGCAGGCCGCCGCGCAGCTCGAGCGCGCGCGCGCGCTCGCGCCGGACGATCCCGCGACCGGTCTCGAGACCGCCGAGCTCGCGCTCGCGCGCGCGCAGGCCGCAGCGGGCGCCGCCGAGCGCGCGGAGGCCGCGGCCGCGGCGCGCGCCCGCTTTCGCGAGCTGCTCGCGCGCGCTCCGAACGCAGCTGCCGCGGAGCTCGGGCTCGCGCGCAGCTACCTGGTCGAGGGCGAGGCGAGCGCCGAGGGGCGCCCCGCGATCGCGCGCGCTCGCTCGCTCGCGCCCGGATCGCTCGAGGTCGACCTCGTCGAGGCGCGGCTCGCGGCGCGCTCGGGCCGCAGCGCCGAAGCGAGGTTGATCGCGGCCGAGGTCTGGCTGCGGAGCCCCGCCGCGACCACGCGCGCCGCAGCGCGCGAGATCCTCGACTCGCTCGAGTGAGCGCGGGCGCGGCGCGCCGGACCGGCGCCGCGCGGCTCGATCAGACGGATCGGCCTCGAAAGTCTAGACCCCGGGCGCGCTCGGGTACGCCGATTTCCCGGGCCCGCGCGCCGCGCGTCCTCGATCATCCCCGCTCGCGCAGGGGGGGATCGCCCGATGGCGGACAAGCGGAGCGACGCGGCCACCGCCGCGCTGTGCGGAAGCTGGCGACTCGTGTCCTTCGAGCTGCGGAGTCCCGACGGCTCGCAGAGCTTTCCCTTCGGCCGCGACGCGACCGGCTACCTCTTCTACAACGAACAGGGCTTCATGTCGGCGGCCTTCATGGGTGCGAACCGCGCGCAGCCGGCGTCCAGGGATCTCGCCGACACCGCGAAAGGCGTGAACTTCGACGCCTTCAACGCCTACTGCGGGCGCTTCGAGGTGCGCGGCGACCGCATCGTCCACCACGTCGAGGTCGCGTCGCTTCCGCAGTGGAGCGGGCAGGACCAGGAGCGCATCTTCAAGCTCGACGGGCAGCGGCTGATTCTCGAGACGCCGCCGCTCGCGATCGCGTCGCAGGCGCCGATCGCCTATCTGATCTGGGAGCGCGTTTGATCCGCGGCCCGGTCCCGCCGATCGCGCTCGTCGGAATCGGCTGCCGCTTCCCGGGCGCGCGCGGGCCGCGCGAGCTCTGGCAGCTCTTGCGCGAGGGGCGCAACGCGGTGCGCGAGGTGCCCGAGCACCGCGCCGAGCTCGGCTTCAACATCGACGAGGTCTACGATCCGCGGCCCGGCGTTCCGGGCCGCATCTCGTCGCGCCGCGCGGGCTTCCTGGATCACCTCGAGCTCTTCGACCCACAGGCCTTCGGCCTCTCGCCGCGCGACGCGGTCGGAATGGAGCCGCAGCAGCGCCTCGCCTGTGAAGTCGTCTGGGACGCGCTCGAGGACGCGGGCATCCCGGTCGAGAGCCTGCAGGGCGAGCGCGTCGCGGTGATGTTCGGGCACATGGCGGAGGACTACTCGCGCGAGCAGATCGCGGTGCTCGGCGAGGACCGCTTCCGGCGCAACATCGACGTCTGGGCCGCGGGCGGGATCTCGCGCGCGGTGCTCTCGGGGCGCATCTCGTTCCTGCTCGGCGTGCAGGGCCCGAGCTTCACGGTCGACACGGCCTGCTCCTCGTCGCTGCTCACGGTGCACCTCGCCTGCCAGAGCCTCTGGAGCGGAGAGGCGCGCCTCGCGATCGCGGGCGGCGTGAACGCGTTCCTGACGCCCGAGGGCATGATCGCGCTCTCGCGCGTCGGCATGCTCTCGCCCGACGGCTGCTGCAAGGCCTTCGACGACGGCGCGAACGGCTTCGTGCGCGCCGAGGGCGCGGGCGCGGTGGTGCTGCGCCCGCTCGGCGACGCGCTCGCGGCGCGCGATCCGATCTACGCGCTGATCCGCGGCAGCGGCTTCAGCGCCGACGGCCGCGACGGCGGCCACATGATGGCGCCCGGCCGCGCGGGCCAGGCCCAGGCGATGCGCGACGCCTACGCGCGCGCCGCGATCTCGCCGGCCGAGGTGCACTTCGTCGAGGCGCACGGCACCGGCACCGTGATCGGCGATCCGGTCGAGGTCGGCGCGCTCGCCGACGTGATGGGGCCCGGGCGCGCGCCGGAGCGCCCGCTCTGGATCTCCTCGATCAAGGGCAACATCGGCCACTGCGAATCCGCGTCGGGCGTCGCGGGCCTGATCCGGGCCGCGCTCTCGGTCTTCCACCGCGAGCTGCCCGCGCAGCTGCACTTCCGCACGCCGAGCCGCGCAATTCCCTGGGATCGCGTTCCGATCCGCGTGCCGCGCGAGCTCGGGTCGTGGCCCTACCCCGAGCGCGCGCTCGCGGGCGTCAACTCCTTCGGGATCAGCGGCACGAACGCGCACGTCGTGCTCGAGCAGGCGCCGGAGCGCGACGCGCCCGCGCGCGAGAGCGCGAGCCGCGAAGAGCGCCCGCTGCTCGTGCCGCTCAGCGCCCACAGCGAGGCCGCGCTCGCCGAGCTCGCGAGCGCGCTCGGCGAGCAGGCCGCGCGCGAGGCGGCAAAGCCGCAGCCGGCGCTGCTGCGCGACCTCGCCTTCACGCTCGCGCGCCGGCGCAGCCAGCGCGCGCAGCGGGTCGCTGTCGTCGCGCGCACGCAGGCCGAGCTCGCGGCCGAGTTCGAGCGCCTCGCGGCCGGAACCTCGTCGCCGACGACGCGCCGCGGCGTCGCCTCGCCCGGCCGGAGTCCGGGCGTCGTCTTCGCGTTCTCGGGCCACGGCACGCACTGGCCCGGCATGGGCCGCGCGCTGCTCTCGCGCGAGCCCGTGTTCCGCAGCGCGATCGAAGAATGGGATCGCGAGCAGCGCAAGCACCTCGACTGGTCGCTCTTCGAGCTGATCGACCAGAGCGTGGGAGGCGAGCGCCTCGAGCGCATCGACGTGATGCAGCCCGCGCTGAGCGGAATCGCGATCGCGCTGACGCGGCTCTGGCAGCATTGGGGCGTGCGGCCCTGCGCGGTGCTCGGCCACAGCGGCGGCGAGATCGCCGCCGCGTACGCCGCGGGCTGCATCGATCTGCGCGACGCCGCGCGCATCGCGTGCGCGCGCGGGAGCGTGGTGCGCGAGCTCGCGCCGCCGGGCGCGATGGCGCTCGTCGCGCTCCCCGCGGATGCGCTCGCCGCGGAGCTCGCGGCGCAGGGCGGGCGCGTGAGCGTCGCGGGCGCGAACAGCCCCTCGCTCACGATCGTGTCGGGCGACTGCGACGCGATCGAAGGGCTGGTCGAGCAGCTCGCCCGGCGCGGCGTCTTCGCGCGCAGGCTGCGCGTCGAGTTCGCCTCGCACGGGCCGCACATGGATGCGCTCGCGCCCGAGCTCGCGCGCCGCCTCGCGGGCATCCGGCCGCGCGCGGGCCGCGTGCCCTTCCACTCGACGGTCTGCGCCGCGCCGCTCGAGGGCAGCGCGCTCGATGCGGCCTACTGGGGCCGCAATCTGCGCGCGCCGGTGCGCTTCGCGGAGACGGCCGCGGCGCTGATCGCGGGCGGCGCGGAGCACTTCCTCGAGATCGCGCCGCACCCGGTGCTGGGGCTCGCGATCGAGGAGATCGCGCGCGCGTCGGAGAAGCGCGTCTCGGTCGCGAGCTCGCTGCGGCGCGACGCGGACGACCGGCTCGAGCTGCTCGCGTCCCTCGGCGGGCTCTTCGCGCAGGGCTGCGCGGTCGACTTCGCGGCGCTGTACCCGGAGGGGCGCGTCGTCGCGACGCCGCTCTACCCCTACCAGCGCAGCGAGTACTGGTTCGGCGCGAAACGCGGCCGCGAGGGCCGGCGCGCGGCGCACCCCTTCGTCGGGCTCGCGGGCGCGAATGCGACGGCCCTCGAATCCTCGCAAGAGCAGGGCCGGAGCTTCTGGCAGATCGACCTCGCGCGCGATGCGCTCGGCAGCGAGCCGCGCTCCGGCGCCGCAGTGCCCGTGCCGCTCGCGAACCTCGCCGCGAGCGCGCTCGTGCTCGGCGCGCGCAGCTGGCCCGGCGCGCCGCTCGCGCTGCGCGAGCTCGAGCTGGCGCAGCCGCTGCTGCTGCCGGAGTCCGGCCTGCGCACGCTCCAGCTCGCCTGTGAGCGGCGCGGGGAGGGCCTGCAGCTCTGCTTCGCGAGCCGCGCCGCGGGCGGGCAGGAGCCGTGGCGCGCGCATCTGCGCGCGCGCGTCGCGCCGGTCGCAGCGCCGGAGCAGGGGTCCGCGCCCGAACGCGACGCGCTCTGCGCGGAGGCGGCGGAGCCCGAGTCCTGCGGCGCGTTCTACGCCGCGCTCGAGCGCGCAGCACTTCCCTGTCCGCGCGAGCGCCGCGTGCTAGGCGATGTGCGCTGCGCGAAGGGCCGCGCGACGGCGCGGATCGCGCGCGCGGCGCTGCCCGCGCCCCCGCAGCACGGCGGCATCGACGCCGCGCTGCTCGACGCCTGCCTGCATCTCGCGATCCGCGCGGCGCAGGTCGAGACGGGGGAAGCCGCGGGCTGGCAGGTCGCGGCAGCTGGCGCACTCCTCGCGCTGCCCTTCGCGGGCGACGCCGAGCTCGTCGCGCAGGTCTCGCTCTGCGAGGCGGAGGCCGAGGCCGGGGCTCGGGCGCTCGCGGGAGAGGCGCGCCTCGCGCGCAGCGACGGCACGCCGGTCGCCGTCTGGAGCGGCCTGCGCGTCGAGCGCCGCGCGGAGCCGGTCGAGTCGACCGGACCGTGGCTCTACGCGCCGGTCTGGCGTCCGCTGCAGCTGCCGGCGGCCGAGACGCCTCCGCCCAGGACCCTCGTGCTCGGAGCCGACGCGCCGATCGGCGAGCGCGAGCTCGCCGCCGCGCTGCAGCGCGCGGGCGCCGCCGGGGCAGCGCGGATCCTGGTCGTGACGCGCGCCGCGGAGCAGGTCGCGCGCGGCGAAGCGCCGGGCGCGTCGCCGCGCTTCCCGCTGCGCCCGAGCGCGGTGCTCGAGCTCGCCGCGCGCCACCCGGAGCTCGCGATCCACTGCGTCGACGTGAGCGCGGAGCTTCCGGCGCCCGAGCGCGAGCTCCTGGCGCAGCTCTGCGGGTGCGGCCCGCTCGAGCCCGAGCTCGCGATCCGCGGCAGCGCGCTCTTCGCGCGGCGGCTCGTGTCCGCGCCGCAGAGCTCCGGCCCGCCCCGGCGGATCCGGGCTGCGGGGCGCTCCTTCGCGGCGCAGCTCTCGGATCCGACCCGCCTCGCGGGCGCCGCGCTGCGCGAGATCCGGCGCCGTCCGCCGGGCCCGGGCGAGATCGAGATCGAGGTGCGCGCGGCCGGCCTCTGCTTCCTCGACGTGCTGAAAACGCTCGGGCTCGAGCGCGAGCCGGACTCGGGAGCGCTCGGGCTCGAGTGCGCGGGTGTCGTGAGCGCCGTCGGCGAGGGAGTGCGCGAGCACGCCGTCGGCGACGCCGTGCTCGGCTTTGCGCGAGGCGCGATCGCGACGCACGCAGTCACGCCGGCCGCGCTCGCCGTCGCGCTGCCCGCGCAGCTCGACTTCGCGCAGGCGGCCGCGTTCCCGCTCGCGCGCAGCGTCGCCGAGCACGCGCTCTGCGGCATCGCGCGGCTGCGCGAGGGCGAGCGCGTCGTGGTGCACTCGGCGGCCGGCGCGCTGGGTCTGGCCGCGGTCGCGCTCGCAGTCGAGCTCGGCGCCGAGGTGATCGCGAGCGCGGGCAGCGAGCGCAAGCGCGCCTGGCTGCGCGACTGCGGCGCCGCGCTCGCGCTGGACTCGCGCGCGGCCGACCTCGCCGCGCAGGTCGAGCGCCACACGCGCGGCCGGGGCGCCGATCTGCTGCTCGACCTCGCGGGAGACGCGGAGCTCCTCGCGCTGCTCGCGCCGGGCGGGCGCTGCGTCGCGATCGAGCGCAGCGGCGCGCCGGGGCGGGCTCCCGCGCGCCGCTCCGCGCAGCCGCGCAACCTCTCGCTGCATGCGCTCGATCCGGTCGGGCTGCTCGAGGCGAAGCCGGAGGAGCTCGCGGCCGCGCTGCGCAGCGCCGTCGCGCGCGCCGCGGCGGGCGCGCCGCGCCGCGAGCCGATCACCGCCTTCCCGATCGCCCAGCTCGCGCGCGCGCTGCGCTTCATGGCCCAGGCGCGGCACCTCGGCAAGGTGATCGTCCAGCTCGACGCCGCGAGCGACGCACAGATCGAGCCCCTGGCCGCGCCCGCAGGGCTCGCCGCGGGCGCCGTGCTCGTGGCGGGCGCACCCGCGCGGGATCCCGCGCTCCTGCGCTGGCTGCTCGCGCGCGAGCCGCGCCAGATCCTCTGGCTCTCGAGCGAGGCCGACGTCCCGCAGGAGTCGCTGCGCCGACAGCTCGGCAGCCTCGACGCGAGTCGCACCGCGCTGCAGTGGATCCAGGGCTCGGCGAGCTCCCCCGCGGCGATCCGCGCGGTCTGCGCGCGGCTCGAGGCGCCGCTGCGCGCGATCGCGTTCGTCTCGGACCCCGACGCGCAGCGCGCCGAGGAGCAGGTCGGCTCGGCGCGCGCTCTCCTGGAGCTCGCGCGCGAGCGCGACGTCGATCTCTGCTGGGTCGCGTCGCGCTTCGAATCGCCGGCGTCGCGCGAGTCGCTCGCGCTCGCCGCGCTCGCGCGCGAAGCGCGCGCGGCCGGGACGCCCGCGGTCGCCGTGGCGAGCGCGCGCGGCGAACACGAGGCCTGCGCGGCGCAGAACTTCGCGCCGCAGGAGCGCATCGCCGCGGGCGCGGCCGCGGAGTACCTGCTGCACCCGATCGCGCCCGGCGCCTGGGACGCGGGCGCGGATCCCTTCCTCGGCGAGCTCGGCGCCGGGGCGGCGGCCGCGCTCGGGCCCGCCGCGCTCGCGCGGCTTCCGGTCGCGGAGCGGCGCGCGAAGCTGCGCGAGCTCACCGGACTCGCGCTCGCCGCGGTGCTGCAGCTCGGGCCCGCCGAGCGCGAGCGCATCGACTGGCAGCGGCCCCTCTCCGAGCTCGGCCTCGACTCGCTGATGGGCGTCGAGCTCGGCCTGCGCCTGCGCGAGGCGACCGGAATCGAGATCCAGCCGGCCGCGCTCTTCGGCGGGCCGGATCTCGAAGCGGTCGTCGCGCAGCTCGCGGGCGCCGCCGCGGCCCTGGGGGAGGAGCTCCGGTGAGTGCACGCGTTCCCACGGCGGATGGTCTCGAGCTCGCGCTCGAGCTCTGGCGCGACGAGGGCCGGCCGGTCCTCCTGGTCCACGGCTTCGCGAACGACCGCTTCGTCTGGGAGGAGATCGCGCGGGGGCTGCCCCAGGCCACGCGGCCGATCTCCTACGACCTGCGCGGCCACGGCGATTCGGACTGGTCGCTCGCCTGCGACTACCACCTCGACGACCACGCCGCGGACATCGGCGCCGTGCTCGACGCGCTCGGCGTCGAGCGCGCCGTGCTGATCGCCCACTCGCTCGGCGGGAATGCCGCGACGCTCTTCGCGGCGCAGGAGCCCGCGCGCGTGGAGGCGCTCGTGCTCGTCGACACCGGCCCCGCGCTCTCGCCCGCCGCGTGGCGCTGGGCCTCCGCCGACGCGAGCGAGATGGCGCGCGCCTACGACGACGTCGCCGAGTACCGGCAGCTGCTGGCACTCGCATACCCGCTCGGCGCCGCGGACGCGCTCGACCGCCTCGCGCGCACGAGCCTCGCCCGGCGCCGCGACGGCCGCCTCGAGCCCAAGCTGGATCCGGTCCTGCTCGAGCTGCAGGGCAGCGAGGCCGAGCTGCGCGAGACCGAGGCCCGGCTCTGGGATGCGCTCGCGAAGCTGCGCTGCCCGGTACTCGTCGCGCGCGGCGAGCGCTCGGCGATGCTCGGCGAGGCAGCGGCGCAGCGCATGCTCGAGCAGGCGCTCGGCCGCGGCCGGCTCGCGCTGGTCCCGCGCGCGGGGCATGCGGTCGCGATCGACAACGCGCCGGGACTCCTGGCCGAGATCGGCGCCTTTCTCGCGGAGCCCGCGGGCGCCTAGCGGTAGAGGTACGCGTCCGGAGTCGTGCGCGGCTCGCGCCAGCGCGGAAACGCACCGAGCGAGAAGTCCCAGAGCGAGCCCTGCAGCACGAGGTCGAAGGGCAGGATCGACTCGCGCGAGCGCACCATGCCGTAGCGCTCCCGCATCCCGCGGTACGCGAAGCGGGCCTCGGCGTCCGCGCGCGCGTCGGGAGCTCCGGCGAGGCCGAGGCGTGCGCGCTCGAAGAAGACGTCGCGCTGGGCATTCGGGAGATAGGGGTCGTCGCTGTCGAGCAGCGAGTTGCGCAGCGCGGCCTCGTCGATCAGCGACACGACGCGCGCGAGGGCCGCTTCGGGAAGCCGCTCGCGCCGGTACTCGGGAGCGGAGTCCTCGTCCCCGCCCGGCGCGAGATAGGCGAGCTCGATCTCGCCGCCGCCGATCAGCGCGACGCCTTCCGGGTGCAGCTCGCCGTTGATCGGATCCTCGTCGAGGAGCGCAGGCGCGAGGCCCAGTCCGCGCGGGCCGGTGACCGCCGGATTCTCGATCAGGAAGCCGCGCGAGAGCCGCACGCGGTGCGGCGTCGCCCGCTCGAGCTCCTCGCGGAACTTGTGGCCCGCCGCGCGCGCGGCCCGCGTGTCGGGGAACTGGCGGGCGAGGTCGCGGTACATCGCGCTGCGCAGTGCCCGCGACTCCTCGGCGTCCGCGACGGCGAGGGCCTGCTCGGCGGCGAGCTGCTCGAGCTCGCGCAGCGCTTCCGCGTCCGGCTGCGGCGAGCGCTGTGCGGCGTGCAGCGCGCCGATCGCGTTGCCGCGGTCGGCCTCGAAGTCGCCGAGCCACGCGGCGATCTCGGCCGCGTGCTCACCCGCCGGGAAGCGCGCGAGATAGCGGCGCGCCTGGATCGCGGCGGCGCGCTCGGCCGGGAGGGGATCGGTCCACGGGAGCTGGAGCAGGCGCAAGGGCGCGCCGATCAGCACCTGGGGCAGCGCGGGGAGATCGAGCAGCCACTCGATCGGATCGGGCAGGCCGCGCTCGGGCGGTCCCTGGAACCAGGGTCCCGCGAGCACGAAGAGCGCGCTCTGCCGCCGGGCGCGCCAGCGCTCCGCGCGAAACGCGCGCTGCGGCCAGAGCAGGGGCGAGTCGAGCCAGGCGCGCGCGTGGCGCGAGATCGCGGAGCGCTCGGGGCTCCTGCGCGCGAGCTCCGCGAGCGCCTCCTCCGCGGCGCGCTCGCGGCCGACTTCGGCCGCGGCGATCGCCTCGGCATAACGCGCGGTCTCCGCGAGGCGCGCCGAGCCCTCCGCGCGCGTCGCGTCGCGGGCCGCGGCCGCGAGATCGGCGCGCGGATCGAGCAGCGCTCGCGCGAGCGCGCGCTCCGCCGACACGAGCAGCACCGCGGGCAGCTCCGGGCTCGCCTCGCTGCTCCGGGCCCGCGCGCTCCGCAGCTCCGCGAGCGCGCGCGCGGCCTGCTCGGCGAGCTCGTCCGCGCCCGGGTCCTCGGGCAGCAGGCGCTGGGCGCGGTCCGCGTGGACCAGCGCGACGTCCGGCTGGCCCGCGCCGAGCGCGGCGTCGCCCGCCCGGAGCTCGCGCTGCGCGAGCGTGCGGGCGAGCTTCACGCGCGCGCGGTCGACCCGCTCGCGCAGCGCGGGCGCCTCGGGGGCGTCCGGATGCAGCTCGAGGAAGCGCTGCCACTGCGCGAGGGCCTGGCGCTGCTGCAGCGGCAGCGGATCGCGCGTATAGAGGCCGACGGCGTACTGGAGCAGCGACTGGCCGAGACGGTAGGGCGCGAGCGCGGTCGAGAGGATCGACTGCCCGAGCGGCTCGGCGACGCTGTTGAAGAGGCGGGCGAAGGCCGACCAGCGGCCCTCGCGAATGCGCTGCCCTGCGAGCGCGAGCGGATCGTCCGCGAGCTGCTGCTCGAGGCGCGTCGCGAGCGCGGGGTCGAGGTCTCCGCCCGCGAGCAGCTGCCGGGTCGCGGCGCGGTCCGCGCGCGGATCTCCGAGCGCGGCGTCGGAGAGATCGCGTGCGGCGGGCACGAGACCGGTCGCCGCGTCGCCCGCGGCCTCGCGCTCGGCGTCGAGCGCGGCGAGCTCGGCGATCCGCAGGGCGGCGCGCGCGCGGTCTCCGGCGAGTGCGGCGAGCGCGAGCCGCGCCGCCGCGCGATCCGCGGCGTCCGGCGGAATCGGCGCGACGCGGCTCCCGGGCGCGAGCGCGGGCGTCTCGGGCACCGCGCCCGGCGTGCGGCAGGCGCCCGCCCCGAGCAGCGCGAGCGCGAGCGCGACCCCGCGCGCCGTTGCGGGGCCGGCGCCGCGGCCGCGCGCGCCGCGCTCAGGGCGTGAAGCGATCACGATCCACCCGGAGCGCGAAGGCGAGGAAGGCCTCGAGGCGCCGCGCGGCCTCGAGCTTCTCGACCGTGCCGTCCTGGGTCGAGACCGATTCGTAGAGCCGCGCCGCGGAGTCCACGAGCTCCTGGAAGCGCGCCGGGTCGAAGCGCAGGCTCTCGGGGGGGTGGCCCTCGACGTACTCGGAGGCGAGCGCCTGGTACAGGTCGGCCAGGGACAGCAGGTGGCGGCGCGCGAGCTTGCTCTCGCGGTGGCGCTGGATCACGCGCTGGAGCTCCGCGATCGCGCGCAGATCGCCGTCGGGCTGGAGCTGCCGGCGCCCGACGGCGGCGCGCGCGCGGGCGACGTCGTTGCGCTCGATCTCCTCGCGCACGATCGCGTCGTAGTGGCTGCCCGCGGCCTGCTGCAGCAGCTCCTCGAGCCGGCTCGCGCGCGCGTCGAAGGCCGCGAGCGACGCGGCTTCCGCGCCCGGAGCGAGCGGCGCGGTCCCCGCGCCGGCCGCGAGGTCCGCGAGCTCGAGCGCGAGCGCGCTCGCGGCGGCGAGCGCGTCGCAGAGCGCCGCGCTGCGCTGCGCCTCCTCGGCGAGCTCGGCCTCGCGCGCCGCGGCCACGCGGTACTCGCCGGCCGCGAGGTCGAAGGCGCGCAGCCGCTCGAGCGCGCGCGCCTTCGCGAACGCGATCGCGCCGTCCAGATGCCCCGCGCGCAGCGCGGCCTCGTGCACGCGCTCGAGGCTCTCGAGGCGCAGGAGCGTGCTGCGGTAGACGTTGCGACCCGAGAAGTCGCGCGCGGGCTCGAAGCGATAGGTGTCGTCGGGCACGTGTCGCCGCAGCACCGCGAGAACCTCGAGCACGTCGGCGGCGGGGCGGTAGCGGGGATCGACGGCGGGGCGGCTCTGGCACGCGGGGATCGCCGCGAGAGCGAGCAGTGCCGCGGCGATCCGCGGTCGCAGCGGGCGGCGGGCTGCGTGCGTCGCGCGCGATGCCATCGGCGCCCGAGGATACCGGAGGGGCGCGCCGCGCCCGCTCGGTAGACTGCGCGCGTGGCACCGGCTCCGCGACGGCTGCAGGTGACTCCGCGCGATGCGGGCCGACGCCTCGATGTGTTCCTGGCCGAGCAGCTCGCGCTCTCCCGCGCCCAGGTGCGGCGCCTGCTCGCGCGCGCGGCGGTCTCGCTCGACGGAAGGCCCGCAGGCGAATCCGACAAGGGCCGCCTGCTCTCGGAGGGTCAGGCGCTCTCGGTCGAGCCCTTCACCCGCCCGGGGGACGAGAGGCCCGAGCCCGAGCCCGGATCCGCGTTCTGCGTGCTCGCGGAGGGGCCGGGCTGGCTCGCGCTGGACAAGCCGCCCGGCACTGGCGTGCACCCGCTGCGCGAGGGCGAGCGCGGCACGCTGCTCGGCGCGGTCGCGGCGCGCCATCCGGAGATCGCGGGCGTCGGCGAGGGGGGCCTGCGCAGCGGCGTCGTGCACCGCCTCGACGTCGACACCTCGGGCGTCCTGCTCTTCGCGACCCGCGAGGAGAGCTGGCAGCGGCTGCGCGCGGCCTTCGCGCAGCACCGCGTCGAGAAGCGCTACCGCGCGGTCGTGCAGGGCCACCCGCGCGACGGCGAGGTCGAGCTCCCGCTCGCGGTCGCGCGCCACCGCCCCGCGCGCGTCGCGGTCCAGCCGCCGGGCACGCCCGCGCGCTCGGCGCGCCTCGCGCGCACCGCGTGGCGCACGCTCGAGGAGTTCCCCGGCGCAGCGCTCGTCGAGCTGCGCCCGGTCTCGGGCTTCCTGCACCAGATCCGCGTGACGCTCGCGCACCTCGGGCATCCGGTGCTCGGAGATCGCGTCTACGCGGAGGCCGCGGTCGCCTCCGCCGCTCCGCGCCAGCTGCTCCACGCGGCCGAGCTGCGCTTCGAGGAGGTCGAGGCCGCGAGCCCGGATCCCGCGGACTTCCGCGCCGCGCAGGACGCGCTGCGCGCGCGCTGAGCGCGGGCCGCGCGCGGCCTAGCGAACGCGCAGGAGTGTCAGGCCGTCCGACACCGGAAGCATCACGCAATCGACGCGCGGGTCGCGTGCGACCGCGTCGTTGAAGGCGCGAATCGCGAGCGTGCTCTCGTCCTGGCGCGCGGGATCGACCACGCCTCCGTTCCAGAGCACGTTGTCGACGAGGATCAACCCGCCCGGCCGCAACAGCCGCAGGAGCTCTTCGTAGTAGTGCCGGTAGTTCGTCTTGTCGGCGTCGATGAAGGCGAGGTCGTAGGGCGGCTGCGGCGCGAGCCCGCGCAGCGTCTCGAGCGCGGGAGCGAGGCGCAGCTCGATCTTGTGGGCGAGGCCGGCCTTCTCCCAGTGCCGGCGCCCGATGCGGGTCCACTCCTCGGAGACGTCGCAGCAGACGAGGCGGCCGTCGTCCGGGAGCGCGCGAGCGAGACACAGCGCCGAGTAGCCCGTGAAGGTGCCGACCTCGATCGCGCGCCGCGCGCCGATCGCGCGCGCGAGCAGCGTCATGAAGGCGCCCTGCTCGGGTGCGATCTGCATCATCGCGATGCCACCGAGCTCCGCGGTCTCCTCGATCAGCGAGCGCTGCACGGCGTCGGGCGGCGTCCCGTGCGCGATCAGGTAGTCGTGGATCGCCTCGGAGAGGAAGAAGGACTTCGGCACGCGGCTCCTAGCTGCGGCTCGACTGCGCGAGCTCGAGCTTCATCGCGATCGCCTTCTCCTCCTCCGCCTCGGGGATCATCCCCTGGCTCTGGTACAGGATGGAGAGGTTGCTGTGGTTGAGCGCCTCGTCGGGCTCGAGCTCGACGAGGCGCTGGGCGGCTTCGGTCGCGCCGGGCAGGTCGCCCTTCTGCAGCAGCACGCGCGACAGCCCGTTCCACGCGATCGCGAGCTTCGGATCGGTCGCGACGGCCTGGCGGTAGAGCGTCACCGCTTCTTCGAGGTGCCCGTCCGCGAAGGACTGAAAGGCCCGCCGCTGGAGCTCTCGCGCTTCACTCATGGAGGCAGTATAGGTCGCGCGGTCCTGCGGAATCGCGATTTCCGGGCGCAGCCCGGGGCGCGGCCTGGCTCACGCGATGGGTTTCGATGTCGAAGCTGCACGAAGAAAAGCTGCCGGCGCTGCTCCTCGTGCGCGCGGTGGAGCAGCACGCGCCCGAGGTCTTCTCGGCCGAGACGCTCTCCGAGTCCGCGCTGGCCGCGGTTGCCGCGGGCGACGACCTCGAGCTGCTCGAGCAGCGGAGCGCATACCTGTTCTCGCAGCTGCCGAGGGCCACGCGCGCGTGGGCCCGGACGGGCCTCTTCCCGGATCGCCTGCTCGCGCCCGTCGCCGCTGTGGCGTTCCTGCTCGGGGCGCTCTCCAACTATCTGGGTCCCGATCGCCTCGTCCACGTCGCCTACAACCCGCTCGTGTTCCTCGTCGCGTGGAATCTGGTCTGGTATCCGCTGCGGATCTGGCGCCGCGCGCGGGATCGCGAGCCGCGCGGCGCGCGGCTGAGGCTGCAGCTGCGCGAGCTCTTTGTCGGCTGGCAGCGCGTCACGGCGCGCTTCCGGCGCCTGCGCGGCGGGCTGCGCAGGAGCCCCGAGATCGCGGCCGCGTACTTCGAGTCGTACTGGGGCGCGGCCGGAGGCGCAGTCGTCGCGCGCGTCGACGCGCTGATGCACTCCGCCGCGATCGCGCTCCTGCTCGGCGCGCTCGCGGGGATCTACGTGCGCGGGCTCTTCTTCGAGTACAGCGCGGCCTGGAACAGCACCTTCCTCGGCGCCGAGTCGATCGCGTCGGTGCTGGGGCTCGTGCTGGGCCCCGCGTGCTGGATCCTCGACGGCGCCCCGCTCTCGCGCGACGCGGTGCAGCCGCTGCTCTCGCCGGGTGGCGCGCCCGCGGCTCCCTGGATCCATCGCCTCGCGCTGACGAGCGCGATCGCGGTCGCGCTGCCGCGCGCGATCCTGGCGCTGCTCGCGCGGCGCCGCGCGCGGCGCGCGGCCGAGGCAGTCGAGATCGACCTGTCGGAGCCCTACTACCGCGACGCGCTGCGCTCCGCGCGCGAGGGCCAGATCCATCGGATCCGCGAAGGCGTCGCGAATGCGATCCGCGCCGAGATCGCGAGCTTCGCCGAGTCGCTCGCGCTGCTGGTGCGGGACCGCTTCTTCGACCGCAGGGTCGCGCCCGTGCTGCAGCGCTTTCGCGCGCGGGGCGGGCGCATCTCGGAGCTCGAGGCGGAGCTCGCCCTCGAGCGGGAGGGCTTCGAGGCCGAGCTCGAGGAGCCGCTGCGCCGCTGCGAGCGCGAGTTCCAGCAGCGCGTCCGCGCGAGCGTCGCGGGCATCGTCGGCGCGGAGCTCACGCGGAAGCTGCCGCGGCTCTCGGCGATCGACTCGGGCTCGCTGCCGATCGATCCGGGCGTCGCGGCCGGCGTCGCGACCGGGATGGGAGACGCGGTCGCTGCGACCCTGACCGCCGCAGCGACCGCGAGCGCCGCGACGCTCTCCGGCGGGATCGGCAAGACCCTCGGCATCGCGATCGTCTCCGGGCTGCTGCACACCTCGGGACCGATCGGGCTCCTGATCGGCGGAGTCGCCGCGCTCGCGACCGTGGGAGGCGCCTTCGTGCTCGGACGCGAGCGCGTGAGCTCCGCCGCGAAGGGCTGGAGGCTGCCCGCAGCGCTGCTCGCGCTCGCGCTGCGCGATGCCAAGCTCGAGGCTGCGCGGGCGGCGACCACCGCGCAGGTCGAGCGGGACGTCGAGGCGCGCCTCGAGCGGCAGATCGCCGAGACGACGGAGCTGCTCCTGCAGCAGCTCTCCCGGGCCGCGCTCGGGATCGGCGGAGTCGCGGAGAGGGAGTCCGGGCCCGCCTAGCGCTGCGGCTGGCTCCAGCCCGGCACGCGCCGGCGGATCGCGTGCAGCACGCGCGAGAGGTCCCAGCGCTCGCTGCCCTTGCCGCGGTCGAGCTCGAAATACTGGTCGCCGTCGTCCTTGACGAGCAGCACGACCTGCTGGCCCGCGAGCAGCTGCTCGAGCGGCTCGCCCTCGCCGGGCGCATGCTCGAGCTTCGCGAAGACGCGGCGCCCCCCGAGCGAGAGCAGCGCCACGTGCAGCGGCTCGCCCGCCCTGCCCGTGACGTGGATCGCCGTGACGCCTTCGACGAGCGCGCGCGCGCCGTGCAGGCCCGCCGCGCTGCGCTCGCCGCTCTTCGCATGGCCCGCGTGGAAGTGCCGGCGCGGCTCGGGCACGGCGTCGCGCGCGCGCGGGTTGTCGCTGCGCTCGAGCACGGTCACGTAGTTGTTGTTGCCGGGGCCGCCGATCGAGTGCGAGATGCCGATGCGCGCCGACTTCACCTGCGCGCGCGGGTTCGGGAACGCGCCCGTGAGCTGGAGATGGTTCTCGCAGATCTGGAACAGGCCGGTGCCGCCGACCGGATGGCCGCGCGCCTTGAGCCCGCCCGAGAGGTTCGTCGGCAGGCGTCCGCCGACCCCCGTGATCGGGTGCTCGTAGGGGCTGATCGGATCGCGGCTCGGATCGCCGACGAGCGACTCGATCGAGACCGAGGGCTCGACGAGGCCGAGGTCCGCGAGGCCGATCGGGAGCAGACTGTTGAAGGCGTCGTGCACCTCGACCACGAGCCCCTCGAGCTCGCGCGGGCGCGCGATGCCCGCGCGCCAGTACGCGATGCGCGCGGCGTCCGAGGTCGCGTCGAGGCCCGCGAGGCGCGAGCGGTCGAGGATCGACGCGGTCTCGGTCGCGGAGCCGAGGCCCGCGACCCGCACGGCCTGGGGCGCCGCCGTGAGGATCACGGCCGCGGCGCCGTCGCAGATCGGCGAGCAGTCCTTGCGCGTGAGCGGCGTCGCGACCGGCAGGTTCTTCGAGCTGTCGAACCAGGCCTCGAGCGGCTCCGGGCGGCCGTGGAACGCGGCCAGCGGATTGTCGGCGCCCAGGGTGTGCGCGCGCCACATCAGGCGCGCGAGCACGTCGGCCACGCGCTTGCCGCGCAGCCCGCGCTCGCGCATCCAGGCCTGCGTCACGAGCGCGATCAGCGCGGGCATCGTGAAGCCGAAGCGGCGCTCCTCCGGATCCACCGTCTTCGACATGATCTCGGTCGCGACCTCGGTCGTGACCATCTTCATGCGCTCGCCGCAGAGCACGAGCACGCTGTCGAAGGCGCCGGAGGCGATCTTGTAGCAGGCCTCGTGGAATGCGGCGGCGCCCGTGGAGGAGGCGGTCTCGCTGCGCACCGCGGGGATGCCGGTCAGGCCGAGCCGGTCCGCGACCTTGGTCGCGATGTTGGCGCGGTTCTCGAACTCCTCGCTGTCCATGATGCCGACCTGGAGCGCCTCGAAGCGGCGCAGCGGCGAGCTGTCGACGGCCTTCTGGTAGGCCTCGGCGAAGAGATCGAAGACGCTCGAGAAGATGCGTCCGGTAAGGTCTACCTTCGTGAGCCCGACCGCTGCGATGTAGACGGGGCGCTGCACCGCGCGTCGGATCGGCAGGATGGGGAGGAGGCATGAGCGAAGGGTCGCAGCCGCGCGGGCGCAGGCGCAGGCGCATCTGGCTTTTGCTGCTGCTGATCGGCGCGCTGGTCTGGCTCTTCGGGCGCCTCTCGCCCGGCGTCTCGGCGCCCTCGGTCGAGCCGGGCAGCGCGCTCGTGCTCGAGCTCTCGGGCGAGTACATCGAGGGGCCCGAGCCGAGCCTGCTCCAGCGCCTGCTCGGGAGCCGCCGCCACTCCTTCCCGGGGCTGCTCTCCGAGCTGCGCAAGGCCGGTCGCGACGACCGCCTCGCCGCGGTCGTGCTGCGCGTGCGCCCGCTCGAGATCGGCTGGGGCAAGGCGCAGGAGCTGCGCAGCGCGATCGCCTGGCTGCGCTCGAAGGGGCGCAGGACGCTCGCCTACCTCGAGCTTCCGATGGGGGCGAATCTCGAGTACTACGTGGCCACCGCCGCGGACGAGATCCACGCGTCCCCGGCTTCGGCCGCGCCGCTCGTCGGTCTCTCGGCCGAGTTCCTGTTCCTCGGCGGGCTCTGGGAGAAGCTCGGCGCGGGCTTCGAGGTGGTGGGCGTCGGGGAATACAAGAGCGCCGCCGAGATGCTCGCGCAGCGCGAGATGTCCGAGCCGCACCGCGAGATGGCCGAGGCGCTGCTCGACTCGACCGACGAGCAGTTCGTGGGCGGGATCTCCGAGCGCCGCGAGCTGTCGCCCGCACAGCTGCGCCGGCTGCTCGACGCGCCGCCGCACGCGCCGCAGGGGCTGCTCGAGGCCGGCCTGGTCGACGCGGTGGGCCACTTCGACGAGGCGCTCGCTGCGCTCGGCGACCCGCCGGTCGTGAAGGGCGAGGACTACGCCGGGGTCGACGCCGCGAGCCTGGGATTCGCGCCGCAGGCGCAGTTCGCGCTCGTCTACGGCGCGGGATCGGTCGTCGTGGGCAGCGGCACGAATACGCGCTCGGGCGAGCCCGTGCTCGCCTCGGACACGCTCTGGGAGATCTTCGAAGACATCGCGGACGACGACGCCACGCGCGCGGTGATCTTCCGCATCGACAGTCCGGGCGGCTCGCCGCTCGCGGCCGACATCGTCTGGCGCGCGACGCGGCTCCTGGCCGAGAGCGGCAAGCCGCTGATCGTCTCGGTCTCGGACGTCGCGGCGTCGGGCGGCTACTACGTCGCCGCGGGTGCCGACGTGATCGTCGCGTCGCCCGCGAGCCTGCTCGGCTCGATCGGCGTCTTCGCGATGCGCCCGGTGCTCGCCGGGGTGCTCCAGAAGCTCGACGTGGGCTCCGCCGCGCTCACGCGCGGCGCCCACGCGGACCTGCTGCTCGCGTCGCAGCCGCTCTCCGAGGGGACCCGCGCGCACATGAAGGCCGAGATCGAGGCGATCTACGAGCTCTTCGTCGCGCGCGTCGACGCGGGGCGGCCGCTCGACGCGGAAGCGGTGGGCAAGGTCGCGCGCGGCCGCGTCTGGACCGGCGCGCAGGCGGCCGAGCGCGGCCTCGTGGACCGCCTCGGGGGCCTCTGGGACGCGGTCGACGAGGCGCGGCGCGCCGCCGGTCTCGACCCCGACGCCGACGTCGCGCTGGTTCCCTTCCCGCGCCCGCGACCGCTCGCGGAGGAGCTCGCCGAGGCCCTGCGCAGCGGGATCCGCAGCGCCTCCGAGCCGGCTTTACCGCTGCCGCGCGCGGCGCGTAGTCTGGCGGCCTGGCTGGAAGCGGTCGCGCCCGGGAGCCCGAGCCTGGTTCCGCCGCTCCTGATCGAGATCCATTAGTGACGGGCTCCCGCACCCCACCCCGAGTGGCGGCCGGGCGTCCATCGCGCCAGAGCATTCGCGGGAGGGCGCTGCATGCGCGTGGAGAAACGCTTCGAGGTGTCCTGCTCGCGCGAGGCGGCCGCGGCCGCGATCGCGAGCGACGAGGCGCTGCTCGAGCTCTTCCCGGACGATCGCGTCGAGATCGTCGAGACGCGCGGCAACCGCCGCACCCTCGTCACGCACTACACCGCGCTCGGCCAGGCGGGCACTGCGACCTTCCACTTCGAGTTCGACAAGAACGGCGGCGTGCGTTTCTCGAAGGTCTGCGACGGCAACATCTGGAAGCGCCTCGAGGGCAGCGTGCGCTTCGAGAAGAGCGGCAAGAAGACGCGCGTCTGCGTCGAGGCCGAGGGCGCGACGCGCGCGCTGGTGCCGGAGTTCGCGATCCGCGGGCCGATGAACGACACGATCGGCCGCATGGCGGAGGCGCTGCGCGAGCGGATCCAGGGCGCGGGCGAGTAGGCGGGCCGGTCGGGCGCGAGCGGAGCGTGGGCACGATCCTCGCGAGCGACGGCACCCGGCTGCACGTCGAGGCGGAAGGCCAGGGGCTGCCCGTGCTGCTCTCGGGCGGCCTCTGCACCACCCACGTGAACTTCGCGCCGCAGGTCGCGCCGCTCGTCGCGGCGGGCTGTCGCGTGGTGCGCTGGGACTATCGGGGCCACGGCCGCTCCGGGGTCCCGCTCGAGCCCGCGGCCTACACGCTCGAGCAGGTGGTCGACGACCTCGGTCGCGCGGCCGAGGTCGCCTCGCGCAGCGAGCCCGTGGTCCTCGGCGGACTCTCCTTCGGCGGTCTCGCGTCGCTGCACTTCGCGCTGCGGCGGCCGGAGCGCGTGCGCGCGCTGCTGCTCTTCGGAAGCGGTCCGGGCTTCAAGAACCCGGAGGCCGCAGCGCGCTGGCAGGCGCAGTGCGACCGCACGGCGGAGTTCCTCGAGACGCGGGGACTCGAGGCCTTCGTCGCGGGAAGATCGGGCCGCACCGTGGTCGGACTCGAGCCCGAGCTGCCGGAAGCGCGCGCGGCCGCGGCCGCGGCGATCGCGCAGGACCCGCGCGGCCTGGCCCTCTTCGCGCGCCTCGTGGGCGGTCCGGCCCGGCCCGTGATGGACGAGCTGGGGCAGATCCGGGTGCCGGTGCTCGTGCTCGTCGGCGAGCTCGACGAGCCCTACCTGCGCGCCGCGGACGTGCTGGCCGCGAAGCTGCCGCACGCGCGCAAGGTCGTGCTCGCCGGGGCCGGCCACATCGCGAACCTCGAGCGGCGCGAGGCCTTCGATCGCGCACTGCTCGACTTCCTCGCGGGCCTGCCTCGTTGAGTTTCTCCCACACACGGTCCTGTAGGCCGCGCGGACTCTCCTTGCTCTCTCCGACTAACTTGTGTTAGGAGAGACCTTCCCCTGCGCGCTGGCGCGCGGCGCGATCGGGCGGCGCGGCAGATCGCGGGTCCGCACGAGAAGGAGAGCGACGTGGGAATGATCAGTGAGTTCAGGGAATTCGCGATGCGAGGCAACGTGGTCGACATGGCGGTCGGCGTCGTGATCGGCGGCGCCTTCGGCAAGATCGTGAGCTCCTTCACGAACGATCTGCTGATGCCGCCGGTGGGCATGCTGACCGGGGGGGTCGACTTCTCCGACCAGAAGCTCGTGCTGAAGGATGCGATCGACGGCGCAGCGGGTGTCTCGATGAACTACGGCGTGTTCCTGAACACGGTGATCGACTTCACGATCGTCGCGTTCGCGATCTTCCTGCTGATCAAGGGCATGAACGCAGCGATGAAGCAGCCGCCGCCGGCTCCGGCGACCCCGCCCCCGCCGTCGCGGGAGCAGGTGCTGCTGACGGAGATCCGCGACGCCCTGCGCGCGCGTTATTGACTCACGCGTAAATAATGGAACGACCCGTTACACCCCCGGAAGGTCGGAAGCACGCAGGCACGCGCGCAGGTGCGATTGGGATCCGCGAAGGCGCTTGAGATGCGAGCGGAGATGT